>JABAOG010020040.1_pt1 | contig 11257 bp, 13 predicted proteins | sample 7062131 | NCBI WGS metagenome assembly JABAOG01 (sample SAMN14538629, study PRJNA623070) | marine sediment metagenome | biome: marine biome [ENVO:00000428]; feature: marine pelagic biome [ENVO:01000023]; material: deep marine sediment [ENVO:00002113] | place: India: Arabian Sea | collected... | reverse complement strand
TGTCCAGTAGCGAATGGGTGGAAGCGCCTTCAGCGCCAATCTAGTTGACAACGAGTGCTTGGTATCTGATACTCGAAATCGAGTAATTCGGATCGGATACCGAGCGAGGTGGGCCCGCTGTGGGGCAGAGGCGACCGTCCAACCCGCTGGCGCTCGCGGTTCTGGCGCTGCTCTACGAGCGGCCGATGCACCCGTACCAGATGTCCGCCACGCTGCGGGAACGCCGCAAGGAGGACAGCATCAAGCTCAACTACGGCTCGCTGTACTCAGTTGTCGACTCGCTGGAGCGAAAGGGGCTGATCGAGGCTCGGGCGACGTTGCGAGAAGGCCGCCGTCCGGAGCGCACCGTCTACGCGATCACCACCGCCGGCGAGCGGACGATGGTGGACTGGCTGAGCGAGTTGCTCAGCACCCCCGTCAAGGAGTACCCCCGGTTCGAGTCCGCGCTGTCGCTCATGCCGGTCCTGCCGCCTGCAGCAGTGATCGACCTACTCGAGCAGCGTCTCGGGCAGCTCGACCGCCGGCGCGCGACCTGCGAGGGCGAACTGCGCGAGGCCGCTCGCATGGGCTTTCCCCAGGTGTTCACCATCGAGTCGGAGTTCCAGGCCGCCCTCATCAACGCCGAGATCGAGTTCGTCCAGCGGCTGCTGGACAGTCTGCGCTCCGGTGAATTCGGAGGGTTCGGCTTCTGGCGCCGGATGCATGAGTTGCGTGCCACCGGCCTGTCCCAGGACGAGGTCGAGGCCGCGCTCCAGGACGAGTTCAAGGAGGACGTCGCATGGCGCGATGAGAGCAGTACGCCGTAACCGCAGTCCCCAGTCACGAGGACGACCCCCGGCCGCGCCCACGGCCGGGGGCCGGACGAACAGCTCGAGCCGTGCCCAGCCGGGCAACGAACCCGAGGCGTCGCACCTCCCAGCGTAATGCCCGGCGCGGGCATCGGCTCTCCACGAGATCACTGCAAAGGAGAACCATGCCTGCTTTCGCCATCGAGGCCGAGGGCCTCGAGAAGACCTACGGCAAGGGGGAGAAGGCCGTCAAAGCGCTGGACGGCGTGAGCTTCGCCGTGCCGTCCGGCGCCGTGTTCGGGCTGCTCGGCCCGAACGGGGCCGGCAAGTCCACCACGGTCAAGGTCCTGACGACGCTCTCGCGTGCCGACTCGGGCCACGCCACCGTGGCGGGAGTCGAGGTGGACGCCGAGCCCGCGAGGGTGCGCCGGCTGATCGGGTACGTGCCGCAGAAGCCCTGCTTCGACCCCAACGCGACCGGCCGGGAGAACCTCGCGCTGCAGGGACACATCCACGGCATGAGCCGCCGGGCGATCCGGCAGCGGACCGACGAGCTGCTGGAGCGGTTCGGGCTGGCCGGCGCCGCGGACCGGATCGCCAAGAAGTGGTCCGGCGGCATGCAGCGCAAGCTCGACGTCGCACTCGGCCTGATCCACCGCCCGCGCGTGCTGTTCCTGGACGAGCCCACCGCCGGGCTGGACCCGGAGGCGCGTGCCGACATGTGGGCCGAGCTGTCCGGGCTGACCGCGGCGGACGGGCTCACCGTCCTGCTCACGACCCACTATTTGGAGGAGGCCGACAACCTGGCCGACCGGCTGGTCATCGTCGACCGCGGCACCGTGGTGGCGGCCGGCACGCCGGACGAGCTGAAGAGCGAGCTCCAGGGCGACAGCGTCACGGTCGAACTCGCCGAACCGTCCGTGAACGGTCGCGCCAAGGCGGCCGTCCAGTCCGTCGTCGGCATCCGCAGGGTGGACGTCGACGGCACAACGCTGCGCGCCCGGACCGGCAGCGGCGCCGCGAGCCTGCCGGCCGTGCTCTCCGCCCTGGAGGCCGCGGACGTCGAACCCGCCTCGGTGACCGTCGCCCGGCCGTCCCTGGACGAGGTCTACCTGCGCCATGCGGGCCGGTCGTTCCGCGCCGCCGACGAGGCCGGCCAGAGGGGAGCGGCGTCGTGATTGTCACGATCAAGCACTCGAACCAGCTGGCNNGAACCAGCTGGCGCTGCGCTCGTTGCGGTTCCTCCGGCGCGAGCCGATCTACCTGGCGTTCACGCTCGTCCAGCCCGCGGTGTGGCTGCTGCTGTTCGGCGAGGTGTTCAAGCGGGTGGTGGAGCTGCCCGGCTTCGAGAGCGGCAGCTACATCGCCTACCTCACACCGGGCGTCGTCGTGATGACCGCGATGATGAACGCCGGCTGGGCCGGGACGAGCTTCATCGAGGACATGGACCGCGGCGTCATGGACCGCTACCTGACCTCGCCGGTCCNNGGCACCCTGGCCTACCAGGGGGTCGTCACGCTCGTGCAGTCGCTGATCGTGTTCGGCATCGGCCTCGCCATGGGGGCGCGGTACGGCGGCGGGGCGGTGGGGGTCGCGGTGGTCCTCGGTGTCGCGGCGCTGCTGGCGCTGATCTTCGCTGCGCTGTCGTGCGCCGTTGCGCTGCTGACACGGACGCAGGAGTCGCTGATCGCCATCTTCCAGTTCCTCAGCCTGCCGCTGGCGTTCCTGTCGTCGGTGCTGATGGCGCCCGCCCTGCTGCCCGGCTGGGTGGACACCGTCGCGGACTACAACCCGGTCGACTGGGCGGCGGTGGCCAGCAGGGAGGCGCTGCAGGCGAGCCCGGACTGGAGTGTGATCGCCGGCCGCGGCGCGCTCCTTCTCGGCCTGTGCCTCGTCATGGGCTGGGTTGCGACCTGGGCGTTCCGGGCCTACCAGCGGTCAGTGTGATGTGGCATCAGGGGCAGGGCGGAATGGTCAGACGGGCGAACGTCACCCCGTCGGTGAACCGGCAGCCGTAGGCGGGGTCGGCCACCGTCTCCGGGTCGAGGACGTCGTCGCCTGCCGGCCGCACGCCGTCCTCGACCCACTCGACGAGGTCGTCGAACGCCGTGGTCAGTTCGGCCTCGGTGAAGTCGCAGTGGAACGCGGCTCGGATGGCGCGCTGGACCAGCAGGTCGGACTTGCCGTCGTCGGCGACCCGCTCGGCGTAGATCTGCTGCATGCTGAACGGCACGAACAACTCGCCGAGGGTGTGCATCGTCAGCACGGGAACCGTGATGTCGCCGCGGATGCTGGGCGAGTTGACCGCGTCGTCGTGGATGCCCTGCGGGTTCCGCGCGGACGGGTCGTAGGCGAACCGGGCGATCTCGTCGTTGAACGCCTCCTCCTCGGGCGTCGGCTCCGGGCCGTCGGTGAACCGGTAGAAGGTGTCGGCGTTCTCCGTGGCCGGCGTGGCGAGCGCCTGCTGGAAGATGAAGTCGCCGCCGACGAAGCCGAGCCACCCCGCCTCGAACGCCGGGCGCTCGCCGCCGGTGCGGTTCTTGATGATCTGTTTGAACCGCTCGCCTGCGTCGTTGAGCACGGCGGGATAGTTCGGGCCCAACTGGTCGCGGGTGGCGACGGAGCCGACCGTGGCGTAGTCGGGCGGCGAGGGGACGGACGGGTCGTTGCCGACGAGCGTCTCGGCTGTGACGTAGACGTCCATGAAGTAGTCGAACAGTTCGTTGTCGCCCATGACGCCGCAGACGGGCATGGCGCCCACATATGCGTTGGGCCACTTCTCGATCGCGTGGCCGACCACGTGGCCGCCCATCGACGCGCCGACGAGGTAGATGCGGTCGGGCCGTCCGGAGTCCCCGGTGGACGCCCCCACGTGGTGCTGGCCGGCCTCCCCGGCGAAGATCTTTCCTAGCTCATAGGTGTCGGTGGCGCCGATCCCCGGGATGTAGCCGTTGGCCCGGTAGCTCGAGGCGGCCCATGCGTAGCCGCTGTCGAGAAGGTGCGCGCGCAGGTCGTCGCTGGGGTTCTGCACCGCCAGCACAGGGACTTCCTCGGGGACGAAGCCGTGCGCGTAGAGCACCAGGTCGCCGTTCCAGTCGTCCGGCACCTCGATCCGCCAGCCGGCGCCCTGCCGTACTCCCCAGTAGGCCGTGGCGTCCGGCAGCGGATCGAACGGCAGCGCGCCCTCGTCGACCGCGTACTCGGTGGCTGTGGGATGGGCGGCTTGCGCGGCGGGAACCGTGACGGCGGACGCTGCCAGCAGGACTGCAGCAGGGGCCGCTACGGCTGCCGACTTCGTCACACGCGCTGCAGCCATCGTCGTCTCCTCGACGCTGGGCGACCCGGAGTAGCCCTCAAGCTAGATGAGCAAGGCGTCGAGATCAATGGGTGTGGCCCGGGGACGGTGCCGGAGCGGGGCGCCAGCGCCAGGCGAGGCCGGTGACGTGCGGCCCGGTGTACAGGGTGATCGCCGTCCCGAAGGTGCCGGAGAACCGGCGTGCGACGGCCAGCCGCCCGTCGTCGACCGCGCGGTCGACGCGCTCCGCGAGGGCGGTGGTCTCGCCGAGCAGCACCAGGTCCGCGACCAGCCCGGGCTTGGCCGACCGGACGCACGCCTGGACGATCCGGTTCATCGCGGACGCGTCGCTGGCGGCCGGCTTGGTCAGCCGGATCTTGCCGTCCTGCAGCCGGAATATGAAACGCACACCCGATCGGCGCACTGCACCGGCGGCCAGCCCCGGCACCCGCCCGCTGCGGGCCAGCCCCTCGAGGTCGCTCAGGCAGCCGACGATGCGGACCTCGCCCGCCACGGCCCGGGCGGCGTCCGCAACGGCGCGCAGGTCCCCGCCCTCAGCGGCGCGGTCGACGGCGGCGCGGGCGACGAGCGCCTGCGCGCCCGAGGCGGATGTGCTGTCCACCACCTCGACGGGCACGTCGCTGAGTGAGGCGGCCATCCGGGCCGCGCCGTTGGTGCTGCTCAGCGAGGCGGCGACGGTCACGATGACGGCGCCGTCCGGCGCGTCCCGCAGCGCGGCGAGGAAGTCGCCGGGCGCCGGACCGGCGGTGGTGGCGCGGCCGGAGGACAGCGCCTCCGGCCCGATCTCGGTGTCGCGGTAGGTCTGGCCGTCCACGATCACGGTCAGCGGGACGAGCCGCACGCCCCACTCCGCCGCGAGCTCCGGCGTGAGCGACCCCGCGGTGTCGGTCACGACCGCGACGGTCATCGGACCCGCCCGGGTTGGTCGCGGTCGAGCAGCAGCCGCCACCCGTAGGTGCTCGGGCCGGCGGCCGGCCGGTTGCCCAGCAGTCGCTTGGCCATCATCGGGGTGAGCAGCGCGGCCGCGGTCCATGCGCCGGCCCTTCCGCGCGTCCGGGCGAGCACGGGGCCGAGGGCGGCATAGGAGGCGAGCGCGCCGATGGCCGTCTCGCCCAGGACGCGCCCCGCGGCGAGCCCGGCGAGCAGGACGAGCGTGCCCTCAGGGGCAGTGACGGTGAGGGCTCCCAGGGCCGGCGAGACCCCGCGGCCGCCCGCTCCGCGCAGCAGCGGCGACCAGTTGTGGGCGGCGACCGCGACGGCGCCGGCGACGACGGCGAGCGCCGGGCGGTCCCGCCTGCGGGCCAGCAGCGGGCCCACGGCGCCCTTGGCCACGTCGAGGACCCCGGCGACGACGACGGGACGGACGCCCATCGCCTGCAGCCCGCTGGCCGACACGGTGCCGCTGCCGATCTCGCGGAGATCGGCCGGCCCGGCCAGCCGGGCCACGATCTGGGAGAACGGCACCGAGCCCGCCACGAAGGACGCGGCAAGCACCGCGCACGTCCCGGCACGTCCCTGCGTCACCGCGTTGAGTCTAGATGAGCGAGCCCGCTGAGATCAGTACGTCACATGCGGACCTGCGTCGGCGCGGTCGGCCACGGTCCGGAGCACGTCAGCGACACCCTGGAGGGCTCCTCGGAAGGCACGCACCCCCTCCTCGCCCAGTTCCGCCACGAGCGCGTCGAGCAGGCGCACCTGGATGCCCTGGGACTGCTCGAGCAGGCCGGCGCCGTCGCCGGTCAGCCGCAGCGTCCCGGCCGCGGGTGCGCCGGCCGGCGCGCTGCGGCGGTCCTGGTGCAGCAGTCCCCGCTCGACCAGGCCCGCGGCCGTGGCCGTCGTCGCGTTGTCGGTCTGCCCGATGCGGCGCGCGACCTCGTGGACCTCGACACCCTCGCGGCCAACGGCCCGCAGTAGCTGGACCTCGCCGACTCGTAGGCCGGTCACCTGCTCGATGCCGCGGAACAGGCCCTCGGACATCCGGGCGACCTCGGCGAGTTGATCGAGCAGGCCGAGGACCTCGGCGAGGCGGTCGCTCGGGTCGGAGTCGACCGGGGCGGGCCGCGTACCCGGATCGCGTTGACTCACGACACTCACCTCTCCGCATGTCGTCCGGCGCCGGCAAGCTCGCCTTCACCGGTTCGTTCCTCCACGCTATGCGGCGCGGCTGAATGCTTGCCGGTGCTTCCCTCGACGCTGAGCCGGGGCAGCAGCCGGTCGGCCCACCGCGGCAGCCACCAGTTGGCCGGGCCGATCCGGTGCATCACGGCGGGCACGACGAGCATCCGGATGACGAACGCGTCCAGCAGGACCGCCGCCGCCATGCTGAGCCCCATCAGCTTGATCGTCCGTGCGTCGCCGGTGACGAACGCGCCGAAGACGAACACCATGATCGAGGCCGCGGCCACGATGACCTTGCCGGTGTCGGCGTGCCCGGTGCGCACGGCGGTCGCGTTGTCGCGTGTCCGCTGCCACTCCTCGTGCATGCGGCTGACCAGGAACACCTGGTAGTCCATCGACAGGCCGAACAGCAGCGCGAACAGGATCACGGGCAGGAACGGCTCGATCGGCCCGGCCTTGCCGAGGCCGATCAGGTCGCCGAACCAGCCCCACTGGAACACCGCCACGACCACGCCGAAGGCGGCCGCCACCGAGACAAGGTTCATGGCCGCCCCCACCAGAGGCACCAGCACGCTGCGGAACGCGAGGACGAGCAGCAGCACGGACAGCCCGATGACGACGGAGAGGAACAGCGGGATCTTGGCCTGGATCTCCTCGGCGAAGTCGTCGAACGTCGCCGTCGGTCCGCCGACGTGGATCTCGGCGCCGGACGCCGCCTCCACNNGTCCCGTCCCCGTTCGGCAGCGGCCCGGCGACCGAGGCGACGCCGGGATCGGATCTCAGCTGCTCGACCAGCGGCCGGAGCGCGTCCGCGCCCGCTGCATCCGCGCCGTCATCGCCGGGGATGGCATCGTCAGAGGCGGCGGGCAGGTCGGCGGCGAGCACGAGCGGACCGTTGACCCCCGGCCCGAATCCCTCGGCCAGCGTGTCGTACGCCTCGCGGGTGGTCGTCCCGGCGGGGTCGTTGCCCTGGTCGGTGGTGCCGAGGCGCAGGTCGGCGGCGGGCGTGGCGACGACGACGAGCGCGCCGAGCGCCAGGATGACCAGCAGTGCCGGGCGCCGCTGGACCAGGCCGGCCCAACGCCGGAACGCGCCCGCACTGTGGTCGGAGACGTACTCACCGGCAGCCAGCGCCCTGCGATGCCGGCGGCCGAGGACCCGCGTGCCGGCCGCAGCGAGCATGGCCGGGAGCAGCGTGATCGAGGCCAGCACGGTGAACACGACCGCGACCGCGGCGCCGATGGCCAGGCCGTACAGGAACTCGATGCCGGTGACGAACATCCCGAGGAGCGCCAGCACCACGACGGTGCCGGCGAACACGACCGCCCGCCCGGACGTGGCGAGCGCGGCGACGATCGACTCGCGTACCGGCATGCCGCTTCGCAGGTTCCCGCGATGCCGGTTCACGATGAACAGCGCGTAGTCGATCCCGACACCGAGCCCGAGCAGCACGCCCAGGGTCGGAGCGACGTCGGAGACCGTGGTGACGTTCGAGGCCAGGCGGATCACGCCGGTGGACACGGCCAACGCGGCGGCCGCCGAGACGATCGGCAGCACCATGGCCACCGGCGCCCGGAACGCGAGGAGGAGGACGAGGGCCGCGACGGCCACACCGAGCAACTCGCCCGCGCCGACCTCGGGGTGCGAGAGTGACGCCACGCCCTGGCCCCCGATGTTGACGTCCAGACCCTCGCCGCCCGCGTCCTCGACGAGGCTCACCACAGCCTCGAGGTCGCTGCGCGGCACCTCGATGCCGGCGCTGTCGTACCGGACGGCGGCGTAGGCGACCGTCCCGTCGGCGCTCACCTGGGCTGTGCCGGCGGGGGAGTACGGGCTGGCCACGGCCGTCACCGAGTCCACGGCGGCGACGTCGTCGAGCAGCTCCTGGACCGGCCGCTGGACGGCGGGGTCGGTCACCGGCCGGCCGTCCGTGCTGATCACGATGGTGTCGGCGTCACCGGACCGTTCGGGGAAGCGCTCTTCGAGCAGGTCCACCGCCTCCTGGCTGTCGGTGCCGGGTAGCGAGAAGCTGTTGCGAAAGTCGTCGCCCACCGCCGCGGACGACGCTTGGGCGCCGGCGATCGCCAGCAGCCAGAACAGCGCCACCAGTAGCGGGTGTCGAGCGCTCCACCGGGCCAATCTCCGCATGGGGTTCCTTACTTGTCGACCGGTAAGTAGGTGTCGTGTCTAGACTGAGGGATGTACTGACCGGTCGTCAAGTTAGGAGCAGACGTGGTTGCCAGCGCGGAGCAGCGGGGCACCCGCGAGCGGATCCTCGAGGTGGCGCTGGACCTCTTCCGGCGTCAGGGATACGAGGGGACCTCGATCCGCGACGTCGCCGAGCGGATGGGCCTGACGAAAGCGGCGGTCTACTACCACTTCCCCTCCAAGGAGAGCCTGCTCGCGGACGTGCTGACGCCCGCCATGACGAGGGTGCGCCGGGTGCTGGACGAGACCGGGCCGGTCACCACCCCCGAGCAGCGCAGGAGGCTGATCACCGCCCTCGTCGACGTGGCCGGCGAGGTGGGCCCCCAGGTGGTCGTGCTGCTCTCCGACCCCGCGGTGGGAGCGCACCTGCGTGAGCTTGTCGGCGAGAGCCCGCTCCCGCAGCAGGTGGGTGACGCGCTCATCGGGCCCGTGCCGGACGATCCCGCCGAGGCGGCCCGGGCGCGGATCCGCGCCGCCTGCGCCGTCGGATGCCTTCCCGCGGGGATCGACGCGTGGCGCCGTGCCAACCCGACCCGGGCGACCCTGGACGACGACGCAAAGGCCGTGCTCGCGGAAGCCGTCCTGGCGGTGGTCGACTCGGGGTCGGACTGACTGCCGTGAACGTCGCGGGGCATCGCCGATGCCGCCGGGCGGCGACATGCCCGAGGTTCTTCTTCGGGTTCACTCAAGCTGGGAGCGACCGGCGTCCGGCGAAGCCTGTACCGTGCCGGTGACCTCGCCGAGGCGGAACGGCTCGCCTCCGGGGCCGGGCGCGGCGGCCGAGATGGTGACCGTGTCGCCGTCCTCCAGGAAGGTGCGGCTCGCGCCGTCCGCGAGTGTGACCGGTTCGGCGCCGTTCCAGGCCAGCTCGAGGAACGATCCGCGCTGGTCGCGCTCCGGGCCGCTGACGGTGCCGGACGCGTACAGATCCCCGGTCCGCAGCGACGCCCCGTTGGCCGTCAAGTGGGCCAGCTGCTGCGCGGCGGTCCAGTACATGGTGGCGAACGGCGGCCGGGCGACGGCCGTCCCGTTCCACGACACCTCGAGGGTCAGGTCGAGGCCCCAGCGCTGTTCGCCGTCCCGCAGGTACGGCACGGGCTCCGGGTCGCGCGGCGGCGGGTCGACGCGGGCGTCCTCCAGGGCGGCCAGCGGGACCACCCACGGGGAGATCGACGTGGCGAACGACTTGCCGAGGAACGGGCCGAGCGGCACGTACTCGCAGGCCTGGATGTCGCGCGCCGACCAGTCGTTCAGCAGCACCAGGCCGAACACGTGGTCGGCGAACGCCTCGGCCGGTACGGGGCGCCCCAGGCCGGACGGCACGCCCACCACGAAGCCGACCTCGGCCTCGATGTCCAGCCGCAGCGACGGTCCGTACTCGACGCCGTCGCCGACCCGCCGCAGCCCCTGCGGGCGGACGATGCCCGTACCGGACGGCACGACCGTCCCCGCGCGGCCGTGGTAGCCCATCGGCAGGTGCTTCCATGCCGCCGGCAGCGAGGGCGAGTCGGGCCGGAAGATCCGCCCGACGTTCTCGGCGTGGTGCTGCGACGAGTAGAAGTCGACGAAGTCGCCCACGTCGAACGGCATGTGCAGCAGCGTGTCGGCCAGCGGCACCAGGTGCGGCTCGACGAGATCGCGGTGCAGTTCCTCGCTCACCAACTCGGTGAGCCAGCCGCGCGCGGCCGACCAGGCGCGCGGGCCGAGCGACAGGAACGGGTTGAGGCTGCGCTCGGCGAACACGTGCGCCCCGTCCAGGTTCTCGATGGCGGCAACGGGCGCGAGGTCCAGCACGTACGAGCCGACCGCGACGCCGACGCGNNGTAGGAGCCGACCGCGACGCCGACGCGGGGCTCCTCGCCGGCGGTGGAGAACACCCCGTACGGCAGCGCGTGCGCGCCGAACGGGTCGTTGTCGCCGAGCGGTATCCACGACGTCGCCGGCACGGGCGGTCCTCCTTCAGGGCTTGGCGACCAGCTCCAGGGCGAGCAGGTCGTCGATCGGTTCGTCGATGCTGCACGAACCGTACGAGCCGAGCCACGTTCGCACGGCGGCGGCCCTGCCCTGAGGAAGCGCGCGGACCCGAGCCGCGAGCTCAGCGGCGTCCCGGTCGGCCAGGGTCGCCGCAACGGTAGCCCCGTCGGCGCCGTCGAGCGCGTCCGCCACCGCCAGCAGCGCGTTGACGAACCCGTGCTGCTCCAGCCCGTCGTCCGTGGTGTTGCGGACGGCGCGGTGCAGCCCGGCGGTGAACTTGAACGGGACGTCCAGCTCCAGGCAGGCCAGGACGAACGCCGCGACCTCCTCCTCGGCCGGGTACGCCTCCGGTGCGGCCCCGCCGGTTCGGAGCTTGGCGCGGTACCCGGAGTCCGCGACGGCCTCCAGCGCCGACCGCCAGCCGGCGGTGCGGGGAACCTCGAGGTACACGCCGAGATCGTCGGGCTCGTCGACGTCGAGCAGCGCCGTGTCAAGGGCGACCGCCGCCCGGCGCGCGGACTCGTGCGGCGGCTCGCCCCGGAGCGGGACCTCGACGCCGTGCAGGTCGAGCCGCGGGTCGTCGAGCACCGCCCGTACGGCCGGCTCGATGCCCCCGGTGCCGGTGTCCACGACGATGGCGACTCCCAGCGGGCCGGTTGCCTGCCCGGACAGCTCGGCGAGCCGCGACGCCGGGCAGAGGAACGGCCCGACGGCGGGCGCATACCAGGCGGTGCGGTGCCCGGTGTGGCCGGTGACGGCCTCGTCCATGGCCGCGCTCCTCGGAGGGAACAGCGCCGCGTCGTCGATCAGCCGGTGGAACAGCAGCGGAATGCTTGACATGGGCCGGACCCTA
>JABAOG010002825.1_pt1 | contig 11264 bp, 10 predicted proteins | sample 7062131 | NCBI WGS metagenome assembly JABAOG01 (sample SAMN14538629, study PRJNA623070) | marine sediment metagenome | biome: marine biome [ENVO:00000428]; feature: marine pelagic biome [ENVO:01000023]; material: deep marine sediment [ENVO:00002113] | place: India: Arabian Sea | collected... | reverse complement strand
TCATCATCCGTATTACAATTTTACCGCCATGGAAAACAATCACAATCCCCTTCCGTCAATCACCCTGCAGCCAATCGGGGTGATCCACACCCCGTTCACCCGATCACAGGGTACACCCATCCAGCCGACCGCTGCCAGAGACATCCCTGGTACAGTTACCGTCTACCCGGAGTTCGTCGACGGTCTAGCAGACCTGGATGGTTTCTCCCATATCGTTCTGCTGTATTACTTCCACCGCGTCGAGCATACAGCCCTGCGGGTGACGCCTTTCCTGGATACAGAGGAGCGCGGTGTCTTCGCCACCCGGGCGCCGGTACGTCCAAACCATATCGGACTGTCGGTGGTGCGCCTGGAGAAGGTCGATGGAGACACGCTGCACATCCTTAATGTCGATATGCTCGACGGCACACCGCTGCTGGACATCAAGCCTCATGTACGCATGTTCGAGCATAGAGAGCCATTCCGCCAGGGCTGGCTGGAGGAATACCAGGGCGACATGCCAGATATCAATGCGGATGAGAGATACGATTCGCAATCGTAGAGATGCAATCCTGTACTGAGCCTGTCGAAGTATATTGCATCTCTACACAACGCCTACAATCTCACGGTCCAGCAACAGCCACTACCAGACGGTCCGGGTGCAGAAATTCACGGGCAACTTCCAGGATCTGTTCCGGTGTCACCGCATTGATGCGGTCCGCGTAGTTGATGTAATAATCCAGCGGCAGTTCATAACGTTCCAGGTTCAGGAGCGCCATCGCAACGCCAGCATTAGACTCCAGGGCAAGAGGCATCCGTCCGATGAAATTAGCTTTTGTATCACTGAGTTCTTCGGCTTCGATCTCCTCGGTTACAAAACGCCGGATCTCCTGGCGGATCAACTCCACCGTCTGGTCGACATTGGCGGGATTGACCCCGGCAATCACTGACCACGGTCCTGGACCAACTCCACCGGATAAACTGGAGTAAGCATAATAAGCCAGACCTGCCTGTTCGCGTACCGATGTCCCGATCCTTCCCATCATTCCGAACTGACCGAGAACATTATTCCCGACTGCTGCCGGGATATACGCTGGGTGGTTGCGAGGAGGGCCTGCCACACCGATGACGATATCTGATTGGCTCTTGGCTTCCAATGTGACCTTACCCCGAACGATCTCCGTCAGCGGGGTCAGCTCGGGAAGTTCGGGTGGGGAGGGCTGGTGCGGGTTGTCCCAATCGCCCAATACATCAGAAACCATTTCCACAGCCTTATCCGGTTCGATGCCCCCGACGACACATACCACCATGCCCTTCGGTCCGTAATACCTGTCGTGGAACTCGACCAGGTCTTGTCGTTCGATTTGGCTGACCGTCTCTGTGAATCCGTCCTCAGGTCGGCCGTATGGATGATCTTTATAGACAAGCTGTTCGAAGGTCAGGGAGGCCATATCGCTGGTGCTCTGGGCACGGATTGCCAGCCCGGTCATCAATTGGGCTTTCAACCTGGCTACCTGCTCCTCGGGGAAGCTCGGGGACCGCAGAGCCTCAGACAGGATTCCCAGAAGCAGGGGTAGATCTTCCGCCAGGGCTTTACCACTGAAGGATGTTGTATGTGTGGCGCCATTGAAACCAAAACTGGCTCCAGCAGATTCCAGGTCGTTGTACAGCGTTTGAAAATCCCGCTGGCTGGTTCCCCGCATCAGAGCCGAGGCTGTAAAATCCGAAGTCCCTAATTTCTCATCAGTGTCAAAGAGCGAACCAACCTGGAGGAACCCCGTCAGGGTAACGGTTACGCTGTTGAAATTAGGTCTGGAAAGTACAGTGATCCCGTTGGGCAGCTGAACACGCGTGATGTCATCCGGTCCGGGAATGGCATTTTGATATTGGATCGCATGGGCATTGAGATTCACGCTTGCACCTCCATTCCGCTCGTGGGTTCGTAGACGCCAATAATCCGGTTCTTCCTGGTCATATAAGCCTGGGCGACACGCTGAACGTCTTCGGGTGAAACGTGCTCCAGACGCTCCAGATATTCTGTGAACCATTCATAATTGTCGAACATCTCAGAGAAGCCCATCCAAAAAGCCTGGTTGGAGATGCTCTCGCTACCGTAAGCGAACAGTGCTCTGGCCTGTTTAACCGCCCGCTGCAGCACTTCCGGTTTCGGTGGTTCTTGCTGCAACAGGTCAATCTGTTCGTCAATAACCGACAGCACAGCTTCCACATTGCTAGTCGGGTGAACGGTGATTGTGATCGTATATATAAAAGGATCAATCGTCACCGGCAGGCTTCCCCGCACACTGACAGCCAGTTCGGCTTCGACCAACTGCTGGTAGAGGCGAGAGGTTGCATTGGAAATCCCGCCGCCAAACATGTTCAATCCACTCGGTCCGGTCAGCAGGCTGTCAAGCACTACATAAGGGAAGAAATCCGGGTTAGCTGCATTGGGAGCCCGGTAGACCACCTCCAGGAAAGTGGTTTCACCAGGACCTTCGATTGTCAGTTGGTGCTCGCCTTTCTGTTCGGGCTCTGGACGGGTGTGGCGTTTGATCTGCTCCCCTTCGGGAAGCGAGCTGTACAGTTCCTCAATCCGCTTGAGCATACTGTCCGTCTCGAAATCTCCACTGATGGCGATCAGTGCGTTACTGGGGGTATAGTACCTGCGGTAATGACGGTACAGGTCATCCCGGGTGATCGTCAGCAGGTCAGCCATATCTCCAATGACTTCATGGTGGTATGGATGCACCCGGAAAGCCGCCGCCTGCAGCGCTTCCCCTAGTTGGAAGAGCGGCTCGTTTTCATGACCCTGACGTTCAGAAATGATCACTGTCCGCTCAGACTCGACCTCATTGGGTTCGAATACGCTGTTGACCATACGGTCAACCTCCAGGCGCAGCGCCAGGTCGATCTTCTCCGCGGGCATGGTCTCGAAATACGTCGTCCAATCAAAATAGGTAAAGGCATTCCAGACCCCACCCTCCCGGGAGATAGCCTTGTCCAAAACACCAGCAGGGAATTGTGGAGTGCCTTTGAACTGCATGTGTTCAACCCAGTGTGAGATACCTGTCCTGCCGGGGATCTCATCCCGAGAACCGACCCGGTACCACACCCAATGGCTGATGATTGGGGCAGTGTGAATTTCTTTGAGCATGATCTGTAAACCATTATCCAGGGTCACTTTGGTGATCTGATCCGTCATTTAACCTCCATTTGATCGCTGAAATAGTGTTGAAGTTGGGTTATTATACGTCGATTTAGCACGAAACAACCATATTGGGCAATTAGCTGAGAATAAGTTAATCATCCGTTTAAGGTGGTGAAGTGCCTGAGCATAGTATACTTTTATCTACAGTGAAAAATCATACTTATATATCTAGCAATCGTGAATAATATCATTTGTTTACATACTTTATCTCATGTACAATAATTTTGAGCGACGACCAATCCTGAACATCATCCAAAACAGCATCCCGCCAATACATGTACTTGCGTTTTGGTCTTCGAATCAACAACAAAGAAATCGATTATTTACCTTGGAGGAAATTCGATTATGTCACAATCAAACCTGGTTGCAGTGATCGGGGCTGGACCAGCTGGGCTCTACGCTTCAAAGCAGTTAGCATCAAATGGTGCGAAAGTCGTCCTGTTCAACCGGGATGTTAAACCCGGTGGTCTGGCCGAGTACGGAATCTTTCATAACAAATACAGGATGAAGACCGGTCTCCGCAAACAATTCCACAAAATAATGCAGGACGACAACATCACTTATTATGGAAATGTTACCATCGGTCAGGATGGGGATTTCACCCTGACAGACCTGAAGGAAATGGGCTTTCAGGCGATCATGGTCGCAGTTGGAGCACAGGGTACAAAATGGCTGGGATTGCCAGGTGAAGAATTAGAAGGTGTTTACCACGCTAAAGACCTTGTTTACCACTACAACAACCTGCCGCCTTACAGCGAACAAAACTTTGTGATCGGTAAGCGGGTAGCGTTGATCGGGGTTGGTAATGTGATGATCGATATCGCCCACTGGTGCATTCGCGACCTGAAAGTCGACAAAGTCACCGCTGTCGCCCGCAGAGGACCAGCCGAGGTCAAATTTACCCGCAAAGAGATGGAACACGTAGCTGCAAACCTGGATGTGGAAGCCCTTGACGCAGAGATCGAGCGCGTGGCAGAAAATATGCGATCTGTCAATCAAAATCCTGAAGAAGCAAAAGAATTCATCCTCTCCGCCCTGCCAAAAGCCGATGAAAAAATTTCAGATACGAGATTCGCTTTCTGGTTCCTGTCTTCCCCAAGCGAGATCCTGGGTGAAGATGGTAAAGTAACCGGGCTGAAAGTCAATGACACGGAACTCATCCTGAGAGATGGGCGAACCAAACCAGTCCCCACGGGCACAACCCGGGTCCTGGATGTGGATACGGTCATCTTCTGTATCGGCGATAAAGTCGATGAATCTTTCGGTCTGCCGGTCGAATGGAATGAGTTTGTCAAAAACCCCAACCCGCTTTACCCGGTCAATGATGTTTCATTCGAAGCATATGATCCCCAGACCAAGCAGCCGCTGGAAGGCATTTTCGTCTCCGGCTGGTCGAGGGAAGCCAGCAGCGGTCTGGTGGGAATAGCCCGCAAGGACGGGGAAGCAGGCGCTGACGCCATGTTGGAATACCTGGCAAGCAAACCTAAACCTGAGGACATTGAAGCCCGTCTTGAGGAGATACAGGGGGAAGTCCACAACCTGTCCCATCCAGTGGTGCAAAAAGAAGGCATCTGGAAGCTGATAGAAATTGAGAACAAGATCCGGGATGAACGCGGCCTGGCGGATTTCAAGTTCGGCTCCAATCAAAAAATGCTGGAAGCCATTGGCATGATGGCAGCAGGATAGCCGGATCGACACAGTTTTTCATTCAAACCTGACCCCGGACATTCGCATGGAAATTCCGGGGTTTTTGATTCGAGTATAATAGCATCTCATATATTTTATCCTGCCATACCAACCAGGGATCTATTCCATGCCCCGACACGTGAGATTATCCGCCAAAGCCATCATCATACAAGATGGAAGGCTGTTCACGATGCACCACCGCGATAGGATCGGAGACTACTACCTCCTTCCGGGCGGCGGTGTACATAACGGTGAGGACCTGGCGTCCGCTCTTCAGAGAGAGTGTATGGAAGAAGCCAACGCCAGGATAACCGTCGGCGATATCCTCTTCGTGCGAGATTACATCGAGGATAACCACGAATTTGCCGGCAACAAGCCCGGTTTCCATCAGGTGGAGATCATGTTTTCTTGCAAATTGCTGAACCCGGAAGATGTTTTCGTTGGAGCAGAACCGGATGCACGGCAGATCGGTTTTACCTGGCTGCCTGTTGACCGGTTAGGTAAGTACCGCCTGTATCCTAAGGCTTTGATCGATAAAATCCAGGACATTAATGCAGAGAAGAAATCGCTGATTTACCTGGGGGATGTCAATTGAGGTTTGAGGCAGCCAGGTAAGGTGCCCTGAAATATACCGACACTCTGGGGGAGAACACAGCAGGTTCTCTCAAGAGAAGTTCAAAACCTATTGAAAAAAAAGAAATATATCGTTATAAATGCCTGTTTTACATTTTCCCAAGCAAGAATTCTATCTGGCCTTGATGTTCGGCTTCGTGCTGCATCAGGTGATGGAGCACCCACTCGGGTGTCACTTCATAATTCCCCATCATTCGCAATCGCCGGTAATCTTCAATCGTCATCTTCTTGTAGACATTGAAAAGATGTTCTCTGGTTATATCCATCCGTGATAAATGGGCATTGAGATCCTCTCCTGCAACCGGCCTTAAGTTCCCCTCTCCGTCTCGCACATCTATAGAAAAAATCCCGGCGATATCTTCGGGGAAGGTATCTGCCTGCAAGACATCTGCATACAACCAATCCAGTTCAATGGCGCTGATGTGATAGAGCAGCGTACCGATCGAGTTATCGTCGTTCTCCCAATCGAGCTGTTCCTGGCTGATCCCTTCAATAGCTTGCTTGGTTCTCCTGCGGCAATCCTGCAGAGCTCCCAACCAGCGACCAATTTCTGGTTCCAAAGCCTTCACAGAGGAAATCATAAGTTTTTTCTTCATACATTCTCCCAACTCTATATCGTGCGATCCATTCATGATCACAGGCATTATACATAGTAATCGGGGAGAAATACTCCAGATATTTTAACGGTTTCCGATCCATTTTGATCTGGTATCTGCACCATCCAGGTGCAGTGCGTCTCACCTTCAATGACATCGGAAACCGAGGTTGTCCAGCACCACCACACCGGCTGGTGTAAAGTTGAAGCCCGAAAAGAACTCCTTTCAATCCACAGTAGTGAAATTCCCATGCACGAAGAGCAGGACACCAAGAACCAGCACGGTGAAAAAGGCGATCGCTACTCAACTTTTTTTTCAGTGGCTCTTCGTAACTTCACCGCATACCTATTAATCCCTCGCTCACCACAACATGTTAAAATTCCACTGGTTAAATGGAATTACGAACACGATTGCTATGATGGATATTTTTGGAAAGATTACCTCGGTCTTGGGGAAGGCCGTTTTCTTGTTAATAGCCGTAGTCCCCATGCAGCGGGCTGTTCCAGAACCTGGAGATACGGTTGAAATCGTGCGCGCCTACACCCGCGACATCGAGTTCGATTTCGTTGCCTGGACCCTTGATTCACTGGGCGGAAAATTTGCTATGAAGAGTTTTGGCGCCACCGAGCATCTTCCAGAAGAGGCTCAAAAAGAAGCGGTTTTGGAGTATCTTGTGCTGGTGCAGAAAATCGAGGAGGCAGAAAACAACCTGGCGGAATTTTACGGAAGCCCGGACCTCGAGGATCCTGAAACTGCCTCGGAACCACTGCGCAGAGAGCTTGACCGCCTCTATGAAGAACGAGAGCGCTTATTCCCGCTGGCAGAAGCGGTGCTGCAGTACCAGGTCAGTGTCATCGTAGCGGAAGCGGGTTTGAGTTATGGCGGTCAGTCTTTTCCACCGGTTTTATACAAAGTCACTCCCTTGCCAAAAGCACTGATCATCTCGCCCAGAGATGTGATCCGCCAGGAGGCAGATATTTCCCTCCAACCCGATATCACCCTGGATGAGATTGTTGATCTGGAATATCAGGTCGAGAACAACCTGGAATATTCAGCCCTGGTGACCAACATCGGTGGCGTCGGGTTGTATCCCACTATGGTGATGCGCACCCGCAATCTGAATTGGCTTGCCGAGGTCGTATCCCACGAATGGATCCACAATTACCTGACTTTAAGACCCCTCGGTGTCAACTACTTGACCAGCCCTGAATTACGCACGATGAACGAGACCGTAGCCAGCCTGGCAGGGAAAGAACTCGGGGCGATTGTCATCGAAAGATATTACCCGGAATTTGCCCCCGAACCCCCTCCACCGGTAGAAGAGTCGATCGAAGGGGATGAATTGGTTGTGGAACCGGAACCCGAACAGCCCATTTTTGATTTTCGGGCTGAGATGAGAGAGACTCGCCTGACAGTGGATGATATGCTGGCAGAAGGGAAAATCGAAGAGGCAGAGGCCTATATGGAAAGACGTCGGCAGGTCTTTTGGGAAAACGGATATCATATCCGTAAACTCAACCAGGCATATTTCGCTTTCCACGGGGCTTACGCGGATATCCCCGGTGGGGCAGCGGGAGATGACCCGATCGGAGATGCGGTTCGTAAGCTGAGAGCCAGCAGTGATTCACTGGCTGAATTCGTCAACCAGATATCCTGGATGTGGTCTGTCGATCAGCTATATTCCACAGTAGCAGAAATCAAACCTTAATCAGAAAGGTTATCCATACATTTTGCTGGTAGAATCGAGCAAGTTTTAACCCCAGAGAGAAGAGAAAACAATGAAACGAACACTTTTTTACATTATTACAATCGCATTATTGCTGACAGCCTGCCAACCAGTTGATAACAGCCTGGTTATCAACGACAATATCGAGGCTGAACCGACCTCCACGGTTGCTGTCCAGCCTACTCAACCGATTGCAACCCAGCCGCCTGATGCTCAGCCGGAAGCACTAACGGAGGGAGTTGGTCCGGGTTGTACGCTGGTCAGCCCCAGAGCCACACCGGGTCCTGAACTGGTCTCTTTGTTCTCACCCGCTGCCGAGGATTGGTCCAGAGGACCAGATGACGCCAAGATCACAATTGTGGAATATTCGGACTTCCAATGCCCTTACTGTTCCGGCCTGGCACCAGCTCTCGACGAACTGCAGGAGGCTTATCCAGATGATATCCAGGTCGTCTTCCGCCACTTCCCATTGGACAGTATCCACGACAAAGCCCTGCTATCCGCCCAGGCCGCAGAAGCCGCAGGGCTGCAGGGAAAATTCTGGGAGATGCACGACCTGCTTTTTGCTCGCTTTGAACAATGGACACCGATGGAGACCGGCGAGTTTACAACCTGGCTGTCGGAGACAGCCGTTCCCGAATTGGGATTAGACCAGGCTCAGTTCGAGGCAGACCTGACCAGCGCGGAAATTGTAGAACTGGCTGAAAAAGCATGGCGGGACGGACAGGCACTCGGCCTCCCGGGAACTCCTTTTGTTGTCATCAACAATGCACCCTACCAGGGTCCATTAGATTATTACAGTTTGGATGCGATTGTTTCACTGACTCTATTGGAGGACCAGCAGTATAGCGAATGCCCGCCCATGGAGATCGATCCGCTGAACGAGTACTATGCCACAGTACAGACAGAAAAAGGGGATATCGTATTGGAACTCTTCCCAGAGACTGCACCGATTGCTGTCAACAGTTTTATTTTCCTGGCTGAGAATGGCTGGTACGATGGGGTGACCTTCCACCGTGTGCTGCCGGGATTTGTCGCCCAGGCCGGCGATCCGACCGGCACGGGCATGGGAGGGCCAGGCTATGCCTTTATCAATGAGGTTGACGAGGACCTGCTCTTTAATCGGTCTGGATTGCTGGCGATGGCTAATTCAGGTGCGGATTCAAACGGTAGCCAGTTCTTCATCACCATGGGATCCGCCGAACACCTCAATGGTGGATACACGATCTTCGGTCAGGTCATCGAAGGCATGGACGTGGTTGAAAGCCTGACTCCCCGCAATCCTGCTGAGTCCAACGACCTGCCCCCTGGCGATCAGATCATTACTGTTACGATCGAAGAGAATTAATCAGGGACCCGTCGTAGCGCATCCTGAAGGATAAGGGTCTTTTTCAAAAATGAGCACACAAGAGATCGATCAATTTCCTGTGCGGAGTGATCGCGCGAAAAATGATCGCGGTGTACACTGGCCGTCGATTGCTCAATTCAGTTTCAGTATACTGGCGATCATTGGTTCGTGGATCGTTGGCTTGGGTTTTTTACTCTTGGGTGTCTCGGATATCATTAATCTAGGTCCCAGCTATACTGTCGTCGGAAGTTTCCTGTCCGCAATCGGCTCCCTGTTTGCGGGTGTACTGGTGTTGCCATCTGCATTTTTTTCATTGTTGAGGATTATTGGCAATCCGGTTGAGAAGAATTTGTTCTCCCGCTGGTGGGGATATTTGATCGTCGGATTACCCGCGGTTATACTGATCGGTTATCTTGTTTCTTCCCAGGTCTGGTTGACAATTACTATCCTCCCATGGATGCATGTCCTGGCGATTGGTTTACCGGTGATATTCTTGTTTTATATCGTTCAGAGAAAATTACCGATGTCATCTCCCCAGACCAATTCAGGCAGTCTGGCAATTGGACTCATTGCCGGTCCACTTTTGATACTTTTTATAGAAATTGTCATGATTGTCATCGCTTTTGTATTGCTGGGGCTATATGTTCAGCAAGACCCTGGTTTGATGGTGGATGTGACGGCATTATCCCAGCAGTTCTCGCAGGGAATGAACAGTATGGAGGGTATCACCGAGCGGGTAAGGCGGCTGCTGAGCGATCCTGTTTTGATGACCAGCGTGTTTGCTATCGGTGCTTTGGTCATTCCATTGATCGAGGAACTGCTGAAACCGATCGCCGTCTGGCTATTGGTGAGGCGGGACCTTTCACCCAGCGATGGTTTTGTTCTCGGGGTTGTCAGCGGTGCTGGCTATGCAATTTTTGAAAACCTTGCACTTTCCTCCAACTCTGGCCCCGACTGGATGATTGTGATCCTGGCGCGCACAGGGACTACCGTACTTCATATGGCTACTTCCGGGTTAGTTGGTTGGGGAATTGTGATGACCTTCCGCCACAAAAAATATGTTTACTTCCCCGTTATGTATCTCCTGGCTGCCGTCATGCATTCACTTTGGAATGGCTCGGTGATTTCAGACACCGTTGTCAACTTCCTCTCTGTGGAAGACATCCCTGCTGTTATCCAACAGACAGCTGGGACAACAGAATACTTGTTGATCGGGCTGACTATTTTTTCCTTGTTAATCATGTTCTCAATGAATATTTTGCTGAGACGTGCTATAATGTCGCCCGCATCTGATGGCTCAAAAAGTGCACCATCAGTAATGGATTAGAAATTAGATATCGCTAAAAAGAGGCTGTTACATGATCGAACTTGTTCGTAGCTTTATTGAACTGTTCTTACATCTTGATGAATATTTGAACCTGATCATTTCTCAGTACGGCACCTGGACATATGCACTGCTCTTCCTGATCATCTTCATGGAAACCGGTTTCGTGGTCACACCATTTTTACCCGGTGATTCCTTGTTGTTCGCTGCCGGGAGCTTCGCAGCTTTAGGCTCTCTGAACCCGGTGATCCTGTTCGTGCTGTTAGCCTTTTCAGCGGTACTCGGGGATACAGTCAATTACTGGATCGGACACTACATCGGACCCAGGGCTTTCAGCGGAAACATACGCTTCCTGAAAAAAGAATACCTGGACAAGACACACGCGTTCTACGANNGCGCCTTTTGTCGCTGGCGTCGGAGCGATGACCTATTGGAAATTCATCACCTACAACGTTGTTGGCGGGATCACCTGGGTGGCAATCTTCACCTTTGGTGGTTATTTCTTCGGAAATCTGGACTTTGTCCGCCGGAATTTTGAAATTGTTATTTTTGCCATAATTGCAATCTCATTGATGCCGCCTGTTATCGAACTGATAAAAGCAAAATTGGAACAGCGCAGGCAAAAAAAAGAAGTTGAGGTTGAGATCTAAGCATAATCCTTTCTCAGAGTGAATTGAAAAGCTGTCCCCGGGTTACAAATAATGGGACAGCTTTTTTTATTAATCACGGGTGAAGGTGCAGGGAACAATCGATTGCTCCCCTTG
>JABAOG010001439.1_pt2 | contig 11268 bp, 13 predicted proteins | sample 7062131 | NCBI WGS metagenome assembly JABAOG01 (sample SAMN14538629, study PRJNA623070) | marine sediment metagenome | biome: marine biome [ENVO:00000428]; feature: marine pelagic biome [ENVO:01000023]; material: deep marine sediment [ENVO:00002113] | place: India: Arabian Sea | collected... | reverse complement strand
CGGCGGTGCGGCCGGCGGCGCGGCGGCAGTGGGGGAGGGCGGTGCAGGAGGCGCGCCCTGGAAGTCCGGCGCCTCGTCCTGGCCCTCGTCCTCGGCGAAGCCGAAGTAGCCACCGCCGCCCTTCTTCTTCTCGCCGGCGGGCCCGAGGATCTGGTCGAGGTCGGCGGCCTTCTTCTTCTCCGGGCTCATGCCCGTGCCGGCGACCTTCTCCAACCCTTCGTTCAGATCGGCGCCGATGCGGCGGAAGGGCCCGCGCATCTCGCCCTCGTTGAGCCGCTGGANNTCCCGCTCCAGCCAGAGGAAGAAGATGCCCAGCAGCCCGAGGATCAGGGGGATGCCGACCACGACGGGCCAGAAGACCTCCGCCATGACCTCGTCCGGCGTCTGCTGGAAGAGCTGCAGCGGGGAGCCGATCGCGGTGTAGGGGCGCCCGATGACGTACATCACGCCGGAGTGGCGGGCGGTGCCGTGGACGAAGGCGTAGACCCCACGGGAGGTGTCGGAGAGGTCGATGGGCTCGGTCCGGCCGTTCTCGTCCATCTGCTCGAGGGCCTGCGCGGCCTTCGCCTCCATGAGCTGGTTCCCCGGCGCGCCGGTCACGTTGGCGGCGTGCGAAGCGATGCGGCTCTCGGCTCGGAAGAAGCCCAGGCTCGCTCCGGGGATGCGGGTGGAGAGACGCTCGGCGAGGGTGTTGTCCACCTCCACGCAGTGAACGATGGCGCCGACGTACCGGCCCTGGTCGATGACCGGTCGAGCCGCCACGCGGTAGAGCGCGTCGTTGTAGATCCAGAAGTCGTCGGTCACGTAGCCATCGAGGGCGCGGCGGACGACGGGGAACTCGGCGAGGCCCGCGCCGGCCGGCGGGGTGCTCCCGCCGAGCTGCGCGACGATCTCTCCTTCGTCGTCGACCGCGAAGAGCAGCTGCGCGGCCGACTCCTGCAGCTGCTGGTTCAGCCGCGCGAGGGTGGTGCCGAGCCGGTCACGGACGTCGTCGTCGAGCGGCCGACCCCGGCGGGTGGTCGCCTGCCGGAGCGCGTTGCGCACGTCACCGTGGGCGGCCATCGGCGCGATGCCGTCGAGGCGCTCGCGGGCGTCGTAGCGGAGCCAGAGCTCGAGCTCCGCGCGGTCGCGCTGGAGCTGCTCGTCGACGCGGATCGACTTCTGTCGGTCCACCGACTCCTGCGCGACGTAGGCGGCGGCGATACCGACGCCAGCCAGCGCGGCGATCAGGAAATACCAAAAGCGAGACAGCACGGGGGCGCTTCTCCGTTCACTCGAGGGTGATGGGGTCGATGGTGATGGGGGCGTCGCCGGCGACCGCGACGGGCTTGGTCGCGACCGCCTCGCCGTCGCGATAGACGGTGAGGGTGTATTCGCCGGCGGGGACGGACTCGAACTGGTACCTGCCGTCGTCGGCGATGTCCGCGCAGGCGACCAAGTCGTCCACGCCGACGACCCAGCCCTGGATGTGGCCGTAGAGCCGGTCGGTGAGCTCGTGCGGACCGCCGCTCGGGACGTTGATCGCGCGGGCGTTCCCCGGGGCGGTGGCCAGCGGCGCGAAGCCGTCGATCCCCTCGGACTGCAGCTCGTGGGTGCAGCCGTCTCGGTTCTCGATGCGGAGGCTCGCGCCCCCCTTGGTCACGATCGTGCGGGGCTTCAGGTCGCCGCCGGCGATCCGGTACTCGCAGCCGCTCGGCTCGGCGACCTCTGCCCCGGTCAGCACCACCGTCAGCTCGCGCTGCGGGTTGATGGTGCGCTTTCGGGGCTCGAGGAAGCCGTTCCAGGCGTTCCAGTAGTAGAGGTCCGTTCCTCCCTCTTCCGAGGTGACCTCGTCATCCGGTAGCTCCAGCTCGCCGCGGACCGGACCGGCCAGCGCGTCGCTCGCGACGAGGAGCGCAGCTGCCGTGAACGCGGTGGCCGCGCCAGCGAGCAGGAGGGATCGGGGTGCGCGTCGCGGGTGTGCACGCAGCTTCTTTCGCTTCATCGGCTCGCCAACTCTCCCGTTCTGGCCAGATTCACCGGCGCCGATGGTACGTAATCCGTGCCACGCGGGTCAACGACGGTGAGCGCGATCAGACCGGCGGCGGGGCGTAATAGTCGACCACCTCGATGGGATCGGCCAGCTTGACCTCCACCGAACGGTGGCTTCCGGCGGCATCACCGCCGATCTCCATGGGGATCGGCTCGTCGAAGCTGATCTCCACGTGCTCGACCAAAAAGTCGTGGAGTCGGTCGTTCCGGTACTCGCCACGCCAGATCGAGCGGATGTTGAAGGCGACGTCGAGGCTGCCCACGTCGACGATCCGCAGATTGAAGCGGTCCTGCCGGTCCTCGGCGAAGGGGAAGATCCGTGCGCCGAAGCCCCAGTAGACCACCGTCGAGAACCACACGCCGCGGTAGGGGCCACGGTAGAGAATCTCCCCCGGCTCGACCGGGCGACCGATCGGTTGGCCGTCCACCCCGAGCCGCTCGGCGGGCTCGCCGAGGTTCCGGATCGTCACTCGCCCGTGCGGTTGGAAGAGCACCTGCGGCAGGGTTCGGCCCACGATCGCGACCAGGTAGGCCAACCCGCCGGTGCCCACGGTCTTGAGGATGGGCAGCTTCCGGAAGGCGTCCTTGGTGGCGTTGAAGTGGGCCAACGCCTGCGCGTCGACGCCGAAGCCGGCGAAGGGCGCGAGGGTGCCTTCGACGTCGAGGAGTCGGAGCTCGCGGTTGCCGCCCTTCTGGCGAACGCGCGCGAGATCGGCCACCACCCCACGCCCCTTGTAGTCGGCGGCCCCGAGCACCCAGGCGAGGGCGTTACCGGTACCGAGCTTCAGCAGACCGAAGCGCGGAGTCGGCCGATCGTGGCGCTTCGCCTCCGCGGTGATCCAGGTGACCATCTGCGTGAAGGTGCCGTCGCCGCCCCCGGTGAGGACGGTCGGGTACCCGCGGTCCACGATCCGCCGGGCGATCTCCTGCCCCTCCTCGAGACTCCGGGAGACGAAGAGATCGCCGCTCTGCACGATCTGGTCGAGCATCTCGACCAGATCCTCGGTCACTCGCTTGGCGTTGCCGTTGACCACCACCGCGACGCGGTCGGTGGCGTTGGGAGCGCCGACTTGGTCGCTCATCCGGTCGGTGTGTCCGCGAGCACGCCGTCGATCTCGGTCGCGAGGTCGACGTCCTTCGTCGTCAGCCCGCCGGCGTCGTGGGTGGTCAGCTCGATGTGCAACGAGTCGTAGACCCAGGTCAGCTCGGGGTGGTGACCGGCGCCGATGGCCAGCTCCGCGATGCGGTCGATGGCCCCGACCGCCTCTCGATCCGAGGCGGCCTTGAAGTCGCGGGCGATCTTGTCGCCCTCCCGGCTCCAGTCGCCGTGCTTCTCCAGGAAGGCCTTCAGTGCGTCTTCGTCGATCTTGCTCATGGCCCTCAGAGTCGCACGAGGCTGGCCCCCCACGTAAAGCCGGAGCCGAACGCGGCCATCAGGATCAGGTCGCCCTTCTTGGCGCGCTCCTGCTGGATCGCCTCGCTCAACGCGAGGGGGATGGACGCCGCAGTGGTGTTTCCGTAGCGCTGGATGTTGTGCACGACCTTCTCCGGCGGCAGCTCGAGCTTCTGGGCCACGAACTCGTTGATCCGCAGGTTGGCCTGGTGGGGGACGAGCAGATCGATGTCGCCGATGCCGACCTCGTTGCGCTGGAGCACCGAGCGGGCGACCTCGGGCATCTTGGTGGTGGCCCAACGGAAGACCTGCTTGCCGTTCATCGCCGGCCAGACGCTCCGGTTGTCGATCATCTCGTGGGTGATGCGCGGGATGTAGGCGCTCGCCGGCGCCTCGATCCACAGCTCCTTGGCGCCGCTGCCGTCGGCGTGGACCTCGACGTCCATCACGCCCTGGTCCTCACCTTCGGCGGGACCGACGATCGCGCAGGCGGCGCCGTCCCCGAAGAGGACGGCCACGTCGCGGCCCTCGTCGGAGAAGTCGAGGCCGGTCGAGTGGACCTCGCCACCGACCAGCGCCACTCGCTCGTACATGCCGCAGCGCACCCAGGCGTCGGCGATCTGCAGGCCGTAGAGGAAGCCGCTGCACTGGTTGCGGATGTCGAGCGCCGGCACGCCGGCCAGCCCGAGCTTGTCGCCGAGGAAGCAGCCGCTGCCGGGGAAGGTGAAGTCCGGCGAGAGGGTCGCGAAGATGATCGCGTCCATGTCCGAGACCTCGATGCCGGCGTTCTCGCAGGCCATCTTCACCGCCGGTACCGCCAGGTCGCTCGGGCCGGTGCCGTTCTCCTCGATGAAGCGGCGCTCCTTGATGCCTGTGCGCTGCTGGATCCACTCGTCGCTCGTGTCGATCATCTTCGCGAGATCGTCGTTGGTGACGACCTTCGACGGCACGTAGTGGCCGAGGCCCAGGATGGCGCTGCGCGTCATGATTCCTCCGAAAAATTCGTGTCGATCGACCCCGTCGATCGGTTGGCCGCCGAGACTAGCCGTGCCCTGCTGAGGACACAAGCCGCCCCCGTGCGGGGTCGCAGGAGGGCGGGCCGATCGCCCGAGCGGGCGCGACTCAAGCGCTCGCGGGCGGCGCGGTCTCGCCGCCTTCGTCCAGGAGCCGGCGACCGACGCGGATGAGGTCGATGCGGCTGCGCACGCCCATCTTCTTCATGGCGCTGGAGAGTCGGCCGGCGACGGTCGATTCCGGGAGGCCGAGGGCGTAGCCGATGACCTTGTTGGGCTCGCCGGCGACCGCCATCGCCACGATCTGGGCCTCGACCGCCGTGAGGGCGCGGGAGGGCACGCCCAGCGCCGGATTGACCACGGCGACGTAGTAGCGACGATCGTCGGTGTCCACGCGGTCGATCAGGGACCAGCGCCCTTCGACCAGCCCCTGCCACACATCGAGCGCGTCCCCGGAGCCGCCTCGCTCCTGGCGCGCGCGCGAGCGATCGACCTCGCGCACCTTCGCCTCGAGCATCTCCCGCAGGCTGGTGGCGTCACCCTCCGCGTGGGCGAGCGTGCCGTCGGCCTCGAAGACCGCCTCGGCGGCGTCGAAGGCGCTCTGCTCGGTCAGCGTCTGGCGGAGCCGCATCGCGCTGTGCAGGTGCACGCCGATCCGCTCTTGGGCCCGGCGGGTCGAGTCATTGACCCCGCGCTCCTTCAGGTAGACCCCGACGAGCACGCCGCGCCACTTCGCGTCGATGCTCCCGATGGCCATCAGGTCCTGCGCACCGAGCGCCGCGGCCTGCTCGTAGACCGCGGCCGTCACCGGATGATCGTCGAGCCGCTCGCTGGCCAGGTCCGAATAGGCTCCGAGCGGCGTCCCCGGCTGAAAGAACGCCTTGACCTGGTCGGGGCTCAGGTTCTGGTGGATCGCCCGGAGCATCCCCATGGGATCGTCGAACTGCGAGTGATGGGCCTCGTAGAAGATCGGGCGACCGTCCGGGGTGACCTGGAGGGTGTAGGCGAAGGTGGCGACCGCGCCGTCGATCGCTCGGGCGAGGCGNNGCTTCGAGCACCGCCAGCGCGTCGCGCGACTTCATCGCCGCATCATCCTCGGATGCCGACACCCGGTGCAAGGGTTGCGACCAGCCATGGCCTCACCCGAAGAGGATCGCGGCGATGTCCCCTGGCCGCTCCGCTCCGAGCTTGGCCATCACACGCCGGAGCACCGCTTCGCCCTCGGCGACCGTGGTCTCGCGGAGCTCGGCCACCTGTTCGATGCTCCGCCCATCGGCGACGAGCGTCGCGACCTCCGCCTCGTCGTCGGTCAGCGCCGCGGTCCCCACCGTGCGGGGCGCATCCACCAGCAGCAGCTCGACGTCCTCGTCGAGCGATAGGCGCTGGCCGTCGTTCCGGCGGGCCATGCCCCAGCGTAGCGGTCGCGGTCCTCGGTCGTCATGCGTCATGAACGCAGCCGCGCGCGGGGACGAATTGCCCATCGGCGCCGCCATGGCGCGCCCCCGGGTGAAACGTCCGACGACCTCCGTCCGTCTCTCGGGCATGGCCCTCCGCTCCGGCAGCTCCCTGCTCCTGACCGCCGCGGCGCTCGTCCTCGCCGCGAACGCGCTGGCGCAGACGGGGCTCGAGGGAACCTACCGGCTGGCGGTGAGCCACGACCGTGCCGAGCAGATCATCGGCCAGGCCATCGAGCGGGCGGTGGCGGACATGGGGCCGCTCCGTAGGCGCATCGCCGAGAGCCGCCTGAAGGCGAAGAACCCGGCGGTCGATTCGCTGGCAATCGACCTGAACGATCGTCGAGCCCGCATTCGCTACGGCCCGGACATCTTCGACATCCGGCGGGGGCACCTCGGCTCGCTCACCACCCCCGATGGCGAGACCGCCCGGGCGCGCGCGGAGCTGGACGGCGGCCGACTGATCGTCGATTGGTACAACGACGACGGCCACCGCCAGGACACCTTCTCCCAGGAGGGGGATACCCTGCGCTTCAGCGTCCGCATCACCAGCGACCGGCTCCCGGCGCCCATGCGATACCAGCTTCGCTACCGCGCCACCGGCGAGTGAGCGGCGGGCGGATGGACTCCGTGGGAGCGACCTGGCCGGGGTGATTTGATCCGGGATCTCCGGGACTGGAGGATGAGCAGATCGTGGCTCTACGCAATCATCAATCGAATGGACCGAGACGACTTGGAACTGCTACGCCGAGTCGATGGCCCACCGGTTCGCCGCGGCAAGGCCCTGGTTCGTTGCGCGACTCCGGCCGCCGGTTCCGCACCGTCGGCTGGGTCTGGTCGGGGTCGCCGTAGGCATCGTCCGCGGCTGGCCCTGAAAAGAAATCCCGTGGACGGGCGGCCTGATGTCCCCTCAGGTCAGGCCCTGATGCCCTCAGGCTCTGTGGCCTCCCGGTAGCGGTCATCTCTCGGACTTGAACACGGTTGCCAGGGCCAAGGCCTGTCCGATCCAAAACATCGATCGCACGGCCATCGCACCCACGGTGCGCACCTCGAAGAGCCCGCCCATCGCGATGTGCACGCCGAGCGCCGCGAAGACCAGCAGCGTGGCGCCCGCGAGCACTCGCGCCAGGTGGAGCGCCCAGCGCTTGCCCAGGGCGGTCCCCGCCCCAGCGACCACGTACGCGAAGCCCGCTCCGAAGTTGAACAGGAGCACGAAATCCACGACGTCCCCCGCCCCGGCCCGTGCCACGGCTCCGCCGAACAACACGTTGCCTCCGGAGAAGAGCGTCATGACACCGAATACGATGGCGGTGAAGGCGAGCACCCAACGAAGCACCGGGCGCCAAGGCCCTCGGGCGCTCGCCGTCCGGGTCACCTGTGCCGTCTTCATGGAGGACTGCTCCCTTCGGGCGCCGCCAGGCTCTCGGCGAAGGTCCCCAGCACGCGCAGATCGACCTCGTTCGCGGCTGGCGCCTGCCCGTGGCAGGACTGGCAGGCCGACACCATCTCCTGGCTCAGAGAGCGAGCCTCGTCGCGCTGGCCGGCTCGAAGCGCCTGCGCGAGGCGGCTGGCGGTCTCGTGGAGATCACGGTCCCGCTCGACGAACGACGGCCCGAGTCTCTCGGGCAGCTCGCCGTGCGCTTCGTCGCCGTCCTCGCAGGCGTCCGCGATGGCCGCGGCGTGCGTCGCGGCGCGCGGCAGGTCCTCCTCCGACAGGGCCCCTTGGAGCAGCACCGAATCCACCAGCATCTGCTGCATCAGCGGACGCAGGGCGTCCGGCGAGGCGTGGTCGTGCTCGCCTTGGTGACCCTCGTGAGCCGGCGCATCTCCATGGGCGTGCTCGCCGGCCCCGTCGAGGTGGTGACCCACCAACAGGCCAGCCCCGAAGACCGCGCCGACGCTGGCCACGTGCACAACCCACCAACCGGGGCGCAGGAAATACAGAGACTCAGGGAGCTTCATGTTCGTTCCTCTTTCTCGCGAAGGGTCGACGAGAGCCACCGCCACGCTTGGTCCGGCGTTGGCCTCGGCTCGATGGATCCGAGCGCCGCTCCGCGCAGCATGCCGGTCACGACCCACACCTGGGCCGCGGCCGGCACCGCCGAGGAGATGACGCCCGCCGATTGCGCGTCCTCCAGGGACGCGCGAATGAAGTCGACCGACCGGGCCACGATCTCGCGCACCCGATTGGCGTGCTCGGTCTCGCCCGCGACGACGAGGAGGTGCTGATTGAAGGCGAGCCGAATGACCTCGGGCCGGGCCTGCACCAGCGCCAGCCGCCGCAAGAAGAACGTCCGCAGGCTCTCCCACGATGGCTCGGCGTCTGGAAACGACTCGGAGAGCGCCGTCTCGAAGACGTCGATCGCCGCGTGGAGGATGCCCGCCTTGTTCTCGAAGTGCCGGAAGAGGGACGAGCCATCCATTCCGACCCTCGCGCCGAGATTCCTGGCCGTGAGCTGACGAGGTCCCGCCTCGGCCAGAATCGAGAGGGCCGCCGCCGCGATCTCCTGCTTTCGTTCCTGGTGTTGCTTCCGCATCAGTTGTAAGCAAGCGTTTGCTTGCAAGTCAGCAATAGGCCGGGAACCGTTGGCTGTCAATCAGCATGAGTGGGTCGCGTCTGGGCCACGGCCCGGGTGGCGACCGCGGATCCAATCCGGTCGGCGAGGGAGGAGCCTCACTCGCAGGGTGGGAGCGAGGCAGCCCATTCGGCCACGAGGTCCGCGCCGAAGGTGTCCGGGAGCGATCGACCGAGCGGGGGCATCGGGCTCGGGAACTCGTTCTCGAGTGCGCGCATCCGGCGCACGATCACCGAGCTCTCCGGGTCGTGGGGGCTGAGCCGCATCCCCTCCCCGGCGGTCCCGGCGTACTGGGTGAAGACGCAGTGCGTCCGTGTGTCCTCGGTCGGCGTGGACCAGCGCAGGTCCAGGTCGACGTCGGGAGGCGTGAAGCCGCCGGGACGGTGGCAGCCGCCGCAGTTGGCGTGGAGATACGCCCGGGCTCGCGCTTCGATGGGCGCCGTGGTGTCGGTCGGCGAGGGCATGGGCGTCACGTCGCTCGGCTCCCCCACGAGCCCCAGCGCACGCCACGCGGCGAGCTGGCCCTGGGTCTCGCCGTCGCCGTAGCGGACGTCGATGGCCAGCTGCGCGTCGCTCGGACCGAGCAGCGGCGCTGCGTCCGAGTGGCAGGTCGTGCAGCTCGCCCTCGCGGGGAAGAGATACGAGGCCCGAAGACCGCCGGGGACCGCGAAGTCCACGGTCTCCGACTCGTCGAGCAGGCGACCATCGCCGCCTTCGAAGCGGTAGGAGAAGAAGCGGACCTCGTCTCCGAGCTGCACCGCGAAACGCAGCTCGAGTGGGATCGCGTCGCCGCTCTCGGTCGGCTGGGCAAAGAGCTTGGCGAGGCGGGTTCCGGCCGGAGCGCTGAGCCGCCCCTCCTCTCCGAACCACACCGTCTCTCCTGGGGGCACCGCGATCCATCGCAGCTTTCGGGTGTGGTCGCTGAAGAGCGGCGATGCGATGCCGTAGGGCACCAGCTCCGGACTGAGCACCAGCGGCTCCATGCGCTCCACGCAGCCGGTGGCCGAAAGCCGCGCGGGAGGTTCGCCGCCGGCCACGACGTCCGCGAGACAGTCGGCGGTGGCCGCACGCTCGGGAAGGGTGGGCAGCTCCGGCGTCCCCGACGGGCGCGGCGGAGGCGTGGGCCCGCTCCACTCCGGCTCCCTACAAGCCACGAGCGCGACGATCCAGAAGAGGAGATGGCGAGACATCAGCATCCCAGCGCTGGTGGCTTCGTTCTCGACCGACCGCCACCAGCCGCAGTCACACCATCATCGGGGTGGATGTCAAGAGACAAAAACTATATTGACAGTTTTTATGGTACCGCTATCCCTGTTCCTCAGATGCAATGACGGCGCCGCCGTCGCTCCGCGCAGAGCGTGTTTCATGATCACACTGACCCAGATTGCCCTCTCCGAGATTCGGGCCGTCATCGCCAGCGAGAGCGGTATCGGCACTCGGCTCCGCGTGAGTGCGACGAAAGTCGCTCCGTACCGCTTCGACTACGACATCTATTTCATCGAACCGGACGAGGTCGCTGTGGAAGATGTCGAGCAGAAGGTCGAGGAGCTCATGCTCGTCGTGGATCCCGCGAGTGCCGAGCACCTCGAGGGAGCGACCATCGATTTCATGGCCGGGCCCCCGTCGGGCTTCAAGTTCGACAACCCGCAGGCGAAGCGGAACTTTGAGGACCCGCTGGAGAGCCAGGTGCACGAGTTCATCGAGGAGACCATAAACCCGGCCATCGCCGCCCACCGGGGCTACATCTCGCTCCACGGGATCGAAGATGGAGTCGCCTACTTGGAGATGGGCGGGGGCTGCCAGGGTTGCGGCATGGCCGCGATGACCTTGCGGCAGGGCGTGGAACGACAACTCCTCGAGCGATTCTCCGAGGTTCGTGAGATCGTGGACGTCACGAATCACGACGAGGGGACCAATCCGTTCTACCAGCGCAGCCGCTGACTCGCACGCACGAGCGTGTCAACATTCGAGCAGCGTCGACGCGGGTGCTGCCGACGGAGGGGTCGCCGTGGGGGTCGATGCACGACCGAGTGCGAGAACGGCGAGCATGTGTCGGAACACCGGCATCGCCGCCGGTCTACTGCGCGCGTTCCGGCCCCAGTAGCGGGGCTGTGAGGAGCCGCTCCTCGTTCGGCTCGCCACCATCAACGCTCACCCCCACCGACACTCGTAGATCGCTCATCCGATCGACGGGTACTCTCGCGAGGAGCGGCACGTACCGTCCTTCGCCAGCGGCCAAACGGATCTCGGAGTGGGGAATCACCAGGGTCAGTGGTGCCGCGCTCCGATCCTCGATGCGGAACACGAGCTCTTGGTCGTCCTTGTTGACCAGATGAACCTGAAGAGTGTTCTGAACCACGCCGTCACTGACGACGAAGGGCGCTCCACCGGGTGGACGGAGGAGGTTGGCTTCGAACGGTGCGTGGGTTCGTACCGCGAGACCCATGGCGAGGGCCCAAACGAGCGCGACTCCTCCCAGCAGCACGAACCGCCCATGCACCGAGCGTCTCTCCTCGCCCCTCAACCGACGGGAAGAGTCGTATCGAATCAGACCTTCTGGGCGCTCCACCTTTCTCATGACCTCATCACACGCATCGACGCAGGCTGCACACCCGATACACTCCATCTGCAGGCCGTTTCGAATGTCGATCCCCGTGGGGCAGACCACCACGCAGCGGTTACAGTCGATGCAGTCTCCGCGCTCCTCGGTGTCGCCCCGCCGTATCTTCCCCCGCGGCTCACCTCTCCCGACGTCGTACCCGATGACCATCGTGTCTTCGTCCGTCAGCGACGATTGAAGG
>JABAOG010017567.1_pt1 | contig 11271 bp, 9 predicted proteins | sample 7062131 | NCBI WGS metagenome assembly JABAOG01 (sample SAMN14538629, study PRJNA623070) | marine sediment metagenome | biome: marine biome [ENVO:00000428]; feature: marine pelagic biome [ENVO:01000023]; material: deep marine sediment [ENVO:00002113] | place: India: Arabian Sea | collected... | reverse complement strand
CACGTAGCTGCCCTTCTGGCGCGCCACCTCGACGAGCACGGCGGTGTTGTTGATGTCGGCGTAGGTGACGCTGACGCCGAGCTGGATGTCGCCGCGGCTGCCCCACCGACCGGGCCCCATGAGGATGAAGCGCCGCCGGGGCAGCAGCTTGTTGAGGCGGCCCACGGCCCGGCCGACATCGAGCAGGTCCTGTCGGCTCTCCAGCTCGGCGTACCGCTCCGGCACCACGTAGACGATGTGGCTGAGCTCGGGCGACACGCCGTTGGAGATGTGGCGGTGAGCGGAGAACAGGATCCGGTCCTCCGGCAGATCCCGGGGGATGACGGCGGCCGCGGCCGCCGGTCCGTAGTGCTGCGGGCGGCACTGCAGGAGGTAGAAGTGCTCCCCGTCCGAGGCGAACTCCACGTCCACGGGCGTGCCCAGCCGGCTGCCGAGCACGTGCAGCAGGGTCGCGACCTGGGTCACGAACGGGGAGTCGGCGGCCAGCCCCTCGAAGGTGACCACGGCCTGCTCCTCCTCGAAGTCGACGGCGAGCCCCCGGGGCCGACGCGTGTGGCCATCTTCGATGATGGAGACCATCCGCTTCACCAGGGGCAGCTCGTTGCCGACCTCGGCCAGGAGCCGGTCCACCGGCACCGTCTCGAAGGCGTTCGTCTCCAGGTTGATCAGGTCGACGTGGCGAGGCGCGTACCGCACGATCTCGTCGGTGGTGGCGTTGGTCCGGAGGCCGGGCTGGCCGGGGGCGAGCAGGACCGAGTAGTCGTCGCTCAGACGGTCCACGGCCCGGGTGCCCAGCCCCGGGACGAGCCGGAGCAGGCCGTCCTCCCGGCGGATCCGCGGCGACCAGCGGAACTCGTTGTTGCTCAGCGCCACGCCGGAGAAGGCCGGCAGGTAGTACTTCCCCACCCGGGTACCCACGACCTCCTGGATCATGAGGCCCATCTCCTCGTGGACGTCCAGGAGGTTCCGCTCGGCCCGGTACTCGATGGGGTCCGGAGCGAAGATGGACGCGTACACCTCCGCCACCGCGTCCAGGAGCGCCTGCATCCGCTCCTGCTTGCTCCCCTGGTTGGCCAGGAAGAGGCTCTTGTACTTCCCGCTGAACGCGGACCCGGTCCGGTCCTCCAGCAGGCTCGAGCTGCGCACGATCAGCGGCACGTCGCCCAGGTCGTCCAGCAGCGCGGTGAACCCCTTCTGGAGCTCCGGCGGGAACTCGGCGCTCTTGAAGACCTGCACCACGTGGGGGTACTGCTGCCGGACCTGGTCGATCTCCAGGTACTTCTGGTCGTAGATGTCGTCCAGGTTGTTGTAGCGGACGAAGGCCAGCACGGCGTCCGACGCCACGTACCAGGTGCGCGGCGTGCGGATGTCCGCCAGCACGTCGGCGTACTCGGGGGAGTTGCGCAGGATCCGGCTGGCCAGGAACACGCCGGCGCTCTTTCCGCCCAGCCTGCCGTGGCTCCGGGGCGGCGCCAGCAGCTTGCGGGAGAGGCGGTAGAAGTCGTCCACCGTGGCCACGGTCTTCGCGGTGTTGATGAATCCGATCTGGTCGGTGAAGAAGCGGCGGAGCAGCGCCACCCGGAGCATGGTCTGCACCGAGTGGGGCAGCTCCGACTCGTCCACGCCCAGCGCCTCGAACCGCTCCAGCGCCTCCGTCAGCTCCGTGAGCGGGGTGCCCTGGTCCTCCAGCGCCTGGATCAGGAAGCTGACCTTGTCCTGGCTGATCCACATCTGGATGTGGCCCAGGATGTCCTGCGCGGCCATGTGCCGCGCGGCGATGCCGAACACGGCATCGGTCTGGGGCCGCAGGTCGCCCGGCGCCACCGGCGCCAACGGGCGGTTCTCGTCCCCCGCCTCCGGCTCCCGGCGCCGCGCCGTCAGCGGCACCAGCTGCTCCGCCTCCTCGATGCCCTGCCAGCGCAGGTGGTTCAGCATCTTGCGCGTGACCCAGCGCAGGAGCCGCGGGTCCGTGCGACTCAGGAACTCCAGGATCACCCGCCACTTCCCCTCCTGCGGCGCCGCCACCTCCCCGGTCCGCGCCAGCGCCCGGCGCAGCACGTAGGCCCCGAGCCGATCCGCCAGCGCGTTCACCAGCTGGCGCTCCTCCTTCAGGAAGGGACCCTCGTCCGCCTGCGGACGCGCCTCCGTGTAGTAGATGCTCAGCTCACCCACCGGCTCCTGGTCCGCCCGGATCCGCGCCCGCTGCACCCACGGCGTCTCCCGGAACCCGGCCGGCCGATACATCCGGCCCTGGATCTCCAGGGTCGGCTGTGTGATCTCCGGGTACTGCCAGCCGCTGGGCAGCACCTCGAGAACCCGCCGATACGCCTCGTCCGGCGGCTCGTCCCGACCCAGGATCTCGTCCACCCGGTACAGGCAGCTGAGCTCCTTGGCCCGCTCCCGCAGCGCGCCCAGCACCTCGTCGAGTGGCTGCGATTCCGGCATGCTCAGTCCTCCCCCGGCAGTCTCACCAGGCCCCGACCCGTGCGCCCGTCCACCCGGACCTCGAGCGAGGCGTCGGTCCGCACGTGCCGCAGCCACCGGGTCTCCGCCACGGGCTCCCGGCGGGCCAGCCAGTCCCAGTCGATCCCGGGCCCCCGGTCATGGCGGACCGTGAAGTACAGTACCCCGGAGCTGGACAGATTGTGGAAGAAGTGCGACCCCTGGCTGGGCTCCACGTCCATGGCGGGGAGCGTGGCCTCGACGATGACCCGGGCGCCCACCACGTGACCCCAGGTGACCGGGATCCCGAGCCAGGGGTCCGAGCTGCCCCACCGGCCGAATCCCAGCAGCAGGTACGGCCGGCCCGCCGCCAGCAGCTCCCGGTTCCAGCGCTCCAGCTCGGCGGCGATGGCCGGCGTGTGGCGCGCCTCGAAATCGTCGGGCTTCACGTACACGATGTCGCGGATCCGGTCCTCCACGCCGTTGCCCATGGCCCGCTCCGAGCTCAGCAGCAGCCGCTCGTCCCGGAGCGCGTCTGCCGGGAGCTCCACCGTCTCCCGGGGCGCCATCATCGGCCGGACCTGGACGAACCCGGCCCGGGCCGGAGCGGACCGGGACGGGGGGAGGACCATCGCCAGCTCGATCTCCACCTCCCGGCCCAGCGTCTCCTCGGCCGTCTCCAGCAGCGCCTTCACCAGCTCGTTGAGGGGCCGCTCCCGGAGCTGGAGCAGCGGCGCGAAATCCAGCACCCGGGGCCCGTCCGTCCCCGTGCCCGGCCGCAGACGGTCCGACGCGGGGTCGTAGGTCGAAGCCAGGTAGCGGAGCGTGCCGTCGTACTCGGCGTCCGCCAGGTCGCCCGCCACCAGGTACTCGGTCTCGGCGATGGGATCGTAGGCCGGCGGACGACCCATGTTCACCGCCCAGAACCGGGACTGGGTCTCCTGGAGCATCTCCTTCACCCCGGCGAACGGCCGGGGCGCCTTCGGCCGCTCCGGCGAGTAGGACCAGCACAGCCCGCCGTCCACGATGGTCTTGCCCAGCCCGAGGGCGAGGCTCACCACGCCGTCCTCCGGCTTCGACCGGCCGATGGGGTAGTAGCTGTACGACCGGCAGACGGCGGAGAGGTGGGGGTAGAACCGGTCGCCGTGACGCTCGCCCAGGATCTCCTGGATCATGACCGCCATCTTCTCGTCCCGGTCGTCGATGCCGGCGGCCCGCCGGTAGGTGCGCGCCCCCCGGAAGAACGTGGAGGCGTACACCAGCTTGATGGCCTCCACCAGGCGCTGGAACCGCGCGGCCGCGTCCGGCTGGTTGTTGGGGATCATCTTCGTCTCGTAGATGCCGGCGAACGGCCGCTCCAGCGCGTCCTCCAGCAGGCTCGACGACCGGATCGCCAGCGGTCGCGTCACCTCTTCCGCCACGGCCCGGAGGTCGCCCAGCAGCTCCGACGGCAGGTCGGCGGTCTGGAACGCGTGGGCCAGCCGCTCGTCGCTCGACCCGCCCAGCGCCGCGTCGTACAGCCCGTTCCGCTTCATGAACGCGTCGAACGCGCCCGTCGCCAGCACCACGACCCGGGGGATCCCGACCTCGATCCCGTCGACCCGCCCCCCGAGCCGCGACGCCAGCGCCGACCGGATCCGCACCAGCCCCTCCGCCTTCCCCCCCAGCCCACCCTCCCCGATCCGGGAGAACACCGCGTCCGACTCGAAGAACCGACGGTCGAACCGGGGGACCGTCTCCATGGCCGCCTCTAGACCCAGCCCCGGTCGCGGCACGCCTCCGCCACCCGGTCCACCGCGATCACGTACGCCGCGTCCCGCGTGAACAGGTCCTGCTTCCGCGCCAGCTCGCTCACCGCGATGAACGCCGATGTCATCTTCAGGTCCAGCTTGCCCAGGACCTCGTCCCGCTCCCAGTAGTAGTTCATGTTGCTCTGGACCTGCTCGAAGTAGCTGCACGTCACGCCGCCCGCGTTGGCCAGCAGGTCCGGGATCACGAACACGCCCCGCTCGTGCAGCACCCGGTCCGCGTCCGGACTCGTCGGGCCGTTCGCACCCTCCGCGATGATCCGGACCCGCTCCGGGATCCGGTCCACGTTCTCCGCGTTGATCTGGTTCTCCAGCGCCGCCGGGATCAGGATGTCCACCTCCTGCTCCAGCCACGCCTCCCCGGGCAGCCGCTCGTAGCCCAGCTCCTGTGCCCGCCCCGCGTCGATCCCCCCGAACCGGTCCGTGATCGCCAGCAGCTCCTCCGGGTCGATCCCCGTCGTCTTCCGGTACGCGTAGCTCACCTGGTCCGCCTGATCCCACGACGCCACGCACGTCACCGTGCCCCCCAGCCGCGTGTACAGCTGGATCGCGTGCTGCGCCACGTTCCCGAACCCCTGCACCGCCGCCGTCGTGTCCTCCGCCCGCAGCCCCAGCTCCTTCAGCGCCTCCCGGATCGTGAACACCACCCCGTACCCCGTCGCCTCCTTCCGGCCCAGCGAGCCGCCCATCCCCACCGGCTTCCCCGTGATGAAGCCCGGGTGCCGCGCCCCGTGGATCGCCTCGTACTCGTCCAGCATCCACAGCATGTGCTGCGGCGTGGTCATCACGTCCGGCGCCGGCACGTCCCGCTCCGGACCCACGTCCCGCGCCACCTGCCGCACCCAGCCCCGGGAGATCTGCTCCTGCTCCCGCTGGCTCAGGTCGTGGGGATCGCAGATCACCCCGCCCTTCCCGCCGCCCAGCGGGATGTCCACCACCGCGCACTTCCACGTCATCCACATCGCCAGCGCCCGCACCGTGTCCAGGGTCTCCTGCGGGTGGAACCGGATGCCGCCCTTGCTCGGACCCCGGGCATCGTTGTGCTGCACCCGGAACCCCCGGAACACCCGCACCGTCCCGTCGTCCATCCGGACCGGGATCGCGAACGAATACTCCCGCAGCGGATACCGCAGCAGCTCCCGCGTCCCCGCCTCCAGCTCCAGCAGGTCCGCGATCCGGTCGAACTGCGCCTGCGCCATCTCGAACGAGTTGTATGCCCGTGTGCTCTTCGTCATCGCTGTTTGTCGACGTCGTCGTCGCTCGGCCCGTCCAGTACCCCGCCCCGGTCCCCCGCCCCCCCCGCATCCGCCCCCAACATACGCCACCCGACCCCGGCCCGCACCGCCCCGCCCGCCACCCCACCGGTCCCGTCATCCCGGACGTCCCGCCCCCGGCGCCGCCCGCCCCACTGTCCAGCCTCCGTCGAAGTTAAACCTTGACATAATCTCGACGTCACCGTATATAGGGGTCACGAACCTTGACAACTCCTGGACACGGACGGAGGGAGACATGCGGAGGATGGCCTGGATGGCGGGGGTGGGGCTGATGGCGCTGACGGCGGGGGCGTGCAGCGACGCGACGGAGCCGGTGGTGGCGGAGGCGGCGGCGGCGTCGAGCCGTGGGGCGGTGCAGCCGAGGGCAGCGGCGACCTCGCCGACGATCGTGGACGTGGCGCTGGCGGTGAACGATGAGACGGGCGAGTTCTCGACGCTGATCGCGGCGGTGCTGGCGGCGGACCTGGCGGACGAGCTGTCGGCGCGAGGGCAGCGGACGGTGTTCGCGCCGACGGACGCGGCGTTCGCGGCGCTGGACCTGACCGCGGACAACATCGGCGAGGTGCCGGTGGAGGACCTGACGGAGATCCTGCTGTACCACATCGCGCCGGGTCGGCGTGACTCGGGCGAGGTGGTGGACTCGGACCGGATCCGGATGGCGAACGGGTCGTTCACGACCATCAGCCTGGACGGCGGAACGGCGTACATCAACGAGTCGGCGATCGTGGCGGTGGATGTGGAGGCGAGCAACGGGATCATCCACGTGATCGACGGGGTGCTGCTTCCCTAGGGGGGCGGGGACCGGCCGGCCGACGTGCCGGCAGGGACATGACGAGGGGCCGGCGGTCGACCGCCGGCCCCTCGTCACGGGGTGGCCCGGGCCCGGCCGGGCCGTTCGGCCTCAGGGAGCGACCTGGAAGATCCCCTCGGCCAGCTCGAAGAGCGCGCCGACGGCCTGCCAGAGGTCGGCCAGGGCCTGCATGTCTTCCTGGCTGAGCGGCTCTCCGTGGCGGTCGGTGAAGGTGGGGGCATCGAAGGTGCCGCCGATGTAGGCGACCTCGACGCCCTGATACCGGACAACGCCGTCGAGGGTGTTCTCATCGGCGGTGAGCTCGAGGGTCACGGTCTCGGCGCCGTTGGTGATGGTCGCCGTGGCCGCGAGGGTCCCGGTTTCCGTCTGGGGGTCGGCGCTGAGCATGGCCTGGTATGCGACGCCGATATCGGTCCCCTCGAGTCCCATGGAGTAGTCCTGGGTCAGGACCATCTCGGTCTCGGTGAGGTCGACGCCCTGGCTCAGGTCGAAGTTCAGCTGGTCGGTGCCGTTGGAGAGGTAGCCCACCGAGCTGACGTCCACGGAGAGCTGGGTCTCCGTCGTGCTGTAGGCGATGTCGACGTAGTAGTCGGCGAGGGTGACGGGGGTGTCGCCTCCCCGGACGATCATCACCCCCAGCCGGTCGGACGCCGGCGTGCTCAGGTCACGCAGGTCCACGTAGCCGAGGGCGTTGAGGGGCGAGGCCGGCTGTTCCGTCACCGGGTCCACCGCGTAGTAGACGATCCGGATCCCGTCCTCCGGCGCGCCGGCCGCCTCCCCCGGCACGTATCGGCCCTCCAGCGCGTCCCACACGAACGTCACGCCCAGGTAGTTGGACGGGAAGAACCCCAGGGCGCTCGCCTCCGCCAGCTCCCGCAGCGCCCGAGCCTCCGGCGCCAGCCCCTCCGCCTGCGGGAGCACCGATGCCGTCGCCGTCCCCTCGAACAGCGCGTCCGCCGCGGCCAGGCTGGCCAGCGCGTCCCCGAGCCCCTCCGTCGCCGCCACCATCCCCTCCATGGCGTCGGCCACGGGACGGGGATCGAAGTCGACGTCCGGCGCGGCGCCGTCGTCACAGGCAACGCCAGCAGCGGCCACCACGGCCACCAGCGAGGCGCTCCGAATCCAGGCGTTCACTCTCATCTTCGCTTTCCTCCGCTCGTGCCGTTGCGTCGTCACTCCCACCCTCGCGCGGCAACGCGCGTGCCTCTCACACGGGTGAGAGCGAAGTCCCTGCGCACCAACATCTTGTGAAGAGCCCGAACCTGGCCGCGGATCCCCTCCAGCGCAATTCTTGGCCGGTTCCACACTTATCTTCACCCTGCACGGGGCCGCCCACGCCCACGACGCCGAGCCGCCGTCCCGCACCCCCGTACCGCCCACGCGCCCCCCTTCCCCGCGACCTCGCTTCGTCCGATATTCCGCCCGCCAGCGTGAACCGAACCGGGACGGACACCATCACCGAGCTCACCTCCAGGCAGCGGGCCCACCTCCGCTCCCTCGCCCACCACCTCAAGCCGATCCTCCACGTCGGCGCGGACGGCATCACCGACGCCGTCGTCCGGAGCGTCGAGGAAGCCTTCAACACCCGCGAGCTCCTCAAGCTCAAGGTCCACGAGACCTCCCCCATCGACGTCGACGAAGCCGGCCGCCGCCTCGCCGAGCGCATCGGCGGGGTCCGCGTCCCCCAGACCATCGGCCGGACCCTCGTCCTCTACCGCCCCTTCCCGGACGACCCCGCCATCCGCCTCCCGGGCTAGCCCGGTGGAACCTATCCGCGGTGCGGTGTATCACTGACTGGTCATACAGTATGTGAGACGGCCCCGGCCGTCGGTCGAATACGAGGCAAACGAACAGGGAGAGCCGAAGATGGCAGGAAACGTAATGGAGCTGGCGGACACGTCGTTCGCGTCCGAAGTGGAGGAGGGCGAGGGCGTGGTGGTGGTGGATTTCTGGGCGCCCTGGTGCGCGCCGTGCCGGATGGTGGCGCCGATCATCGAGTCACTGGCGGCGGAATACGAGGGGAAGGTCCGGTTCGGGAAGCTGAACGTGGATGAGAGCCCGTCGGTGGCATCGCGGTACGGGATCCGGTCGATCCCGACGATCGGGATCTTCAAGGACGGGGAGGCGGTGAACGGCGTGGTGGGCGCGGTTCCGAAGCAGGTGCTGATCCAGGCGATCGAGGAGGGGCTCAGCGCGGACTGAGCCTTCCCACGCCGCGGGGGACGAGTGGCGAGGAGCGGACCAGCCCCGCCGGTGCGGCGCGCCGGCGGGGCTGGTCCGCGGAGTACGGCGGCCGGCCGTCAGTCCTCGACGGCGTAGGTGTGCTCTTTCTGGACGGAGTCGTCGGCCCGGTGGATGACGAGCTGACTGGGCGCGTGATCGGCGGCGAGGGCGCGGGCGGCCTTGACGGCCTGTCGCTTGTTCTTGTGGGTGCTGGACGCCTGCTTGGCGCCCTGGGCCTCGACGGCCCAGCCATCGTCGCGCGACCGAACGTGGTAGATGCTGTGCTTGCCGCCCTTGAGCTTGGCGGCCGCGACGCCCGCGGCCGTGGCGGCGGCCACGCCTGCGGCGGCCCCGATCACCTTCTTCTTGTCGACCATCGACGAGCTCCTGTTGGAGGGTCTGCCCGAGTGTCCATGTGGTCCGTACACGGTACAACTAGCGTGCCAGCGGCGGTGGCGAGCTCCACGGGCGGACCGGGGTGGACCGGGGCGGGTGGCGCTGGCGGTGCGGCCCCGTTTGCCGCTATCGTTGGCCTTTCGGCGCAGCGGATCGCGCCCCGGTAGAACACGGAGAGGAGTTTTTGTCCATGCGTCTCATCGGCCTGGTACTCGGCCTGCTGCTGACGGCCGCGTCCGGCTGCGGCAACGCGGACGCGCGTCAGTCCGATGGCCCGGCCGGTGACGCGGCGAGCCATGCGGCGGGGGCGGTCCACGCGGCCGAGCTGGAGCTGGGTCATCCCCTCGGCCCCGAGGAGGCGCCGATCGCCGTGGTGGAGTTCAGCGACTTCGGCTGTCCGTACTGCGGGCGGTTCGCCCGGAGCACGCTGCCGGACCTCCGTCGCGAGTACATCGAGACCGGCCGGGCCCGGTGGCGCTACGTGCCCGTCGTCTTCGGCTTCGCCGGCGGCGAGCTGATGGCGGCGGCGGCCGAGTGCGTGGCGGAGCAGGGGGGCGCCGACGCCTTCTGGCGGGCCCACGACCTCATGTACGCCCGGCAGTCGGCGCTGCGGGGATCCGACGCGCGGCCCCGGCTCCTGGACTGGCTCGCCGAGCTGGACGTCGACCGCGACGCCCTGGACGCCTGCATCGACGACCCGGGCACCGCCGCCCGGCTCCAGGCCAACAACGAGGCCGCCCGCCAGTGGCTCGTGCGAGGGACCCCCACGTTCGTCGTCAACGGGGTGCCCATGTCCGGCGCAATGCCGACGGACTTCTTCCGCCGGGTCTTCGACACCGTGCTGGATCCCTCCGGCCTCTAGCCCGGCCATCCGGGCGGAGGTGGCGCGCGGCCATTGCCCGGCGGCGCGGCTATTGCCTAGCATCCAGGGCGCGAACCCCGTGCCCCCGAGCGACCCATGCACAAATCCATCGCCGCGCTACTCGAGTCCGCACGCGAATCCGACCGGTCGCTGCCGGAGACCGTCCTCGCCGACGAGGTCGCCGAGAGCGGCCGCTCCGGGGAGGAGATCCGGCAGCGGGTCCGGAAGACGCTGAGGGTCATGCGCAACGCCGTCGACGAGGGCCTGAAAGGCGACGTCCGCTCGCCGTCCGGGCTCACCGGCGGGCGGGCGGCCCGGCTCTTCGCCGACGGACCCCGTCTCATGGGAGACCGGATCACGTCGCTGCTGTCCCGGGCCATCGCCACGCTGGAGGTGAACGCGGCCATGGGGCTGATCGTCGCGGCGCCCACGGCCGGCGCCGCGGGGGTCCTGCCGGCGATCCTGATCTCCGCGGGGGAGATCCTGGACGAGGACGAGGACCGGCTGGTCGATGCCATGCTCGTGGCGGGCGGCGTCGGCGGCGTCATCGCGCACCGGGCCTCGCTGGCGGGGGCGGCCGGCGGCTGTCAGGCGGAGACCGGATCGGCCGCGGCGATGGGGGCGGCCGGCGTCACCTGGCTCGCCGGCGGGACCGACGACCAGGTGGCCACGTCCGTGGCCCTCTCGCTCCAGGGGATGCTCGGCCTCATCTGCGACCCCATCGGCGGCCTCGTGGAGATCCCCTGCATCTACCGGAACGCCTCCGCCGCCATGCAGGCGCTGGCCGCCGCGGAGATGGCCCTCGCCGGCCTCGACTTCCCCGTCCCCGCCGACGAGGTCATCGACGTCATGGGCGAGGTGGGCCGGAAGATGCCCGTCGCCTACCGGGAGACCGCCCAGGGCGGCCTCGCCGCGACCCCGTCCGCCCGGCGCCTGGTCCAGATCCAGCCGGCGCGGAAGCCCACCGGCATCAGCATCTAGGAGCCTCGTCATGGTCGGCCTCTTCGACATCCTCGGTCCCGTCATGGTCGGTCCGTCGTCGTCCCACACGGCGGGCGCCTGCCGGCTCGGGCTCATGGCCCGCGCCATCCTGGGCGATACGCCGGAGGAGGCCGCCATCGGGCTCCACGGCTCCTTCGCCGCCACGGGCGAGGGGCACGGGACGCAGCGCGCCATCGTCGGGGGGCTGCTCGGGCTCCCGCCTGACGACCTCCGCCTGCGCAGCGCGTACGAGGAGGCCGACGCGGCCGGGCTCACCTACCGGTTCGAGGAGGTCGACCTCGGGGAGGAGGCGCACCCGAACACCGCCGTGTTCGACGTCCGGAAGGGGGACGAGCGGGTGCGGGTCCGGGGCGCGTCCGTCGGCGGGGGCCGGGTCGAGGTGACGGAGATCGACGAGTTCCCCGTCGACCTGGGCGGCGACTACGACACGCTCGTCCTGGTGGCCCACGACCA
>JABAOG010000047.1_pt3 | contig 11275 bp, 12 predicted proteins | sample 7062131 | NCBI WGS metagenome assembly JABAOG01 (sample SAMN14538629, study PRJNA623070) | marine sediment metagenome | biome: marine biome [ENVO:00000428]; feature: marine pelagic biome [ENVO:01000023]; material: deep marine sediment [ENVO:00002113] | place: India: Arabian Sea | collected... | reverse complement strand
TCGCCATATGGCCGCCACCATGACGCGAAAGTGCCCGTCATTCCAGCGGACCGCTGCAAATCCTCAGCCCTCGGGGGCGTCCACGCCGGGTTTGCCCATGAGGCTCGCGACGTACTTGGCGAGAATGTCGACCTCGAGGTTGACCCGCGTGCCGTTTGCCATTTCTCCGAACGTTGTCTCGTCGAGGGTGTACGGCACCAGCATGACGTCGAAGCGGGTGCCTGCGACGGTGTTCACCGTCAGGCTTACGCCGTTGACCGTGATCGAGCCCTTGGGCGCCACAAAGGGCGCGAGCCTCTTGGGGGCCTCGAAGCTCGCGCGCACGTAGTCTCCCTCGGGAGCCCTTGCAGCAAGTGTGCCGACGCCATCGACGTGACCGGTGACCAGGTGTCCGCCCAAACGGTCACCGAGCGCAAGCGCCCGCTCGAGGTGAACCCGGTCCCCTTCGCTCAGGTCGGCGAGGTTGGTCTTGTCGAGCGTCTCGAGCGATGCGTCAGCGTCGAAGTGCCCTTCGGAAAACGCCTTCACCGTCAGGCAGGTCCCGTTGACCGCGATCGATTCGCCGAGCTCGTACGGGTGAAGCGCACATGCGATGCGGATCGACAGGCCATCGTCGCGTCGCTCGAGGTGGTCGATCGTTCCCACCTGCTCTATCAATCCAGTGAACATCTACTGTCTCCTCTCGAAGTCGCCGGAGACCAACCAGTCGGATCCCAAAGGTTGGACCCGTGTCCGCACCAAGCGCCAGGCGTGTTCGATCGACTCGACCCCGGAGCCGGCCGCAAAGGAAATCGCATCGGAATCGCCCACGATGCGAGGCGCGATGAAGATGGCCGCACGGTCGGCTAAGCCGAGATCCAAGAACGTGCCGTGCACGTGCGCGCCGCCCTCGACCAAGAGCCGGACCACGTCGCGCTCACCTAGAACCTTCAGAACCTCTTCCACATCGACCCCTCGGGCGTGCCGGGAGACCGGGATCAGCTCGACGCCTGGGCCGCGAAGCGCCTCGCCCCGCGCGCTGTCCGCGTCGTGCGCATGGAAGATCCACGTTCTCGCCCCTGATGCGCCTTGGTCGAGCACAGCCGAGGTCGGGAGGGTTCGTAGGTCGGCGTCGAGCACGACGCGGACTGGGTCTCGCCCCTCGACGTGGCGAACCGTGAGCTTCGGGTCATCCGCGAGCACGGTTCCCACCCCGACCAGAATCGCGTCGCTTTCATCGCGCATTCGGTGGGTTTCGGTTCGCGCTTCCTCGCCGGTAATCCACTTGGAGTCGCCGGTGCGGGTCGCGATCTTACCGTCGAGCGTGACGGCGGCTTTCAGCGTGACGAACGGAAGCCCGGTCCGAACGTGCTTGGCGAAGTCGGCGATCAGCGCCGTGCACTGTTGCTCCATCAGCCCGACCTCCACCTCGACGCCGGCGGTCTTCAATCGATCGATGGCGCCCGCGACGTGTGGCGCCGGGTCGCGGCAGCCGATCACCACGCGGGCGATTTGCGCCTCGAGGATCGCCTCGGTGCAGGGACCCGTCCGGCCGTGGTGATTGCACGGCTCCAATGTCACGTACAGCGTTGCGCCTTCGACCGAGCTACCGGCGTTTTGGATCGCGACGACCTCGGCGTGTGCCCTACCGGCTCGCTCGTGATGCCCGACGGAGATGATCTCTGCATCGCGAACGATCACTGCCCCGACGCGCGGGTTCGGGCTCGGCCGCCCGCGCTTGGCTTCCGCGATCGCCCGCTCCATCGCGCCGCGTTCGAAGTCCGACCACATGTCAGCCCTTGAGCCCGCTGAGCTCGTCGAGGAACTCCCCGACGTCCTGGAAGTCCCGATAGACACTGGCAAAACGAACATACGCGACCGGATCCAAGCTGCGGAGCTCGTGCAGCACGTGCTCCCCGAGGCGCGAAGAGGGAACCTCCTGCTCTCCGGTGTCCACCAGCCAGCGCTCGATCTGGTGGAGGAAACGCTCGAGGGCTTCCGCTGACACCGGACGCTTCACGCACGCGCGCCGAAGGCCGGCAAGCAGCTTGTCGCGGTCATAGGGTTGGCGCCGCCCGTCGTTCTTGATGATGAGGGGCAAGGTCTGCTCCACGCGCTCGTAGGTGGTGTAGCGGCGTCCGCAATGCTCACACTCTCGTCGTCGTCGCGTCACCTCGCCTGCCTGAGACAGACGCGAGTCGATGACGCGGTTTTCCAACGTTCCACAGTAGGGGCAGCGCATATCCGCGCACAAGCTAGCGCCCGCGCCGGGCCTGGGCAACGCAGCGTGATCAAGCCCGAACGAGGCGAACGAGCGACTCCAAATGCGCCGTCTGGGGAAACATGTCGAAGCCGACGATGCGGTCGATGCGGTAGCCTTTCGCGGTGGCGAGGCGGAGGTCGCGCCCGAGCGTCGCGGTGTCGCACGAGACATAGATCAAGCGTTTCGGGCCTGGCAGCAAATTGCTCTCGAAGAGCGTTTTGCTGCCTTGGCGGGGCGGATCGAGCACAACCACGTCGTACTGACCCTTGGGCGGTTGGTTCGCGTCGCCAACCACAACGCGCGCGTGCAGCCCCCTCCCTTTCAAATTCCTTTGGCACGCTTCGACCGCGCGCGGGTCCTGCTCGACCGCGACCAGGGTCTTGGCGCTCGCCGCAAGCCCGACGGTGAAGTTGCCGATCCCGCAGTGCAGCTCGAGCACCCGCAATCCTGCTGGTTCGGAGAGCTCGACGACCGTGCTGACGAGCTTGGCATTGACTTCATCGTTGGCTTGCGAAAATGCCCCGCCCGGCCCCTCGAGTGTGCCGCCCCCTCCTCCGGGGATCACGACGCGGGTCTCGCCCCACGTCGCTGGATGTCCCGAGGTGCCGACTCGGAGCGTCACCCCGGCGACGACCGGCCGCGTACTAAGTGCTTCACAGCTTTCAAAAAGCTCCGGCGGCTGGTCCTCATTGGCGTGGAGGTCGACTACGACTCGATCGGCGCCGGTGAGCTGAAGCTGGATCTCGCCTGTCCCCCGCAGCGACGACGCAAGTTGCTCTCGCGCCTCGTCCCAGCCAGCGCGCAGTGGCTTCATCAACACGACGCACTCCCGGATGTCGGTCACGCGCTTCGAATGGAGCTGTCGGTAACCGATCGTTCCGCGATGCCACGCGAGGCGCGCGCGGCGGCGGTACCCGAGCTCCGCGGGTGACGTGACCCACTCGATTTCGCTGCGATCGGCGCCGGGCAGGCCACGGCATGCGTCTCGGACAAAGCCCTCTTTGATGCGGCGCTGGAGGTCAGGGGTGGCGATCATGAGTGGACAACCGCCGCAGCGAGAGGCATCGACGCAAGACGGCTCCCGGCGCTCGGTCGCTGCGCGCAGCACCCGTGTCAGGCGCCCTCGGGCCGCACCCCGCCTGGACGAACCGAGGGCGAGCTCCACGCGCTCCCCAGGCAGAGCTCCGGGCACCAATACGACGCCCTTTGCGGTCTCGACCACGGCGTCACCGCCGCGGCCAACCGCGCGAACGTCGCCTTGCACCAAGCGCTTGTCGGGCATCAGTACTGAAAACACTGAGCTGGCAATCCCCGTTCGAACAGAAACCGGAAGTCGCCATCGGGCACCGCCCGTCGCTCCTCGGGGTCTTTGTTGTCGACCAGCTCGACGTTGGTGAAGACGTTGAGATAGAGGGTCATCTCGGCAGGCGGCGCGAGCCCTCCCCCGAAATTGATCGCGCTGAGCTCACGCGATGAAGCCACCACCGATCACCTCGTCACCACGGTATACCACCGCGGCCTGGCCCGGCGTAATGGCACGCTGCGGCCGGTCGAAGCGCACCTCGAACCCGTCCCCGCACGGTGTGACGCGCGCGAGGGCGCCGCGATGCCGATATCGGATGCGAACCTCGCCCTCGAACTCGTCGGCTGGAGGGCCGGCGACCCAGTGGGCATCGGTCGCGGTGAGCTCCTGATCGTAGAGCTGCGAGTCGTCGCCGACGACGACCTCGGCGCTATCGGGAACGATCCGCAGGACATATCGGGTGCCGCCGCCTCCCAGGCCGAGGCCACGCCGCTGGCCGCGGGTGAAGTTTGCGACGCCCTCATGGTGGCCGAGCACAGTGCCGTTCGGGTCGACGATATCGCCTGGCTTGGTTGGGCTCCCTTGGCGATTGATGAAGTCGCCGACCCGCCCGTCAGGCACGAAACACAACTCCTGCGACTCCGGTTTGTCGGCATTGGGTACGCCCAAGCGCCTGCCGGCTTCGCGGACCTCCGACTTCGTGAGGTTTCCGAGCGGAAAGACGAGCCGTTCGAGCGTCGACTGTGGCAACCCGAAGAGAAAGTAGCTTTGATCCTTGTCGTCGTCGCGGCCGCGCAGCAGACGGAGCTGGCCGTCGGTCGCTCGTTCGAGGCGCGCGTAGTGCCCGGTCGCGATGTGCGTCGCATCGAAGCGGCGAGCTACCTCCGCCAAGTAGGTCAGCTTGACCGTGCGGTTGCAGCTCACGCATGGGATGGGCGTACGCCCAGCTTGGTAGTCCGTCACGAACGGATCGACGACGTGCTTGCGAAATGCGTCGCGCTCGTCGAGGACGTAGTGCGGGATGCCGAGGTGCTCGCAGGTGCGGCGCGCGTCGTCGCGGTCTTCGGGCGCGCAGCATCGGCCGACCTGCTGCTCGCCGTCGGCGTCCCACAGGTGGAGCGTTACCCCAATCAAGTCGTGCCCGGCTTCGCGGAGCAACGCAGCGGCGACAGAGGAGTCCACCCCGCCGCTCATCGCTACCAGCACTCGCTTCATCTCGGACATCGGATCTCTATACTGAACAAATCAACCGTGGGGCATTACACTTAATGGAAACTGTTGTGAGGAAAATCTTGCGGATGTTCGTAGGTGTTATTTCAGGTAGTTACGAGTCAAAACGCCATATTGATAGAGCTTTGCGCCCCGAGAGCTAAAATCTCCTTGAGGTTCTAGGCGCCGCTTCTGGCTAGTACACGCCGAAAAGCCTGTGATGCCATCTCGATGTCGAGGGCCGTCGTCTCGATACCTAGACTGATTCGAACCGCCGATCCAGCCCGCCACTGCTCATCCGGATACATCGCGCGAATCACGGCGGATGGCTCCTGTAGGCCGGACGAGCAGGCCGCCCCGCTCGCCACGCACACGCCTTCTAAGTCGAGCGCGGCAACCAGGAGCGGCCCCTCCCAGCCACGGAAGCTCACATTGGACACCGTGCCGATCCGCGGCGCACCTGCGTTGCGGACGCCACCGAGTTCGGTGAGCTTCGCCTCGACGTGGTCGCGCAGCTCGGTCAGGCGCGGTTGTTGCGCAAGGCGGTCCCCGGTCAGACGACACGCGGCCCCGAAGCCGACCATGCTCTGCGTGTCCGGTGTACCGGGGCGTCGGCCTCGCTCCTGTGAGCCGCCCTCGAGCACCGGTTCGAGGTGAAGGCCCCGCCGCACCCAACAGGCTCCTGCCCCCGCCGGCCCGCCGATCTTCTGTGCAGCGATGGCGACGGCATCTGCCCCCAACGCCTCCACGTCGACAGGCACCTTGCCGAGCGCCTGCGTCGCGTCGACGAAGAAGCACGCCTGGTGCTCGCGGCAAGCTTGCGCGTACTCGTGGATTGGAAACATGGTGCCGGTTTCGTGGTTCACCCACTGGACGGCCACGAGGGTGTTGCGCCTCAGATGCGCAGCGAGCTCCTCGGGGCTCGGGGGCCGGCCTTCAACGACGCTCAGCGCGATCACCTCGCGCCCTTCGCTTCCGAGCCGCCGTACGCTTCGAGCGACGGCTGGGTGCTCGACTTCGCTGGTCACGACCCGAGCACGCCCAGCGGCCAGCCCCCGGATTCCGAGGTTACAGGCCTCCGTGCCTCCGCCGGTCAGCACGACGTCCGCTGTCGCCGCACCGATCGCGTTCGCGACGTCTTCGCGGGCGGCCTCGAGCAGCTGACGCGAGGCGCGTCCCGCCGCGTGTGGGCTCGACGGGTTGGCCCAAGCCACCGTGGAGGCTTCCTCCATCGCGCGCCGGACCACATCGGGTGTCGGCGCCGCTGCGTGGTGGTCGAGATAGATCACTTCGATTGTATCTCGGGGCGTTCCGGAACGCGGCCCACGCGGAGCTCCACGAGGGTTCCACGGAGCTGCCGCTCGGCGACTTCCCCTGCCGGCGGGCTCGAAATCTCGATACCTCCACCGAGCGCTTCGGTGACTCGCCTCGCGAACGCCAGACCCAACCCGACGCCGCCGTGGTCGCGGGTCACCGAGCCGTCGACTTGATAGAACGGCTCCATGATGCGCGCGATGTGCTCGGGACGAACCCCGGGTCCGCTGTCCGACACGGCGAACAGCAGGTGGTCCTCGTCTTCAGGGCGGACCTCGACCGCGACCTCGCCACCGGTCGGCGTAAACTTCGAGGCGTTGTCGAGGACGTGCACCATCGCGCGCAGGAGCTTGTCCGGATCGCCTTGAGCCGGCATCGGCTCGCCGGGAACACGCTCGACGAGCGTCACGTCGCGCTCATCGAGCTTCGGGCGAATTTGATCGAGTGCCTTCAATGCGACGTCCCGAAAATCGTACGGGCGCGTGTAGTAGTGCATGCGGCCCGTCTCGAGTGAGCTGACGTCGAGCAGCGTGTCGACGACCGAACGAAGCCGTTGCGTCGATGCTTCGATCGAGCCGAGACACTTTCGTTGCAGATCGGTCAGCGGCCCGAGCTCTTCGTTGAGCAACAGACGCAGGTATCCGACGACGGGTGTCATCGGTGTCGCAAGCTCATGGCTCACGTTCTGGAGAAACTCGCGGCGAAGCCTCGCGATGTCTTCGAGCCGTTGGTTGGTTTCGGAGAGCTCGACGATCTTCTTTTCGAGACGCTCCACGATCTTCTGGGTCCGTTCGCGCAGCAACCGGTCGCTTCCGTCGTCGGCCCACTCCCGATGCCCTCCGAGGAACTGAGCGATGGTATCTGCAAAGTGCGCGGCGTCGATCGGCTTGGCGATGAAGCCGTCACAGCCCACCGCAAGTGTCGAGTCCCGGTCCCCCTCCGCCGTGATCGCGACGATGGGAACATCTTGGAGCGTCGGCGTCCCGCGCAGCCTGAGGGTCACCTCGTACCCATCCAGGTCCGGAATGTTGATATCCACCAGGACCAGGTCGGGCAGCGTATCGCGGGCCAGCCGGATCCCCTCGNNGGCAGTGTATCGCGGGCGAGCCGGATCCCCTCGACACCGCCTTCGGCCTCGATTACCTCGTGCCCGGCCGCCCCGAGCAGCTTCTGCACGAGGCGCCGATTGTTGGGATCGTCCTCGATGTGCAGGACTCGAGCCATCGGGGTCCGATGCTATCAGCCTCTCGCGCTTGCCGCACGCGGGGACCCTGGCTAGGAATCGGGTATGGCAGGGCGATTGGTCGAGCAGCTCGTCGAGGCAGGACTCATCACCGAGGTCCAGGCGCGTGCCGGCGACGTCGTTGATCCGGTCGCACCTTCGGCCCGTGTCGTCGAGAGCCTCGTCGGCGCAGGTGTCGATGAGCGTGCCCTTGCGGGCTTCTTCGTTTCACGCGGCTTCGGTCCGATGCTCCAAAGCCAAGAGCTCGCCCGCGCTGACGTCAATCTCATTCGCCGTTTGCCGGGGACCGACGCGCACGAGCTTTGCGCGATGCCACTGCGGTCGAGCCCGGCAGGGGCGATCGTGGCCATGGCTGATCCCACCGATCAAGGCGCGGTCGCCAAGCTCAGCGAAACACTCGGGGGAAGCATCTTGCCGACGGTGGCGAAGCTTTCAGACTTGCTGGCGTCGATCGACCGCGTCTATCCACCGGACCGCCCGACCCTTGCTACCGGTCCGCTGACGTCGGCTGGTTCGCGGACACCGAGCAGTGTCGTCCCGTTGGTTCAAGAAAAGGCCGACGTCGGTGCGGATGAGACCCCGTCGTCCCTCGACCCCGGGTTGTCCGAGCTCGCATCGACCGCGAGCCCGGTTTGGGATCGGGCGTGGAACCGTTCGAACACCGAGCGCGAAGTTTCGCTGACTCCCAAGTCGAGTCGGGTCCCATTGCCAACCGTGTCGCGTTCCATGACCCCCCTCTCCTCTGCGCGTCCGCCAGGCGCACTGCCGCCGTCCGTGACCCCATCGAGCCCACCGCCGTCGTCGGTCCGCCCTGCTACGGTGCGGCCGCGAGTGGTATCCGACTCCGCCATCGACGACCAACTCGCCGAGCTGGGCCGCGTCACATCGCGCGACGACGTCGTGCGCATCGCATGTCAGGCTTGCTTGGCCGCCTCGCGCGCCGCGGCGTTCCTTGCCCTTCGCAAGGGTGTGTTCCGCGGGTGGGACGGCGCAGGCGAGGACGTGACGAGCGCGGGCATCCGAAGTCTTTGGGTGCCGGCGAGCAATCCTTCGATCCTCAACGAGGTCCTTCACAGCGGGCAGGTATTTCGCGGGGCCTACGGGCAGACCGCCGCGGACCACCTCTTTCGGGCCGCCCTCGGCAGCCATGGCCGCGATGTCGTCATCGTTCCCGTGATGATCGGCGCGCGGATGGTCGGGGTCTTGTGCGCCAACGATCCGGCCCCCGATTCGGGCGTCGTGGAACGGGTCGCCGAGGCCATGGGGCACGCCTTCGAGCGGCTCATCGTCTCCCACAAATCGGGGAATTAATCGATGAAAACCGGCGGGAGATTGGGGTCCGCATCCTTGGCGAGCCGAAGCAGCCGGCGGCGTTCACGCAGAACCGAGGCCGAGTAGCCGTTCTGCTTGTCGCAGCGTCCGGAATTGTACCACGCAAGGCCTTTTTGGACGTCGCCTCCACATCGATCGACCGCCCATGCGTAGAGCCCGAGCCCAGCGTCGAGCACCTCCCGCTGGCATGCCCCGGGGCGGAGGCTGCACTCCTCACGATACCGTTCGTTGTAGATAAAGGGCACCGTCTTGCCCCGGAACTTCGGGTTGAGCTGCACGACACCGCGCGCGCCAACCGGGCTCACGGCCAGCGGGTTGAATCCAGATTCGCGCATAGCGATGCCGGCGGTGAGGAACGGGTCGACCCCCGCGCGGTTGCTCGACTCGGTGATCAACCGGGACAGCGTCGCGATGCGCGCACGGCATCCGCCGTGACTCACGCGGCAATGCTGCACGTGAATCGGCTCACCCTGCCGGCTCTGGCGAACGATCAACCGCGCGTCGATCGCGCGCGCGAGCGCGAGAGAGGTCGGGTGGTCGCCAAGGGCACTGCGATAGTCGATCCCTCGGGCGGCTGGCGCAGGAACGGGTTCATTGAACGAGGGACCCGCTTCGGAGCGCGAGTGCCACGCGCTAATGAACACAACGCCGATGACCAATAGTACGATTCGCATGCCGCACTCCCAATAACCATCAAGAGGCGAGGACGGTAGGGCATGCGCTTACCTTGCGCCACCCCCAGGCGGCGCGGGTGTATCTTTTTGACTACAGTTGCTCGGTTTCAGCCTCGGGCTCGGGAGCGGGCTCCGCAGACTTTTTCTCTGTGTCTTCAGTGGGTTCTGGCGCAGATTCCGAAGCAGCTTCGGGTTCTGGCGATTTGTCCTCTGCGGCCTCGGAAGTGTCAGCCGACTCGCTGGCTTCGACCGATTCGACCGATTCGTCTGGGGCGCTCTCTTCGCCCGTCTCGTCGCGGCCGCCGCGTCGACGGCCCCGGCGCCGGCTGCGGCGACGCTTGGTGCCGTTGGATTCCGCGCTGTCATCGGCGCTGGTCGTGGCGCTGCTGCGCGTGGAACCGCCACCAAGCGAGTCGAGAAGCTCGACGTCGAGCACCGCCAAGGAAAGCGATGCCTGCCGGATGCCGACGCCGACTTCCTCCATCGAAGCAGCGAGCGCGTCGCCATCGAAGACCGCGCATGGTGCCGCGCCTTCCGCGTGCGCTTCACCGATGGTGCGATCCCGAACCTGCCCGAGGGTGATCACCCAACCCATCCGCGCATGATCGAAATGATGGAGCCCGCCGCGCAGCGCCACGATGGCGTCGTTGTCGATCGGTTGCTTGCCGCGATAGATCGTGATGGCCAGCGGGGTTTCTTCCGGGCCTCGACGAAGGGTGCCGGCAAGGCTGAAGTCGCCCGCATCGGCGCGCACCGCGCGCAGCGAATGAATGCCGACCGCGTTGAGCCAAGTGGCGAGAAGCTCGAGCAAGGCGCCGTCGGGAAGATCGCGCAGGCGTTTGACGAATGCCCGATGGACACTCTGCCGCTGCCGGTCTGCCGCGCGCACCGCATCGCGCTCGGCGTTGACCGCTTCGTTAGGAAGGTCCCACTCGAGCAGCGAGACCCAGCCGTCCCCCTCTCGGAACCGGGGACGTCCACCCGATGCGCCGCGTTTGGCGTTATCACCCCGAATGGCCGCAGCCAAGGTCGGTGCCAGAACTGCCGGGCTGCCGGCGAGCCGGCCCGTGTCGATGAGCGCCTCGGCGACTTGGAGGAGGGTCTTGGCCTGGCGGCTGCCCCCCCGGAGCGCCGTTTCGATGGCGTCGGACAAGTCGCGGCCGACCGGCTCGCCGGCCTCGGCGGCCCGCGTCGCGGGCGCTTCGGGCTCCTTGCGCGACCTGGCGCGAGACGGGGAGCGACGCTCCGACCGGGCCTCTGCGCTCGGTCCGCCCTCCGAATCGCGGTCGCGGCGGCGACGGGAACGACGCTTTCGGGGCTTGCGGCCCTCGCGGGAGTCGTCCTCGAGGTTGGCGAGGATCAGCTCGTCGTCGTCTTCTTCTTCGGGGAAAACATCGGCACCTGGGAGCTCTTGCGCCGCGATGCTCATCTCCTCGTCAGCCTCGGTGGGCTCCTCGGCGGGCGCGGCCTCCTCGGCTTCGACGCTCGGCGTGACCGCCTCGGCCGCGGCGCTTTCGGGCGGCGCGCTATCGGCCTCTTGCGCCGCGTCCTCGGGAAACTCCCGCAGGGCGAAGACGCCGGGCTTGACCTTGGTGATCGGAGCGTCGCCACGGTCCTTTTTGACCATGGTGGCGAGCCTCGAGCTCATGGTGGTTTCTGGGGTTTTACCTACGTGCGATAGAAGATTTCGCTCGATCGCGATTTCGGTGATTTTCTTGTAGTGGAGGGGCTTTCCGACGCTGCGGAGAACCTCCACGGCTGCTTCCGTGAATGTCATTCTTGTTGTCGTTCCTGTCACTCCGGTGGGCGACGTTGGACGGCTGTAGGGACCCCGCGACGGGGAGCGTTGAATCGCTCCACCCGCGCATCGCCCTATCGCCCCGAAGGCCATCAGGACCTGGAGGGCTATCAGCCATGCTCGTTCGCACTCCGACCGGACAAAAGCGTGGTTGAAATTG
>JABAOG010018647.1_pt1 | contig 11284 bp, 8 predicted proteins | sample 7062131 | NCBI WGS metagenome assembly JABAOG01 (sample SAMN14538629, study PRJNA623070) | marine sediment metagenome | biome: marine biome [ENVO:00000428]; feature: marine pelagic biome [ENVO:01000023]; material: deep marine sediment [ENVO:00002113] | place: India: Arabian Sea | collected... | reverse complement strand
AGGTGGTGAGGTATTAGATGGTCTTGTGCAAGGAGATCATGTGGAAATCGAATCCGGTCCATTTTCCGGATATGAAGCCATTTTCGACACAAAATTACCCGGGAACGCACGCGTCCGGGTATTACTTGAAATTTTAAGCAATCAGCGGCAGATCCCAGTTGAACTGGATGTTTCCCAAATCCGGAAAAAAGATTAACTGGTCACCTGGGTCAAATGCAACACCATTGACAGCAAAATGAAAAAAACTCAGTCCTGGTGGCGAACTATTCAAATAATTTTGGGGATCATAATTACCATCCTGGCATTGTATTTTGCTTTAAAGGATGTGAACCTAGCCGAGGTCTGGCGGGTAGTCAGATCAGCAAATATTTGGTATTTAGTTATTGCAGTATTTGGACTGATAACCCAAAGTTTATTGAAAACAACAAGATGGAAAATCATCCTTCACAATCCAGATTCTAACGTGGCGTGGAAGGATATATTTTCAGCATTGATGGTGGGCCAACTGTTAAATTATGTGTTCCCAGCACGGGCGGGCGATGTCAGCCGGGGTTTTATTGTTGGAAGCAATGGTGTTGGCAAATCTTATGCTTATGGAACGATTTTCTTCGAAAAAGTGATCGATCTGATCATCTATGTTTTTTACATTGGTGTCCTGTTTGTCAGTATGCCACTTCCAGATTGGATGTCACGTCCGATCATTATTACTATTGCCGTTACGATTACTTTAGTGATCATGGTTTTTTTATTCTCGGACAATCGGGGCAGATTAGTAAATTTATTGGAGAAATTAACCTTCTGGCTGCCTGAAAAACTTCATACCTGGGGATTTGACAAAATACGCTCTGCTGTTACCAGCTTTAATGTAGTCCAGGATAAAAAGAGAATGTTCCAAATATTGATTTTAGGTTTACTGATCTGGGGGCTGACCATACCTATTCATCAATCAACTTTAATTGCACTCGGATTGGATCTACCGTTCACCGCGGGACTTCTCGTCTGGATCGTGCTGCAGATTGGAATTTCGCTTCCGGGGACGCCAGGTCGTTTCGGGGTTTTCGAATATGCATGCATGATCGCTCTAGGAATATTTGGTGTTTCTGAATCGCAAGGATTGGGATTTGGTTTCCTACTCCACGGGATTGTTTTATTTGTAACCATCATACTAGGATTATTGGGATTTTTATATTTAAGTGCAATCAAACAATCAAAGAGCAGCACCAGTGATGTGATAAACTGAAAATCAGATCGAAAATTCTGGATCCTGAGAGCTGTACAAGGACATCAAATCAATGCAACAAAAGCTTTTCCAATTCAGGTGGTTATTTATTCTGGGATTAGTCCACGGGTTGATCTATGTATTCTTGATGCCACCATGGCAGCATTATGATGAACCCAATCACTTTGAGGTTGCCTGGTTGGTGAGTCAGGGCGAATTACAGCCAACGAATGAAGTAGTTCAACCAGAATTTCGCAGAAAACTTCTGCAATCGATGATTGATCATGATTTTTATAAGGGGATGGACTATACCCCGGATATAAATGCCGCAGTACCAAGAATTGGTCAGTATTCTCAGTTCGATGATCCCAAACTTTATTATTGGATTTTAGGTTATATCTATCGTGTGGTTGGAGATCAACCCGTAGAAATTCTCCTTTACGTTGGGAGGCTTTTCTCACTCAGTCTTTACTTATTGACTTTGTTGGCTGCCTGGGAAATCTCAAAGATCATCACCCCGAAAGATCACTCGATCCGGATTGCTGTTCCCTATTTCCTCGTATTTTTACCAGCATTTGTGGATTTAATGACAGCGATTAACAATGATGTAATGGCAGTCATGATTTCCTCATTATCACTTTGGGGTTTTGTGCATATCTTGCATTTTGGCTTGAATTGGAAGAATCTTAGTTTGACAACGCTGAGTGTTATCTTGGCTATGCTCAGCAGGAGCACACTTTACCTTCTAATCCCGTTATTCGTAGTCGTTATACTGATTGGTTTATTCTCAGAATCAAAAATTACGAAGAGAATATGGATCGGTGTTCTATTCTTGATTGTCTTGGTTTCTCTGTCCATTATATTGTTTGGAGATGCATCATATTGGCTGCGAGGGGTCGACCAGGACAAACTTACCCGGATTAAGACTCCCCTCAGTCCACATGGTGAGTATGCATTTCAATTTGATACCCGCGCAAATACGACCCCACGATGGATTGAGCCCTTATCGCAATCACTGCCCATCGAAGATTCCAATCAGATAAAAGGCGATATTATCAGTGTTGGAGCCTGGATCTGGGCAGATTTTCCTCAGAAGACCAGAACCCCAATGATCCGCCAGGGATATCAGGAATGGTTTAATTTGGTGGAGGTAACCAAAGTTCCAACATTCTATTCGTTCAAAGTCAAAATACCAGATGAAGAAAAGCGGATTTGGATTGCAATCGATCCCTATCTCAATGAACCAACCAGGGGAGATATTTATTATGATGGAATTGTTGTAACCAGTGCTCCGATTGAGAATTTGGAGCAATTACCGAGCTTTACAGACCAACAAGGATCTTATGGGTACTGGGATGAAACGGCATTCTCGNNTGCCGAGAGAGGATGGTTCACGATCCGCCCGATCGTCGACGAATTTGGCTCTCGAATTCTCCCGGATCAAGCCAGACCAAGCTTTTTGTTAGGCGTAGCTCAGGATTCTGGAAATTTAGATTGGTTTCATTTGACCACGGTAAAAAGACTTATCCGGACTTTTTGGGCGAAATTTGGCTGGGGTCATATCAACTTGTTAGGTAGCAAACCATACCGGCTCTTTGGAGGCTTATCCTTATTAGGAGTACTTGGAGCTGGTATCTGGATTGTAAAAGATTTTGAGAAATTCCCCAAAAGCAGTGTAGTAGTCTTTCTTTTGATGGTTTTGGGATTCTGGCTGCCAAATTTATCGCGTGGTTTTATTTTATTAGCTTCTAATGTATTGTACTTCCCGGTATCAAGATACAATTACCCTGCGATCATTCCTACAGCTTATTTTTTAACGATCGGATGGATCTTCATTTTGAATTTGTTTAGGATTCCAAAGTCAATCCAGTTGATATTATTTTTTGGGTTTTTTATCATCGTCGATATCTGGTCAATTATCAGCATCTGGGTTTTTTATCACGGTAGAATTCTATGAAACTAAAACCATTTTTTATATTGATAGCTTTAATCGCTACAATGATGGTAATGGGTTGTTCAACGGTTAATGTCCAGGAACCAATAAATACAGTGGGTCCGGAAATAACCGTCACAAATCAACAACTTTCGATAACTCCAACGAACACACATGTCCCAAATACTTCAACGCCAAAGGTTGAACCTACACCGACCTTGTTACCTTATGTGACCCCTGACTGGTTTGACAATGCGGTGATTTACGAAATCTTCGTCCGGTCTTTTGCCGATTCTGATGGTGATGGGATCGGTGATTTGACAGGCATAGCAGAGAATTTAGATTATCTGGAGAGTCTATCGGTAGATGTGATCTGGTTGATGCCAATCTATGCATCCCCATCGGTTCATGGGTATGATGTCATGGATTTTTACGAAGTAAATCCCGATTACGGAACCTTGGAAGATCTGCAGGCACTGGTAAAGTCTGCGCATGAAAGAGACATCAAGGTGATCCTGGATTTTGTTCCATCGCACCTGTCGGATGAGAATGAGTTGTTTGCCGAAGCTTACCGTAACCTGGATTCCGACCGGGCAGATTGGTTTGTGTGGACGAACGCCCCACATACAACCTATGCCGGATTTGCAGGTTCAAATGATATGCCACGTTTCAATCACTATAATCCGGAGGTTGTAGAATACCTGATCGAGGCAGCAAAATATTGGCTTGATCTGGATGCGGATGAAGATTTTACGGATGGAGCGGATGGATTTCGTGTAGACAATGTTACTTTTCCACCTCGAGAGTTTTTCTATCAATTCCGCGATGGTATTAAACTGGCGAACCCTGAAACAATCTTGCTTGGAGAAGCCTGGGTTCATAAACCTTCGGACCTCGCACAGTATTTTGAAAACCAATTTGATGCATTATTTGATTTCCCGATGTATGAACTGCTTCAAGGAAGTCTGGATGGCAATCAGGATGGTCTCTTAGCTGGTAAAGGATTTCCAGTTTTATTGACATCACTGATCCAGGAGAGTGAAGACCGCTATTCGGACGAAGCGACATCAGTATTTTTCTTGAACAACCACGATACGAACAGGATCGCAACCGAGGTCGCTGCTGATCCTGAACGTTTGTCACTGGTACCGAAACTTTTGGCTGCCTTTCCAGGTCCAGTGGTGATTTACTACGGAGAAGAAATTGGTATGCCTGGTCAAAAAGGGGGACCGCCTTATTGGGATAATTATCGCCGAGAGCCATTTGACTGGTACGAGATGGAAAGTGGTCCTTACCAGACAACTTGGTTCCATCCACCGGATCGCTGGAATAAACCAGAGGATGGAATTTCCGTAGAGGAACAGGACCCGGACGCGGGATCTCTTCTGAATATTTATAGACAGGCATTTCGACTGAGAACTGAGATCAATGCCTTACAAGATGGAGGATTTGAAATCCTGGACATGGAAGTCTCCGGTCAGGGACCCTGGGGGTTTGTTAGAGAATCACGTCAAGAGACAGTTTATGCAGTTTATAATTTCGGAGTGGAAAGTCAAACTGCGATCTTCGATATCAGTAAAATTAATGGGCAAATCGTCGATCTATTGACCGGTGAAGAATACCCTACTCCCGAAGATCGCTCGGCATTTAAGATAGAGCTAACGCCGGGTGCTGCGGTCTGGTTGGGAACACCATAAAGATTTGTTCTAAAGTTTCCAAATTTAATTAATTTCATCTATTNNGATTCGTTCTAAAGTTACCAAATTTAATTAATTTCATCAATTAGAAACTCGATAGCTGTTTGCAGAAGTACATCATAACCGCTGAGAACACCCTCGTAGGTTACCGGGACCAAAATATCGGGGGCAACGCCTGTGCCTTCAATGAGGAGTTCACCAGCAGGTGTTTCTGACCTTCCAGTAGGAAACTGCATCGATAAATCTGCTGGCAGATCATATTGTCCGCGGCCAACCTCTCCGTAAGCACCAGATGTTGGATAGTGACCTACAAGTGTTACCTGATCAAGCTGTGAAAGTGAATAAGCAAATCCCTCACATGCGCTGATACAGTATGGGCTTACCAGGACAGCGATATCGCCATCATAATGAACGGGTGCCGGTTCTATAGTTGTGATGGGTTCTTTAATTTCCCAGCCTCCGGTGAGATTATTGTAATAGGATCTTTGGGAAATCTCCTGTTCTGATTCATAAAAATAACCGGAGAAATTATTAGCCAGGCTGCTGCTGCCTCCGCCGTTTACCCGGATATCAATGATTAATCCCGGGATCTCGAGATCGATCATATCCTTCAGGTACCGGTCCCATAACTGAGCCATTAGATTGTAATCATCGGAAAAAGTTGAAATCCGGATATACCCGATCCCTGAATCGTCCATAACTTCACCAAAGACGGGCAACTCCAATTCATCAATAGAAAATGACGGAATTGCCTGGAACAGCGAGTCGTACTCCACCTCTGCTCTGATAACAGAGGTGACCGCCTCTTCATTTGGGTTAAGATAGGTGATTTCAACCCGGGAATTTGGTGGAACTCGGGTAAGGAAGACCAGGTCTTCTAATCGTTTGTGATGTTCCGTCGAATACGGTCCGAAGAATGAATCCTCCTCATCCAATACTGATTGTACTGGCTCTCCGTTCCATTCCAATATTTCCGCACCAATTTGTATTCCCTCATTGTCAGCAGGCAAGCCGGAGATGATGCCTTCAACAATGATCCTGCCATCATCGAGCTCAGTCAGGATCACCCCAAAACTTCCGCCATAACGGTTGAAGAAAATTTCGCTGACAAGTTCGGTGAAAGAAATACCAACATGTCCATCCGGGATGTCCAGAGTGAAGTCATGAAGTGCCATAAAGAATTCTTGATCATTTAATGCATCTGCTATTTGTGGAGAGTGGGCGCGATACAATGATTCCCAATCAATGTTTTTATCATCTGTGAACGGATATTCACGCGAGGCTTTTTCAAACATTGCATCGAAGGCTTCTTCGTAGCTCAGATCTGAATAATCCGTAACCTCGATAGATCCTTCAATCAATTCGAGTACTGGTTGTGCCTGTTTGTACACTTCAAACGGTTCTGAATCTAAATTAACGATATTGTAACCAGCGGGGATCAGATCAGTTGGGTCATCATCCGTGAAAAGCAATTCGTCTGGTCCAAAACCGGTTGGGAAAGCCTGTTCACCATCAGGAGCCCAAACAATCAGAGTTCCACCAACAATTTCATAATCCAGATCCGCGTCAGTTTTTGTCGAGGCATACGCAGAAGACCATCCTGTTCCGTCTCTTTCTTCCAGGAATGGTCCTCCCCAGGTATTGGACCAATAAGCTACTGCAAATATCTGTACGCCTGAATTATCTGAACCATTATTATCTACATCAACCAATGTGCCCTGCGGAACAGCAGGTAATGAGAGATTGTAAGTTAGTAGATCGTCTTCATTTATGATCACCGGTCCCATAGCCTGACCGGTAAGGGAAAATTCGAAATCAAAGTTTCTTTCAACAAACCCAGCCTGGTCCTCAAGGAGAACAAATGATTCGGATACGGTATCCAGAAAGAAAGGAGAGGTGTATGGGATACTCCCACTGACAGCAACCGGTTCAGTTGGATTCTTCTCTGTAAACTCAACGGGAGAGGTAGGAAGTGGTGTTGATGTAAACGAAGGAGTGGGAGTATTGGTGGGTTCAGGTGTATCCGTTTGTTGAGTGGGCAGTAATGTCTGGCAGGCTAATGAACTCAATACCAGGACGAGTGAAATGAAAATGATTTGGTAGGCGGACTTTTTCATGGCTGCTCCGGTGGATATTAATGCGAACAGATTTTTCTCCAGATTGCCCAATATTGTACATTACCCCCTGGATATTGAGAGACCTATTCATCAGACTATTATTTTAGTTGCTAATATTGACTTTCTATCGTTTAAAAATATAAATCGATCAGTGTATTTATGCCGATCTCTTCAACCGACTCTGGTTTTAGGAAGTATTGAGGAACAGGCAGGCTTCCACCTCTGGCTCCACTTGCGGTTATCTTCTCGATCACCTTTAAATAACTCTCGGCAGTTTTGTCCCAGGTATATTTGTCGATAACCCGTTGGATCCCAGCTTTATGGAAATACTCCCAATTTTCATGAGTGGAAATAACCTTCAGTATTCCAGCAGCGATATCGTACGGATCTGATGGATCGACCAACATGCCATACTGTGTTTCATCATCGATCAAACTCTCAGAAGGTCCACCGTTCTTTGTAACGACTGCTGGTAACCCGCAGCTCATTGCTTCTAATGGAGCGAGACCGAAAGGTTCGTATAACGCCGTCAGTGCAAAGATCGAATTTTTTCTGGATAATACACGGTATGCTGCTGCTAATTCTTGCTGGCTGTTTAGAGCGACCCCGGTAACCTTCCCGTGCAGACCAGATTCGTCCATGATAGCGAGGATCTGTTTCAGAANNTTGATACAGCGAATGCCTGAACAAGCCCAATGTGATTCTTTTTTGGATCTAACCTGCTGGATGCGAAGACGATCGGTTTATCTGCCCGATGCCTGTCGATATCCCTGGCGATCGCCTGCTGAATCCTGTTCTGAATGTCTTTGTCCTCAGATTGGGGTTCAGGATTAAAAATTCGCCGATTTACCCCGGGTGGAATGACGGTAAAGCGCGAAGCGTCACTCGGGTCGATTGCCCCTTTGTAGGCATGGTGACCGTACTGTTCCATCCGCTCTTGCTGGGTCGAGGTAATGATCTGGTCCGCGTGGTTCATGCTCAATCGCTCTGCGTAAATCCGTTTAGAAAAGTTGTATCGATTTTCCATATCGACGATATTTTTACGGGACACATTGAGTTTGTCCATTTTTTGTGCACCGAGGGAATGACCCGTAAATGTAAATGGAATGCCCGTCAGGCTGGCAAGCAAAACACCTGCCAGGCCTCCATCGGAGTAATGAGTCGTAAAGGCTGATGGGAATTCTCCAATTGCCTCATAATGCTCAATGATGTTGTCGACCCATTCGCGAATGTGCGGCCATAATTGTTCTTTCGGTAGAAATTCTTTGGGTCCAGCAGGCATCCTCAGAATTCGAATGTTTTTCGTGTCTGGATATGTGTCAATCGGGGCTGCAAATTCTGGCCAATTCGGGTCAATGATCTGACGGGTTATGATATCAACCCGGTGACCTAAATGGGTCATGGCGATAGCCACTTCCTTCACATAAACAAGCTGTCCGCCAAAATCAGGATGTTCTGTCCAATAACTGTCGTTTGGATCGAAATTCCCTTGCGGGTTCAAGAAAGCGATCAACATCGATTGTCACGTCCTTTTATATTATTTTGCCAGTTTTGAAATTTTTGAATAAATCGTCTGTTTGTCGATTTTATCCGGAAGAGAACCGATGGTTGTCAATTTGAGCTCGACAATCTCCCTTGCGAATAGGGTGCAGTTGTAAAGATCGTGCCCATCCAGGAGGGCGACGAGAAAACCTGCCCAAAATGAGTCTCCAGCACCTGTAGCATCGATTACATCGATATCTCGAGCGGCAATATATGTCGTCTTTTGACCATCCGAAGCCAGGATACCATCTGCTCCCATCGTCAATACAACGTATTGAGGACCCATTTCGTGGAAGCGCTCAATGTAGATCTCTGGTTTTTCGATCGTTCCAAAAAATCTATGGCAATCATCAATGGATGGTTTCGTGATATCTGCATAAGCCATTATGCTGGGTAAAATTTCCTGAGCTTCTTTATAATTTGGCCAGATTTGCTGGCTGTAATTTGGATCGAAGGAAATGATTTTTTGTATCTCTTTCGCTTTTTCGAATGAGTAAAGAATTGAATCCCGCAGCGGAGGTCGTGAAAGAGCAAATGTGGAAGCGTGAACAATCCGGGCTTTCTCGATGGATTCAATATTGATTTCAACAGGAGTTAATTTGTAATCACCATTTCTTGAGGCTTCAAAATCGGGGGTTCCAGGTGTTTGGGAGATAAAAATAAAACTGGTATGAACTAAATGATCCATTACNNCTTTGAAGTTCACTTTTTAAAAAGGTTCCAAACGCTCCAATCCCGGTCTTGGCGATTACTGCAGATGCACCTCCCAGTTTGGCAACATTCACGGCTATGTTCGCAGGTGATCCACCCTGGAACTTCCGGAAGGTTTGAGCGTCTCTCAGGGATTCAGCCTCTTCGATCGAAATAAAATCAACCAGGATTTCTCCGATAGCCAGGACGTCGATTTCCCCATCAGGTATGTGTAACTTCATGCATTTTTCACTTTCACGTTTAGCCAGGAATATTCAAAAGGCTGCATCTCCAAACAGAGTTCCCCATCCATTATTTGATATTCTGAGTTAGAGTCGAGGATGTTGACAAGAGTGTGCTCATCAAATTCTGGTATAGATACCCTCGCCTCGATTTGTTGATCGCTCAGATTTTGGATTATCAGCAGTCTTTCATTTTCAAAATAACGCATATAGGAAGCGATTTTCTTGGAATTTGCATCTAACCAGGTAATATGGCTGGAATTGAAAACCTGATGTTGCCGTCTTACAGAAATCATGTGTTTGATCGTGTTATACAGTGAATCGGGGTTGGATTGATTAGCCGCAACATTGACAATTTCTGGCGAATACTCCTTGGTTGAAATCACCGGAGAATAGAATTTTCCCGATTCCGCGCGAGAGAACCCGGCACTTTCATTGCTGTCCCATTGCATCGGGGTACGAACCCCATCGCGATCGTTCAACCATATATTGTCACCCATACCGATTTCATCACCGTAGTAAATGATGGGAGAGCCGGGGAGAGTGAATAAAATACTGTATGCCAGTTCGATCTTCCTCTGGTCATTGTCGAGCAAGGGGGCAAGACGGCGGCGGATCCCCAGATTCAGACGCATCCTGGGGTGAGGCGCATACTCATGCCACATCCACTGACGATCGTCTTCCGTGACCATTTCCAGTGTTAATTCATCATGGTTGCGTAAGAAAGTCACCCACTGACAATTCTCTGGTATTGTTGGTGTCCGGTTGAGGATATTAACCATATCGGTGACATCCTCTTTACGGATGGACATATAGATTCTCGGCATGATGGGAAAATGGAATGCCATATGGAATTCGTCACCATCCCCAAAATATGCACGAACGTCCTCTGGCCACTGATTGGCTTCACATAAAAGAATTTTTTCTGGATATTCCTCGTCCATCATCGAACGGAGGTCTTTCAGGAAATCGTGGGTTTCTGGTAAATTTTCGCAGTTTGTTCCCTCACGCTCGTAGAGGTATGGAACCGCATCCGCCCGAAAACCATCAATCCCCATATCCAGCCAAAACTTGGCGATTTGTTTCATTTCCTTTATCACTGCCGGATTGTCAAAATTGAGATCCGGTTGGGAGGAGAAAAACCGGTGCCAGTAATACTGCTGAGCGACTTCATCCCATGTCCAGTTGGATGATTCAGTGTCCAGGAAGATGATTCGGGCTTCCTGATAGCGGGTATCTACATCAGACCACACATAGTAGTCGTGATATGGGGAATTGCGATCTTTTCGGGCTTCCTGGAACCACGGATGTTGATCCGACGTGTGATTAAGTACAAGGTCGGAGATTACCTTTAATCCCCGGTGATGAGCTTCATCAATTAAAGCTTTAAAATCCTGCAAATTCCCATAATCTGAGTGGACGCCGTAATAATCTGCGATATCGTAACCATCATCTTTGAGTGGGGAAGGGTAGATTGGCAGCAGCCAGATGCAGTCAACCCCTAAATCTTTGATGTAGTCCAGTTTGCCGATCAATCCGCGCAAATCTCCGTGACCATCTTCGTTGGAGTCATAATAAGCGCGTACATATACCTCATAAAAAATAGCGTCTTTGTACCAGGGCTGCTTTGGCATGTTAATTTATCAGTCTGAGTTTCATTCCTTGATTTGCTGTGGCATGAATTTTACCGTGGCGGGTCTTTTATGTGTCTATCAAATTTGTAGAGCGTTGGAGTACAAATTTCTTTTCTTAGCTTTTTCTACAAGAAGACCTAAATCGTACAAAGTATCGAAAAATGGGCCAACATTCGCATAATCCAAGGCATCATATCCGATATTCTGCAA
>JABAOG010005320.1_pt1 | contig 11293 bp, 15 predicted proteins | sample 7062131 | NCBI WGS metagenome assembly JABAOG01 (sample SAMN14538629, study PRJNA623070) | marine sediment metagenome | biome: marine biome [ENVO:00000428]; feature: marine pelagic biome [ENVO:01000023]; material: deep marine sediment [ENVO:00002113] | place: India: Arabian Sea | collected... | reverse complement strand
GCCTGGATCTGGGCGCCGAGCGCGGCGACGGCGGCGAGGGTGCCGACCTCGGCCCGGCGGCTGATCTGCCGGGAGTCCCGCAGCGCCGAGCGGGCCCGGCCGACACCGGTGTGGGGCTCCTCGATCCAGTGGTCCCACACGGCCTTGGCGATCTGCTCTGGCGTGGGCATGTCGTCCTCCGTTGTTCCGGTCAGGTCGGCGAGGGTGCCCCGCCGCAGCATGTTGATGTCGCAGTGGCCGCCCACACCCGGGACGCTGCCGATGGATGTGAACTGCCAGAGGGTGCAGCCGTCCCATCCGCCGTACCGGTCCGCTTCGGGGCCGTCGTCGATCTCGGCCTGGGAGGTTTCGTACTCGGAGTGCCAGAGGGGGCCGATGCCCGCGCCGTACGGGTCGCCGATGAGGTCCCGCCAGTACCAGCGGCCCGTGTAGATGACCAGCGGGTGGCCGGGGACGAGCCGGGCGAACTCGTCGGCGAACTCGCGGACGTGTCCGATGCCCGGGGTGTCGCCGGTCGGGTGGCGTTCCACGTCGAGGGCGGCGATACGCCCGTGGAAGTCTCCGACGGTGGACACGAAGTAGCGGGCCTGGCCGGCCGGGTCCCGGGTGCGTAGGAAGTGGTAGGCGCCGAGCGTGAGCCCGGCCGCGGTGATACGCGGATGGTTGCGGTGCCACCAGTGTTCCCACAGGTACGAGGTGCCTTCGGTGGCCTTCGCGATGGCGTACCGGTAGCCGGCGGCTGCGACCTGTTCGTAGTCGGGGTCGCCTTGCCAGTGGGAAACGTCGATGCCGCGGTGCATCAGGCCGGGTCCACTTCGAACACGGCGATGATCTCCAGGGTGTCGCCGTTGGTCCAGTCGAACGGGGTGGACGCGGCCCAGCCGATGGATTGGCCGGCGACCACGTAGTCGGTGGCGGTGTCGAGGTCGACGCGGATGGCGCCGATACCCGAGTGGCGTTGCTGGGTGGACGAGTCGCGTGCGGTGGCGGCGGTGAACCCGCCGCCGGCGTTGGACCCGGAGAACCCGGCGAGGTCGAGGGGGGTGAACGGGAGGGAGAACTGGATGGTGGCGGTCACGCTGCCGCCCGAGCCCAGCTCGAAGCCGGCGAGCATGAGGACGAGCCGGCCGAACTTCCAGTAGTGGGCGTANNGTTTCGTCGGCGAGTTTCGCCATCGTGACGATGGCGTCCATGAGCGCCGAGCCGGGGATGGACGCGGCCCCGTAGCTGTGGTCGTGGTCGGAACGGGCGAACGACGTGGCCGACCCTTCGGCCGCCGTGCCCGAGATGGCGGCGGCCGTGTCGGCGACGATGGCGTGCTTGTGGTCGGACCGGGAGAACGACGTGGCCACACCTTCGGCGGCGGTGTCGTCGGGTTGGATCGTGCCCGCGGCTGCGGTCGTGTTGCCGTGCGTGTGGTCGGAACGTGCGACGCTCGCAGCCACACCCTCGGCGGCGGTGTCGTCGGGTTCGATGCTGCCCGGGGTGGCGGCCGCGATCACCGTGCCCACGGCGTGGCGGGCCGACAGGTCGTGCCGGGTCCCGTCGGTGCGCATGTACTGGCCGTGGTCGTCGATGGTCGTGTCGAACGCGTGCGAGTTGAACTCGGCCATGTCCTGCGCCGTGCCGCAATGGCGGATCTTCGCCCCCGACGAATGCGACGTGGCCGCCGTGTCGTCCACACCCCGTTTGCCCGTGTTCGCCACCGTCAACGTCGTCCCGGTACGCGAGGCGACTTCGACCTTCTCGATGCCGGCCAGGTCGTAGTCGATGACCACGAAGAACGGGCCGTTCGCCCCACCCGACGGCCAGCCGGTCGCGTCCGAGATGGGGATGGTGAGGTCGGTCGAGTTGATGGACGACGTCAGGGTCGTGTCGACCGCACCCCCCGAATAGTCACGAACCTCGCGGGCCATCTACCCGGCTCCCATCATCTGGTAGCAACTAACACCACACGCTACCCGTGTCACACGGTCACGGCCTTCATACGCACCATGCACGTCCCCCGAGGCCCCAAAGCCTGGTCGTGGGCGGTGCCAACGTCCTCGTTGTCCATCTGGTAGTCGGTCACGATCACCGACCACTGCTGGACGCCTTCGAGCCACGACGTGATCTGCTGGGTTTCACGCAGCCCGCGTATGTGGTTGAACTGTTCGGCCGAATCGACCGACACGGAGAACCCGTCGGTGCGCGACAGTTGCGGGCCGATCCGGAGTCCGACGACGATCTCCTCGGTGAGCGCCACCGCGGGCTGGGCACGCAACGCGGCGGTGGCGAGCGTGCCCCCGTCGGTGGGTGTCGTGCCGTCGCGGGTGAGCGTGAACCGGAGCTCGAACGTGTGCCCGCGTGCCTCGCCGGTGGCGAGCGGGAACCCGTGTGTGAACGAGCCGAGACTGCCGAACGCTGCGCCGTCCACACTGATCGCGACCGTGTGCCCGCCGCCGTGCGCGCCCGGGTGGGACGTGTCGAGGAACAGGGTTATCTTCTCGTCGGTGATCCCGTAGTCGAACACCCCGCTGTCCAGCTCACCGGACGCTGCGAGGGTCGTGGTGTCCTCCGCGTGGATGTGCCCGTTGGTCGTGTCGTCGACGGTGAACACACGCAGCCCTTGGAACGTGACCACCGATGTGACCGTGCCGGTGGCGCCGGTCATCAGGTCGGACGTGTAGGCGGGTGCGAGGTCTTCGGTGTCGGTGAACGTGGCAAGGTTCAGCCGTCCGAGCCCGGCGTCGGTGCCGTCGTGGTCGGACCAGCCGAACCAGACGAACGTTTCCTGGCCTTCGAAGCATTCGACCGGCCCGTCGGTGGGGATGAAAGCGCCGATGGTCAGGTCGCCGTTGCCTCCGACGACACCGACACGGACACCTTTGCTGGTGCCGATGAGCACCAGGCCGAGGTAGCCGTACAGGGAGTGGACGCGTTCGCCGTCGGGGAGGAATCCGGCGACGACCGGCTGGTTGAGTCCGGTGCCGTCTTCTTTGAGTGTGAGCCGGTAGATGAGGCTCTTGTCACCCGACCATCCGGCCGCGTAGAGGGCGGTGGGACCGTCGGTGAAACTGTTCCAGGTCCAGTCGGTGTTGGGGTGGGTGAAATGGGCGGCGGGGAGCGCCCCGCCGGAGCCGACCAAAGTGGTGATGTCGTAGATGGACGGCCCGTTGACGGCGAGCCAACGGCCTTTGCCCCATGCGACCTGGGTGACGGTGCCGGTGATGTGGTTGGTTTTCGTGGCCGCACCGCGGGTGGTGCGGTCGATGCCGGAGGCGCCGGCGGCGAGGAGGACGTTGTACCCGTCCGAGGCGATCGACGTGAACGACGCGGCGGTCCCCCCGGTCACCGTCGTGAACGTGGGTGTGCCCGGGGTGATGTCCTGGGTGTACTTGAGTGTGGTGCCGTCCACCGCGTACAGGTAGTCCCCTGCCACGGCCAGCGAAGCGTTCGTTCCGCCCGACAACTTGTCGTCGGTGCCGTTCAACAGGCCCAGCCGGTAAGGCTCCCAAATGTCGATGCCCTTCGACCGGCGGAACCGGTACGGGTTCGACTGTTCGAACGGGCCTTCCCTGTCGAAATGGGTTTGTCCCGCCCCGAAATGCCACGACTCGAACGTGCGCCGCCAGAACGCCTCCGGGTTCAGTGTCTGACGGCCGGCCGGGTCCTCGTCGTCCCGGGCCGGGCGGAGAAGGGGAATGGACCGGTGGGACCATTCGCGGGTCGTGTCGATGACGAACGACATGCCCCCCAACGCGGCCGGGTAGGCGACACCCGCGTCGAACGACGACGACGACACGCCACCGTAGAACGCCCATTCGAGGTCGAGTCCGGCGTGCAGCGACGGGACCGGCACTAGAACGTCTCCGGGTACCGGACGGCGAGACGGGACTTCTCCGCGTTCACCCGCTGCTCACGCTGCACCGCCAGCGGGGCGATGGCACGCGACGCCGCACCCGAAGGCACGTCCTCGGCACGCCGCGGGTCCGGCTGGGTGGTCATGTACGCCCGCTGCGCCTCGAGCCCGGACAGGAGCCGGATGGCGGCGCCCAACGAGAGGATGTCGTGCGCTTCGGTGTGCAGCCCGGACACGGCTTCCACGTCGTCGCCGATGCTGGTGAGCGCGTCGAACGTGGCCTTGTAGGCGACACGGATGGTGTGCCCCGGGTGGCCGCCTTCGTAGATGATGAGCGCCCGCCCGGACGGGAAGTCGGTGGTGTCCGCGTCCTGGTCCAGCCGCCAGTGGCGGAGCAGCGGCCAGTCGGTTTCGGGGCCGGGATGGTCGTAGGCGACCCGCCACACGTCCAGGAAGTCGGTGGCGGTGAGGTCGTAACCGGACCGGGTCGACTGGAACGTGAGGTCGGTGTGGCCGATGCGGAACAGACCGTTCGCCGGGGACGACAGGTCGACGAGCTCGTCGTTCACGGCTTGGGCGATGTCCCAGTTGGACCAGGTCGGGTTGATGTGCACCTGGTCGCCTTGGGTGTGGGACTCGGGGTCCGACCCGTAGGCGCCTCGTATCACCTGGGCGGTGGTGGACCCGGGGGTGACGGAGGTTACGTACACGTCTTCGAGGCCGACGGACAGACGCGAGTTCTCGACGAACCGGATGGAATGGTCGAACGACCATGAGGTGACGGCGGTGTCGACGGCGGCGGCGAGGGTGTTGATGCCTTCGCGTTGGGTTGTCATCAGCCGGCGGCGGGTCCGGTCGATGACCTGCGAGAACGTGGTCATCCGCCCAGTCCTTTCACCCGGTCGGCGGAGCCTTGGATGGATTCGGGTCGGATGCCCGCGCGGCGGAGCTGCCGGTAGGCGTCATGGTCGGCGGCCCATGTGGTTTCGCGTTGGCGGGTGGTGGTGCAGGGTTCGTCGGGCTGGCCGGGGGTGCGGGTGACCGCACGGGAGGGGACGGCGTCGACGCCGATACCGAACCCGGTGAGGTGTTCCCGGTACGACAGGGTGCAGTCGTGGGGGTTGGTGCAGCATTCGGGATGTGTCATACGACCTCCGCGGCGCCGCCGAGGGTCCATGTGCGTCCCTGGTTGTCGAGGAAGCTGCTGGTGGCCTGGGCGTAGTTGTCTGGCCCCCAGGAGACGGTGAGGGTGCCGTCGACCCGCATTTCGAACGCGTGCAACAGGCCGGTGAGCCGCCGGCCGCCGTTCTGTGCTGCGCCGACTTCCAGGTTCGCCGACGTGTCGAACAGTGATGTGGCCGGGCCGATCAGGACTTTGGCCGGCACGAGCGGCGTGTAGTGCGGGTCGGTGACACGGCCCGCTGTTGCGAACTCGACGTCGCCGGTGCCCAGGTCGTGGACCATCCGGTAGGTCTGGCGGACCAGTGGCGTGTCCTTGGTGTTGACCGGCCCGCGGACCAACCCGGCGCTCGACGTGCCGTTCTCCGACGCCCCGTATTCGGGTCCCCCGACGAGGAACAGTTGGGAAGGAAGCTGGAAGTTCCATGAGAACTGGCCGGACGTGCCCCACTGGCCGGCAAGCCCAGCGAACGTTTGGCCGGCCGGGGTGAACTCGACCCGCACGTCCAACTCCGACGACGGGTGAAACCCGACGGCATCCGGGGTGTGCACAAACGTCCCCGAACTCCCATCAAGGCTGATGGCCCATTCCAGGTTGTCCCCGAACCCTGCCGCCACCAGTTCGGCCGCCACCGACGAATCCACCGTGTACACGTGCCCGCCCAGGAACACGTGCTCCGCCGTCGCCAACCCCTCGTCCGGGCCCTCGACCGTCGTCGTCCCCCCATCATGGGTGGTCGTCGTCGAACCCCCCTGGTACGGGGACAGGCTCGAATGCCACACCCCCAGAGAGTCCTTCCACACGGTCTTGCCCTCGGACCACGACCCGAAATGACGCCAAAGCGTCCACCCCGGGTCGCCACGAAGACCGACCGGGTTACCGGCATCCACAGGAGGAACAAACGTCGGCATCAACACACCCCCAACCCCGGCCCCCCGACAAGCGGGAGGCCGGGAACCGGGGTCATCAGGCGACAACCGACTGCAAAGCCGCCAGGATCGCCGCCTTCGACGGTTTGATCGACGGGACCGTGACCGCAGCGATCGCACGCTGGATCGCCTCGAGGCCCACGTCGGTCGACAGGACCGCGAGCAGGTCCGCGGACGCCGGCCGGCTCGTGGCCGCCGTCTCGGCGAGCGGGGTCAGGTCCTGGATCTTGTGCGTGGAGACCGTCACGGTCAGGTCCCCAGCGACGAGGCCGACTCGACGCGGACCAGCGACGCCTCGCGGAACCGGCCGAACCCGCCGACCCACAGCCAGCCCACACCCCGGAACCGGGACAGGATGTCGGTCACCGGCGCGATGCGGATCATCGGCCGTTCCGCGGAGACGGCCTGCGCGTAGATCTTCGCGAGCGCTTCGTCGCCCATGAACAGGGTCGGGTACACGTCCTCGTTCGTCGCCCCGCCGTTGAGCCAGCCGGTGGGCAGCTCGGGGATGTCCAGACGCGGGGTCTCCACGAAGATGAACCCTTCGAACACGCCGGCGAGGCCACGCCAGATGTCCTCGATGCGGGCACCGGACTGGACGCGGGGCTCACGCCACGAATCCGCGCCCGTCTCGGTCTGGAGGTCGAGGAGCACGTCGGGGGCGATGTAGGCGTGGTAGTAGTCGTCGGCGAACCGCTTGGCCGAGTTGTTGGCCAGCGTGACCCGGGCCTGGCGCACGTCCGCGGCGGAGATCACGTCCGTCCCGTCGATCGTCACCCTGGAGGTGGCGTCCCCGCCGAAGATGACGTTCGACCCGGCGAGCAGCGGGTTGCGGGCCAGGTTGTCGTACGTCTTCCCGCCGTGGTAGCCGATCTCCTTGGAGGCTCGCATCATCTCGTTCAGGTACGAGACACCGCGGAGCAGGTTCGACACCGTGGTCGCGTGACCGTACTCGTCGAGGGTGACGTTCACGTGCGAGTCGGACAGGGCCGTCGGGGTCACGTCCGTGTTCTCGGTGAGCGGCGTCGGCGTCGTCTCGACGGACAGCTCGTCGAGCACGTTGAAGTTGACCGACGAACCCGGGTGGGTCTGCATCGTCGGTCGGACGGTGGCGCACTGCGGGAAGTAGAACTGCTGGCGCAGCTGGAAGTACGCGAGACGCTCGTACGCCGCGGTGTCGGTGACGACCGTCGACGTGAGCGTGACTGCTGAGGTGGGCATCGGGGGGTTCGCCTTTCACGAAGAAGGAACGGCGGCAAACCCCTTGGCGCCTACTCGGTCGGGTACGGGTTGGGGTTGTCGAACAGGCCCTGGGTCCGGTGCATCTCGTACATCCAGTCCTCCAACTCCTTCGCAGTGGAGAAGGAGTCGACCTTCTGGTTGACCCATTCCTGTGTGATCCCCTCACCGGACGCACCGGAACCGGTGCCCGTGCCGGGTTCGGCTGGTGAACCGGTCAAAGCGGCAAGCTCCTCGACTTCGGCGGNNTGGGTGGACTCCGAAACGAACCCGAGTTCCCTGGCGGTGGCACGCAACGCCTCGGGGGTGATGTCCCCCTCGTGGGTGGCGTCCAACGCCCGGAGCTGCTTGTCCGACAGCCCGTCGAGCCGTGCTCTGGCGATCGCGAGTCCCCGCTCTGATGCGGCGGCCCGCTGTTCGGCTTCGGCGGCCCGCTGTTCGGCTTCCTCGATCCTGGCCCGGAGCCCTCTCGGGGTGTCCTGGTCCTGGTCCGAGGTTTCGTTGCCGTCGGTGGGGTCTGCCATCTCGGTTGTCCTCTCCGTTCAACCGTTCTCTCCCAGCCCGGAGGCCGCTGGGAGGCGGTGTTCTCACGACAATGTGACCTGTGCGAACCAGGGGTCCGGGCCGGTCACCGCCCGAACCTGAACGGGACTATACCCACAACCGTGGGGGAACGTGGTGGTTCACGGTGGTTGTGGGTGTTCGCCGGCGAAGCCCTCGGTTGCGGCGAAGCCTTCGGTTGCGGCGAAGCCTTCGGGGGCGAACACGGCGGCACGGAACGGGCGGCCCGAATCCCGGCAGGCGATGAGCCGCATCAGCCCGTGGGTCAAACTGCCGTCGACAGCGAACCGGACCGGATGCTCGTAGAACCCGCGTTCGAGGGTTTCGTCCCGCCAGCGTCCCTCGGCCATGAGCCGCGTGTACAGGGCGACCGCCCGGGGGGCTTTACGGGGAATGTCGGCCCAGTGGTACGAGTCGGGGGGGACTCGTGCGATGAGCCGGGCGGCTTGTTCGGGGGTGAACGTGTGGTCGAACCATTCGAACCCCGGGGGGGCGGGGGGGATGTCTTCGGGGCGGGCGCGCATGGTCCCGCCGCAGGTCGGGCAGTCGAGGCCGCCGACCCGGTACAGGGCCTCGTCTGCTGCCCTTCGGAGCCGGCAGTTCTCGCAGTAGATGTTCACGTTTTCACGATGAACGGCACAGCGAGAAACGGCGGGTTCTCCGTGTCCGAGTCACCGCCGAGCGCCGTGCCCACGCTCACATTGGCGGTGCCGGTCGCGCCGTTCGGGGTGATCGTGTGGGTCTCGGTCCACGTGGTCGTCGTCTTGCGCTGGGAGCGGGACGTGCCCGGGGTACCGGTCCCGTGCGCGATGCGGGCGTGGCTGCTCGTCGTGTCGAGCCCGTGCACGTGGTCGATCGACCCGCCCGTGCCCCCGAGCGTGGACCCGGTGCCCGACGCCGCCTGACCGAGCGGGAACGCCTGGCGCACGTCCGGCAGGTTGAACGTCGTGGACCCGTCCCCGTTCCCGTACGGGTAGCCGTCCGCCGAGTACAGGCTGTTCAGGTCCGCGTACGTGGTGCGGGACACGGCCGACCCGTCACAGGCGAGCCATCCGGTCGGCACCGACGACGCGGTGAACGGGACCATCGTCCCCGTCGGCACCAGCAGGGCCTGCACCGCTGCGGCCAGCTTGTCGACGGTCACCGCACCGTCCGCCACCTTGACGGTCGTGACCGCGTCGTCGCCCAGCTTGGCCGACGTGACCGCGCCGTCCTCGAGCCAGTCTTCGGTCACCCGATGCCTGTGGTCGGCGAACGCGAACGACTGGCCCGGCAACCTCACCGTGCCGCGCTCCCGAGACCCGTCACACCCTCACGGCTCGTCGTGAACCCGCCGCCCTCACGGAACCGTGCCGACCGGCGCTCCCCCCGACGCGCCACCTCCTCGGCCAGTTCCACGTTCCCCGTCAACAACGACAACTGGTCCTCGACGTCGATGTCCGTCTCGGTGGGGTCCACCGACTCGAACAGCTCCTCGGACTCGACCAGACGGCCGAACCCCTCCCGTGCCGCCGCCGCGGTCACACCCGCCTCGACAAGACCCTCGGCCTGCCCGGCGGACAGTTGCGCGGCGAACCCGACCCGCTCCGCCTCCGCCGCGATCTGCGCGGCGGTGAACCGGCGTTGCAGCACCGGCGCCTTCTCCTTCGGGTCCAGCCAGTAGTCGACCATGTCCGCGTGCGTGATCCCGTACAGGCGGCCCAGCGCGGCACGGGTCTCCGGCGGCGACTGGTACACGGCCGTCGCGGCGATGCTCACACGGTTCAACGACTCCTCGGCGGACACGTTGTTCGCTATCAGCCGGCCGATCTGCTCGCGGGTCACCGTCGCACCCAACGCACGGGCACCTTCCATCACCCGGGCCTCGTACTCGACAACCCAGTCCGGTGAGATGGGCGACAGGCCGGCCTTCTCCCGTTCGAAGATCATCCAGAACCGGGTACGGAACGCCGGCTGTTCCCGCAGGCCGAGTTCGATTTCGGCGTCCGACGCGTTCGACACGATCATCTCCGACAGCCACGGGGCAAGGTCCCCGAGGCCGTACCGGGCGAGCGCGGCTTGCAACTGGGGGCCGATCATCGTCTCACCCCCATGATCTGCAGGATGCCACGGGCGGCTTCCGCGTCCATCTGCCGGCCGTTACTGGTGTCCCACCATGTGGAACGGGACCGTGCGATGCGGATGGCGTCCGATTCGGTCGGCAGGCGCATCTGCCCCGACTTGGGGTCACGCAGGCCGAGCAGCTTGCGGAACGCCGGGTCGTTCGCCTTGATCTTCGACCATATGTACCCGGGGTCCTCCTCCAACTCCTGGGCGACCAGACCGACGAACGGGCCGACCACGTCGGCGACCGTGGAACCGGCTTTGATCTGCGGGGCCATGTGCGGGAACCGGTGCACCGCCTCGGCGGCCAGATGCGCGTTCCAGTCCTCCAAGCTCTTCTGCCCCATCGAAATCCAGTACGCCCAGTCGCGTTGCTCTTTCGCCGACACGCCACGGGCCCACTGGGACTCTGCGAGCTCGCCGATTTCGCGGCCGGCGGTCTTGTAGAGGCCGGGGCCGAGGCTGCCTTTCTTGCGGCCGTATTCGATGAGCCGGTGGGTGAACTCGGGTCCGGTCACGTCGATCCCCGAGCCGATCCAGTCGCGGGTGATGTTGGTGACGTCCTGGTTGGACAGGCCGATGCCCAACCGGCCGGCGGCTTGGCGGAGGTTGGCGGCGAACGTGGACCGGCGCCGCCGGGCTTCGGCCGGGTCGGTGTTCACCAGGATTTCCCATTCGCGGGCCGATTGGGTCTTGGTGCGCCACCAGTTGGTTTGGGCGACCTTGTACTGGAACGCGGTGGTGGAGAACCCGACGTTCGGGTCGACCGCTTCGCGGAGCAGCGGGCCGATCTCCGGGTCGTTCGCCAGGAACGCGAGGAACGGGTAGTCGGCGGCGATCCGTTCGGCGAGCTCGGCGGTGGTCGCCATCAGTACCAGCCGTTCCTGTCGTGGAACGCGAGAGCCCGCGACGGGCTGCCATAACGTTGGGCGATGTAGCCGAGACCCCAGTCGATCTGCCCCTGCCAGTCCTCCTCGACGGGCCCGTGCACCGACTGGAGTTTCTGCGCGATTCCCGCCGCGGGGGAGTCAGGGTTGTCCGCCTCCGGGTTCCACGTGATGTCGGCGGCTTCCGGGTCGCCGGACTCGCGGTTCCACAGGCGGGTCAACGCCTCGAGTTCGGAGGGGTCCCAGCCGTACCGGTCGAACCGTGCGAGCGCATAGTCCCCGAACGCGTTCCCCGACCCCGCCGCCACAGATGCCGCTCCGGCCGGTTCGGCCGGTTCGGGGGTCACGTCGGCGGGGACTTCGGGAAGGGGGGTCTCGGCGTTCTCCCCGACGAGCACCCCCATGATCATGTCCAGCCGGGAGATCAGCTCGTCTTCGGGGTTGCGGGACTCGGTCGCCCATTCCGGGTTCGGACCCCCGGGGATTTCGTGCCCGTCCGCGAGTTCCACATGCCAGTCCTCGCCGGACACGGTGAACGCCAGCCCGAAACGGT
>JABAOG010006606.1_pt1 | contig 11295 bp, 10 predicted proteins | sample 7062131 | NCBI WGS metagenome assembly JABAOG01 (sample SAMN14538629, study PRJNA623070) | marine sediment metagenome | biome: marine biome [ENVO:00000428]; feature: marine pelagic biome [ENVO:01000023]; material: deep marine sediment [ENVO:00002113] | place: India: Arabian Sea | collected... | reverse complement strand
AGCGCTTCCAGGCAGCCGGATATATTGTCATGTTCCTGTACTACATCGTGCAATATGCGGTGATCTTCTTCGCCAACACCGCCCTGGTCGGCGCGGCGATGATCCGCCTGAAAGGCGGCGACCCGACCGTGCGCGACGGGCTGGAGATCGCCGCCCGCAACCTGCCGGCCATCCTGGGCTATGCGGTGATCGCCGCCACCGTCGGGGTGATCCTGCGCTCGCTGTCCGAACGCAGCGAAGGCCTGGGGCGCTTTGTGGTTTCGCTGCTGGGCACCGCCTGGAACGTGGCGACCTTCCTGGTCGTGCCGGTGCTGGCGGTCGAAGGCCTCGGCCCGATTGAAGCAATCAAGCGCAGCACCAGCCTGCTCAAGCGCACCTGGGGCGAGCAGATTGCCGGCAACATCGGCCTGGGGGCGATCACCTTTATCGCCGTCATGGCCGTGATCCTGTTCGGGGCAGCGGGCGTCTTCGGGTTGATCGCGATCAACGCCAGTCCGTTCTTTTTCGTGGGGGTCATCGCCGTCCTCGTGCTGCTGCTGGTGCTGATCGGGCTGATCTCCTCGACGTTGAGCAGCATCTACACCTCGGCCGTCTACCAGTACGCCGTCACAGGCGAGACCGGCGGTTTTTTCGAGGACCAACTGGTCCAGCAAGCTTTCCGGCCGANNGGCCGAAGCGCTGATTGGGCTGACTGCCGCCGCCTTGGTCAGCCCGGGAATTCCCGGGCTGCTTTTTTAACAACCGATGCAGATTGGAAAAAATTGGAAAGAATTGGAAAAAAATGATTATTGACAGTGCAACCGGTTGCACGTATAATGAATCTAGTGCAATCGGTTGTGCAATCTGTTGCATCGAAGAGGAAGAGAAGAGAACTCTTATATGGCGACCATCCGCGATGTAGCCAAAAAAGCACAGGTGCATCCCTCCACTGTCAGCCGTGTATTCTCTGGCAGTGCAAGCATCAGCGAAGCGACCCGCCAGCGCGTACTCACCGCCGCGGACAATTTAGGCTTTCAGCCGAACGCAATTGCACGTTCCCTTAAGACCCAAAAGACCCAAACAATTGGCATGGTTGTCCCTCATGTATTTGAGGGATTTTTTGACGACAGCTTCTTCCCCCAGATCATGCGCGGCATGCTCGACGCCGCCTATCAGCAGCACTTCAAGCTGATCGTTGGCGGCTGCCAGGGCCACCAGGACGAGATCTGGCAGATCAAAGACATCATGCAGACCAGCCAGGCGGACGGCATCGTGGTGATGAGCAGCCGGCTGGACGTCGACACCCTCGACCAGCTGATCGAGCTCAATACCCCGTTCGTCCTGATCGGCCACCCCCCCAGCGAAAAATACAGCCACATCAATTGGGTGGACGCCGACAACAAAACCGCCACCCAGATGGCGGTGGAATATTTGATCAGCCTCGGCCATCGGCGCATCGCCTACNNGAGCGCCAGCAAGCCTACGAAGACACCATGCAGGCCCATGGCCTGAAAGCCAACCCGAAGTGGATCGATTACGGATACTTCGACGAACCAGGCGGCTACACTGCCGTCCAGCGGATGAAGATCCTCGGCCCGGACGCCCCAACCGCGTATTACGCCGCCAACGACCTGATGGCAATCGGCATCCTGCGGGCAGCGGCGGAATTGGGCCTGTCGGTGCCCGAAGATATTTCCGTGATGGGCACAAACAACTCGTATCTATCCCAGCACACCACCCCGGCGCTGACCACTGTCGATGTACCCTACGCNNCAAAAAAGCGGTGGAACTGCTGATCACTCAAATCACCAATCTGAACAAAGCACCCTCATCCTACCTTGAAGATTGCCAGCTGGTAGTGCGCGCCTCGACCGGGCCGGCTGCCAGAGCAAAACGTAGTTCGAAGCAGGATGGAGTCATTCATGATCATTCCTAATCATATGGCTCACGGTCTGGGCGAAATGCCCGCCAAGCCGGCAAAGGATATTCAAACTCTCCAGCACCATGCCCAGTTGGANNAACAGGTCAACAAGCCGACAACCGGGGTATCCTAATCACCTTTTCAAATTTTTATGGAGGTAAAAGAAAATGACCAAAAAGACTTGGTCCCTGATCACCGTTTTGGTGATCGCCCTATTCCTTTTGACTGCCTGCGGTGGCGGTCAGGAGGCCGATGGTACCGATCTGGAAACCACCATCACGATCTGGCACTCGATGAAGGACTCGGAGATCGCCGCCATGACCGGCACGATCATCCCGGCCTTCCAGGAAACATACCCGAATGTCCAGGTCGAACTGCTCTTCACGCCTGACAGCGACCTGCGCGGCAAGTTCGAGACCGCCGTGTCGACAGGCGAAGGACCCGACATTCTTGTTGGCCACGACGACTGGGGTCCGGCCTTCTATGATGCGCTCCTGGTTGGGGATGTTGCCGATGTGTTGGCTGACTACGGCGACAACATCAACGCCGCGGCCGTCGCCGAAGGCGCTTACAAGGGTATGCAAGTGGGCGTGCCTTACTCCCTCAAGGGCGTCGTCATGTACCGCAACACCGACATCATGCCCGAAGCAGCTTCCGACTTTGATGACCTGCTCGCCAAGGCTGAAGCCAACACCTCCGGCGATGTCTACGGTTTCGTCGGCGAGACCGGCCCGTTCTTCGCCATGGGGCACCTGCACAAGACCGGTGACCTGATGAGCGAAGAGGGCGATCCGACCTTCAACTCCGACGCCGGAGTTGCCTGGATGGAAATGCTGAAAGGCTTCGACACCGTTGGCCCGACCAGCCACGACGATGACAACGACGTCAACCTGTTCAAGCAGGGTAAAGCCGGCGTGATCATCGACGGCGCCTGGAACATCGGCGCGTTCACCGATCTTGGCGATGTCGTCGTGATCGATCCATGGCCGGCCGGCATGTCTGGCTTCGTTCAGAGCTCCTACATCTTCCTGAACGCCAACGTCACCGGCGACCAGGCTGCAGCCGCCAAGGCTTTCATGGGCTTCCTGCTGACCACCGAGGCGCAGGCCGCCTTCTATGAGGCTGACCCGGCCTTCATCCCCGCCAACTCTCAGGTGGAAGTTACCGACCCGCTTCGCNNCCGCCAGCAGGCGATGGCTGCCTTCGAAGGCGGCGTTGGGTTCGTGACCATCCCCGAAATGGGCGCTTACTGGGGTCCGGTTGGCAACGCCATCCTGGCCGTCCGCGTTGATGACGCTGACATCCAGACCACCCTCGACAGCGCTCAGGAAGCCGTCGCACAATCCGTGGAAGAGATTCGCGCTGGGCAGTAGATCTCTGATCTCGGGTAAACGCATGTAGACCAAAAAAAGCAGGCGGCTTTCACACAAAGCCGCCTGCTTTTAATAAGGGACGATCAGGAGGTTTCTATGGAAAGCACTTCTATCCAATCCAAAACTGTCCGAAAACAGAGCGGTTTTGGCAAACGGGTCGGCGATTCGCTGCGGGCATGGGCGTATATCTTACCGGCCGGTTTGCTGATGATGGTGATCACCTTGTTCCCGCAGCTCTATCAGGTGTGGATGTCCTTCACCGACTACCGGATCACCAACCTGCGCTTCAATATCTTTAACCAGGCCACCTGGGGGCAATTCGCTCCTGACTTCGTCGGCCTGGAAAATTTCGTCAAGGTGCTGACCAGTTCGCTGGCGATCGAAAATTATGACTTTGGCCGCCTGCTGCTCTTCAACATCGTTTGGACGATCACCAACATCATCTTCCATGTTTCTTTGGGAATCATCATCGCCCTGGCGCTCAACTCCAAAGACCTGATCGGCCGCCGGGTATACCGGGCAATCTTCGTGCTGCCGTGGGCGATTCCCGGTCTGATCATCGCCTTCACCTGGCGCAATATGTTCGACCGCAACTTCGGCGCCATCAATCAACTGCTTGCTCTCATCAGTGATCAATNNGATCAATTCAATTTGGGGCTGAATACGGACATCCAATGGCTGACGACCGGTCAGCCCCCCTTCGGCGGTATTCTCAGTTTTTTGCCGCTGGCTTATTATGCCGTGCTGATTGCCAACATCTGGCTGGGCTGGCCGTTCATGACCGTGATCGCCACCGGCGCGCTCCAGTCGATCCCGGAGGAACTGTATGAAGCTGCCCGGATCGACGGCGCCAGCGGCTGGCAGCAGCTCTGGCAGATCACCCTCCCCCTGATCCGCCCGGCAATGGTCCCGGCGATCATGGTGGGCACGATCTGGACCTTCAACAACTTCAATGTGATCTACTTTATCTCTGCGGGAGGTCCATTCGGTCGCACCGAACTGCTCGTTACCCAGGCGTATAAGCTGGTCTTCGAGCAGCGCCTGTACGGCGTAGCCGCCGCCTTCAGCATTGTGGTCTTCTTTGTGCTGTTGTTCTTCACCCTGCTCCAGAACAGAGCTACCCGCGCCACGGAGGCCTACTATGAATAAGAAACTTCAACCAATCCTGCGCCAGATCGGCCTGCAGTTGTTCCTGCTCTCAGTCACCGCGGTGGTGCTCTTCCCGGTCCTGTGGATGGTTTCGATCGCCATCGACCCGCGCAACATCGACAAGCCGTTAGAACTCACCCTGATCCCGCCCGGTGCATCTTTCGAGTCCTTCAAAAAGGTGCTGTTCGAGCCCAACCTGGTGCTGTGCGCCAACCCGGCCGAACCAGCCTCCTGTATGACCTTCCTGAAACTGCTCGGCAACAGCCTGCTCGTATCGCTTGGGACAGCCCTATTCTCGGTGGTACTGGGCGCTTCGGCTGCCTACGCCTTCTCCCGGTTCAAATTCATCGGGCGGCAGGCCGGCATGCTGGCATTCATCGCCCTGCTGATGCTGCCGGGCACTGCCACCGTCACCCCGCTGTACGTGCTCCTCAGCCAGATCAAGATCGGCGGGGAAGCGCTGAGGTCTACCCTGGTTGGGCTGGCAGTCGCCTACACTTCCGGGTCGCTGCCATTTGCGATCTGGAACCTGAAAGGCTACTTCGATACCGTCCCGCAGGACCTGGAAGAAGCAGCCCTGATCGACGGCGCTTCTGTGACCCAGGCCTTTTTCCGGGTGATCGTGCCGCTGTCCGTACCGGCCCTGGCGGTCACCGTGCTGCTCGGCTTCATGACCGGNNCGAAGACCCTTCACGCTTCACGCTGGCGATGGCGCTGCGCTCGATGCAGGGTCAGTTCACCACACCCTGGTCGGAATTCTTTGCCCTGTCGCTGGTGATGAGCGTCCCGCCGGTGCTGCTGTTCTTCGCGCTGCAGCGTTACATCGTCTCCGGCCTGACCGTCGGCGGCGTGAAAGGCTAAACATGCCCGCCAAGTGCATGACCAATGAACTCAAAAGGCCCTCATTGCAGGGCCTTTTTCTGCTGGCCGCCCTGGCAGTGCTGGTGAGCGCCTGCGCCCAGCCCATCTTCGCCCAGCCGACCCCCACGCCGATCGCCTACCAGACGCCTGACTGGTTCGACGACGCCGTGTTGTATTCGATCTTCGTGCGCTCGTTTGCCGATTCGGACGGTGACGGGATCGGCGACCTGAACGGGATCACCAACCGGCTCGACTATCTCGAATCGCTGGGTGTCGATGTGCTCTGGCTGCTGCCGATCTATCCCTCGCCCTCCTACCACGGCTACGACGTCTCCGACTTCTATGCCGTTAACCCGGAGTACGGCACGCTGGAAGATCTGCAAACCCTGGTCGAGGCGGTCCACGCCCGGGGGATGCGCCTGATCCTGGACTTTGTGCCATCGCACCTCTCCAACCAGAACCCGCTCTTCCAGCAAGCCTACGATAATCCCGATGCCGAAAACGAGGACTGGTTCGTGTTCACCAATGAGGCCAACACCTTTTACGCCGGGTTCGCCGACAGCGATGAAATGCCGCGCTTCAACCACTTCAACCCTGAGGTGGTCGACTACCTGACGGAGGCAGCCCTGTTTTGGATCGATCTGGATGGGGACGGCGATTACACCGACGGCGTGGATGGCTTCCGGGTGGACAACGCCACCTTCCCGCCGCAGGAATTTTTCTTCGAGTTTCGCCAGCGGATCAAAGCCGCCAACCCGGAAACTTTGCTGCTCGGCGAGACCTGGGTGACCGACCCGCGCTCATTAAGCATCTTCTACCAGGACCAGTTCGACGCCCTGTTCGATTTCCCGGTCTACAGCGTGGTGCAGGGCAGCCAAAACTTCAACACCGACGGGATGCTGGCCGGGAAGCTCTCCCCGGTATTGCTGACCAGCGCGCTTCAGGACCAGATCACCCGCTACCCGGAAGAAGCCCAATCCGTGCGCTTCTTCAGCAACCACGACACCAACCGGATCGCCAATGAGCTCGGGGGCAGCCTGGAGCGCCAAAAGCTTGCCGCCTCGCTGTTGGTTTCGCTTCCCGGGCCGATCATGATCTATTACGGCGAAGAGATCGGCATGCCCGGACAGAAAGGCCCCGCCCCCTGGTATGACGCCTACCGCCGCGAGCCGATGGACTGGTATGCGGCCGAGTCCGGCCCCGATCAGGCCAGCTGGTTCATGCCGGATGACCGCTGGAATGCCCCGAATGACGGCATCTCAGTCGAGGAGGAGAACGAAGACCCGGATTCGCTGCTCAACCACTGGCGGAAGGCAATCGGGATCCGCAAGTCTGCCCCGGCGCTGGAAAGCGGTGAGATCGGGTTCCCGGCATTCTCTGCCAGCGGACAGGGCGGCTGGGTGATCAGCCGGTCTGCGGGCGATGGGTGGGCCCTGGCCTTCTTCAACTTCAGCGATGCTGAGATCGAGATTACTCTGAATGAAGCGCCTTTCGGAACGGATCATCCAAAAAATTTGATCACCGGAGAACCATTGCCGGCCATGACCGCCGGTCAGTCGTACACCGCCACGCTGCCGCCAACCGGGGCCATCCTGCTGGCGCCGTAATCCCCTTAGTCAGCCTGAAAGATCTCCAGCCTGATGGAACAAAACCAGGTTGGAGATCGTTATTTAATAAGACCTTTAATATGCGGAGGAATGATGCGCGCAAAAATTTGGTTACTCACAGGCATTCTGATACTGACAATTGGCATAACCATCGGCTGCTCAGGCCAGGTAAACTCTGCCGGGCAGGCTGCGCCTGATAACCAGGCAGACCCCACCATGCAAGGGAATGATCCCGCCGTGCTGCCGGATCTGGTTACACCGGTGGCGGACAGCCCGGCTTCGGGGATCTGCGCAACCTTCGACAGCGAGATCGTTACCTTCACCATCCACCCGGATATCCCAGATCCGCGCTGCAGTCTGATCAGGCCTGAGCAAAAACTGCAGGTCGTCAACGCCCGGGAAGAAACCCTGAATGTGATCCTCGGCGGCCGGATGGCCGAGATAGCCCCGGGAGAAAGCTACCTTTTCGACCTGCCGTTTGGCGAATACCTGGCCCCCGGCGTCCACCGCATCGAGGTCCAGCCGTGCTGCGGAGCGGAATTGTGGCTACAGGCCCAATAACCTCCTCCCACATTAAAACAAGTTGAGAATTTCACCAATCACTAGAAACCCGTCTGGAAATTCTTTCCTAAATCCTGTATAGTACATATAGGGATATGTAAACAGAAGCAGGAGGGATGGTGACTTTAGCTGCGCTGACCTCCATCGTAAACTTCATCGCATTGGCAATTTCAGTATGGCTTGGCTGGTACGTCCTGACCAGGAGTATCCAGCAGCCGATTTCCTGGCTGACCAGCCTGACTTTATGGTCGATCAGCGGATTATTTATTAACTCATTATTGGCGATCACGCCGCCGCCGCTCCCCACGGATGTTCCCTCCTGGGCCCGGTTCCTGTTCCCATTCTGGGATCAAGAAGCAATCTCCAATGGAGCCAGCGGATGGCTTTCGGGATGGCTGATCATTCCAGCGATCGGTTTCTGGCATCATGTCACCATGTTGACCAGAAATAAAAAATTGTCCATTTGGCAAATCCTCCAGACGATTACGGTTTATGCAATTGTCATCCTTGGGATCTTTGCGATCCGCTTTACCACCTTGATGTATTCTGAAGCAGATGGAAGCCCTCTGGAACTGGGAATGTTAAGACCGGGAATTCTGTACACCACATTTCTATTTGCGCTGCTGTTGATAATCGTGATGTGCCTCAACAATCTGGATATTGCTATGAAGAGGGCACACTCGCTCCTAATGAAACGTCAACTGAAGGTGCTGATTTGGGCAACACTGGTAGCCGGATTCACCGCTCCCGTTTCGTATATAGCTGTTTCTGTGGACATTCACATTCCTAGAGTGCTCATCTCAGGTTTGCTGGCAGTCTCTGTGATTATGCTTGGGGTGAGTGTGGGAAGATTCAGCGCACTAAGCGAGGGACGGATCCTTCGGCGGGATTTCATTTATTCTGGTGCGGCAATGGGGATTGTCGCCATCCTATATTCTTTTGTCGTCTGGGTCTCTGTGATTATTTTTGATNNCATCATATTCGCATTTGCCACTCATACGGTTGTGGATATCGCCCGCCGCTATCTTGATCTGGTATTTTATAAAAAAGAAGACCGTATCTTGCGGCAGAATATCCGCGAGCTGATAGCTGACATAGGCAGCCGGGAAACCGAAGACTTATTGCAGCTAGCCCTGGATCTTGCCAGCACTTCGGTTCGGGCAACATTCAGTATCCTGCTGATATTTGAGGGCAAAAAGATCAAGAAAGTTGCTTCAACGGATTGGAGCAAGAGTACAGCAGATATTTCCAAAGATGAACTCTTGGCAGATGATTATCAGGCGATTGAACCCGGTCAGTTATCCATCCCTTTTGATGGTGTCGCTCTCATGATCCCACTTTATATCTCAGAGAACCAGATTGGAACCCTTTTGTTTGGTCCGCCTGTCAACAGCCTGAGTTACCCTGAGACAGAAATTGATCGGCTGCTTGCGGTTGGGGAGCAAATTTGTGATTTATTCCAGCGTGTGGAGCAAGAAAGCAGATTGCTGGCTCAAGCCGCACGATCAATCCAAAACAGAAAGCTGGAGATTTTAGAACCTGAAGGGGCTTTTGATGTTAAAAATATCGAGCTCGCCCTACGGAATGTGCTTGATTATGCAACCTTAGGGGACAATGGTTTGGCCAGCACCCGTTTGGTATCCGCTAGAATACCATCACAGAATTGCACACATCTGGATAAAGGAAAAATTGTTTACGATATTTTGGAAGAAGCGGTCGGGAAACTCCAGCCTAACAATGTTTACAGCGGTCATACCCCTCCCAGGGAATGGTATCCATATCTCATCCTGCATTACGCTTATTTTGAAAACATACCCAATCGAGATATCATCGCTCGTTTATATATCTCAGAAGGAACCTTCAATCGCACAAGAAGATCAGCAATCCGATCTGTTGCCCGAGTATTGTTTGATCTCGACGCACAACTTGCCTGATCATTCCCAATATTAACTATAGTTTCAAAAACCGCCAACATGTTGGCGGTTTTTGGCAGTTAAAAATCTTTTTCTGGCAGATCCAGTCTGTCATGATCTGGTCATCTTGTCCAGCAATATATGGGAGGCGATCATGAACAGCAGTCTCAAAATTTTTTTGACAGTTCTGGCCCTCACACCCGCGATCTCCGGTATTTTTTATCTTGCTTTCTGCGCCCTGATGTGCTGGGCATTAACTACTCCCTTCGACCCAACCATTCAAATGGAACCCAACCCTGCCATCTTTGGCATAGAGTACGAAGATGTGCGTTTTCCCGCAAGAAATGACGGACTTGAAATTGCCGGATGGTACTTACCAAATCCCGACAGCAAAAGTGTCATCATTTTGCTCCATGGCAAGGATGAAAACAAAGCCTCGGCGATGTCCGGCACTTTCCTTCCCTTCGCGGTTTCCTTACATGATGCAGGTTTTGCGGTATTGACGATCGACATGCGCGGTCATGGATTGAGCCAGCATGCTCAATACGAATTTGGACGGAAAGCTAAAAACGATGTGTTGGGGGCCGTCGATTGGCTGTTGGAAAAAGGTTTTGAACCAGGAAATATCGGAGCATTAGGCATCTCAATGGGCGGTTCAGCGGTCAATTATGCCGCTGCAGAGGAACCCGCAATCGGTGCAGTTGTTGCCGACAGCACCTTTGCGGATACAGAAGGATTTGTCTCCTATTTTTGGACACATAGAACCCGGATGCCTGCCTTCTTCCTGCCAGGCATCTTTCTCTCGCACCAGTTAATTTACGGATACGATATGCGAATGATAGCTCCGATCGAGGCAGTCAGCCATATGCAACCAAGACCATACCTGGTTATCCATAGCACAAGTGATCAGAGTATTCCAATTGAGGAAGCAGAACGGCTGGCAGATGCAGTTATCGGCTCAGAAATCTGGTATGTGGAATCAGATTGCGAACATGCCCAAATCAACACTGAACTCCCCGATGAGTATGAAGAACATATCATCTCATTCTTCNNAAATTTACCCTGAGGATCAGGCTCTTTCAATCAATATTTTCCAAAGGAGGAAAAAAATGAGCATTTTCTTGAAACGGTTTGTCACCATCGCGGTTATCGTTTTGGCCATTCTGGCTGTGTTGTATTTTGCCATTTGCAGCTATGCAGTCATGGAGGTCACCAAAACAGGAAGTGAGGAAAATCCTAAACCGCTTGAACCCACCCCCGCTGAATTTGGTCTTGCCTATGAGGATGTGCGGTTTCCAGCCAGAACTGACGGCTTACAGATCGCAGGCTGGTTCATCCCCAACGAGAACAGCGAAACCGCGATCATCCTTGTCCACGGGCGGCATGAAAACCGGGCTTCTGCGATGGAAGGTACTTATCCGCAGTTTGCAGCCGCTCTTCATGACGCCGGATTTAACGTTCTAATGATCGATGTGCGCGGTCACGGGCAGAGTGATCCAGCCCGATATGACTTTGGATTGAAAGCAAAAAATGACGTTCTAGGCGCAGTGGACTGGTTAATGACACGCGGATTCCAACCGGGATATATTGGCGCAATGGGAATTTCTCTGGGAGGCGGTGCGGTGAACTTTGCTGCCGCCGAAGAACCAGCTATCGGCGCAGTGGTAGGAGACAGCACCTTTTCTGACATCAACCCAATTATCGAAGCGCAGTGGCAGAACGAAAGCGGACTGCCGAACTTCTTCCTGCCCGGTGTTTTCCTGATGCACCGGATCATCTTTGGTTTTGACCTGCATGATGCTGTTCCGGTCGATGCCGTCCGGTCGATGGAATCCCGCCCTTATCTGGCTGTACACTGCAAGGTGGATGACACCGTCCCCATTGAGCAAGCTGAACAAATGGCTGCTGCTATCTCCGGGGCAGAAACCTGG
>JABAOG010004662.1_pt1 | contig 11296 bp, 9 predicted proteins | sample 7062131 | NCBI WGS metagenome assembly JABAOG01 (sample SAMN14538629, study PRJNA623070) | marine sediment metagenome | biome: marine biome [ENVO:00000428]; feature: marine pelagic biome [ENVO:01000023]; material: deep marine sediment [ENVO:00002113] | place: India: Arabian Sea | collected... | reverse complement strand
CTTTTGAATATTTGCGCCGGCGGGAGGATTGGGATTTCGTGATGATGGTCTTTAATGGGACCGATACCGTCAGCCACGCCCTGTGGAAGTATATGGATGAAAACCACCCCCTGCATGACAAGCGGCTGGCGGCCAAATTCGGTTTTGCCATCCGGGACTATTACACCCACATTGACGCCTATTTGGGTCAGGTGATTGAATCGCTGGATGAGAACACAACCCTGGTGCTGATGTCGGACCATGGTTTTGGGCCGTTCCACAAATTTATCCATGTCAACAACTGGTTGATTCAGGAAGGATTTATGAAGGTCCAACCGGGATTACGGCCGACCTTGAAAAAGGCCTTCTTCAACCTGGGCTTTACGCCGATGAATATTTACGACACCCTGATGCGGCTNNCTGAAAAAGACTTTCTTCAACCTGGGCTTCACGCCCATGAATATTTACGACACCCTGATGCGGCTCGGCTTCGGGGGCTTGAAGCGTAAGGTCGTTCGGGGGCAGGGGCAGGGGTTGCTAAAGACCCTGTTCCTCTCTTTCGCCGATATCGATTGGGCCAATACGGCCGCTTACTCGCTCGGCAACGTCGGCCAAATTTACCTCAATGTGGCCGGGCGGGAACCCTTCGGCAGCGTCCAGCCCGGGGCGGAGTATGACCGGCTGCGGCAGGAGATGATGGACCGGCTCGGCCAACTGACCGACCCGGTCACCGGCGAAGCGGTCGTCGAAGCCGTGTACCGTCGGGAAGAAGTCTACAGCGGCGAGCAGTTGGAACATGCCCCCGACATTGTCTTTATGCCCCGTAGGCTGGAATATTTCGGCTTCGGGGAGTATGAATTTGGCAGCAACCAGATTGTCGAGCCGATGAAGCGGGGTATCTCCGGCACCCACCGCATGAACGGCATCTTTTTGGCTTATGGCGACAATATTCGCCCCGGCGCCACCCCGGACAAGGCCCATATTACCGACCTGGCCCCGACTATTTTGTATATGATGGGCTTAAAACCGCCGGACCACATGGACGGCCGTGTTTTGCAAGAGATTTTCCAGGAGACCTTCCAACCGGCCCTCAGCCGGCCTCTCAATGAATGGCAGGGCGACTATTATGGCAATGGCAACGGCTCCAACGGTGACGGCTTCGGCGATGGATTGACCGAAGAAGAAAAAGAAATCGTTGCCGAGCGCCTGCGCGATTTAGGGTATGTTGGTTGATAAAAATAAGGAATCGTCTTTTAAGAAACCGGGTTTTTCAGCTCTAAAGAATCAAAGTATTTATGCCAACGAAACGAAATTCTAAATCAATTAAAAACCCGGTTTCTCGATTCACCAACGCCTTCACTGTCGACCTGGAGGATTGGTTTCAAGGACTGACCAGCACCAATCCCAGGATTGACCAATGGGCGCAGTATGAAAGCCGGATTGTCCCGGCGACCGAGCGTTTGCTGGCTATTTTGCGGACTTACGAGGTCAAGGCTACCTTCTTTACCTTAGGTTATATTGCCGACCACCATCCGGCGNNCATGAAATCGCCGTCCACGGCTACTGGCATTATTACGTCTCCCGGTTGAGCGCGGCCGAATTTGCCCAGGAGATTGCCCACAGCCTGAAGGCCATCACGGCCGTAACGGGCGAGATGCCGCTCGGCCATCGAGCGCCCTATTTTTCGGTCAACCAGAGTACGCCCTGGGTCTTTGACATTTTACGAGAGCATGGCTTCCAATATGACAGCAGCATTTTCCCCATCCGCAACGGCTACTACGGCTACCCCGGCATGCCCCGCTTCCCTTACCGGGTTGAGGCCGGTTTGATGGAGTTTCCACTGAGTACCGTCCGGCTGGGGGGCGTCAACTGGCCCATTGCCGGCGGCTTTTACGTGCGGCTGCTGCCCTACCGCTTTATCCGCTGGGCCATCCGGCGGCTCAACCGCCAGGGCCAACCGGCGGTTCTTTATATGCACCCCTGGGAACTGGACCTGGAACAGCCGCTGCGGGCCAACACGCCCCGGGAACGGATTACCCATTATGGCGGCCGAAAGAGCCTGGCCCCGAAGCTGGACCGCCTGTTTAGCGAGTTCCGTTTTGGGCCTTTGCGCGACCTGCTGGCTGACGATAAACCTTTGCAAACAGCGGCGGAACCGGCCGTTTTAGCCCAAACCAGGACAGGATGAAAATCACGGAATTAACGGCCGAATTACGGCCGCAATGGGACGAATACGTCAAAAACTCAGCCGCCGGCCTGCCCCAGCATTTGAGCGGCTGGCAGGATGTGCAGCGCCAGACCTACAATCACGACCCCCACTACCTGATGGCCTGTGAGGGCGACCGGGTGGCCGGGGTGCTGCCCCTCTTTTTAATTCGCAGTTTGTGGCTGGGCAACACTGCCCGCACCATGCCGGGCGGGCTGTGCGCCGACAGCGAGGAGGCGGCGCTGGCCCTGATAGAGGCCGGGCGGACCTGGGCCAAAGCGGTCAAAGCCCGCCGCTTCTTTGTGGCCGACAGCCGCCGGGAATGGCCGGCCGATTTGAACACCAGCAGCAATCACGTCTACTGGTTGAGGCCGGTGGGTGATGACGTCGAGGCGTTGTGGAAAGAACTGGATGGCAATATCCGGCGGCAGGTGCGCATTGCCCGCCGCAACGACTTGCAGGTCAGAATTGACCGCAGCGGCCGACTGCTGGGCGACTTTTATGATATCTTCAGCGCCTTTGCCCATGAGAGCGGGACGCCGTTGTTCGGCCGTTATTTTCTGGAAAACGTCATTGACACCTTCCCGGGTGGCTTTAGCATTGCCGTCGTCTATCAAAAAGAACGGCCGCTCGGCGCTTATTTCCAATTAGAGATGGGCCGCACCATTTATGGCATGTGGGGGGGAACATCGCGTGAATTTCTCAAATTACGGCCGGTTTATCTTGCTTTTTGGGAGATTTTAAGCGATGCTATTCAGCAGGGATTCGAGGTAGTTGATATGGGCCGCAGCCCGGCCGGTTCCAACGCCTCCAAATTCAAAGGGCAGTGGGGCGGTGTCTCTCACCCCATTTACCAGCAAAACATTGTCTTTAACCGCGACCGGGCCGCTAATATGAACCAGGAAATCCAGCAAGGACGGCCGTTCCAACTTGTCACCTATCTCTGGCCCAAGATGCCGGAGCCGCTCGTCCGTTATTTAGGTCCTAAACTTCGCCGCCATGTACCATTCGCGTAAACTCTCCGTTCTCATTCAACAGCCGCTCCGGCTGATTAACGGCAAAAACGGCCGTACGGCCGACGAGTCCAAAACCAAACAGGGGCGGCTCTACATCTCCTTTCCGGACCAACCGGCCCGCCACACCCGGCTCGATAAGCAGCAGTTGACCATCGGCCGTTCCCGGCGCAACGACATTGTGTTGAGCGACAAGGCCGTTTCGCGCCACCATGCCCGCCTGCGACAAACGGCCGGCGGCTGGCAGGTGGAAGACCTGGGCAGCCTCAACGGCACGGTATTGAACGGCGAGGCGCTGGCCCCCAATACTCCCCAGAGCTGGTCGCCCAACCAGCCCTTGCAGTTGGCGGAATACACCCTGCGCTGGGTGATGCCTTCCAACGGGGCGACCCATACGGCCAATGGGGCCGGGGCTGTTTTGGGGCCGGCCCAGGCCGCTCAAAGCCCGCCTGCCGCCGGGGAGGCCGGCCGGCTATCACACTTAATTCGTTCCTGGCCACCCTTTACCATTGCCCTCATCCTGGTCTGGTTGATGGTCTTGCTGGGCCTGCCGGTCTTGCTACCCTTCTTCCTGGCCAGCGTTCTGACCTTTGTCGGGGTCTTCATCGCCCCCGGCTACCTCCTGGCCGATATGATAGCCTGGCGGCTGGGGCTGGACAAAATGGAGAAGTTAGCCCTGGCCCTGCCCCTGGGCATTGTCGTCCTGGCCCTGCCCGGCATGACGGCCTTGCTCTTACACCTGAGCCTGACCGCCCTGGCGCTGGGCTGGTTTGCGACCAGCGCGGTGGTGGTGGCGGCCTGGCTGTTGGGGCAGAGCGAGGTGGGAATTTTCGGCCGTCTTTTCCGGGAATCGGCTTCGCTGCCAATTCGGCCGGGCAAGCCCTGGGCCGTTGACGAACTGCTGCTGCTGGCCTTCCTGGCCGTCCTCTTTATTTTTATTTTCCCGGCCCTGTCTCTCTATAAAATTGATGGGGACGCCTACGCTGTCAACACCTTTGCCGTCGATGCCCTGGCCGGTCTGCCGCTCAACGCCAAAGAACCGCTGTTCGGGACCGATTTAGGCACCGGCGTCCGGATGGTCTTCAACCAGTACCTGCCCGTCTCCTACCTCTGGTCATATTTTGCCGGGCTGGATCCCATTGATTTGATGAGCCTCTTCTCGCGCCAGATTCTGGCCCTGTGGTCTGTCCTGGCGATGTACATGCTGGGCAAGGAGGCCGGAAATGGCAGCCGCCGGATGGGCCTCTTTACGGCCGCTATCCAACTCTTGATTTACGCCGCCGCCCCCTTCTGGCGGGGCGACAATGTCAGCCTCTATTTCTTCGAGCGCCTTAACGCCGATAAATTCTTTGTGATGGTGCTGCTGGCGCCGCCCTGTATCGCCATGGCCATTCGTTATATGCGGAACGGCCGTCGGGATGCCTGGCTGGCGGCGGCCGTAGTGGCCCTGGCCGCCTCCACCATCCACCCCCTGAGCGCGGCCATGCTGGCCCTGGCTTTGGGCGCTTTCGGCGCTTTTCACCTGTTGCTCAATTGGCGCCAATGGCAGTCCTGGAAACGGGTTGCCGGGCTGGCGATACTGGCGGCGGTGGTCATGCTGCTGCCCATGATTCAGCTCGTCCTGTCGCGCGGCGAAGAACCCCTGGCCGCCTCTTATCCCGACAGCTTCGCGGCCTGGTCGATAGGCGAAGAGATGGAGCCGGTTTTGCCCTTCGTCAATATACCCGCCCTGAACCTCTACGGCCCGCTGCCCCAACTGGAGCAGCTCAGCCCCGAGGCGGCTAACGGCGAAACCAACCCCTTCCTCATCTGGCGCTTTGCGGTCAATATGGGCCGGCAGCGGCTGATTGTTTTCGATGAAGACCTCTTTATCGCCCATCCCCGCCTGTTCCTGGAACCGCCCTACCTGCTGGCGCTGCTGTTACTGCCGCTGCTCATCTGGCGCGGCCGAAAAAATCCGGCCGTCCAGTTTGCGGCCGGGACCACCCTGGCCATCCTGATGGTGATGTTGAACCCGCTGGTGACGCCCCTCATCGGGGCGCTGGTCATGCCCTGGATTTTGTGGCGGCTGATATGGCTGCTGCCCTATGCCTTGATTATCGCCCTGGCGGTGCAGTATTTCCTGGCGCCAAAGTTGGGAACGGCCGAAGAAACGGACCTGGAAGCGGACGAAGACGAACCAACCGAACGCCGCTGGCTGGATAATTTCACTATCCCCGGCTGGACAAAACGGCCGCAAGGCGCCTACATCCTGACTGCCTTTGTGCTGGTGGCGGGGCTGCTGGCTGCCCCGGCCATCCGCAGTAACACCGACTTTTTAGCCTATGATTCCTCATCGTCCTACTTCTATCCCACCCCGGAGCGAATCTTTAACCGCCTGAATGCCCAGATAGGGGCGGGCCAGTCGGCCATGGTGCTGGCCGACCAGGATTTGAGCGTCACCGTGGCGGCTTATGTGGCCCGGGCCGACATCCTGGCCCACCGGGTTCCCACGACCAGTGAAATTTTCCCGGCCGACCAGCAGGACATCGCTCTGCAGCGGCTCATTGACCAGAATGCCTTTTACCGGACCTCGTATTTAACGGCCGAATCTATCGCTATCCTCGCCCGCTACGACGTCGCTTACATCATCGCCCCCAGCGGCAGCGACCTGGATTTGCAGTTGCAGCTGGCCCCGCAGTGGTTCACCTGGCAGTTGGATGACCAGTCCTACAGCCTGTACGCCGTGACGGCCCTGCCCGGCGAGAACGACCTGACCATTCAGGGGAACGACGCCCTGGCCGAACGGGACTGGGCCACCGCCCGCTCCCTCTACGAAACCATACTGGACCAGAACCCGGGTAATTTGCTGGCCCTGGCGGGGCTGGCCGAAATTGCCCAACAACAGGGCCAATTTGACGGGGCCATGACCTGGTGGCTCCAGGCCCTGGCCCAGGCCGACCGGCCTATTTTACACGGCCGTCTGGCCCAACTCCATGCCCTCCGGGCCGATTTCGAGCAAAGTGTGGCCGGGTGGCAGGCGGCCATCGAACTGGCCCCCAATGTGGCCCGCTATTACGTCGGTCTGGGCGACGCCTGCCTCTTGAACGGCCAGGAAGCCTGCGCCGAGGAAGCTTATGCCGCTGCCGCCGTCCGGCGCAGCCTGCCCGACCAGACCGCCCGCCTGTTGGTGGAGGCCAATTTGTGGCAGCAGCAGGGCCGCTTCGACCGGGCGATTCCCCTTTATGAACAGGCAGCCGCCATCCAGCCCACCCGCTTTAACGAGTACATTCTGGAGAGCGTTTACCGGGAGGCAGGCCGGTTGGAGCAGGCTGAGACCCTCCTGCGAGAGCTGCGGGCCGGCAACCCCTTCTCGCCCGAACTTATCCGGGTCAACGCCAATACCCTGACGGCCGAATACCAGGTGGAGGACGCGGCCGGCCTGTACCGGCGGGCCATCTGGCTGGAGCTGATCCAGGCCGAGGAGACGGTCGAAACCCGGCAGGCGCTGGCAGAACTGCTGCTGGGCGCCGGGCTGCTGGAGGAAGCGGAGCAGGAAATAGACGCTCTGTTGGCCCTGACGCCCAATGACGGCGACCCTTACCGGCTGCAAGGCGACCTCTACCGGCTGCAAGGGGCCTATGACCTGGCGGCCGAGTCGTATAAACGGGCTTTTGTATTGGAGCCGACCAGCGTTACCCTTTACGCTGCCTTGAACGGCCAGCTGCGCCAGCATAACGGCCGTCCTGAGGAGTGGTTAGAAATATTGGAAACGGCCGTCGGCTTCAACCCCGACGAACCGTCGCTCTACCTGGCCCTGGGCGACTACTGGCAGCAGCAGGGCAACCGGGCGGCGGCCATTGACGCCTATTTGACGGCTCTGGAAAAGCTGGACGCCGACACCCTGCCGGGCCAGTTCCTGCCGCCCGCCACCAGACAGGGCCAGGCCTTTATTTATTCCCACCTGGCCCGCGTTTATGAAGACCAGGGCCAGATTACGGCCGCTTTGAACTATTACCAGGCCATGGCCGCCGTCGCGCCNNTATTTGATTGCCTACCTGCGGCTGGCCGAAGTGAACGGGGCCAGGGGCAATGAGGCCGAAGCGGCCGCGTTGCAGTTGGAAGCGATGCGGCTGGCCGAATCCCATCTGGTCGCGCCGCTTGAGTATGACGACCTGGCCCAGTCGAGCGCCGCTTTGTCAGCGCCGGCCCTGCCCGTCTTCTCCGATTCGGCCTCGCCTTCGACCACGGCCGTCAGCGCCGGCAGCGCCGCCCTGGTCCAACAGCTGCAGCAGGCTGAAGAAGAACTCTCGACCCTGGGCCTGCTGACCCAGCTTTACGTTCTCTCCGGCCAGACCGGCCTGGCCATCGACCTCTACCAGGCCAGATTGGCCCAGGTGCAGCAGTTGGGCGGTTCGGCCGACCTGGAGGCCCAATACCAGAAAGGGCTGGGCGACCTGTATCTGTCGAAAGGGCAGGCCGTCCAGGCGGAAGAGGCTTACCGGCAGGCGCTGGCGCTGGACCAGTGGTGGTCGGAAGCCCGCCTGGGACTGTCGAATGCTCTCCTGGCCCAACATGATGTGGATGGGGCGGTCATAGAGCTGGAAACGGCCGTTGAATTTGCCCCCGNNGTCCAAATGGCCCTGGCCGACGCCCTGTTGGAACAGGGGCAGCAGACTGCCGCCCAACAGATTTATGAGGCCCTGGTGGCCGATTATCCCGGCAGCGCCCGGACCAAAGAGGCCCTGGCCGACTTTTACGCCGCCCACAGCCGGCCGCTGGCTGCCATCGACCTGTACCAGCAAGCCCTGGAGCGGGAGCCTGACAACGGCCCCATCTACCTGGCTTTGAGCCAGCTCTGGGTGGACCAGGGTGACGCCGCCCAGGCCCAGGCCGTTCTGGAATCGGGCCTGAATGTGGTCTCCGATGCCACCGATTTGACCACCGCCCTATCAACCCTTTATCTGGAGCAGAATAAGCCGGAAGAGGCCCTGGCTATCATCGGCCAGGGGTTAAACCGCATCGGCGAGAACACCTCCCTGCTGCTGTCGATGGGCAGCTTTAACGCCTCGCGGGCTAATTATGACCAGGCCACGGAATGGTACCAGCAGGCCCTGGAAGCCGACCCGAATTCGGCCGCCGTCCGGGTGGCGATGGCCGACCTGGCCTTGCATTTGGGCAATGTGGATGAGGCCCTGGCTTATTATGAAGAGGCGGTGGAGCTGGCCCCGACTGTGACCGGCTACTGGCTGGCCCTGGCCGGCGCTTACCAATCGGATGAGCGCTACGATGAGGCCCTGACGGCCTTCGCTGCGGCGCTGGCAGTGGAACCCAATTTAACGGCCGCTTATATCGGTCAGGCCCAGGTGCTGCAGGCCCAGGCGCGCTGGGAAGAGGCCCGGGCAGCCTATGAAGCGGCCCTGGACGCCATGCCCACCTCGGCCCGGTTGATGACGGCTTATGCTGGTTATCTGTATGACAGCGGCGACGAATCCGGGGCGCTGGCGCTGCTCGAGCAGGCCCAGGAAACGGTCTATGACGTGCCGACCATGGTCGCCATCGCCGCTCTGTATGACGAAATGGGCCGCACCACTTTAAGTGANNCCCTGTATGACGAAATGGGCCGCACCGCCTTGAGTGAAGAGCTGCTGCTAACCGCCCTGGAGCTGGAACCGGGGTCGCTGGTAGTCCTGATTGGCCTGGGCGACCTGTATGAAGGCCAGGGCCGGATAGATGAGGCCCAGCAGTTGTACGAACAGATTGTTGCCCTCAACCCGGGCCTGCCGTTGGGCTATTTGCGGCTGGGTAACCTGGCCAATGAAGCGGGCGACCAGGAAACGGCCGATGAGTACGCCGCCCTGGCCCAACAGGTCGCGCCGGGCTATTTTGGACCGTAACATGATGAATTTGAATATTTTCCTGGCAATATTGTTTTTAATGCCGCTTGAGTTTATCATCCCGCCGCCGGCCCGGCAGCCGGTGATGGCTGTCAGCGAGCTGTGGCTGGATGTGAGCCTGGGCCTGCCGCTGATAGAGTGGTTTAACGAGACGGCCCGGCCGACCGACATTGCCCGGGTTGAGAACGCCACCCAATTGGGCCTGCTGGACGAGATTACGGCCGGCCGTAAATTGCTGGTCTTTAAATCGGCCGCTGAAGCGGAACAGCTGCTGCCCGACATTGCCGGACAACTGGACATCATCGGCTACAACCTGGAGCACAGCCCCCCGTATCCGGCCGATGAACAGGCCGCACCGGTCGAAAGCGTCATGCGGATGCGGGCTTTGGCTGATGAATACGGCCTGACGCTGGCCTTCGGGCCGGACCATGATTTTGCGCTCAGTCACGGGGTGGCCATCGCCCCCTATGTCGATATTTTTGTCTTGCAGGTCCAGCGGGCACAGACGGACCCGGAGGAAGTGTATGAGTTTGTACGGCCGTTAATTCCCCAACTGCGGGAGGCCAACCCCGATTTGCTGGTTACGGTCCAGGTACGGACGGAAGGGGATGTGATGGCCCTGGCCGATTTGATTAATTCGCTCAAAGATGACCTGGACGGTGTCTCAATTTTGACCAGCCCCAATACGGTGCCGGTGGCCGAGGCGTTGGTGGAAGAACTGCGACCGGGAACGGCCGAGTCCAGTCCCTCTGTTGCCATAACGGCCGTCCCCGGCGAAACAAACAGTATATTGCCCCCCCAGACCGACCAGCGGGACGCCATCCGCAACGGCGGCCTGTTGATTCTCCTCGTGGGCGGCGGCATTGTGGGCCTGTTAATCTTTTTCCGGAGCCGCCGGGAAACATGAATTTCTCCTTCAGCCTGAAAGACCGCCTGGCCCTGGCCCCCGCCCTGCGCTCCCGCAATTTTCGCCTCTTCTGGCTGGCCCAACTCATCTCCACCATCGGCACCTCCTTACAGATAGTGGTCGAAGGCTGGCTGGTGTACCAGGTGACCGGCTCCACCCTCTGGTTGGGGCTGGTCGGTTTCATCGCCCTGCTGCCGGTGGTGCCCATCGCCTTCCTGGGCGGGGTCATCATTGACCGGGTGCCGCGCCGGAAGCTGATTATCCTGACCCAGACCGGCCTGCTGCTGCAAACGGCCCTGTTTGCCTACCTGGTCCAGACCGGGGACATCCAACTGTGGCAGATTATTGTCCTGTACTCCCTCTTCGGGGCGCTGCTGGCTATTGACCACCCCGCCCGGCGGGCTTTTTTGGTGGAGCTGGTCGGCCCGGACGATTTGGCCAATGCGGTGGCTCTGAACGCTTCCCTCTTTAATGTCTCCAACCTGATTGGCTTTGTGGCTTCCGGCTTTTTAATAGCCGCCATCGGCGCGGCGGGGACGATGGCCATCAATGCCGCCTCTTACCTGGCCCCCATTATGGCCCTGGCTGCCATCAAGGTGGTTGACACCGGCCATGACCAGAACCGGCCCCGGTTGGGCAAGGCGGTGTCGGCCGGATTTATCGCTTTGTGGCGGCAGCCGGCCATCCTGGCGGTCATCGGCCTGATGGCGGTGGTCGGCGGGCTGGCCTGGCCGGTTTTTGGTCTGATGCCGGCCTTCGCCGAAGAGGTGATGGGCACCAATACGGTCGGGTTGGGCCTGTTGTTGGGGGCCGGGGCATTGGGGTCGGTTTTGGGAACGGCCGTTGTAGCTCGATTAGGACAACGGCGGCGCGGCCGTTCTTTGTTGGGGGCCTGCCTGCTGCTGCCGCTGATGGTCATTGGCGTCGCCCTGAGCAAGAGCATGCTCCTGGCCGNNTGATGGTCACCGGTGTCGCTCTGAGCAAGAGCATGCTCCTGGCCGGTTTGCTGATGGTCATGGTCGGCCTGATGCTGATTATTGTCCAGAGCCTGGCGGTGACGCTGGTCCACCTGGGCATTACCGACGAGGTCCGGGGGCGGGTGATGAGCCTGTACAGTATGGTCCACGCCGGGGCGGATACGATGTCCAATGTCATGGTCGGCGGCCTGGCCCAGGGGGTGGGCTTGCCGCTGGCGCTGAGCATCGGCGGGGCGCTGGCCCTGGTGGTGACCGGTATTTTGTGGCTGGTGATGCCTTCCATTCGCCGGTTGGAATGAGCGGGGATTGAGCCATGTTTCGACACCAACCCCCGGCGG
>JABAOG010006171.1_pt1 | contig 11299 bp, 12 predicted proteins | sample 7062131 | NCBI WGS metagenome assembly JABAOG01 (sample SAMN14538629, study PRJNA623070) | marine sediment metagenome | biome: marine biome [ENVO:00000428]; feature: marine pelagic biome [ENVO:01000023]; material: deep marine sediment [ENVO:00002113] | place: India: Arabian Sea | collected... | reverse complement strand
GAAGCGCCGCTAGTCCAGGCCTCCGACGGGGATCTCGGTCGGCTCGGGAGCAAGCCCGCCCACGATCGTCTTGAAGCGGCCCCACGGGGTCGCCGGCCAGACCTCCGTCAGCGCATGCCCGAACGAGCGCACGATGGTCGCCACTTTCGTCGCGGCCTCGTTGTCGGGCGCCTCGAAGAGGTCGAGGTAGTCATAGGGGCCCAAGACGGCGAAGCTGTCCTTCCACACAACGTCGGGACAGGCGTCCCCGATCCGTGTCATGACGGCCTTCTCGAGATCGGGCAGAGAGCGCGGCGAGCTGAACGCGTCGTGATTCAAGCGAGTGAGCATCACAAAGGTCGCCATGAGGGCACCTCCTTGCTGCGATGCGACGGCACTATCAGCATGGCGGCCCCCCGCGCTTGACGATCGTCAAATCGGCGCGGGCCGCCCGCGTGGACGGTCCGGTCCGCGCGAGCGCAGCTCCTCCTGAGCCGCGCGCCCGCGCTTGACGCCGGTCAACGTCGCCCCGCCGCCGGGGTCTTAGACCCTCGAGGCTCGGCTTTTAGGCGTCCAACGGACAGCATGGACCAGCTCGTGATCGACGGCGCCCACGGCGAAGGCGGCGGACAGATCCTCCGCACCGCCGTGACTCTGTCCGTCATCACGCAGCGGCCGATCCGCATCGAGAACATCCGCGCCCATCGGCGCAACCCCGGCCTCGCCGCGCAGCATCTGACCGCGCTGCGGGCCGCGGGCGCGCTTTGCGGGGCGGACATGCGGGGAGACTCGCTCGGCTCGATGCTGCTCGAGCTCACGCCAGGCAGGACGGTCCATGCCGGCGTCTACGCGTTCGACGTCGGGGAAGCCCGGCCGGGGGGCAGCGCGGGCGCGGCGCCCCTCGTGCTGCAGACGATCCTGCTGCCGCTCGCGCTCGCCCGCGGCGCCTCGCGCGTGACGATCCGCGGCGGAACCCACATGCCTTGGGCGCCCTTCTACGACTACGTCGCGGAGATCTGGCTCCCGGCGCTCGAGAGGCTGGGCGTGCGCGCTGAGACGCAGCTTGTGGCCTTCGGGTGGTATCCGATCGGCCGGGGCGAGATCACGGCCTCCATCGAAGGCTCGGGCGGCGGCGCCGGGAACGCCTCCTTGTCGCCCTTGCGCTTGACGGACCGCGGCGCGCTGGCGGGCGTCGACGGGCGCGCCATGGCGTCGAGCCTGCCCGCCCACGTCGCCGACCGGATGGCCGGCCGGGCGCGCGAGCGACTGGCCGATCTCGATCCGGAGGCGTCCATCGCCTGCGTCCGGCCTCCCGCCGCCTGTCCCGGGGCCGCGATATTCCTGACCGCAACCTACGCGAGCGCGCGCGCGGGCTTCAGCGCGTCGGGGGAGCGCGGCAAGCCCGCCGAGGCTGTCGCCGACGAGGCGGTCGATCGCCTGCTCGCGCATCACCGCTCCGGCGCCGCGCTCGACGAGCACCTCGCCGACCAGATCCTCGCGCCGTTGTGCTTCGCGAGCGGCGCCAGCACGTTCACGACCGAGCGCCTGAGCCCTCACCTGCGCACCAACGCCTGGGCGATCGAGCAGTTCGGCTTGGCGCGCGTGACGCTCGAGGAGGCCCGCGATGGGCGCGCGCGCGTGACCGTGGATCCGACCCCGACCTCGCGGCTTTAGGGGCAAGCGCGGATGTCGCAGGGTCGACGCGTCGTCCTCCCCGAGCCCGAGCTCAGGACGGAGGCTTGAAACGGCGGCCGGTGTCGCTCTCCGTCAACTCGAAGCCGAGGAGCGCGAGGCCCTCCTCGAGATAGTCGCTCGCTCGTGGCGTGCCCGCGAGATACCGGGCTACGGGCGTGGTGCGCTGCTCGCGCGCGAGCTGGCGCGCGTCGTCCAGCTCCTCGGGCGCAAAGTCGCCGCGCCCGAGCCACAGGAGCGCGACGAGGTCGGTCTGCTCGTCCTCGTTCAGGGCGTCCACGGCCGTCGACAGCTCCTCGAACGTCGGATCGTCGGTCCGGTCCTCGAGCACGTCGACGACGAGGTCGTCGGACGGATTCGATCCGCTGTCGGGGTCCGTCTCCTCCACCTTCTCGTCAAGCTCACGCGTCTTCTCGAGAATGAAAAAGACCGTCTCGGGACTGATGGACAGCTCGACGGACCGCTCGGCCATGGCCGCCTCCTTCTCTCAAGGGCGCCGGTGCGCGCGGGTCGGCGTCACCGTGCTCGCCTGCGGGCCCTCCTCGCCCATCTCCTCGTGAAAGCGCGCGCGACCGCCGACCGCGAGGTCCTCGAAGCGCCCGCCCATGCGGGGGGTGGAAGCGCTCTGTGTCACACGGCCCCGCACGTGCGCGGCGGGCCTAAAGTCCTCGAAGGCGATCTCGGGAGCTCTCTGCATGCACGCCGTGTCGCTCGTGTCGTTGTTGGAGCATTCGCCCGTCGAGATGTCGCGCCTTTGACGCCGATCAATTCGGCGGCGTCGGAAGGGCGGGCAGGGCGGCGGCTCGCCGTCGAGCCGTCGAGGGAAGTCGGTCATGCCCGCCTTGTCGCTTCGACGCGGGCCGGGACGCGCCGATAGATGGGCGAGCCGTGAACGGCCGCCTCGAACGTCGAGCCTTCGCCCGGCAATCGCTCGTGGCCGCCGATGATCAAGAAGCCATCCGGCCGCAAGGCGCGCGCGAGCCGCCGAAGAGCCTCCGCTTGGCCGGCGGCGTCGAAGTAGGTGAACGCCACGTTGCGACACAAGACGAGGTCGAACGGCCCCGCCGGCGCGTCGCGTCGCAGGTCCTGCAACAGGAACGTCACGCCCTCGCGCGCGTCCTGGCGGATGACGAGCGCCTCGCCGTCGCGGTCGAACGCGCGCTCGCGCCAAGCGGGCGGCAGCTCGCGCAGAGAGCCTTCGCGATAGCGCCCGGCGCGCGCGCGGGCGATCATGGTCTCGTCGACGTCGGTGGCGATGATCTCGATGCTCGCCTGGGGAAACGCCGTCTCGGCCCGGCGCGCCCAGGCGATGCGCAGGCTGTACGCTTCCTCGCCCGACGCGCAGCCGGCGCTCCAGCATCGCACCGTCCTGTCGGCGCGTGCGACAGCGCGCGCGGCGAGCCCGGGAAACGCCGCCTCGGCCAGCCATTCGAAGACGGCCCGGTCGCGCCAGAAGCGGGAGATCGGGATGCGGCACAGCTCGTCGAGCCGGTCCCACTCGCTTCGATTGTGAGCAAGATAGCGCCGGTAGGCCTCGACATCCTCGAGCTCCAGCTCGCGCACGCGCCGCGCCACGCGCTTGCACACCGTGCCGCGCACCCTTCGGAACCCCTCCCAACGCAATCCCATCCGCGGCAGGCACCACTGCAGAAAGGCGATACAGTCGCTGTCGCGCATTGGCCGCCGTTCTCCTTGCGCGAGTGAAGCGGACGGCGGCGCTCTTGACGCGTCTCAATCGCCCGGCTTCGCCCGTGGACAGGCATCCCTCCACGACGACGCCGATTCCGGCCGCCTCGTCGACGGCCGACCCGCCGTCTTGGCGAGTGGTGATCGCGACGCGGCGCCGGCGTGTTGACCGCGATCAAGGCGCGTCAGTCCAGGCAGGCGTTTAGACCCGGCTTGGCGCAAGCTTGTCGATGTCAAGCTCGAAGCGCTCGGTGAGCCGATAGATGGCCCCGTCAGGCAGCTCACGCCACGCCTCATGGGTGATCGGCTCGGAGGCGATGATCACCGCCCTGTAGGCGGCGCCGGGATGATGGTGCACATGCGGAAAGCCGCAAATCTCGCAGTCGAGGACGCCCTCGCGACGGGTATGCTGGAGCGTGCGCCCGAGGCGCGTGCCCGCGAGCTGCTCGCCGTCCGTGACCATGACATTGAGGCCGATGCGTCTATCCGGCGCCGCGATCCTGCAGAGATCGACCACCTCGCAAGCGGTTTCGCGCAGCGCGTCCACGAGCGGCCGACCCGGTCGGGCGTCGAGCCTCGTCATCAGAAGGCGAAAGACATGCTCGCTGTCCGTCGTGCCCGCGATCGCGGCCCGGTGCCGCCGGCTCATGCGCGCAAGCAGCTGCGGACGCACGACGTCGAACGCTGGCAGCGTGCCATTGTGGACGAACGACCATCGGCCGTCTACGAATGGATGGGTGTTTTCCAGGGCCGGCTCTCCCACCGTGGCGCGGCGGACGTGCGCGAGCACGGCGGTCGCGTAGATGCGCGCGGCGGCGCGCCGGAAGTGTTCGCCATGGTAAGCCGCCCACGCTTGCCGCTCGACGTCGGGCGTATGGTCCTCATAGGCGGCCACACCCCATCCGTGAGAATGGCTATAGCCCTTCAGGTCCTCGCGGCTTTGCGCCATCAGCGCGTTTTGGGCGTGGACCAGGGTGCATTCGACTTTCGTCGGCTCATTGGAGCGAAATGCGTAAAGCCGGCACATGTCGTCACCTCGCGCGGGCGTCCTCGACGTCGACCTGAGGCCCCATCATGGCGCATGTGACGAAGCCGCTTTTTGACGCGTTCCAAAAAGATCACGCGACACTCGGCAAAGGCCTTCACGCGATCGGCGAGCGTTTGCGCGCGCGCGACATCGCCGGCGCCCGGGCCGCTGCGGACGACCTCGATCGCGCCGCAGGCGCGCACATCGCCTTCGAGGAGCGCGATTTCTACCCCGCCCTGGCGCCTTTTCTCGAGCAGGCGGAGGTCGACGAGCTCTACGAGGAGCATCGCGACGGCCAGGCGGCCGTCAAGGGGTTGATGTCTCTCGATCCCGCCGCTCCCCTCGACGACGCGCGGCGCGCGGAGCTCCTTGGACGCATCGAGCTGATGGCGCGCCATGTCTCCGAATGCGGGGAGCTGTTCGGCGCCATGGGCGGGCTCCCGCCCGAGGAGCAGGCGGCGCTGCTCGCGACGCTCGAAGCCTGGCGCGCCAAGGCGCCGCGATGGAGCGAGATATCCGGGCCTGAGGGCTGAGCTGTGGCGGCGTGGAACGGCCGGTGTGCAGCGCCTGAGATGTGGCCGATCACGAATGTCGCGCCCCTCCCCCTCGGCGAGGCCGACCGCGCGGCCGTTCGCAAGCTCGCGCGCCGACTTCGCCGTGACGAGCCGGCGCTCGGTTCCGCCGACGCGTTCGCACCTGATACGTGCGCAGGCTACGACCCGAACCGGCCGAGGCTCGCCTATGAGGATCACCGCGCGATCACGTTCGCGCGCCGCCCCATCACGCCGCGTCTCGCCTACCGCGCCTTCACGCTCGCCGGCGACGGCGATCTCACCCTCGTTCCGGCGCCTCGCGCGCCTGCGTTCGAGGCGTATTGGCGCGACGTCCTCGGGGCGGGCGCGCCGAAAGCCATCGAGCTCGCGCTCCCGAGCACCGCCGCGTCCGCGCCCTCGCTCGCGCGCGCCTGTCGCGAGGATGTCGCCGCGCTCGGGGAAGCCGCGGCGGTCGCGCGACACGCGGGCGGGCTCAACGTTGCGCCCTATCTGGTGGACGGCGACGCTTGGCTGCTCGCCCAGGCGATCGGCCGCGAAGCCGGCGTCGCCACGCGCGTCGCGGGGCCGACGCCGCGGCTTGCGCGGCGTGCGAACGACAAGCTGTGGTTCACCGCCCGGGTGATCGAGCTGCTGGGACGCGGGGCTGCGCCGCCGACGTTCACGGCCTTCTCTCCCTCCGCCGCGGCCGCCCGCGTATTGGCGATCACGCGCCGCGGGCGAGCCGCGGTCGTCAAGGCGCCGTCGAGCGCCGGCGGAATGGGCAATGTGACCTGGAACCGCGAGCGCGCCGCAGGCCGCGCATTGTCCGACGTCGTCGCCGAGCTCACGACCTGGGCGGCGGGACTCGGCGCGGATCCGCGACGGCCGCTCCTCGTCGGCGTATGGGATGAGGACGTCACCGCCAGTCCCTCGGCTCAAGTGTGGATCCCCGCGCAGGGCCAGGGAGAGCCGGTCGTCGAGGGCGTCTTTCTGCAAGAGGTGGTTGGGCCGAGCGGCGCCTTCATCGGCTCGGCGCCCGCCGCGCTTCCACGGGTGCTCGACGTCCAGCTGCGCCATCAGGCCACGCTCCTCGCCGTGCTGCTTCAGCACCTCGGCTACGTCGGGCGATGCTGCTTCGATGCGGTGACCGTGGCCGATCGTCCGAGCGCGCCCAGCGTTCGCTGGATCGAATGCAACGCCCGCTGGAGCGGCGTCTCGATGCCGATGACGTTGGTCAACCGCCTGACGGGGGACTGGCGCGAGACGCCCTTCGTCGTCGTGCAGCGCACGGACCTGCCCACGCCCAGGGGCGGAACGGACGCCCTCCTGGCGCTTTGGTCCGATCTGCTTTACCGCGCTCACGGGCCCCGGCGCGGGATCGTGCTTCTCGGCCCCCCAGCAGAGGTGGCGGGCCTGCGCTGCATCGCCCTTGGCGCCGCCGTCTCGGAGGCCCGAAGCATCGTGACGGAGGCGGTCGAACGCCTCGGCCCGCCGCCGACGTGATCGCGCCCTCGGGGCTCGGAGCGTCGGGAAGGCGCCGGCTCGCGCCGGTCGCCGTCATCACTTCGAGCGGCGGCTGCAGCACGAGCTCCCTCTCCCGCTGCTTGCGGGAGAGGGGCTTGGGGGTGGGGGCCGATGCGAGCCCCGACCGCCGCTAGATCGTGAAGCCCTGCTGGGAGAACGGCAGCGAGCGGATGCGCTCGCCCGTCGCGGCGTAGATCGCGTTGCAGAGCGCCGGGATGACCGGCGGCAGCGCCGGCTCGCCGAGCCCGGTGGGCGGGTGGTCCGTGTCGAGGAAGATGACCTCGACCTCCGGCGCCGAGGGCAGACGGAGCAACGGATACTGGTGGTAGTTGGTCTGCTGAATACGTCCGTTCTCCATCGTGATCGCCAGATTGGCCGCGATCCCGATGCCGTCCATCACCGCGCCTTCGCACTGGTTCTCCGCGGCCGAGCGGTTGACGATCGGGCCCACGTCGGCGGCGACCCACACCTTGTGGACCGTCACCTTCTTCCCGGCGTCGACGCTGACCTCGGCGATCTCGGCGATGTGGCCCTGGTGGCTGTAGTAGAACGCGAGGCCGAGGCCGCGGCCGGCCGGCATCTCGCGGCCCCATTGCGCGGCGTCGCACGCCGCGTTGATGGCGTCAGCCATGCGCCCGGTGTGCATGAACGCCTGCGGCGGGCCGCCGCGGGGCGGCCCGTCGGGCCGCAGCTCGCGCGGCTCGCCGAGGAGCTCGAGCAGGAACTCCTTGTGGTCCCGCCCGGCCGCGACCGCCATCTCGTGGAAGAACGACTGGGTCGCGAACGCGATGCCGTTCGACTGCGGCGCGCGGAACGCCGCGCCGCGGGTCATGACCGGCATCGTGGTGCGCGACAGCTTGGCGTCGGCGATCACCGGCATGGGGAACTCGTTGGGCGCGATGTCGGCCGCCGTGACGAGCTCGCCGTTGGGATGGGCGAAGGTCACGAAGTGGTCCCGCCACGCCACGAGCTTGCCGTCGGCGTCGAGCGCGGCCTTGAGGCCGTGGAAGCCGCCGGGGCGGTAGAGCCCGTGGGTGGTGTCCTCCTCGCGCGTGTAGGTGAGCTTGATGGGCATGCCGGCGGCCTTCGAGATGGCCGCGGCCTCCGCGACGAAGTCGTTGAACAGCCGCCGGCCGAAGCCGCCGCCGATCCGCGTCTGGTTCAGCGTCACGTCCGCCGCGGTGATGCCGCACGCCTGGGCGGCGTCGTTCAAGGCGCTGCCGGGCGTCTGGCTGGGCGCCCAGAGCTCGAGCTTGCCGTTCGCGAACGACGCCGTGCAGTTCATCGGCTCGAGCGGGGAGTGATAGAGCCACGGGTAGTCGTAGAACGCCTCGAGCTTGGTCGGCGCGGCCTCGTAGGTCGCGTCGAAATCGCCCGCTTCGGCGAGCGTGGTCTCACCCTCCTGGGGCGCGAGCTCCTTGGCGCGCGCCAGCGCGCCCGACCAGCTGTCGGTCGAGGCGCCCGACTCGTCCCACTCCACCTTGAGCCGCTTGGCGGCCTGGAACGCCGCCCACGTCGAGTCCGCCACGATGGCGACGCCCGGCAGCAGCGTGCGGCTGTTGGGCGCGAGGCCCTCGATCACGTGCACGCCGCGGACGCCCGGGAGCGCGCGCACCTCGTCGATGTTGGCGCTCGCGACCGTGGAGCCGATGCGGGGAGCGCGGATGTAGGTCGCGTGCTTCATCCCCGGCACGACCGCGTCGATGCCGAACAGCGGCTTGCCGGTGACGATCTCGTCGTTGTCCACGCCGGTGACGCGCTGGCCGAGCAGCTTGAACTCGGAGCGGTCCTTCAGGCGCAGCTCATTGGGCGCGGGCGCGGGCTTGGTCGCGGCGAGCTCGGCGAGCTCCCCGTACCCGAGCCGGTCGCCGGTCGCGGGATTGATGACGGCGGTGCTCTCCGTGCGCAGCGTGTCGGGCTCCACCTCCCAGCGCTCCGCGGCCGCCGCCACCAGCATCGCGCGCGCCGCCGCGCCGACCTGGCGGAGGGGCATCCAGCGCATGGGCGTGGACAGCGAGCCGCCGGCGAACTGCGGGCCGAACCGCATGCCGTCGATGGGCGACTGCTCGACCACCACGTCGTCCCACGCCGCGTCCAGCTCCTCGGCGATGATCATGGGCAGAGAGGTCTTCACGCCCTGCCCGATCTCCGGGTTGGGCGCGTAGATGCGCACGGTCCCGTCGGGGCGGATCTGCACGTAGGCGTTGAGGTCGGCCGGCCCGGCGACGGCGGCTTCGTCCTCGGCCTCCTCCTGAGCGCGCGCGCGCGTGGCGACGTAAAAGCCCAGCACGAGCCCGCCGCCGGCGATCCCCGTGAGCTTCAGGAAGTCCCGCCGCGGCATGACCGCGCTTCGGGCGGAGGCGGCCGCATCGAGACGCGCGTTGTCGCGATAGAGTGCCATGGATCAGCCCCCGGCTTGGATTTTGGCGGCGGCGGCGTGGATGCCCGCCCGGATCCGCTTGTAGGTGGCGCAACGGCAGAGGTTGCCGGCCATCGCCGCGTCGATGTCGTCGTCCGTCGGCGCGGCGTTCTGGGCCAGCAGCGCCGCCGCGCTCATGATCTGCCCGGCCTGGCAATAGCCGCACTGCGGCACGTCGTGGTCGATCCAGGCCTGCTGGAGGGGGTGGAGCGCGCCGTCCGCCGCGGCGAGGCCTTCGATGGTGGTGATCTCGGCGCCTTCGACGACGGAGGCGGGCGTGATGCACGAGCGCCGCGCCTGCCCGTCCACGAGCACCGTGCATGCGCCGCAGAGACCGGCCCCGCAGCCGAACTTGGAGCCCACGAGCCCCAAGCGGTCGCGCAGCACCCACAGCAGCGGCTCGCCGTCCGCCACGTCGAGGGCATGGGTCTGGCCGTTGACGACCAAGCTGACAGACGGCATCGGCGCTCCTCCAATGGATCTCTTGCCGCGATAATCCCTTGTTGAACGGCGTTATTCAAGCGCAGCGAAGGCTGCGCCGCCGCGGGCTCGCGCAGACGTGACCCTCCGGGGCGCCTCAGAATCCCTCGCGCAGCTCCTCGTCCACGATCGCGTAGAGCAGATGATCCCGCCAGGCGCCGTTGATCTTGAGGTAGGACCGCGCCACGCCCTCGCGCTTGAAGCCGATCTTCTCGAGGAGCGTGCGGCTCGCCTCGTTGGAGGGAATGCACGCCGCCTCGACGCGATGCAGGTCGAGCGTCTGGAACGCGAAGCGGATCGCCGCGGTCGCGGCGGCGAAGGTGTAGCCGCGGCGGGAGAACGGCTCGCCGACCCAGTAGCCGATCGAGCACGCCTGCAGCACGCCGCGGCGGATGTTGTTCAGGTTGCAGCCGCCCACGAGCGCGCCGTCCTCGTGGCGGAAGACGAAGAACGGCGCGGCGTGGCCTTCGCGAATCTCGCGCGAATAGCGCCTGAGCCGCCGCCGGTAGGCCGCCCGCGTGAGCTCGTCGAGCGCCCAGGCGGGCTCCCACGGCGCGAGGAAGCTGCGGCTGCGGGCGCGCAGCCGCGCCCATTCCTCGTAGTCGCCCGACTGCGGACGGCGCAAGGTCACCCCGACGGTCTCGATGCAGTCGAGCGCGTCGACGCGGCCCTGCAGGCTCGACACGGCCATCGGCGTTCCTCGGCGTGACCTCCGGACACGGCCGCTGGGTCCCGGCCCGGGACTCGCGCCGCCGCAAGAATCTTGCCGCGAGGAGCCGCCGAAGGGCAAGCGTCTCACCGCCGTAGGCTGAGCCGCCCCGCGCGGTGGTGATAGACGAGATAGACCGCGACGAGCGCCAGCGCGATCNNCCGGCGGCATGTCCGCGAGCCTGGGAGGCAGGCCCGGGACGTGCGCCGTCAGCCACCAGTCGGCCTCCATCTCTCCCGGCGCGACGCCGAAGGCGCGCGCGAGCGCGGCCGCGTCGAAACGATAGAACTCGCCGCCCTCGGGGTCGTTCTGCGGCGTGAAGGCGTTGGGCTCGGGCGGCGCCCTGACGTCGAGCACGCGCGGCGCGGCCGTGCGCTCGCCGCCGAGCGTCTCGAAGCCGACCTCGACGACCGCGCTGCGGTCCTCGCGCAAGCATTCCGAAGGGCTGTCCGGCCCGCAGCCGCAGTCGGGCGCCGGGGTCAGCCGCAGGATGCGCCAGCCCGCTGCGCCGTCCGCCGACGCGCCGAAGAAGCGGACCTCCTCGCCCCGCCGCATCTCGGGCGCGCGCACGGTCGCGCCCATCGCGGTCCCGGATCCGCATATGGCCGTATACAGATCGTCGAGCGGCTCGGCGCGCGCGGCCGCCATGTGCGCGGCGATCAGCGCGCGCTTCTCCTCGGCGCGGTCGAGCTGCCAGACGCCCAGCGTCAGCAGCAGCGCCAGCCCCGCCAGCGCCGCGGCCGTCAGGCGCGGCAGCGGACGGAAGGTCATGCCGGGCTACGGCGCGCGCGTGTCGTCCTCGTCAAGTCGCGCCTCCTCCGCCTTGTGATGGAACTGCAACGCGATCAGCACGCCCTTGAACGGGCGCAGCAGGAGCAAGCTCAGCAGCACGGCGAGCGGCAGCCAGACGAGCAGGTGCAGCCAGATCGGCGGGCTGAGCGCCACCTCGAGCACGAGCGCGAGCGGCACGACGATGAACCCGACGACGAACATGACGAACACGGCCGGCCCGTCGCCGGAGTCCGCCTTGCGGAGATCCGCGCCGCAGCTCTCGCACCGCGGCGCGACCTCGAGGAAGCCCGCGAACAGGTCGCCCTCGCCGCACTCGGGGCAGCGGCCCCTGAGGCCCGCGGCGATCGGACTGACCTGTCCCTTTCCGCTCACGGATTGAAGGAGTGCATGTAGGGCACGACGTAAACGAACGCGAACAGGAACAGCCAGACCACGTCGACGAAGTGCCAGTACCAGGC
>JABAOG010001380.1_pt1 | contig 11299 bp, 9 predicted proteins | sample 7062131 | NCBI WGS metagenome assembly JABAOG01 (sample SAMN14538629, study PRJNA623070) | marine sediment metagenome | biome: marine biome [ENVO:00000428]; feature: marine pelagic biome [ENVO:01000023]; material: deep marine sediment [ENVO:00002113] | place: India: Arabian Sea | collected... | reverse complement strand
GGAGCCGAGGCGCATCAGCGACGCGAACCCGCAGCAGGCTCGACTTCCGCTGGGGCGCCGCCGAGCTGGTCGAGTGGAGGTCGCTCGACGGCGCGATGCTCCAGGGCATCCTCTACAAGCCCGAGGACTTCGACCCCTCGAAGAAGTACCCGATGATGGTGTACTTCTACGAGCGGATGTCGGACGGGCTGCACGCCTACCGCTCGCCGGCGCCGGGTAGCTCGAGCATCAGCTTCAGCTTCTACGTCAGCCGCGGCTACCTGGTCTTCGTGCCCGACATCCCCTACGAGATCGGCTACCCGGGCGAGAGCGCGCTGCACGCGGTCGTGCCGGGCGTGCTCGAGCTGGTCCGGCGCGGTTTCGTCGACCGGACGGCGATCGGCGTCCAGGGCCACTCCTGGGGCGGCTACCAGATCGCCTACATGGTCACCCAGACCAACCTCTTCGCCGCGGCGGAGGCCGGTGCGCCGGTCGCCAACATGACCAGCGCCTACGGCGGGATCCGCTGGGGCAGCGGCATGAGCCGCATGTTCCAGTACGAGCGGACGCAGAGCCGGATCGGCGGCACGCTCTGGGACGCGCACCAGCGCTACATCGAGAACTCGCCGATCTTCTGGGCCGACAAGGTCGAGACGCCGNNCTGGGCGATCCGCATGCAGCAGTTCTTCGATCACTACCTGAAGGGCGCGCCCGCGCCCGTGTGGCTCGAGCACGGCGTGCCCGCGGTCGCGAAGGGGCGCACCCTCGGGCTCGAGCTGGTGACGGAGGTCGCGGCGGACAGTGGGGGCGGCGCATAGCGCCGCCCCCTCACGCCGCCTCGCCCCTCCTCAACTCCTCCTCCCCCAGTTCCCGCACCTCGCCCACCTCCGGGCGCTCTCCGGTGACCACGCCCTTCACGATGTCGAAGAGCACGGCGGGTGCGGGTTGCTCGCGTTTCATGTAGGTCACGGAACGGGCGTCGACGAACACCAGCGCGATGCGCGGGTCGTCGGGGCCGCCGTCGCGCGCGCCGCCCTCGTCGCCGAACCAGGCGCGCCAGTCCGGGCTGTACAGCTCGTGGATGTGCGCACGGTCCTGCGACATGCTGGCGATGCCGCTGACGGAGACCCACTCGCCCGTGCGGTCGCGGTAATAGGCCAGGTTGACGTGGGGGTCGTACGCCAGCTCGTCCAGCTTGTTGCTCTCGATGTTGGTCACGAACCACAGGTCCGCGCCGGCGGCGCGCTGCTGCGTCTGCATCGGCCGGGAGACCAGGTAGCCGTCGGGCCGGCGCGTGGTGAACATGCAGACCTCGATCCCCTCGATCAGATCGTAGAGGTCCTCGAGCTTCTTCTCGGTCGACGCGCGCTGCGCCTCGTGGTGTCCGCCTGGGGTCACGCCCATGGTTTCCGTTCCGGTCCGGTGGTCCGCTTCTCGCTCCACATGCGATACACGAGCAGGAGACGTGCCGGGCACGGTCCGGGACCCGCGCCGCGCGCACGTTGACCCGGCGCGGCGCGCGGCCGTACCTTGCCGGCGAACACTCCGGGCGCGGATGCCTGCCCGCGCGGCGTCGCCGCGACGCCCCGGACTCGCCGGCGCGGGGCGACCGCGTCCGATGCACGCCAGAGGCACGCTGGAGGCACGACATGCGCCCGGACCTCGGAATGATGCTGGAGACGATCCGGGTCGCGCTCGCCGAGCCCGGCGCGGCCCGGACCGTGGTCCTGCCCGACGGCACGAACGCGGAGCTGGTCCGCGACCCGGGACCCGGCGTGCGCGCGCGGGTGACGCCCACGGGCGCGGGCGCCGAGTCGCTCACGATCACCGTGTACGACGCCGCGCCGGCCCGGCCGCCGGCGTTTCCGCCCGATCTCCCGTTCGTCGCGGACCGGGAGCTGGTCGTGGCCGTGACCGGGCGGGACGGGATCCTGGCGAGCTGGTGGGATGTTCCGGACCCGGAGATGCTGGTCGCGGCGCTGGAGCGCGAGAGCCTGCGCTCGGGCTGGCACGCCGCCGCCGGCCCGCCGTGCGGGCCGGCGGCGGCGGGGCTGCGGGCCGTCCGCTTCGAGAGGGCCGGGCGGACGCGCACGATCGTCGGGATCGGCTCGCCGGAGACCGGCTTCGTGAACCTCGTCGACGAGTCGGCGGAACGCTGACCCCGGCGAGGGCCCGACGACGGACGCNNCGCTGACCCCGGCGAGGGCCCGACGACAGACGCCGCGCCGCCGGCACACCTAGGGGTTTGCGCACGCGTACCCGTCCGGCGTACCTTCGGGCCACACGACTCGACCATCGGCGCGGCATCGCGGAGCCGCCCGGCGCCGGCACGCGGCCGGCGCGCGGCCGGTATCGGTGCCTGCGCCATCGCGGCCGGCCACGGGTCACGGGCCGCGTCGATCCGCCGCGCTCCGCGCACGGCCGCACCGGCCGGCGCCGCCCGAGCCGCTGACCCTGGACCCCTGCACGCAATGTCGCTCACCACCCGCGTTCTCATCGGCCTCGTCGCCGGCCTGGCGGCCGGCGTCGCGATCTCCGTGTCCGGCAGCACGACGCTGGCCGGCCTCGTCCCGGTCGTCGCACCGGTCGGCACGATCTGGGTCAACGCGATCCGGATGACGGTGATCCCGCTCGTGATCGCCAGCATCGTGGTGGGCGTGGCCTCGGCGTCGGACCCGCGCACGATCGGCCGGATCGGCGGGCGCGCCGTCGCGCTGTTCTTCCTCGTCCTCGGCGTCGCGGCGGTGGTGACGACCTTCATCGCGCCGCCGCTGCTCGGCCGGCTGCCGGTCGACGAGGCGGCCGCGGCCGCGCTGCGCGAGAGCGCGGGCGCCGGCGCCACCGGCCGGGCGGACGAGCTGCCCGGCTTCGTGGACTGGCTGGTCGGGCTCGTGCCGCCGAACCCGATCGCCGCCGGCGCGGACGGCGCGCTGCTGCCGCTCATCGTTTTCTGCGTCGCGCTCGGCGTCGCGGCCACTCGCCTGGCGCCCGAACGCCGGGAACGGCTCGTCGGCTTCTTCGAATCGCTCGCCGACGCCATGCTGGTCCTGGTCCGCTGGGTGCTCGAGCTGGCGCCGATCGGCGTGTTCGCGCTCGCGCTCCCCCTCGCCACCGGACTCGGCCTCGCCGCGGCGGGCGCCGTCGCCGCCTACATCCTCGTCGTCTGCGGGATCTGCGCACTGCTCATCGCCGCGTTCTATCCGGCGGCTGCGGTCGGCGGCGGGATCACCCTGCGACGCTTCGCCCGCGCCACGGGGCCGGCACAGGCCGTCGCGCTCAGCTCCCGCTCGTCGCTCGCCTCGCTGCCCGCCATGATGGAGGGCGCCGAGGACGAGCTCGCGCTGCCGGCCGAGATCACCAGCTTCTTCCTCACGCTCTCCGCCTCCGTCTTCCGCGTCGGGACCGTGGTCGCGCAGATCGCGGGCGTCCTCTTCATCGCGCACCTCTACGGGATCCCGCTGGTGCCGTCGCAGTACGCGTCGATCGCGCTGGCTTCGGTCCTGACCAGCTTCAGCGTGCCCGCCGTCCCCGGCGGCACCATCCTCGTCATGGTGCCGGTCCTCCTCTCCGCCGGGCTGCCGGTCGAGGCGATCGGCATCCTGCTCGCGGTCGACACGATCCCCGACATGGTCCGCACCACCGCGAACGTCACCGGGCACATGTCGCTCGCCGCCGTGCTCGGCCGGCGAGTCGTGCCAGCGCCCGCGACCGAGCCGGTACGGACCCGGGCCGCCGCCGCGACGGCCGTCCGCGAGTCGGAGCCCGCGCCCGCCGGCGAGTGACACGGAGGCCGCCGGATCACGACCGCGTTCGTTCCCGCAAACGTTCCCGTTCCGGGGGAGAGAAGGGCGCCTTTGCCTTTGCCCCAAAGCCGCCCAGGGCCAACACGCGAACGGCCCCGGTGATCATCCCCGGGGCCGTTCGATCGAACCGCCGACGTGAGTGCGGGCTCGCTCAGCCCGTCGTCCACGTCGTCGTGCTCTCGATGGTCACGTTGCAGAACGTGCCGGTCACGCTCTGGGACTGCGCCTCCGGGTCCACGATCACGTGGAGGTCCACGATGCAGTCGCCCGAGCGGCCGGTCGACGTGCTCCAGCCGAACGCGCCCTCGTAGCGGAGCTCCTGGTTCCCGTGCGGCATGCCCTGCACCGCCTCGAACCTCGCGGACCAGCCGATGTTCGGGTCGCCGTTCACCACGATTTCGCTTCCCCGCGCCTCGAAGCCGCAGTCGCTGTGCGTGTGCGTGCCCGACATCTCGACCACGATCCGGTCCTCCTCGGGGAACGTCGCGCCCGAGACCTCCGCCGCGACCGCGAGCTCGCCCCCTTTGGGACACGGGACCGTCNNGGGAACGTCGCGCCCGAGACGTCCGCGACAACCGCGAGCTCGCCCCCTTTGGGACACGGGACCGTCGCGTCCATCGTGTGCTCGAAGTGCACGCCGTCGTGGTCCAGCGCCACCACCGCACCCTGCACGCCGGACGGGCCCGACTCGCCCTCGGCGGTCGTGTACCCCTGGTCGATCATCGCCGCCGCGAGCGCGGCCGCCTCTTCCGGCGTCAGCTCGTCCAGCGGCAGGTCCATCGGCTGGTCGTCGCAGCCGGCCGCCAAGATCACGAGCGCCAGGACGCCCACCGTCAGCTTCTTTCGCATCGCTCCGCTCCTCCACCAGCGCAAGGAGATCACCGATCGATCGGGCGTAGCGCGCCCGTCGACCGCCAGACCGCGCCGGCGCGCAAGGCGCGGGCCACGGGCCGTCGGTCGGCCAAGCCGCTGTCTCTCCAGCGTTTGCGCGACACGGACGCGTCGTGTGGCCGCGCCGCCGTCGCGAAAAGGCGCGTGATCTCGGAAAAAAATGCGTAGGCGGCGGCCACGCGAGCACGCGTGCGCCGCCCGACGAGCGCTACTCGCCGCGCAGCGAGGCCAGCGCCCCGCGGTACGTGTCCAGGTCGGCCCCGGAGAAGAGCACGAAGCGCACCTCGTCGAACGCGTCCGGGTGCGCCTCGAGGTACCCGGCGACGGCGCGCAACGCGACGTCCGCCGCCCCCTCCGTGGGGTAGCCGTAGGCGCCCGTGCTGATCGACGGGAAGGCCACGGTCCGCAGCCCTTCCTCGCGCGCCCGCTCGAGCGAGTCGCGGTACGCGCTCGCGAGACGCTCCGCCTCGCCGCTCGACCCGCCACGCCAGACCGGACCCACCGTGTGGATCACCCGCCGCGCCGGCAATTCGCCCGCCGTCGTCGCTACGGCCTCCCCCGTCGGCAGCCCGTCCGGATAGCGCGTCCGGCGGATCGCCTTGCACTCCTCCAGGATCGCCGGTCCGCCACGCCGATGGATCGCGCCGTCCACCCCGCCCCCGCCGAGCAGCGTCGAATTGGCGGCGTTCACGACCGCGTCCACGTCCTGTTCGGCGATGTCGCCCTGGACGAGGACGAGCCTCGTCTCTCCGATCGTCACGCTGTCCATGCGCCCTCCCGCGTCGTTCGTCCGTTCGCGCCGCACCGCCGGCGTGCCCGCGGCGCGCTCGGACCCCGCCTTCGCGCCGCCGACCACGACTCGCGGCTACTCCAGATGTATCAGCGACGCGGCCGCCACGCGAGGCCGGCCGGCCACTGCGCACGGGCGGTCCCGGCGCACGACGCACCGGGGCGCCTCGGCTGCGCGCCGGCGGGCGAGTCCGATGCGGACCCGGCCCTGTCCCACGCGGGCCCGGTCGGACGTTTCATGCCGGACCGGCCGGAAGCGTGCGCAGTCTCGCCGGCGGTCCGCCCCGCGTGCGACGTCGGGAACGGGAACGTTCACGGGACTCGACACCGTCGCGATCCGACGGATTCCCTTTCGCCGCACCGGACGAAACTTCGCATCCGACAGGAGGCCGTCTTGATCCCCACACGACGACGGGTCCGCACGGCGCCCGCGCTGCTCGCCGCCCTGCTCGCGTCCGCTTGCGGCGAGCCGACCGCTCCCGACGCGGCGCCGGAGAAGATCGAGACGCTGCCGCGCGAGCTCACGGTGGCCGAGCGCGAGATCGTCGCGCGGTCGAACGCGTTCGCGTTCGACCTGCTGCGCGAGGTCCATGCACGGAAGCACGAATCGCCGAACGTCTTCCTCTCCCCGCTGAGCGCCTCCATGGCGCTGGGCATGACGCTGAACGGCGCGGCCGGCGAGACGTTCGACTCGATCCGCGCGACGCTCGGCCTCGCCGGGCTCTCCCAGGAGGAGATCAACCGGTCGTACCAGGACCTGACGGCGATGATGCTCGGCCTCGACCCCAGGGTCGAGCTGCGCATCGCGAACTCGACCTGGGCACGCAAGGGCTTCCCCTTCCAGCCCCGATTCTTCGAGACCGTCCGGACCTGGTTCGATGCCGAGGCGCGCGAGCTGGACTTCGACGACCCGGGCGCCCTGGACGCGATCAACGGCTGGGCGGCGGAGAAGACCGGGGGCCGCATCCAGAAGGTGATCGACCGCATCGCGCCGGAGCACATCCTCTTCCTGCTCAACGCGGTCTACTTCGAGGGGCAGTGGACCGACCGGTTCGATTCCGCGAACACTGCCCCGGCGCCGTTCACGCTGGCGGATGGCTCCGAGGTCCAGGTCGAACGGATGCGAGGCACGCCCGCGATCGGCCGCGCCCGGATGGACCACGTCGCGATCGGCGAGCTGCCCTACGGCGGACAGGCGTTCGTCATGACCATCGCGCTGCCGCCGCAAGACGGGTCCCTGGCCGAGCTGATCGCCGGCCTCGACGCCGAGACCTGGGACCGCTGGACCGCGGCGATCGGCGAGTACGTCGAGCGGCCCGTGGAACTGCCGAAGATCGAGCTCGAGTACGGGGAAACGCTGAACGACGCGCTCGCGGCGCTGGGCATGGGGCCCGCGTTCGACGATCGCCGCGCCGACTTCTCCCGGCTCACCGATGTCGAGAGCGTGTCCATCGACTTCGTCAAGCAGAATACCTTCCTGAAAGTGGACGAGGAAGGCACCGAGGCGGCGGCCGTGACCACCGTCGGCGTCGAGAGCGTCTCCATCCCGACGCCCTTCACCGTGGACCGCCCGTTCCTGCTCGCGATCCGCGAGCGGCTGTCCGGCACCATCCTCTTCCTCGGCGCGATCGGGGACCCGCGGGGGTGATGCGGAGTGCCCGGCTCACGATCGCGTTCGGTCCCGTAAACGTTCCGGTTCCCGTTCCCGCCATTGCGCGCGCGCGTGGTCTCTACGCGGAGCCTCGGAGGAAACCCGAGGCACGGAGGGATCGCGGGTGGGCGTGATAGGGAATCCGNNCGTGCACGCTTCCACTGCCTCGGCGACTCCGCGTCTCCGCGACTCCGCGTGAGAAGGAGAGCCCGGTACCGCCCGGATGAAGTCGGCACCCCGGCCAGAGCCGATGCCCCCGGACCCGCCCGGCGCCGCTGCGAACGAGCAAGCGTTCCGGCCAGTCCGGTAGGGGCCCGTCCGCCGACGCGGCCGCGCCGCGGCGTAGCCCTACGTCAAGCACCCTTCCTGCGCCACGCCCCCCACCGCACTCGCCCCCGGCCGCACACGAGAATCTTGACACGGGCATGAATATTACACTATCATGACGAGCGTGTACGACTTGCAATACGTGGAGCATGAGCGCACAGCGACCCCAGGACCTGATCTTCACGCTCTTCGGCGACTACCTGCTGCACCGCGAGGGTGCGGTGTGGGTGGGGAGTCTGATCGAGCTGCTGCGGCCGCTCGGCCTCTCGGCCGGGGCGACGCGCACGGTGCTCTCGCGCATGACGGGGAAGGGCTGGCTGGAGGCGCGACGGGTCGGGAGGAAGAGCTATTACGACCTGACGGCGCGCGGCCGAAGGCTGCTGGAGGAGGGTGAAGCGCGGATCTACCACCCCCCGCGTGACGAAGCGTGGGACGGTCGCTGGTACCTGGTGGCGTACTCGATCCCGGAGGCGCAGCGGCACCTGCGCGACCGGTTGCGCGTGCGGCTCCAGTGGCTCGGCTTCGGACTGCTCGGCAACGGGCTGTGGATCTCGCCGCATCGGGTGCAGGGGGAGGTGAACGAGGTGGCGGGGGAGCTCGGGGTGGCGGATCACATCGAGATCTTTCGGGCGGAGTACCGGGGCTACTCGAGCGCGGCGCACCTCGTGGGCCGGTGCTGGAACCTGCCGGAGATCGAGCGGCGCTACATGGACTTTCTCGCACGGCACGGACCGGCGTTCGAGCGGCTCTCGCGGGGAGGGGAGCGGTCGTTGCCGGAGGAAGCGTACGTCCGGCGCTTCTGGCTGGTGCACGAGTACCGCGTGTTTCCGTTGCTGGACCCGTATCTCCCGCGGGAGCTGCTCCCTGCCGACTGGCACGGGGAAGCGGCCGCGGTGCTGTTCGACGCGTACCACGATCTGCTGACCGCGCCAGCGGAGCAGTACGTCGACTCGGTTCTCGAGGTGTACGAAGGAGCGGCGCAGGCAGTATCGGCGCACGGCGCCTGAGAGCCGGTCGGCCCGCTGGCCACCACCATCCGAGGGGGCAGCCATGGGCCACTTCCAGTCCCGACCCGCCGAATCGTTCGGCTTCCGCGAGGCCCGCTACGCGAAGGCCGACGCNNGACTACTGGAAGTACATGCGGCTCTTCCGCGCCTACATCGAGAGCATCGTCAACAGCGGCAAGCCGGTCGTCGCGCGGCTGAACGGCATGGCGGTGGGCGGCGGCAACGAGTCCCAGATGGCGTGTGACCTGGCGGTGATGGCCGAGCACGCCTGGATCGGCCAGGTGGGCACGCGGGTCGGGAGTGTGGCCGCGGGTGGGGCGACGCAGTGGCTCCCGCTGATGGTCGGCGACCGCCGCGCCCGCGAGATGCTCCTCTTCAACGGACGCATCCCCGCCCGCCAGGCGCTGGAGTGGGGGCTGGTCAACCGGGTCGTCCCCTCGGTCACGAGGGACGGCGGCTTCATCGAGGGGGCCACGCCGGAGCAGATCGAGAAGGCGCAGCGCGGCCGGGACGGGTACGCGATCGACCTGGAGCGGCTGGACGCGGCGGTGCGGGATCTGACGACGAAGCTCCTCGAGCAGTTCCCGGAGTGCGCCCGCTACACCAAGCAGCAGGTCAACTTCTGGAAGGAGCTGGCGTGGCACCAGACGATCGGCCACGCGGCCGACTGGCTGGCGCTCCACTACACGAGCTACGAGCCGTGGGAGGGGATGCGCGCGTTCGTGCAGAAGCGGCCGGCCCGTTATGCCGAGCTGCGGCGGCTCGCGGCCGAGGGCGGCTCGAGCGAGTTCCTGTGGGGCCCGTACGTACAGGACTGCCCGGGCTGCGGCGCCGAGGGGATCCCGGCGGCGTTCGCTTACTGCGGCGCGTGCGGCTCGAAGCTGCCGGCGGCCGCGGGCGCCGGGAACGCCGTGCCGGCGCAGGCGGGAGCATGAGCGCCATGGCGAGCGCCCGGTCGCTGCGACTGGAGCGCGAGGGCGGCGTCGCGCGGCTCATCCTCGACCGCCCGCCGGTCAACGTGCTCGACATCGCGACGCTGCGCGAGATGGAGGAGACGCTCGTCGCGCTCGAGGCGGACGCGGACGCGAAGGTGCTCGTGCTCACGGGTGCGGGCCGCGCCTTCTGCGCAGGCGTGGACGTGGCCGACCACGCGGCGGACCGCGTCGCCGGGATGCTGGAGCGGTTCCACGCCGTGATCCGACGCCTGCTCCGGCTGGAGATGCCGGTGATCGCCGCGGTGAACGGCGCCGCGCTGGGCGGCGGCTGCGAGCTGCTGCTGGCGTGCGACGTGGTGCTGGCGAGCGAGACGGCGAAGCTGGGCCAGCCCGAGATCCGCCTCGGCGTCTTCCCCCCGGTCGCCGCGGCGCTGCTCCCGGGCAGGATCGGCCCGCAGGCCGCCGCGGACCTGGTCCTGAGCGGAAGGACGATCGAGGCCGCCGAGGCCGAGCGCCTGGGCCTCGTGCTCCGGGTCGTGCCCGCGGCCGACCTCGACCAGGCCGCCGGCCGCTACGCCGCGACGCTCGCCGGGCACAGCCGCCCCGTGCTGCGACTGGCCAAGCGGGCGCTGGCCCTCGGGCGCGGCCTCGGTGCCTGCGAAGCGATCGAGCGCGCGGAATCGCTCTACCTCGGCGACCTGATGCGGCTCCACGACCCGCACGAAGGGATCGCCGCCTTCGTGGAGAAACGCGAGCCGGTGTGGAAGGAGGCGTAGCCATGAGCCACGCGAGCGGAGCCGTGGTGGAGAATCGGCTGCTCGACTTCGGGCCGGAGCTGCCGGTGGACGAGGCGCTGGGCCGCTGCCGGGAGCTCGTCGAGGACACCGACTTCCCGACCGTCCGCCGCTGGCGCGAGCGGGGCGGCAGGGTCATCGGCCACTTCCAGGTCTATTTCCCGGAGGAGCTGGCGCACGCGGCCGGCCTGCTGCCGGTGCGGCTCCGCGGCGGACAGGTCGAGCGGCGGGAGGCCGACTCGCACTTCGGCTCCTACCTCTGCTCGATCCTGCGCAGCTCGCTCGAGCTCGTGCTGAGCGGGCGGCTCGAGCTCGACCTCTTCGTGACGCACCCGATCTGCGACGCGGCCCGGAACCTGGCCGGCATCTGGGCGCGCAACGTCTCGCACCCCGCCCAGATCCTGTACCTCCCGCAGAACCCCAACTCGGCGGCGAGCGCGGCCTACCTGCGCGAGGAGTACGCCCGCGTCCTGCGCGACATCGAGGAGATCGCCGGACGGCGTGCGAGCGGCGACGATCTGCGGCGCTCGATCCGGGTCTTCAACGAGAACCGTCGGCTGCTGCGTGAGATCTACGCGATCAAGCGGGAGACGCCCTGGCTGCTCTCGGTCGAGGAGGCCTGGGTGCTCACGGCGCTGGGCGGGCTGATTCCCCGCGAGGAGCACAACGAGCTGCTCGACGGCCTGCTGCCGATGATCCGCGGCGGGAACGCCCGGCGCCAGGACCGGATCCGCGTGGTCTTCGAGGGCGGCTTCTGCGAGCAGCCGCCGCTGGACCTCATCCGGGCCGTGGCCCGCTCGTGCTACGTGGTGGACGACGACCTGCTCATCGGCATGCGCTGGATCCTGGGCGACGTGCCCGTCGACGGGGACCCGCTGGCCCGTCTGGCCGAGGCGTATCTCGAGGACTCGTCGTACTCCCCCGTGCAGCACGACGATCGCAAGAAGAAGGAGCAGATGCTCCTGCGGCGGATCCGCGACGCGGGCGCGGAGGCGGCCATCGTCACGGCGGCCAAGATGTGCGAGCCGGGCCTCGAGGAGCAGGTGGCCTACACGCACGCGCTCGACGAGGCGCGGGTGCCGTACTTCGTGAGCGAGTTCGAGGAGAACATGACGAGCTTCGA
>JABAOG010000543.1_pt1 | contig 11299 bp, 9 predicted proteins | sample 7062131 | NCBI WGS metagenome assembly JABAOG01 (sample SAMN14538629, study PRJNA623070) | marine sediment metagenome | biome: marine biome [ENVO:00000428]; feature: marine pelagic biome [ENVO:01000023]; material: deep marine sediment [ENVO:00002113] | place: India: Arabian Sea | collected... | reverse complement strand
TCTGTTTATCATCAATTTATTGGGTGTTCGTAGGCCACTGCCGTACATCCTTATCGGGATCCTTCTCTGGGCGGCATTCCTTAAGTCTGGGGTGCACGCCACTATTGCCGGCGTGCTTCTGGCTATGACAATACCCGCCAGCACAGTGATCAATCGCAAAGGTTTCCTGGACCGGACGCGGAATTGCCTGGATGTGTTTGAAGCTGAAGGCATCCGTGATGGGAGCACGTTTACAACCAAGAACCAGAGGGCGATATTACAATCGATTGAAGATGGAGTGCATCTGCTGGAAGCGCCTCTTCAACGTTTGGAGCATGAATTACATCCCTGGGTTGCCTTTTTTATCATGCCAGTCTTCGCTTTAGCGAATGCCGGTGTTTCTTTGAATATTGATATTCTGGAGGCTCTGCGGCAACCTGTTACGCTGGGTATTATTCTCGGCTTGTTGTTAGGGAAGCAAATTGGAATCTTAGGTTCTACCTGGTTGGTCACAAAATTCGGTTTCGCCAAGAAAATACAGGGAGTTAGCTGGCGGCAGATCTATGGGGCATCGACGCTGGCGGGAATTGGATTCACCATGTCGTTGTTCATTACAAATTTGGCTTTCACTGATCCAGTGCTTATATCGAATGCGAAGGTAGGTATACTGCTGTCTTCGATGATTGCCGCGGTATTAGGATATATTATCCTCTCTGTGAATGTTGGTAGTGAAAGTGGAAACGAGAGTTTGAATAAAGTAGAGTGATTTATTGGTGTGGAATGAATATTGAAAGCCCTGTAAGGGATTTTTAATACACATTTAAGTAAGCATTAAGTCTTATGACATAATGAATTTATAGATCAACTCTACAGCGCAATACTGATATAATGTTAACATATCTTAACATTTAGATATTGATTTGCGAGGTAAATGGATTGCAATTAGAACAATTCGTCATTGACCAGCTCTGGATTTTGGCAAAAATCGGGATTGCGATGATTTTGGGGGCAATCATCGGTTTTGAGCGTGAGGCTTCGGAAAAACCAGCTGGTCTGAGAACTCACATGCTGGTCAGTGGTGCATCAGCATTCATCATTGCAATGGGGCAGGTAATCGAAGGACAGTTTATTTCGATTTTCGGAGAGGCTTACATCCGTTCGGATCCTTTGCGTATCATTCAAGGTGTGGTGACTGGAATCAGTTTCCTTGGGGCGGGCATTATCATCAGGGAAGCACGCCAGCAGAATGTCCGTTATTTAACCACGGCAGCATCATTGTATTTCGTAGCAGTTGTCGGCATCAGCATTGCCTTGTCTCAGTGGGTTACCGGGTTTGGATCCGTCGTTCTAGTTCTGGTGATTCTCCGGATTTTTCCACTGTTAGAAAGATTTTTGCTAAACCGGGATAGGAGACGAAAACAGCAGAAGGATAAAAAAGGGGGATAGATCCAATTCGTTTCAAATAATGAATTAGCCTTCAAATTTCAAAATTATGATGATATCAAAATAACGTAATTTTATTGTTTTTTTGCATGGTTTTGATATACTTGTGATATATCTTGTGCCTTGGGAAAAATTTTGGCAGAATCATTAGATTTCTCTATTCTGCCATTTTTTATGGATAAGTTCCTTTGAATTTGATCATAACTGCAATCAGGAGAGACTGAATGACAATGCTACCCGTCGAAGGTTTCAATCATCCCACCAATGAATTCCCGATTTATGAGATTTTAACAAACGAGGGTTTGGAGAAAATACACCAGACTTCGATGCAGATTTTGTCTGAAGTAGGTATCGCCTTCTACGATGAAGATTCAAAAATACTCTGCAGGGAGAATGGCTTAAAAGTCGATGGAGATATCATCTATTTCGATCCTGAGATGGTTATGGAATACATTGCCAAGGCACCTTCCCAGTTTACCCAGATCAGCAGAAAACCAGAGCGATCAGTATCGATTGGCGGCAGTCATATGGTTTTTGCACCAGTCTATGGACCTCCATTCGTTTATGATCTTCAGAATGGTCGACGGATTGCAACGCTCGAAGACTTTCAAAATTTTGTTAAACTATCTTATCTCAGTCCATATCTCCACCATTCAGGGGGGACAGTGGTTGAACCGAACGATATCCCGGTGGACGTGCGGCATCTACACATGCTGTTCGCTCATATCAAGTACAGTGATAAACCCTTCATGGGATCGGTAACTTCACCTGAAAATGCCCGTGATAGTGTGGAACTATGTAAGATTCTTTATGGAGAAGACCGTATTCGGGATAACCCCGCTTTGATTTCACTGATCAACATCAATAGCCCCCGGCAATTCGATGACCGCATGCTGGGAGCTTTGAGGGTTTACGCCCAAGAGAACCAGGCAACCATCATTACACCATTTGTACTGGCAGGAGCTATGGCACCAGTGACTATAGCAGGAGCAATCGCCCAGCAAAATGCTGAGATTCTGGCTGGGATAGTTTACTCGCAGATGATCAACCCGGGTGCACCGGTTGTGTATGGTTCTTTCTCAACGAACATGGATTTTTTGTCTGGATCCCCTGTATTAGGTTCACCGGAAAGCCAGATGATAATTTCTATCAGTGGCCAATTAGCCAGGAAATATAATTTACCATATCGCAGTGGTGGTATGTTTACCAGCTCGAAACTGACCGATGCCCAGGCAGCAACAGAGTCCATGATGACCATGATGCCCGCGATCAATTCGCATGTGAACTTCGTGCTGCATGCTGCGGGCTGGTTGGACAGTGGAATGGTGGCTGGATATGAAAAATTTATGCTGGACTGTGAAGTTTTAGGTATGCTGCACAAATACTTGGAAGGGATCGACATGTCAGATGAAGCCCTGGCGCTGGAAGTACAAAGAGAGATCCCACCAGGTGGACATTTCTTAATCACCGATCATACCTTACGTCATTTCCGGACTGCTTTCTACCAGGCAGAATTATTTGATTACAAAGTTTACGACTCATGGGTGGCCGCGGGGAGCAAAGGAGCACTCCAGCTGGCCAATGATGCTTATAAAGCTGCGTTAGCAGAATATGAGCCTCCTGGATTGGATGCGGGAATCGAAGAAGAACTCCTGGAATATATCAAAATCAGATCAGGGGAATTAGTACGGGCGTAAATACATCCTGCATAAAGTCTGATAGATAACTTCAATCGATCCTGGGGTTGCCAATTGCAGTTGCCCTGAGTCGATAACTCTCCGCTCCTTCGGGGATTTTCTCGAATTCGACGATTGGATTGGCAGCACCAGCGGTTGACGCTTCCCGGGAAACCAGGCTGGTCAGATGCTCTTTCGCATAGCCGATAGCTTCCTCGCTTGTTGGGAAGCGGAGCCGTCTCTCCTTCACCTGCAGGTAATATCCAACCGGGTGCATACCTTTCAATTGAGGGTACATCCAGGCATCTTGAGTCAGGATCACACTACCAGCGACAGCGCCGATCGCATTGGCGACTTCATGATGCTCCGGGAGGATCAACTCCGTATCGAGGAGTTCTGCCACACGGGGAAGAAATATTCCTGCCGGTGCGCCGATACCAATAATGGGCATTTTTAAGAATACCTGGTTGCCCAGGAAGGGATTTTTCTGGTAAAGGCTTTCTTCAACCAGCCACTGACCCAACGCAGCAGAGGGGGCATATTCCGGCAATCGGGTGAACGGGATTTTTGTGATAAATGAGATGATCTCACCAGCAATGGTTTCTGCCATTAACTCCCGAACCCTGTGGACTAAAATTTCTGCATCTATGGATGCCATCCTGGCGAACCAATCGACCACAATAGATGCGGATTCGACATCCCATGGGGAGAATTCACCGGTGACGTGGAGCAGATCGGTGGGGGTGATCGATGACCGTCCGATAATTCCCTGGCGGATCAACTCCTGACCGTTAAACTGCAGGGGGTGGAAGACTCCCAGTTCATCCAGGATCTTTGTCAGTGCCAGCGGTCCATTTTCCAACAAGTTTACGACTTCCCTGCTGCGGTCATTTGTGATCACCCGCTGGGGTTTGTTCTGAATAAACCAGAACTCGAAATTGTCGGGGCTGAAACGTTTACGCATCCTGGCAGGCAGTTCCTTTCCCAGGTAATCTTTAATCTGGGGAGCACTCTGCGCCAGATAGGCAACCGGAGTAACCCGCTGTGGACCGATGGTAAGCCGGTTTTCCACATTCAAACTCAGCAGGCTGTCTCCACCCAAACCGATCGAACGCACATCAGCAGCCCGAACTGCGGTGTTATATTTGCCGACGATCGTGCCGCCCTCGTTGATCTTAAGGCGGTCCTGGTCAATGATCGCCAGGTCCGTGGTCGTCCCGCCGATATCGATTACCAGGGCTTTGTCGATTTCCGAGAGATATTTCGCGCCGATGGCGCTTGCCGCTGGTCCCGAATGGATCGTTTCCACCGGGTGGGACTGAACTTTATCCGCGTTCATGAGCCCGCCGTCTGAGTGCATCACCATCAGCGGGGCTTCGATTTTCCGTTCTTCTAACGATTTACGCATCGATTGGATGAATTCCGCCAGCAGTGAGAGCAGGGATGCGTTTAAGGTTGCTGTTGTGGCACGCTGAATGGAATTCAATTTGCTGGAGAGTTGGGAGCCCATCACAACTGGAGCCTGGGAGTTCTTCAGAGCGATCTCTGCAGCGGTAATCTCGTGCTGATTATTAAATGGACTGAAGTATCCAGAGATGGCGATCGCATCGACCTGGTTGTTGAGTTCCTCAGCGATCTCTCGAATCCTGGTCTCATCCAGCGGTCCCTGTGGGTTGCCTGAAAGGTCGTGTCCGCCCTTGAAGTAGTAGAAATCTGGTGTGCCAAACTGGTCAGCGAACTTGAAATTATGGATCAATTCCGGGTCATATCCTAAGAGGAATAAAGCTACCTTACCCCCTTTCCCTTCAGCGATGGCATTGGTTGCCAGTGTCGTTGAGATCGAGACCAGTTTTACCTGGTAATTATCCGGCTCGATTAATTCATCCAGAACTTTTAAGATGCAAATTGATAGATCATGTTTTGTGGTTAATGTCTTGACCTTTTTCAACACCTGGCGAGTCTGGTGGTCGAGAATAACTCCATCTGTGTAGGTTCCCCCGGTATCTATGCCTAAAACAACATCGATCATCGGATTACCTTTCTCCGCACCCTTCTTCTCCCCTGTGTAACCAGGACAACCCCGAAAATGATGAACAAGCCACCCAGCATCTGGAGGAAGCTCATGCGTTCCGCCAGGAATATGTAAGACAATATCGCCGCGAAAGGAATCTCCGTCGTCGCAGTGATGGAGGCAACACCAGCATCCAGGCATTTCAAGCCCTGGCTGTAGAGCCCAAACCCGGTGATGGTTGGGAATGCGATCAACAGTGCAAGCAGCCACCAGGCTCTGATCGGGAAAGGTTCCTGCACAACGAGTTCCAGCGGTAATAAGGTCAGTGAAGCAAAAGAGAACACGTAAAACAGGATTGTCAAGGGTTTGTAATCCCCTTTCAGTTTCTTGCTGAAGAGGCTGAAAGTTCCATAAGCGATCGCCGATCCGAGACCAACAATCAGCCCCATCAGCGTGACCGTGTGGGTGCTGACCTGGCTGATATCCGTGATGAAAATCGTGCCGATCACTGAAAAGACCAGCGCAAGAATTTTCTGCCAGTTTAACGGTTCACTGAAAACCAGGAAGGACATAAAAGTGACAAAGATCGGGGCGTTGCACTGGATGATCGTGGCGATCGAGACCCCGTTTTCAAGCACGGTGTAGTTCCACATGATATGGAACATACCGATACTGAAAGCACCCAGGGCGGCTAACCAGGGCAGATCTGCCCGGTTTATGCGAAATGCTTTCCGATCATAGACCAGGAGGACGAGCCCCAGGGTAAAAAATGTAAACAGGTCTCTCCAAAAAGCCAGACCGATCGAATTGATCCCCGTTGCGGTGACGATATGGCTGATCAGGATGCCGGATAACGCCCAGAATGCGGTCGCCAGCACAACCAGCATAAACCCGATCACCGGTGATCGCTCAACTTTCGAGTTGGTGGCGGTCAATTATCCTTCTCCACTACTCGTTTTTTCCGGACAAAATATCCTGGATGCGGGCATAAAATGATTTCACATGCTCCTGCATGATCATTTCTGCCTCATCCTCATTCCCCGAACGGAGCGCATCGAAAAGTTCCTTGTGCTCATGAACTGCCGATGCCAGGAAGTCGATTTCCGGGAGTACCAGGTTCCACAATCGTTGAGATTGAGTGAAAAAATCTTCTAATGATTGCGCTAAATAATGGTTATGAGCGGCTCTGGCAATCGCCTGGTGGAGTTTATGATCGATTTCAAACCACTGCTGCTGGTCATCCTCTGGGATATCGGACTGTTCCTGGATCAGTGTTTCAATGATCAGCAGGTCATCCGGTGTCGCCCGCCGGGCTGCGAAGCGGGCACTGTAGCCTTCTAAAAGCACACGGATCTCGCTGATCAGCTTGAGATCATCCATGTCGATATCCCGCACATACAGCCCTTCGGATTTTACTTCGAGCAGGTTATCATGTACCAGCAGTTTCAGCGCCTCCCGGGTGGCATGATGACCCAGGTCCAGATCGCTTGTCACTTCCTGAGGATTGATGAAGCTCCCCGGTTGATATTCCATTGAGACGATCTTATTTTTGATCNNGATTGATGAAGCTCCCCGGCTGATATTCCATTGAGACGATCTTATCTTTGATCCGATCGTAAGCTTGCTGGGTATCAATACTTACAAATTCCACTAGTTCCTCCTGGATATCAAAATTATGCTCCGGACAAACGCGGCTTCCCCATAGCCTGGGCGCGGATCCGGTAGGTATCGATTCCATCAGATAATTCATGCATCGATACTTCGGGGTGGTCAGCCCCGGCCTGGAGGGCTGAACTGATGGCTTTTTCTCTGCATTTCTTACGGGCAAAATCAAGGGCATCATCAAGGTCTTCGATCAGCGTACGTTCCTTACTGGTCTGGATGTAATATCCAAGGACATCCAGTCCCGCGTGGGAAAGCCTGGGATAGACGAGGATCTCCTCCTCGATCATGATGCTCCCGGCAATGGCTCCAACTGCATTAGCGACCCGGTAATAATTGGGGAGCTCAAGGTCCGCATGTAATGTTTCAGCCACTTTTTCTAAAAACATACTGGCAGGTCCGCCGATGCCTATGATCGGATGAGATAACTGGAATAAGGTCTGCAGGTGGGGGTTTGTGTTGTACACTGAATTTTCGAAGAACCAGTGACCGAACTGCTTCTCTGACTGCGGATTGGGGACTGGAAATTCGCTCAAAAACTCGACCACGGTGCGGATGATCATCTCGCTGATCTCTTTCCAGATCAGCTCGACCATTTCATCCGGGTCCTTGAACTGGAACTTGCTGAAAGCCCGGAGCGCATAATGAGATGCATCTCCGTCCCAGGCGTTGTATCGACCATCGATATGCAGCAGGTCAGTCGGAGTCAGACCGGCTCTACCAACGATCTCCTGGTTGAACAATTCCCCGGTATCGAATTGGGAAATGTGAAGAATACCCAATTTTTTCAAGAGGTCAGGGAGCGGATACGGTCCATTGGAGAGCAGTTCCACGACCTTAGCCTGCCGTTCGGTCTGAATGATGTTGGCTCTCTCCGGTTCACGGATCAGGTACCAGTATTCCAGCCATTCCGGGGAGGAACGTTCCCAGGAGAGTTTCGACAATGTTCGCATCTGCTCTTTGAGCTTCGGGTATTCCATTGCCAGGTAGGCGAGGGGGACTACTCTGCGTGGACCGATCGTAAGCTTTCCATCCCGGTTAATCCGGATATGGCTGTCACCGCCCAACCCAATCGACTGGAGATTAGCGGCTTTTACCGATGTTTTATAGCCTGCAACAGATGCCCCTTCCTCACTGATGGTCACTTTTCCATCGATGATCAATGCTAGGTCAGTTGTCGTACCACCAACGTCGAGCACCAGCGCATTCTGGATACCGGAAAGGAATTTACCGCCCATTGCGCTGGCAGCAGGTCCGGAATGGATGGTTTCAACCGGTGTCTGAGCGGCGTAATCATCGCTCATCAAGGTCCCATCTCCGCGGACGACCATCAAGGGTGCCGTAATATTGCGGCGTTCCATCGCCCGTTTGACGGCGACGATGAAATCCTGCAGTACAGCCAGAAGAGAGGCATTCAGGGCTGCTGTGGTGGCTCGTTCCACAGAACCGAGACGGGTGCTCAATTGGTGACCCAANNATCGCTTCGTAGACCCGGTTCTCATGCTCCGGATTGAGAGGTGAAAAATAGCTGGAGACGGCGATTGCATCGATTGATTTCTTGATCTCGTTGATCTTCTTCAAGATGCTTTTTAGATCTAAAGGTTGTTTTTCCTCACCGTGCAGGTTGTGTCCACCCTCGAAGTAATAATAATTGGGGGTGGCAAAGCGCACTTCCATTTTGAACGAAGCGATCAGGTCCGGATCGTAACCAATCAGGAATAACGCGACTCGCTTTCCTTTCCCTTCTGCGATCGCATTGGTCGCCAGCGTCGTTGAGATCGAGACCATCTTAATTTCGGATGGATCCTGGATGTGGATGTTCTCGATCACATCTTCGATCCCAATCGCAAAATCCCTTTTCGTGGTCAGGCTCTTATGGGAAGCAAGCACTTCGTGAGAGTCGTAATCCAGGAGGACACAATCTGTATATGTCCCCCCGGTATCGATACCCAGGACGAGGTTGCGCGTCTCTAGATTGTCTGTCAAGATTACCTTCGCAGTCCGTTGTTTTTACCGTCAACCCGTGTGGCTGGGCAAGTCCTCACCCAGCCACATCAGATTATATATTATGTGATTTTACCGCCTTCGAGCGGTCTAAAACATTTCGAAATCGAGCTCTTCATCTTTATGGCGCTCGTCAGCCAGCTCGCAGATGCGTTTTAGTTCATTGACCATGGCGTCTTCCATCAGCGGTTCATGTTCTCCATCGACGATCTCGAGGACTTTTTCATTGACCCGCTGACCATGTGTCTTGGAACCGCTCATCTCCCAGTTCTCAAAGACCTGGCGATCGAGATACTTGGGTTTCCAAATTTCAGTGCGGAACTGGTTATAGGTGTGGTCATGATCCAGGTAATGTCCGCCCGGACCGACTTCGTCCATCACATCCAGTGCCCTGGACACGTCGGTTACAGGAATGCCGCGCAGGATGCGCTTGACCATGTCAATGATTTCATCGGAGGCGACCATCATTTCCATCGAACTGGTCAAACCCTGCTCCAGGTAGCCGACATCATGGATCATATTGCCGCCGATCAATGCCGCGGTGGCGATGTTAATTGTCGCTTCCATTGCTGCCTGTTCATCGAACAGTTTCGCATCCGAACACCCGGCGGTTTCATATTCGGGGAGTCCCAACCATTTGGTGATCTGCGTGTAGGCTGCGCTGAGCAGTGCCATTTCAGGTGAACCGTAGCAGTAAACCGTGGTCAGCATGTCCATGTTGGACATCAAACCGCCGATGATCAGCGGGGCACCCGGTCTGCGTAGCTGGCTGAGGACGATCCCAAACAGGCTTTCTGTCAGTGCCTGGACTGCTGTCCCGGCCAGTGTTGTGGGTGCCGTGGCGCCTGCCAGCGGGCAGGGGGTGTACACGAACGGAATGTGGTTATCGGTGGCAAATAAAAGTTTCTGGACGACCTCTTCCGAGTGGCTTAAGGGAGAAACCGGTTCGATGTACAGAGAGAAGATTGGTCCCTTCTTCCATTCCTGCTCGCCGCCCACACGGATGTGACCCATTTCGAGCTGGTCTTTGAGACCATCCAGGTCGACAGCCGTGATATTGATCGGTTTGTTGGTGCCTTCCAGCATGGCCAGGTACTGCCAGCGGTCATAAGTGCCGACAGCAACGTCCTGGACGATCCCCAGAGACATGTGGAAATCGATGTTCGGCATCGCCTGCGCCAGGCGGGCGAAATCTTTCACGTCCTTATATGTAGCCCGCCGGCGATCACCCGTGTGCGGATCGATGGTAAAGGGTGTATCCGAACCGGCGCCAAAATAGACCGTGTCCTTGTACAGTTCCATGCGGTGCTTGCGATCTGGTCCGGTGACAACGACCTTCCGCGGGACAGTTGCCAGGGCTTTGTCGATCATCCACGGTGGAATTTTGACCAGGGCGTCGTATTCGTCGCCATCGTGGACGTCTTCGACGATCGCGCCCCCTTCATAGAGGACTTGGACGCCCTCTCGTTCGTAAACGCGGATGCCTGTTTCGTAAAGTACGGTTAAGGCTGCAAAGTATATTTCTTCAATTTCATCTTCTGACAGCACCTCGAAAGTTGGTGTTGCATTGACGAGATAATTCGTTTTTTGTACTTGCATAACATCATCTCCTGTTATCATAAGGTGAGCTGATCGATCCCATCAGCGGACAAAATGTCCCTGTTCGATAACACTGCCCGGGGGAACGACCACAAAATCACCGTTGCGTTTTTCCAGGTTGTAGGCAATTTCAATTAATTCTCGGATATAGCCTTCTGAGCCAATAATTTCATCATATTCCATACCCCAACGTTTGCAGTAGTTGGCAACCTCCAGTGCTCTGGGACGGTATTTCTCCAGATCATCCCGGTTGTGAGCGATGAACACCAGTCTCTTATAATGCTGGTACTGCGTATCCATGATCCATTCGGCTTCTTTTTCACCGTATTTTTCCAGGACTTCATGATACTCTTTCAGTGGATCGCTTCCCGACTCCAGCCAGCCTTTGGTCAGATAATAGGTGCCGGGTTCTTCTTCGAATTTTTGAATATAACTCGTGTAAGAACCTAACAGGATGGCGATACAGTCATCGGCTCGTGGAATCACCAGGGTATGTTTTCCTGCTTTGATGCCATCCAGGCCGTTTCCGCAAAGTCCATAGCCGAGGATCACCAAGCTGGGGGTTTCGATCCCATCCAGCTGTTCCTGGACCGCCTGGGTTAATTTGACAGGCACGCGGTGCAACCCATAATCCAGGAAAGTGATATCGGAGCGGATCCTTTCAGGGAGGTGCTTTTCGATCAAGCCCTGAAAGACTTTGCAGGCAATGACAACTACCGGTAAATTTTCATCTGGGGGGAACATGTGCTCTCTTGGATCCTTTTGAAATCAACTGATACCCAATAAACTCTTGGCTACTTCCGGTCCAGCAACAGCATTGGAACCGTATCCATCGGCGCCGATCTTTTTGGAAAATTCCTCATCTACCGGTGCGCCGCCAACGATGATTTTGACCTGGTCTCTCAGCCCGGCTTCTTCGATCGCT
>JABAOG010003665.1_pt2 | contig 11303 bp, 15 predicted proteins | sample 7062131 | NCBI WGS metagenome assembly JABAOG01 (sample SAMN14538629, study PRJNA623070) | marine sediment metagenome | biome: marine biome [ENVO:00000428]; feature: marine pelagic biome [ENVO:01000023]; material: deep marine sediment [ENVO:00002113] | place: India: Arabian Sea | collected... | reverse complement strand
GCGAAAAGAACCCCCAGCGCAGACACAAGCGAAGGACATTACGGTACGCAGCGCCGAACTTCAAGATTCCGGCTCCGGTTCTCCGGTTTGTATGATCGGGCCGCATGCCTGGCTATATCGGCGCCGATGCCGCGCGGCTTCATTACGACGTCCTGGGAGCAGCGGCTCGCGGGCCGGTGCGTTCTCTTGTGACGCTCGCCGGTGGCGCTGCACGCCATCCCCGCTACCTTGGCGATCTCGCCGGGCTCGGAGAGCGCAACGAGTTGATCTTGCCGCACCTTCGGGGCGTCGGGAACTCGCCAATGCCCGACGAGGTGGCGCTTGGCTCGTACTGGCATCAGGCCGAGGACATCGAATGCCTCCGGGAGCATCTTGGTCTCGAGCGAGTGTTCCTGGTCGGCCATTCGGCCGGGGCGCGGCTCGCGATCGCATACGCCGCCCAACTACCGACGCGCGTCGAGGGCATGATCCTGATCACGCCTCCGGCGTCCTCCATTGGCGCAAAGGCGACAGATACCGACGAGCTCATCGACAAGCGCCGTGGTGATGCTGCGTTCGATGCCGCGTTGGCGGCGATGCGGGACGGTCCCGGTCTGGCCGAGGCGTCCGACCCGGAGGCTGCGTTCAACGCGTGGCAGCGGCAGATTGCACCGATGGGATATGCGAGATGGGGGTCGGCGGAGCAAGCGCACACGAGCGGTGCGCACTACCGGCTTGCAGCCGCTCGTGCTTACTTCAGCGTCGAACCACCGACAGATCTGGTCGCTCGGTTGGACGCCGTCACGGCGCCGGTGCTCGTCATCGCCGGAGCAGAAGACTGCGGCACCGGTGTCGCGGCGCTACAGGCGTTGGCCGATGTCTTTCCGGCGGGACACTTCGCTGCGATCGAGCGGTCAGGTCACTACCCGTGGGTCGAGCAACCGGCAGCGTTCCGCGATGCGGTCGATGCCTTCCTCGACTCCGTTCCTTGACTCGGCAGGTTCGAAACGGCAGGTAGTATGCACATGGTATGCTCATGTTATGCCGATCAAGCGTGTCACGATCAGTGTCCCCGACGACATCGCCGCCAAAGCTGCGCGGGCGGTAGAAGCGGGCCACGCGGAGTCCGTGTCGGCATACTTCGTCGGCCTGGCCGAGCGAGAGCCGGACTGGGTCGAGGCGGCGAGCGTCGTCGAGGCGATGATTGCGGACGCAGGCGGCATCACGGAGGACGATCGTTCGTGGGCACGTGCGGTTCTGGGCGCTGACCACGGCGTCAATGCCGATGCGGCATGAGAACCGTCGTGTTCGATGCCGGCGCGCTGATCGCCCTTCAGCGCCGGGACAAGAGAATGCTCGCTTTGCTGGCAGAACTGGTCGCGGGTCGGCAGGTTGGCCATGTTGCGGCGGGTGTTGTCGCCCAGGTGTGGCGGGGGGAGGCGAGGCAACACGACGTGGCGAAAGTGCTCAGGACCCGAGCAGTCCGTATACATGCGCTCAACGATGCCGTGGCGTTCGAACTTGGGCGACTGCTCGCCACGACGGGTGCGAGTGATGTCGTCGATGCGCATGTCGCGGCCCTGGGCCTGGCGACCGGGGGCGTCGTCCTGACGTCTGATCCGGACGATATCCGAACCATCGACGCCGGCCTGGCGATCGTTCGGGTTTAGCCGCAGGCTCGTCGTCTATCGTGCTGGCCGTGAAGACCGTAGTCACCCGAACGCGCAGCGAACTGGCCGAGGCGCTCGCCGAGAGTGCCGCCNNGGTCGTCATGACGATGGGCGCGTTTCATGAAGGCCATGTCAGTTTGATCCGGAGGGCGCGGGAACTGGTCGGCTCGGACGGCCTTGTGACGGTGACGATCTTCGTGAACCCGCTGCAGTTCGGTCCGGACGAGGACTTCGACAAGTACCCGCGTGCATTCGACTCCGACCTCGCATCGTGCCGGGCCGAAGGGGTGGATCTGGTCTTCGCCCCAGATCGCGCGGAGATGTATCCGAACGGTGATCCGAGCGTGACGATCAACCCAGGGTCGTTGGCGACCGAGATGGAGGGGGCGGCGCGTCCCACTCATTTCGCCGGTGTGTTGACGGTGGTCGCCAAGCTGCTCAATCTCACCGTCCCGAGCTACGCGGTGTTCGGCGAGAAGGATTACCAGCAGCTCACGCTGATCAGGCGGATGGTGTCCGACCTGGAGATGCCGCACGAGATCGTCGGTGCGCCGATCGTGCGGGAGCCGGACGGCCTGGCCCTGTCGAGCCGGAATGTGTATTTNNAGCCGGAATGTGTATTTGTCCGACAGTGAGCGCGCGCAGGCGCTGGCGCTCTCGCGCGCACTGCAAGCCGGTACCGCTGCCGGCCTTGCCGGGCCGGACACAGTATTGGCCGCCGCCCGTGCGGAACTGGCCGGCGTCGACGTCGACTACCTGGAGCTAAGGTCGCCCGACCTCGGGGCGGCGCCGTCCTCGGGCGCGGCGCGGCTGCTTGTCGCGGCGCGGTTCGGCTCCACCCGCCTGCTCGACAACCGTGAGATCCACTTGCGGCAAGATCATCTATAACGGCAAGGAACAACCGACCTGGGCTCACTCGCGACCCGGGTGAATGGCCCCGGCGCGGTGACATTGTCCTTACTCTTTGCGGTAGGACCGGTGACGTCACGCGATTCCGGCGACGACCGCCTCGTTGTTCTCGCCCCAGCGCGCGACGAGCGTTTCTTTAGCCGAAATGCCGCTGCCGATCACGCGGACGGTCACGAGCCGTGAGCCGGCAATCTGCGTGACGGTCGTCGGTCCGTCGTCCTCGCACTTCACCGAGGCGGGCACAGCAACCGAAGGGTCGGCCGTCCCCGATCCCTTGACTGACACCCTCGGCTCGTACCGTTCCCCGCCTTCGCCGAACACCTCGGCCTGCGTGCCGCCGCCGACGATCGCGTTGGCCAGCGCGGCCGTCCAGACGGGGTCGCCGCAACCGTCGTACACCCAGCGTTTCCCGAGCACGGAATGGTCCGCCGTCCCGATGAGGAACGCCTCGGCGCCGGTGAGCGGTGCGTCCCGGTACGTCAGCGGGACGTGCACGATGACCCCGTCCGCGACGTCGAGGACGAAGGACTCCAGCCCGACCTCGCCGGCCGGATCGTCGAACCGGTAGGCGCGCAGCTTCCCGACCCGCGCGTCCGACGGAAACCATTGCCGCGTCGGCATCCAGGCGTTGAGCAGGTCGCGTTTGGTCGGGCTCAGCGTGGCTTTGCCATAGACGTGTGCCATGGCTCGACCTTAGGGCACCGGGGCGCGCTCTAGAGTTGGTGCGTGACTCCGCCTCGACTCGCCCGCCGGCTCCTGACGCCCGATCCGGGCTGGACGACCCAGGCTGACGTCATCGTCGTCGGCAGCGGTATCGCCGGGTTGACGACGGCATTGGAGGCACGGCGGGCGGGCCGGGTGCTGCTCGTCACCAAGACCACGCTGCAGGAGAGTTCCACATTCTGGGCCCAGGGCGGCATCGCAGCAGCGCTGGACCCTGGCGACAGCCCGGACGCACACCTCCGCGACACGCTTGTGGCCGGCGTGGGCGTCTGCGACGACGAGGCGGTGCGGGTTCTCGTCACCGAAGGGCCGAAACGGGTACGTGAACTGGCCGCGCTCGGGGCCGAATTCGAACGGACCGACTCCGGGGAGATCGCGCTCACCCGGGAGGGCGGGCACCTGCACGACCGGATCGCGCATGCCGGCGGTGACGCCACCGGGCGCGAGATCTCCCGGGCGCTGATCGAGGCGCTCCACGCGGTCCGTGCGGACCCGAACATCGAGGTCATCGAGCACGCGCTGGTGGTGGATGTGCTCAACGCCGCGGACGGCCGGGCATGCGGTGTCACGCTGCACGTCATCGGAGAAGGGCAGCGCGACGGCGTCGGCGCGGCGCTGGGACGGGCCGTCGTCCTGGCGACCGGCGGCATCGGCCAGGTGTACGCCTCGACGACCAATCCGGCCGTTGCCACCGGCGATGGCGTCGCTGCGGCGTTGCGCGCCGGCGCCGAAGTCGCCGACCTGGAGTTCGTCCAGTTCCACCCGACCGTGATGTGGCTCGGCCGCTCGGCCAAGGGGCAGCAGCCGCTGATCTCGGAAGCGGTTCGTGGTGAGGGTGCGGTGCTGCGTGACGTCGAGGGGCGCCGGTTCATGGTGGGTAGGCACGAGCTTGCCGAACTCGCGCCACGGGACGTGGTGTCCAAGGCCGCGGTGCAGGCGATGGCCGAGACAGGTGCCGAACACGTGTGGCTGGACGCGCGCCATCTCGGCGCGGAGTTCCTCGAGCACCGGTTCCCGACGATCGTCGCGCGCTGCCGCGAAGCCGGCTTCGACCCGGCGACGGACCTGGTGCCGGTCACGCCGGCGCAGCATTACGCCAGCGGTGGTGTGCGCACCGATCTGCACGGGCGGACGTCCGTCCCGGGTCTCTACGCGTGCGGCGAGGTGGCCTGCACCGGCGTGCACGGCGCGAACCGGCTGGCGTCGAACTCGCTGCTCGAAGGGCTGGTGTTCGGCCACCGGATCGCCGCTGAGCTTGCCGCCGGGCTGCCGGATCAGGCCGATCCGGCCGAGCGGGACGGCTCACCGGCGTTACTGTCGAACGACGCACGGTTCTACGTCCAGGGCGCGATGACGACTGAGGCGGGCGTCGTCCGGTCCGGGACGTCGTTGGCCGCTGCGGCCGAGCGGCTCGCCCGCCTCGGTGCGGAACGCGTCACGGACGAAGCGTCCACCGAGGCGTGGGAGACGACGAACCTGCACGCCGTGGCCGCTACGCTCGTGGCGCACGCCGCGTTGCGAGAGGAGTCGCGCGGTGGGCACTGGCGCGCCGACTTCCCGGAGCGGGATGACGCGCACTGGCGCGGCCACCTGCTCAGCCGGCTCGATCCGGACGGCGTGCTGACGACGCGGTACCAGCCGCTGCCCGCGGCGGACCGACCCGCGGAAGGACTGTAGATGGCGCTGCCTCTGGAACTCGCCGACCGGCTCCGTGCCGCCGGCCTCGACCCGGAATGGGTGGAGTGGTTCGTCACCGCGGCGCTGGACGAGGATCTCGCCGGCGGCGTGGACGTCACGAGTGAGTCGACCGTCCCGGCCGGCCAGCGCACCACCGGTGATGTCGTCGCGCGGCGGGACGGTGTGGTGGCCGGGCTGCCGGTCGCCGAGGCGGTGTTCGCCGTGGCGACCGGGGGTGAATACGAGCCCAAGACGTCGTCGTTCGACGGTGATGCGATCCGCGCCGGGGACGTGCTGATGAGCATCTCCGGCTCGACACGGGCGTTGCTTGTCGCCGAGCGCACGGCGTTGAACGTGGCGGGCCGGCTGTCCGGGATCGCGACGTTGACCCGGGCATGGGTCGATGCCGTCGCCGGTACCGGCGCCGTCATCCGCGACACGCGCAAGACCACGCCGCTGCTGCGGCCGCTCGAGAAGTACGCGGTGCGGTGCGGCGGCGGGCAGAACCACCGGATGTCGTTGTCCGACGCAGCGCTGATCAAGGACAACCATGTGGTTGCCGCCGGCGGTGTCGCGGCGGCGTATCGTGCGGTGGCCGACCGTTTCCCGGACGTTCCGGTCGAGGTCGAGGTGGACGACGTCGCCGGGGCGGTGGAGGCGGCCGAGGCCGGAGCGTCGCTCGTCCTGCTGGACAACTTCGCCGTCGCCGAAGTGACCGAAGCCGTGCGCTCGGTAGCCGAGGCGCGGGTGCGGGGGCGTACTCGCCTCGAGGTCAGCGGTGGCCTGACGCTGGACACCGTCCGCTCGTACGCTGAGGCCGGCGTCGACTACCTCGCGGTCGGTGCGCTCACGCACTCGGCGCCCGCCCTCGACATCGCATTCGACCTTGGAGAGGTGGCTTGAGCCGTGCTGCTCGCGATCGACGTCGGCAATACGCAGACCATGCTCGGTGTGCTCGACGGGCCGAAGGTCGTCGAACACTGGCGCGTCGCCACCGATTCACACCGGACCGCCGACGAGATGTGGGCGCTGCTGCGCAGTCTGTTGGCCGGCAGCGAGCACGACGTCCACCCGACCGGCGTGGCGATCTGTTCGACGGTGCCCGCCGTGCTTCATGAGATGCGGGACATGGTTGAGCGTTACTTCACCGAGCTGCCGACGGTGCTGGTCGAACCCGGTGTGCGAACCGGGCTACCGGTGATCGTCGACCATCCGCGTGAGGTGGGCACCGACCGGATCGTCAACTCGCTGGCAGCGGCTCATCTGACCGACGGCGGGCCGTGCATCGTGGTCGATTTCGGGACCGCCACCACGTTCGACGTCGTGTCGGCGCGCGGCGAGTACATCGGCGGCGCGATCGCTCCCGGTATCGGCGTCTCGCTCGACGCGCTTGGTGATGCCGGTGCACAGTTGCGGCGAGTCGAACTGCTGCGGCCGCGGTCGGTGATCGCGCGCAATACCATCGAGGCGCTCCAGTCCGGCGCGCTGTACGGGTTCAGTGGGCAGGTGGACGGCATCGTCGAGCGGATGGCCGCGGAGCTGGGCGTCCCACTCGGCGAGCTGCCGGTGATCGCGACGGGTGGGCTGGCGGCGCTCGTGCTCGAGGAATCCGAGCACATCAACCGCCACGAACCGTGGCTGACGTTGCTCGGGCTCCACCTGGTGTTCATCCGCAACACCCCAGAATGACCATGTATGGCTCCCAATCCCCAGCTTTGGCCGGCCTGTAGACGCGGCATGGCACGGAATGGCCGCGCAACGGCCTGATACGGCGCCGGGCACCCGTGCCGGTACGTGTCTCAGACGTCGCGGACCCTAGGTGGTGCTCCGCGGTGGGCTGTGCTCGATGAACTCCCAGCCCGCGGCTTCCAGGGCACGGTGCGCGGGCGCGGATACCGCGGAGAACGAGACGTGGAAGCCGGTTCGGTCGCCGCGGTCCTGCAGCCGGTGCAGGAACGCGATGCCGGCCGGCCCGATCGATGTGACGTTGTGCATATCGACGACGGCGAAGTTCAAGCCGTTGAGTCGCTCCAGGGCGTCGACCTCGTCGATCGCGTCGTCGAGTGCACCCTGGTCGGAATCGGTTACGTCGCCGGACAGGAAGACGACGATCTCTCGGCCACCGCGGTCGACGACCTCTATCTGACCCATCGACCTCACCTCCTCGATGTACTTCCTGATTCGAGAGTGGCACCTGACCGGGGTATCGGCAATGCCAATCGCCAACGTGCCATCTAGGCTTGGGCAACGTGACCGAGCAGCCAGATCCCACCCCGGCAGACGACCTACCCGAGCAGATGCGGGTTCGCCGGGCGAAGCGGGCCGAGTTGCTCGACCGCGGCGCGGCGCCATACGCCCGCACCTTCGCCCGTACGCACTCGCTGACCGAGGTCCGTACGGCGTACCCCGATCTCGAGCCGGGAGCCATGACGGGCGACACGGTGGCGATCGCGGGACGGGTCATCTTCGTGCGCAACACGGGCAAGTTGTGCTTCGCGCGGTTGCGGGCAGGGGACGGCACGGAGCTGCAGGCGATGCTGTCGCTCGACCGGGTCGGCGAGGACGCGCTCTCCGACTTCAAACATCTGGTCGACATCGGCGACCTCATCGGGATCGAAGGCGAGGTGGGCGCGAGCAAGCGCGGTGAGCTCTCGGTGATGGCGACCCGCTGGACGATGATCGCAAAGTCGTTGCGGCCGCTTCCGGTCGAGCACAAGACCATGAGCGAGCAGATGCGGGTCCGCCAGCGGTATGTCGATCTGATCGTGAATCCGCGAGCTCGCGAGATGGTTCGGATGCGTGCGGAGGTAATTCGCTCGGTACGCGAGACGCTGCACCGCCATGGATTCGTGGAAGTGGAGACGCCGAGCCTGCAACTCGTTCACGGCGGGGCCGCCCGTCCTTTCACGACCCATGTCAACGCGTTCGACCTGTCCGTAACACTTCGGACGAATCTCGAGCTTGCGCTGAAGCGCGCCGTCGCCGGTGGTGTGGAGCGGGTTTACGAGATCGGCAAAGTGTTCCGCAATGAGGGCGTGGATTCGTCGCACAGCCCGGAGTTCACGATGCTCGAGGCATACGAGGCGTACGGCGACTATGACACGATGGCCGAACTCACCCGGGAAATCATTCTGGACGCGGCACGCGCGGTCGGACGGACGACGATAGATATCGACGGCAAGACCATTGATCTTGAACGTCCATGGCGCCGGCGCACGTTGCACGAAGTCGTTTCCAATGCGGTGGGTGAAACAATCACCATCGATACGCCGGACGATCTTCTGCGCATCCTTGCCGACAAGAATGGCGTTGATCTCGATCCGACATGGGAGCACGGTGAAATCGTGCTGGAACTGTTCGAGAAGCTGGTCGAACACACCATTATGGAGCCGACGTTCATCTGTGACTATCCCGCATCGGTACGCCCGCTCGCCTCGCCGCGGCAGGATGATCCGCGGCTTAACGAAGCGTGGGATCTTGTAATCGCCGGTATTGAACTCGCTCCCGCATACACCGAACTGGTGGACCCGGTCATTCAACGCGAGCGGCTGACCGCACAAGCCAGACTGGCCGCGCAGGGTGATCCGGAGGCAATGGAGCTCGACGAAGACTTCTTACGTGCCATGGAATACGGTATGCCGCCGATGGGCGGAGTCGGTATCGGCATCGACCGGCTCGTCATGTTGTTGTCGGGGGCCGGTATCCGGGAAACGATCCTTTTTCCGTTCGTCCGGCCCGAGGCGGGCGAACCGGGCACGGACCGGTGAGCGGCGAACTCCGCGTGCGTCGAGCCCGCACGCCGGACGTTCGGGGCATCGCGCGGCTGGTCGATGCCTACGCCCCGGACCGGATTCTGCTGGCCAAGGACGCGGTGACGCTGTACGAGGACGTNNGACGTGCAGGAGTTCTGGGTGGCCGAGCGGGATCCCGCCGGTCCACTACTCGGCTGTGGTGCGCTGCACGTGATGTGGGAGGACCTGGCCGAGGTGCGCACGCTAGCCGTCGATCCGGCGCATACCGGCCAGGGTATCGGGCACGCCATTGTGAACCGACTGATCGAAGTCGCCCGAGAACTCGGCGTGGCGCGGTTGTTCTGCCTGACATTCGAGGTCGATTTCTTCGCCGCGCACGGCTTCGAGAAGCTTGACGGCGCCCCGGTCGGGCCGGACGTCTACACCGAGTTGCTCCGTTCATACGACGAAGGTGTCGCCGAGTTTCTCGATCTTGACCGGGTCAAACCTAACACATTGGGCAACACCCGGATGCTGTTGCGGCTCTAACGCATATCGGCAGGTCCGAATNNCGGAAACTCGCCGGTTCGGCAACAGGAAGGAATGTGAAGTGGCCCGTAAAGTGCAGTACTTTCTGGTCGATGACATCGACGGCGGAGAAGCCAGCGAGACGGTCAGCTTCGGTCTCGACGGCGTGTCGTACGAGATAGATCTTTCCGAGCGCAATGCCAAAGCTCTTCGCGATGCCCTTTCGACGTATGTGGGAAACGCGCGGCGCGCCGGCCGCCGGGCAAAGGGAAGAGGACGCGGCGGCGCGGCCCGCGGTCAAGACACCGCGGCGATTCGCGAATGGGCGCGCGGACGCGGCTTCAAGGTCTCGGATCGGGGCCGCATTCCGGCCGACATCCTCGCCAAGTACGAGGAAGAAGGGCGCTAGGTCGCCTTTTTCGGCCAGTTGATTTCGCTGCTCCAGCCGGCTGCCCCGCGGGTATCTTCTTGCGGGGCAGCCGTCGCACCATTGCGAAGCGTTCGCGCGTACTGGTGAAGCCGGACGTACTCGGCGGCGATCTGCTCCGGTTCGAATCCCGGCGAGCCGAGTAGTCCGTTGATCGTTATGGTCGCCACGTGAATGCCGTCGGGCCCGAGTTCGTCCGCGGCGGACAAGGCGAGATTACGAACGGCGGCTTTCTGCACGGCCAGGCTCGCCGACCATGTTGATCCGGTCAGCGCCGCGCCACTGCCGGTAACCAGGATCGTGCCGTTGCGGGCGGTTCGCATCGCACCGGCGACCTCCTGGACGGCAACCAGCAGTGAGCCGGCCGCCAGCCTGAGACCTTCCTCGAGTTCAGCGAGCGGCGTCGTCGTCGGTGGTGCTTCGTACGCGATGGACGGGTTGTGAACGAGCACGGTGGGATCGCCGTACCGCTCACGGATCGCGGCGAAGGCGGCGCGGAGCGCTGGCTCGTCACGGGCGTCAACGCTGACCCAGCCGGCCGCACCGGTCTGTTCAGCCAGCGCGCGGAGCCGTTGCTCGTCGCGCGCGAGCAACACGACGCGTGCTCCGTCCTGCGCGAAGGCCGTACCGACCGCCCGGCCCAATCCCGGCCCGGCACCCAGGATCACTACGAGGTCTTCATCCGACATGCCCACACCTTCCCCTGCGACGATCACCACCGTACGCGGGTGCAGCCACCGGTGCGCCGTCGCGGTTTACTCGCTCGGGCCGGACGGACGTCCGCCGGCTCGACCGTGTCCCGGTGCGGTGTCACCAGCCCGCCACGACGACTTCGAGGTTGCGCGATCCGTGCACGCCTTCGACGCGATCCAGCTCGATGTCGCTGGTCGCGCTCGGACCGCTGATCCACGTCAATGGACGGGACGGATCGAGCATCGCGACCGCGGCCGGGACCGACGGCACGATCCGGTGGGCTTGGACCACGACAAGGTGGTAGTCCGGCACGAGTGTGAGGATGCGCCGGCCCTGACCCGGTCCGGCGTCGAGCACCACCGTGCCGGTCTCGGCGATCGCGACGGCGCAACCGGTCAGTACCCCATCCACCTCATCCAGCTGCTGGGGTGTGAGCGGTGGATCGTCACCGATCACCTCGACGCCGTCGGGAATCTCGTACAGCCACGGTGGGTAGAGCCCGGCGGGGACGACGAGACGCCGGACTCCACGGGCGCGCAGCGCGGCGGCGATCTCGCCGGCGACCTGGCTCGGCTCGCACCGGCGCACCACCGCCCGATACTCGCCGATCCGGTCCGCCAGCAGTACCGCCTCGGACGAGCCCGGCTCCGGCGACGCGCGGTCTCCGGTGGCCGGGTCGGGGTACTCCGCGCCGCGGTAGTCCCGCGGGATCGGCACCGGCACGCCGTCCTGGTCGCCGAGCGCGGTGCGGATGCGGCGCAGGACGTCGTCTCGCGCGGTGGGTCCGTTCATTCGCGCGACCTCCACCAGCGCTGGAACGACCCGGCCGGCGGCGGGGGTAGGTCGCGGGTCCGCGTCCAGGCCGAAAGGAACGGTACGCGCAGTCGGCCACCCTTGCTGAACGGCCGGAAGCGGGCGAGCCGGGACAGCGACAACATGAACCGCCAGCGCCGGGGTGAACGCATG
>JABAOG010017899.1_pt1 | contig 11306 bp, 12 predicted proteins | sample 7062131 | NCBI WGS metagenome assembly JABAOG01 (sample SAMN14538629, study PRJNA623070) | marine sediment metagenome | biome: marine biome [ENVO:00000428]; feature: marine pelagic biome [ENVO:01000023]; material: deep marine sediment [ENVO:00002113] | place: India: Arabian Sea | collected... | reverse complement strand
TGCCGCCGTCGATCTGTTCTACGACAAGGTTCTGGCCGACGAGCGTATCAGCCACTTCTTTACCCATACCGACATGGCTCGCCAACGTCAGCACCAGAAGATGTTTCTCAGTTACGCCTTTGGTGGTATGCCCGGCTACAACGGTAAAGGCATGCGCGAAGCCCATGCACCGCTGGTAAAAACACTGGGTCTTAACGATAGCCACTTCGATGCGGTGATGGAAAACCTCGGAGCAGCGTTGGTGGAGCTTAACGTTCCGGAAGAACTCATTGCCGAGGCCGCAGGTATCGCCGAATCGGTCCGCAATGACGTGCTCAACAAATAACTACGGGGACACCGAAATGACTGACTGGATCACGATTGGCAAGGTTGAGGATATCCCGAAACTTGGCTCACGCGTCATCACCACCGCCGACGGTGACATCGCTATCTTCCGCGCCACGGATGATCAGATCTTCGCGCTGCGCGATCATTGCCCGCACAAGGGGGGGCCGCTGTCACAAGGTATCGTCTACGGACACAAAGTGGCCTGCCCGCTGCACAACTGGAGTATCGATCTCAACACCGGCGAAGCGGTGGCACCTGACAAGGGCTGCAGCCACAGCTACCCGGTTCAGGTGGAGAATGGCGTAGTCGCCATCGCCGCATCTTTTCCAAAGATCGCCGCCACATAAAAATCAGCGCAAAAGACGCAAAGGAAAGCCCATGCGGAGCAGCGTCGGGTCAAGTGAAGTCTCAATGAATGATGAAAATGTTTATCCGGAAAATCCGATCCTGTTTGTGACATTTGCGTTCTGCGTCCCTTGCGTTGAAAGGTTTTTATCATGAACGAAGTCAAGACAACTTGCCCCTACTGCGGTGTCGGCTGCGGCATCATCGCCAAAACAGCCAGTGATGGTTCCGTCTCCATCAAGGGCGATCCGGATCATCCGGCCAACTTCGGCCACCTCTGCTCCAAGGGGTCCGCACTGGGCGAAACCCTGGACCTGGAAGGACGCCTGCTGCAACCACAGCTCTATGGCCGGACGACCGACTGGGACACGGCGCTGGATACCGTCGCCTCGCGCTTCCAAACGATCATCAATAAACACGGCCCCGACGCGGTGGCGTTCTATGTCTCCGGCCAACTGCTCACTGAAGACTACTACGTTGCCAACAAGCTGATGAAAGGCTTTATCGGCTCGGCCAATATCGACACCAATTCGCGCCTGTGCATGTCCTCGGCGGTGGCCGCCTACANNCCTCGCCGGCTCCAACACCGCCTGGTGCCATCCGGTAATTTATCAACGAATCGCCAAGGTGAAAAAGAATTACCCGGACATCCGGATCGTGGTGATCGATCCACGCCGTACCAGCACCTGCGACATTGCCGATCTGCATCTGCCCTTAAAACCAGGCTCCGACGCGATACTGTTCAACGGCCTGTTGAACTATCTCAACCAGCAGCAGGAACACAATACCCTCTACACCACGCAGTTCACCGAAGGAGTCGATACAGCACTGGCCGCGGCGGAACGCTCCGCCCCGTCCATCGCCAGTGTCGCCGAACAATGTGCTCTAAAAAGCGAAGAAGTCGAACACTTCTTCGACCTCTTCGCCCGCACCGAACGGGTAGTCACCCTGTTCTCCCAGGGAGTCAATCAGTCCTCCAGCGGCACCGACAAGGGTAACGCCATCATCAACTGCCACCTGCTTACCGGTCGCCTCGGGCGCCCCGGCATGGGCCCCTTCTCCATCACCGGCCAGCCCAACGCCATGGGCGGACGCGAGGTCGGCGGACTGGCCAATCAGCTTGCCGCACACATGGAAATAGAGAACCCCGGGCATCGCACTTTGGTACAACAATTCTGGCGCTCTCCAGTGATCGCCGACCGCGCAGGCCTCAAGGCGGTGGACCTGTTCCGCGCTATCGAGGAGCAGAAGATTAAAGCGGTGTGGATCATTGCCACCAATCCGGTGGTCAGTATGCCGGAGGCCAACCGCGTGAAGGCCGCCCTGGAACAGTGTGAACTGGTGGTCGTCTCCGACAACATGGCCCACACCGACACGCTAGACCTTGCCCACATCAAACTACCGGCACTTGGCTGGGGAGAGAAGAACGGCACCGTCACCAACTCCGAGCGCTGCATCTCACGCCAACGCGCTTTTCTTGCCGCACCGGGCAGTGCCAGAGCCGACTGGTGGATCATCAGCGAGGTGGCCAAACGCATGGGATTTGAAGAGGCGTTCAACTACCGCCACCCGGCCGAGATTTTCAACGAGCACGCTCGTCTCACCGCCTGCAACAATGACGGCAGCCGTGACCTGAATCTGAGTGCGCTCACTGCTCTGGATAACGATCGCTATGACTCACTTTCGCCGGTGCAGTGGCCAGTCACCCGGAAAAACCCCGACGGCACACAGCGGATGTTTACCGACGGGCGCTTTTATACCAGGAACGGCAAAGCGCATTTCATCGCCGTCACACCACAACTGCCTAGGTGTGATATCAAGGATGAGTACCCGTTGCGCCTCAACACCGGCCGTGTACGCGATCACTGGCACACCATGACGCGCAGCGGCAAATCGGTTCGACTCTCCAGCCATACCCAGGAACCCTATGCCGAAATCCATCCGCGGGATGCGAAACGGTTTGGCATAAAGGATAACGCACTGACTACGGTGGCGGGCGGAGAGGACCGCATTATCGTGCGGGCCCGCCTGAGCGAGCAGCAACAACCGGGAAGCCTGTTTGTTCCTATCCACTGGAATGACCAATTTGCCAATCGCGCCCGCGTCAATGCTTTGGTCACGGCCTTTACCGATCCGCACTCAGGTCAACCGGAAACCAAGCACGCCACGGCATGTCTTATGCCCTACCACGCAGGCTGGTACGGCTTTCTCCTCAGTCGCCGCCGCCTCGTATCAACAGAGGCCGGCTACTGGAGCTGCTCTCGCGGCAACGGTCTGTGGCGTTACCAACTGGCTGGGGAGGAGGCGCCGAAAAACTGGGGCCAAACGGCCCGCACCCTGCTTTGCTCTCCTGAAAAGGATGTCAGCTGGATCGAATATCATGACCCGGCCAATCGCCAGTACCGCGCTGCGCGAATCGTCAATGGACGACTGGAGAGTTGCATTTATGTCGCTCACACTCATGAGCTGCTTGATTACGACTGGCTGGAACTGCTGTTCGAAAAATCGAAAATTAACGGTAATGAACGCATCGCACTGCTCGCCGGCAAACCGCTTTCGCAACAGAAAGAGCGTGGCCCGACGGTCTGCGCCTGTTTCAATGTCGGCAGCGAAACTATCCGCCAGGCGATACGTGAAAGACGAATCACCAGTGTTGAACAGATTACCGCTGAGCTCAAGGCCGGAGGAAACTGTGGCTCCTGTCTGCCAGAACTCAAGGCATTGCTGCATGAAGTGCGCAATAAAAGTGCGGCGTAAACCAACATAACAATGAGAAGAAACCCTTCCCTAAACAGCCACCTTGCCGGTAGGCCACTCCGTTCTGCCCACTTAATAAGTCTATAAAGCACCTGACCAAACTGTCATTATCCTGCAGAGCCCTTCCCTCATTGCCCTTGTGGCGTTATCCTCACGCAATAGGGGGAAATGTTTGGCATGGAGCAAGCCTCTTCCGGGCGCAGTCCATTGAACCAGCAGGCACACCGAACTCACTTTTTCGAGTATCGGACATAAACGTTGTCTAGCCAGCTTTCTTCAACTAAAAGAACAACTGCGGGCACCTTACAACCACGCACGCCCAATAACCAATTCAACGGAGCTAACGATGAACAGGATGTTGCTCTTTACCGGTATGAATATTATTTCCAGCACCGCCTATGCTTGGGGGGATAGCGCTGCGCTCAGCATAAAGAGCGGCATATCTCTCATAGTGCTGGGCCTTATTTCAGTGACGGCACTGCTATTACCCTTATCCTGTATCCTGTTCAGGAAAAGCTCCGCCATAAAAAGTATTCTTCCGATCTCTGTTTTGGGAACAACGGGTCTAATCGTTTCAACGCTGCTCTTTGTAATAAACAGCAACCCCTATATGTTAACCATTGCCATGGTGTTGCTGGCTTCATCATTGCTTGCCCCCATTCTTTATTTATTCATTCGGTCGACCGGGATATTTAAAGGGCAAAATACCGAGAATTAACCTGATGCCAGTGCCATGTTGTTCCTGTCAAACGGCACACTGATGGCTTTGCTCCAAGGCGGTACAGTTCATTTACTTAACCCGGTAGACGCAGTCGAACGGCCACATTGCCTGTTATCTAGACCTGTTCATTTCCTTTTACTGCTCATCCCTGACCTTCTCTGCCTTGTACCATTCATCAGTAGCGGTCACAGCCTTGGAGATGAACTGACTGAAATAGGGCAGCAACTCCCCCACGTCCGGTGTTTCGGTCCCTAGGCGAAACTCAAACACTGCCACATCCTGTTCGCTGGTTTGAAAAGCAACGCTATAGATAATGGGAAGACCCGATTTGTCCGGGTGATCGTAGACACCGGTATGGTCGAAAACCTGCTCATCCAGAGCATCGACCATGGCGGCGAAAATGGAACTATCCCCTTCGCTCATCACCGCAAAATCATCGGCAGGCAGATTGCCGCTGCCTTGCCTGCTGACGCGACCTTCCTTGTCCATGAGCAGCGATAACGCGCTCTTTTCGTCACAGATGATGTCCGATACGAAATTTCTGTATTGCTGATTTCTTCATGATTCACTTGATAACTATTCGGTCCAGAAATTGCCCCATACCGCAGCTAAACAAGCGGACTCCTGCAACCTCAATGATGCTGCATTTGCCCCCTATTGATGTTATCAGCGACGACCTTTGCCTTTTGCTTTCGGTTTTTCGTCACGCACTTTCAGGTTGCTATCCATAAAAGACTTACCGTTCAGGGCTGTCATCGCCGCGCGAGCTTCATGCCCTTCCATACCCACAAAAGCAAAGCCCTTATTGCGACCAGTGAAGATATCCCGGGGCAATTCCAGTTTGAACACTTTTCCATAGGCTGAAAACAGTTCCCGAATATCATCTTCGGTAGCCTGAGGTGCGAGATTTCCAACGAAAAGCATTTTCATAAGCGTTGTTCCGAATCTGTTGATAGGACCATGACCTTGATTGCCATGCCTGGCTCACCGTCCACGAGGGGACGGCAAAGAGAGAATGAAAAACGGGCCGCGTCTTCGCGCCTTCCGTACCGGAAGGGGAAGTCACAGCCCGTGTCATTGATGGTGAGCTGAAAACCGCAAGAGCGTTTTCAGTTCATCCAATCATCCAGCAACGACGTTGCTTGCTTGTGGACCTTTAGGTCCATTTTCCACATTGAAGCTTACGGCCTGGCCTTCTGCCAGAGTCTTAAAACCACCGCCCTGAATGGCGCTGAAGTGAACAAACACGTCGGCGCCGCCATCATCCTGGGAAATGAAACCAAAGCCCTTTGATTCGTTAAACCACTTTACAGTACCTGTAGCCATGATAATTACCTTTATAAAACAAATGATTGATAGGGTTTTGCGTACAGGTAATGAAGAGGTGTATCGAGAAGTAACCGGACGGAACTGCCTGAAAAGCCATAACAATATCTGTAGCTGACAACACTATAGGCCACCCCGGGATTTATTGCCACTATTATCTACATTATTTCCTTATGTCGAGAAGAAATCCGGTATCTTTAACAAAGCAAGCCTCTATTTTGAATCTTGTCTTCAGCCCTCGCCGCATATTAGTCTCTGCCCATTATTCCACTTCGGAGATCCCGCATGACGACNNGGAGGTAAGTAACAGCCACGCCACCGCAAGCATTGCCATGCAAGGCGCTCACCTGCTGGCCTTTCAGCCAAAGGAGCAGTCTCCGCTGATTTGGCTGAGCCCCGAGGCACAACTGGCAAAAGGCAAATCGATCCGTGGGGGCGTACCGGTCTGCTGGCCCTGGTTTGGTCCACATCCGACCGATTCCGGACTGCCCGCACACGGTTTTGCCCGCACGGTACCCTGGCGGCTGAACCAGGTGCATGCACTTGACGATGGCAGCACCCGCCTCGAGTTTGAGCTGGTTCAATCGCCAGCAACCCGGGCGCAATGGCCACATCCGTGCACAGTACGCCACATCATTACCATCGGCCAAACTCTGAAACACGAATTGATCACCACCAATCTTGGCAATTCACCGCTAAGTATCGGCGAAGCGCTCCACACCTACTTCCAGGTTGGGGATGTGCGAAAGGTAACGGTGAATGGTTTGCAGGGGTGCGACTACCTGGACAAAGTGAAAGGTTTTCAGCGCTCTACCCAACACGGGGCCGTTAACTTCAACAACGAGGTGGACCGCATTTATCTCGACACTCCAGCCATCACCGAGATCCGCGATCCGTCGATGCAGCGCCGCATTATCATCCGCTCACAGGGAAGCCACTCCAACGTGGTATGGAATCCGTGGATCGAAAAGGCCAGACAAATGGGCGATCTCGGACCTGACGGCCACCTTCACATGCTCTGCGTAGAGACCGCCAACGCCGCCGAGGATACCCTGACCCTCGCCCCCGGCTCACAACACCGTCTGGTGGCCCGGTACTCCATCGAGGCGCTGTAATGCATATCTGGGTCGATGCCGATGCCTGCCCCGTGGTAATCAAGGAGATCCTGTTTCGTGCCGCCGAGCGCAAACAGATACCGCTCACCCTGGTGGCTAACAAATTCATGCAAACGCCGAAATCACCTTATATTTCGGCCAAGCAGGTCGGCCACGGTTTCGATGTGGCCGATGATTACATTGCAAAGCAGGTGCAGGCCGGGGATATCGTCATCACCGGCGACATCCCGCTGGCCGCCGAGGTGCTGAAAAAGAATGGTCATGCAATCAATCCGCGCGGCGAGCGATACAGCGAAGAGACTATTAACCAGAAACTGGGAATGCGCGATTTTATGGACACTCTGCGTGGCAGCGGTATCCACACCGGCGGTCCTCCCCCGCTAAATCAGGCCGACCGACGACATTTTGCCAACGAACTGGACCGATTACTGGCCAAACATACCCCCTCATAACGGCATCACCGGCCGTAGCCATCCACGGAGCAAATAAGGTAGCTCTCAGAGCCCTTCGCCAGCACTTCTCAAAACCTCTCACATTAGAAACATCCAAAAAGGCGGCTAAATTAATCCAATATAGAAACCGCTTTCGAGAACCGGCATGAAACGATCCGCCCTCATCTCCGCCATTGATGTTGTCGCCTTCATCGGCTTTGTCTTTCTCACCAGCAGCGGCATCCTGCTGCGCTACATGTTACCCCCTGGCAGCGGACGTTGGAGCGAAGTGTGGGGTATGAGTCGTCACCAGTGGGGAGAACTGCACTTCTGGTTTTCACTCATTTTCTTTGCAGTGCTGGCCCTTCACCTGGTGCAGCATTGGCGCTTTGTCCTCGGCCTGTTTCGCGGTCACCTGAAGGAAGCTGTTCAACCCCGTGTCGCACTAGGCCTGCTTGGATTGATCGCCGTGATTTTGCTTGCCCTCGCCCCGCTACTCAGCCCGGTGCAGACTGATGAAAACCCGGAGGCTCGCCCCCAGCGCGGAGGTGGCCAGGGGTTGCACCAGCCGATACAGCCTGGCGACCAGCGATCATTCCCGCGAGAATAAAACACAAAGACGACTGATTTTCCAAAAGCCATATCAACCTCAACGAATGCACGCGACAAGGACAAAACAAAACAAAAGCACCGCTTACTCGCTTGAAATTTGTTTCCCTTGCCCTCCTTTTTTCCTCGGCTCCCCTTGTCGCGCCCCTGACAGTACGAAACAATAGCCCCATGAGCAAAACCCATATCGAGACACTCGTTCCCATTCGCGGCCCACTGTTTCGCGGCGATCGCCGTTTACGAATAGCACTGGTAGGGATGCCCAAAAGCGGCAAACGCACCCTGTTCAAAGCCGTTTCCAGTACTTCCATCCATACCGGAGAACTGGCCGGCACGCAGCAATCCTACGGCGAATGCACGGTGCAGATCGGTCTCGATGAGGCCAGTCTCGTCTCACTGCCCAGCCTGCACTCCATGCATCATCTGCAACGGGAAAATACCGGCGCACTGAAGTACCTGTTGTGGGGTAATGAGCTTCCTCCGATCTCCGAACATAAAATGGAGGGCCCACCGGCCCCTTTCGCACCGCCCGATGTCATTATCCAGGTCGCTGACGCCACAACCCTTGAACGCCATCTTGAGCTGACCCTGGAATTGAGCCAGCTTGGCCGCCCGGTAGTGCTGGCGCTGAATATGATGGATGAGGCGCGTGAAAAGGGCCTTCATATCAACACCAAAGCCCTGAGCAGGCAACTCGGGATCCCGGTAGTGCCGACCATCGCCCTGATGGGGCACGGCCTGTCCAAGCTCTTCGCCACTGCCACCGGGGTGGTACGCGAAAAAAGTTGCCCGCTTCCGCAACCACCTAGCAAGCATATCTGCACAGCCCTCAAGCCACTCAGCGATGAACTCAATTGTCCGGCTATCCACGATGCCTTCAACGTCCCCCATGCGTTTTTGCTGATGCAACTGGCCGAGGGCAATCAATATTTTCTCGAGGAAATGCAACACCACTTTCCCGAGCTGATGATGAAACTGCTCGGTCTGCGCGAAGCCGCCGAAGAACAGCTTCCCCGCCCCCTGTCGGAGGAATTGCATGCGGATCGTCATCACCGCGCCGCCACCTTGTTCGAAGAGGTCACACGCATTGGCGGCCCCTACGAGGGCAGTCGCTGGCGTTACTGGCTGGACGAGCTGTTCCTGCATCCGCAATGGGGACTGCTGGGCAGTCTGGCGGTGTTCGCAGCCGTGCTGTTTATGGTCTTCGAGGTCAGTGCCTGGCTCGACTCGATGACCGCTGCCCGTCTTATCGAGTTAGCCGAGACATGGCAACCGACGTCGACTGGCGGTGTGATCGGTCGCGCGGTGGTCGATGGCCTGATCGGACTGGTTGGGATTGTTGTGCCCTACATGATTCCACTGGTCATGCTGCTGGTCGTGCTGGAAGAGGCCGGGGTGATGCAGCGTATCGCCTTCGTTGTCGACCGCGGTTTCCATCACATCGGCCTTCACGGCGGAGTGGCGGTTCCGTTCCTGCTCGGACTCGGTTGTAACGTACCGGCCATCTCCGCTGCAGCCAACGCCAGCACCGGGCGTGACCGGGTGGTCGCCTCGCTGCTCATCACCTTCGTCCCCTGCTCGGCACGCTCGGCGATCATCCTGGCCCTGGCCGGCAAGTACCTCGGCGGTCTCGGCGTGTTCGCCATGTTCATGCTGACGATCGTGGTTATTGCGGTGATGGGCAAGGTGCTGACCCATCGCTACCCGGAGACCGGTCCGGGGCAGGTGCAGGAGATCCCTCCCTATGCCTTGCCCTCCTGGCGTCCGTTGCTGACCAATACCTGGATGCGCACTAGCGATATCCTCACCATCGTCACTCCACTGCTGGTTGGCGGCAGTGTACTGCTTGCCCTGCTCAGCCATATCGGTGCCGATGAGTTCATCAACACCCTGCTGACCCCGGTCACCCATTGGTGGCTCGGGTTGCCGGCCGTGCTGGGCGTGCCGATCCTGTTTGGAATTCTGCGCAAGGAGCTCTCACTGCTGATGATCTATCAGGCCCTCGGCAGCTTCGAGATCGGGGATTACCTGAACTGGGTGCAGGTGATTACCTTCCTGGTCTTCCTTACCTTTTATATTCCCTGCGTTTCGACCTTCGCGGTCATGCTCAAGACCATCGGGAAGAGAGAGGCGCTGTTCTCCATCGTCCTATCCGTAACGGTCGCTTTGCTGGTCAGCGGGGCGATCCGCTTCATTCTGGAAGCCCTCCAAACGATCGCATAATAACCCCTGCGGCGGCGTTAACCGCCGTGCAATGGTGCACAGCGTCCGGAAAAAACAAAACCCGATGCCTCCTTACCTCAGGACTCTCACTTTGCGCGCTCGGCCATGACCCGTTCGACAGTGTCGACAATAGCCTGGGTCTGCGGGTCAATTTCGATATTAATACGATCGCCGACCCGTCGGCTGCCGATATTGGTGCGCTGAAGGGTTTCGGGGATCAGGTTGACGTTGAATTCGTCACCTTCGACATCGCCGATAGTGAGACTGATACCATCGATCCCGATATATCCCTTGGTAAAGACATATTTGCGCCACTGCGACGGAAGATGGAACCAGACCTGACAGTTGTTTTCTGACTCGATGACGCGCGATACCTCGGCCATACCAAGAATATGGCCCGACATGGCGTGACCGCCGATCTCATCACCAAAACGTGCAGCACGTTCGACATTGACCCGGTCTCCCACTTCCAGCTCGCCGAGATTGGTCACCCTCAAAGTCTCCCGCATCAGGTCGAAGGCAACCCGATCGCCTTCGATACGGGTAACGGTCAGGCAACACCCGTTATGGGCCACAGAGGCGCCCGGCGCCAATCCCTCCAGCATAGTCGCAGGCAGTCGCACGACGTGGGTGCGAAAATCCGGCTTCTCGGCGATCTCCACCACCTCGGCGGTGCCCTGTACGATACCTGTAAACATTACTTTCTCCGCTATCTTCAATCTGATACTGGTGGAACGCCCGATTGCGGTAATAACGCTTGGTGTGTCGCACCGGATCCTGAAGGCTCCTCACTGATACTGCGGAAGCCCGAACCGGCTGATTAAGCGTGGAAGGTTCGCAACCCTTCAAGATCACACACCTTGATATTAAGCCCATCGACACTGATCAGGCCTTTGCCTGAAAGATTGCCGAGAATACGTGACAGCGTCTCGGGCTGAATGGAAAGACGAGAGGCGATGATGTTCTTCGCCGCGGGCAGGGTGATTTCGGCACTCCCTTCCTGGCTCTCCACCTCTTGCACGAGATAGAGAAGATAATTCACCAGCCGCAGGCTGGCGTTTTGCAATGTCAGCGCATCGATTTCGGCAAGCAGGGCACGCAGCCGCATGCTGAGCTGCGCCATTACATGAAAGCCGGTTTCCACTGATTCTGAAAGCAGTTGCAGGAAGGCCCTATTTTTAATTTCGACAAGTTCAATGTCGGNNTCGGAAAGACTCTGGGCGCTGACCGGATAGGCCGGAATATCGAGAAACATCAACGCTTCGGCAAAAGTCTGGCCGGGGCGCACGATCTCGATCACCTTTTCCTGACCGGTTAGTGAGAGCCGGTAGAGCTTGACCTGGCCGTGGAGCAAAAAATAAAAGGCGTTGGCATCGGTTCCTGCCTCGAAAAGATGTTGTCCCTGCTGCAACTGCCTGACACTGGCATCCTGCAGCAACAGTGTGAACTGTT
>JABAOG010003888.1_pt2 | contig 11317 bp, 14 predicted proteins | sample 7062131 | NCBI WGS metagenome assembly JABAOG01 (sample SAMN14538629, study PRJNA623070) | marine sediment metagenome | biome: marine biome [ENVO:00000428]; feature: marine pelagic biome [ENVO:01000023]; material: deep marine sediment [ENVO:00002113] | place: India: Arabian Sea | collected... | reverse complement strand
CCACTTCTGCGCGCTGCCGAGCCGCCGCCAGGCCTCGAGCGCGCCGCGGGTGTGGAAACCCTGGTCCGACCAGCTCGCGACCACGTACGCCGGCGCCGTGGCGGCCTCGAGATCGACCTCCTTGCTGGCCCAGTAGGCGTCCATCAGCGGATGGGCCTGGACGTTCGCCCAGGTGTCCTCGGTGCGGTTCAGGGAGTAGGCGATGTTCTCGGAGGCGCGCGGCAGGAAGCTCGTCTCCGGTATGCCGCCGTGATAGGCGAGCTCGCGATACCAGTCCGAGAAGGCCTCGTGCGGGTTGATCGCCGCCAGCGCGGGCGGCCTCAAGGGCGCGACGCAGTACTGGATCGCGGCGAGATAGGAGACCCCGGTCATGCCGACCTTGCCGTTCGACCACGGCTGGTCGGCGAGCCAGGCGATCACCTCCGCGCAGTCCTCCGCCTCCACCGGCCCGTTGTGGTGGTAGTCGCCCTCTGAGAGCCAGGAGCCGCGCGGGTCGGCGACCGCCACCGCGTAGCCCGCCCGGCACCAGTAGACCGGGTCGGGGCCCTCGAACGGCGTGAGCGGCGACAGCCAGGCGGGATCGACCCCCGACGCCGGCCAGAAGACCTCGTTGCTCTTCGCGTGCTTGCCGTAGGGGCTCCAGGAGAGCAGCGCCGGAAGGTCGACGACGCCGCCGATCCCCTCGGGGCGATAGATGTCGAGGTAGATGCGCACCTTGTCACGCAGCAACACCCTCACGTTGCGCTGGACGAACAGGCCGTGCTCGCGCAGCTCGGCGTAGTCCTTCGGCGGCAGCGGCGGCTTGTTCGGCGCCGTGTGCGGATCGACGCCGGGGCGCATGACGAGGGTGAAGGCGTCGGGCATGGGCTACGGCGCCGTGAAATAGTGAATGCGGTTGGCCCCCGGAAGCTTCTCGACCATGCCGATGAAGACGTGGCGGGTGAGCCACTCGCGCGGTCCCTCCGGCGCATCGANNCCCGGGATCCGCGGGCTCCCAACGCGCCAGCCGCGCCATCACCCCGTCCGAGCCCCAGCGGCGGCCGCGGCTCTGCACGTAGATGACCGTCCCGTCGTCGGCCTCGAGAAGATAGCGCGCGTCGAGGTCGCTGACCCCGTTCGGGCGGACCAGCGGATAATCGCCGCCCGACATCGGCGTGAAGGCGTGCTCGAGCTTGGGCTGGAAGGGATGCTTGGCCACCGAGGCGACTCCTCTCTCCGAGAGCGCATGCCCACAGGGCCGATCTGTCAAGCGCGCGCCGGCCGAAGCGCCGCTCCGCGCGCGATGGTGAACACCCTGTCATCATTCGGTCGGAAAGTTGACGAGGCCGTTGTCCCCAAGGTTATTGTCGCGCCCGAGACGCGCAAACCGCGCCAGGCATCGGGAGGACACGCCCATGGGCTCTCGCCGGGCACGTTGGGCCCGCGGCGCCGCCGCAGCGACCACGCTTGCGGCGCTGACCGCCGCCTCCTCCGAAGCCCAGCTGACGGAAGAACAGCTGGATCTCATGGTGCCCAAGCACCCCGAGTACCTCGGCGCGCTCGCGCCGGAGAACCTGAACAAGGAGCGCCCCGAGCCGCCGTTCGACCTGACCGGCACCTGGTTCGTGGACCTCTCGGAGGGCTTCGGGGAGTTCCGCTTCGGCTCGCAGGGCTACCCGGAGTTCCTCGAGCCGGGCCAGGAGGCCATGCGCGGGGCCGCGGAGGCGCGCGAGCGCGGGGAGACCTACCGCGACGCGATCGGGCAGTGCTTCCCCGCCGGCCTGCCGATGGTGATGACGCGCGTCTGGCCGATCGCCATGATCCAGCTGCCGACCGTCATCTACGTCATCTCCAACTTCAACAACGAGTTCCGGCCGATCTACCTCGACGGCCGCGACTTCTCCGACCCCGACACCGTCGTCTACACCTACGGCGGGGAGTCCATCGGGCGTTGGGAGGGCGACACGCTCGTGGTGGAGACCCGCTACATCGAGCCCCACATGCACTACATCGACTCGGGCATCCCGATCACGGAAGACTTCCGCGTCATCGAGCGCATGCGGCTCGTCGACGACGGCGAGCAGCTCGAGATCGAGTACATCATGACCGACCCCAACGTCTGGGTCGGCGAGTGGCGCAACACCAAGCGCTGGAACCGGGAAGACTACACCGACATCACCGAGGTGCACTGCCTGCCCGACCTCAACGAGCATCTTCCGGGCACCGTCGGCGGCCAGATCGCCCTCGAGGAGCGCGAGCGGGAAGCCGAATAACGCGCGCCGGATCGAACGGCGGCCGCCCGCCTCGGCGCGGGCGATCGAAAGCGGAGGACAGGAGGCGATGGGGGCGAGGATCCCGCTCATCGTCGGCGCAGCGGCGCTGGCCGCGGCCGGGCCGGCCGCGGCGCATCACTCGTTCGCGAGCTTCGACCTCGAGCGCATCGTGCGCATCGACGGCGTCGTGGCGCAGGTCCAATGGACCAACCCCCACGCCTGGGTGGAGGTCGACGTGACGCGCCCAGACGGGGAGATCGAGCGCTGGGGGATCGAGTTCAACAGCCCCAACAACCTCGCCCGTCAGGGCTGGCGCCGCGACACGCTCGAGGCGGGCGACGCGGTCTCCTTTGTGATCCACCCCATGCGCGACGGCCGGCCGGGCGGCTTCTACTACGAGGTGACCCTGCTCGACGAAGGCGCGGTCATCACCACCGCGCCGCGCAGCTTCGACCCGCCCGAAGGCTTCGACACGACCCTGGCCGAGTCTGTCTACGGAGGGCCGAGATGAGCCCGCCACGCCCCCCCTCCGGCTCCGTCGCGCGCCCCCGAGGGCGTGAAACAGGTCTTCTTGGCGCTCTTGGCGTCTTGGCGGCTCGTCTTCTTCACCGCCAAGACGCCAAGAGCGCCANNCCGCCCTGACCCTCGCCGCGACTCCGGCCGCGGCGCATCACTCCTTCGCGAGCTTCGACCTCGAGCGGGTCGTGCGGATCGACGGCGTGGTCGTGGAGTTCCAGTGGACCAACCCCCACGCCTGGGCGGAGATCGACGTGACCAACCCGGCCGGCGAGGTGGACCGCTGGGCGGTCGAGTTCAACAGCCCCAACAACCTCACGCGCGAGGGCTGGTCCCGCCACATGCTCCAGCCGGGCGACGCGGTGACGTTCCTCATCCACCCCATGCGCGACGGCCGCCCGGCGGGGCTCTATCGCCAGGTCGTCCTCGCCGACGGAGAGATCATGGACGTCGTGATGATGCCGGGCGCGCCCCGCAGCTTCGATCTCGAGACGGCGCCCTCGCCGTACGACGCGCCATGAGCCGCGCCTCTCCCCTCCTCGCCCTCCTCGCGACGCTCGCGGCCGGCGCGCCCGCCGGCGCGCACCACTCGAGCGCCATGTTCGACGCCGAGGTCGAGATGGCGCTCGAGGGCGAGGTGCGCGAGTTCAAGTGGTCCAACCCGCACGCTTGGATCGAGCTCGACGTGACGGGCGAGGACGGGAGCGTGACCATGTGGGCGATCGAGATGCAGCCCCCCACCATGCTCGCGCGCCGCGGCTGGGGACGCTCGAGCCTGAAGCCCGGCGACGCCGTCACGGTGGTGGTCCATCCGCTGCGGGACGGCCAGCCGGGAGGCTCGTTCGTATTCGTCACCCTGCCCGACGGCACGGAGCTGAGGGATTGAGATGAGGCGCGGGCCATCTGTAGGGCGGATGGAGCGAAGCGATATCCGCCGTGCGTTCGCCGTCCTCGGCGGATATCGCGCTTCGCGCTCTATCCGCCCTGCGGGAGTCGCGGCGCTCGGCGCTGCGCTGCTTTGGCCCCCCGCCGCCGCGCAGGCCCACCACTCCTTCTCCAGCTTCGACATGGAGAACACCGTCCGCGTCGACGGCGTGGTCGCGGAGGTGCAGTGGACCAACCCGCACGCCTGGATGGAGGTCGACGTGACCGGCCCCGACGGCGCGGTCGTGCGCTGGGGCGTGGAGTTCAACTCCCCCAACAACCTCACGCGCCAGGGCTGGCGGCGGACCACCATCCAGGCCGGCGACGCGGTCTCGTTCGTGGTCAGCCCGCTGCGCGACGGCCGGCCGGGCGGCCTGTTCTACGAGGTGACCTTGCCGAGCGGCGAGCTCATCCAGGATCCCCGCGCGCGCGCCGGGTCCGCGCGCAGGGCGCAGGCGGATGCGGGCGATGCGCAGAANNCCTCGCGTCCGCGCCGCGCAGACACATGGGGAAGGACCATGAAGACGCGTCTCTTTCTGCTGGCCGCCGCTCCGCTGCTCGCGCCGGCGCCCGCCCATGCCCATCACTCGGGCGCCATGTTCGAGCCGGCGCTGCAGAAGGAGCTCGTCGGCGTGATCAGGGAGTTCAGGTGGTCCAATCCCCACGCCTGGATCGAGATCGACGTGCCCGGCGAGGGCGGCGAGGAGGTCATGTGGGCGGTCGAGATGACCGCGCCCGGCAACCTCGTCCGCACAGGCTGGAACCGCCGAACCCTGCAGCCGGGGGACGAGGTGATCCTGACGGTCCGCCCTCTGAGGGATGGGGGGCTCGGCGGCACGTTCGTCCGCGTCACCACGCGCGACGGCGTCGAGATGCCGCCGCGGGTCGAGGCGGTCGCAGGAGCGCCGGCGGAGGACTAGCCGCTCCCATCGGTGTTCGAGAGAAGGTGAAACGATGTCAGTCCGAGCACTCGCCCTCGCCGCGCTGAGCGCCGCCGCGCTGTCCGCCGGCTCCGCGCTCGCCCAGGACGAAGGCGCGATCTGGCCCGCCAACGCCGCGGACGTCGATTATGCGGCCCTCGACGCGCTGCCCGACTGGCGCGGCATGTGGCTGCCCAACATGGGCTCGCCCCTGAACGTGAGCGAAGAGCCCCAGCTCACCGAGGAGTACGCTGGCCGCTACGAGGCCTACCAGGCGGCGCTCGCGCGCGGCGAGAGCCCGGAGCTCAACGAGCGCGCGTCGAACTGCCTGCCGCCCGGCATGCCCGGGGTCATGACCCAGCCCTACAACATCATGTTCCTCTTCACGCCGGGCAAGGTCACCATCCTGCAGGAAGCCTACATGCAGGTGCGCGCCATCTTCACCGACGGCCGTCCGCTGCCGGAGGACCCCGACCCCGCCTTCAACGGCCACTCGGTCGGGCGTTGGGAGGGCGACACGCTGGTCGTCGAGACCATCGGGATCAAGGAGGGCACGCGGCTCGGGCGGATCGGGATCACCCACGGGCCCGATCTGAAGATCACCGAGCGCATCCATCTCGCCGAGGACGATCCCGACATCCTGGTGGTGGAGTTCACCTACGAGGATCCCGACGCGCTCGCCGCGCCGTGGCGGCAGACGACCACCTTCCGCCGCAACCGCGAGTGGGAGCAGATCGAGTTCGTGTGCGCCGAGAACGACCGCAACCCGATCGGCGAGGACGGGATCACGGACTACATCCTGAACGAGGCGGAATAGCGGCGCGTCACAGCTCCGTAAACGGCATGAACCGCCCGAGGACGAGCACGAGGATCCAGAACACGAGCGACAGACCGCTCGTGACCTTGGCGAGCACGCTGTCCTCGGCGGCCGCGTCCCCGGCGCGCACCCGGCGGTAGACGAAGATCTCGAAGGCGAGCGCATTGATCCCCGCGAGAGCGATGAGCGCCATCTTCCACCAGAAGGCGGCGTTGGCGAAGTAGCCCACCGGATCGGCGAAGACGAACAGCGTCCCGGTGACGACGTTGAGGCCGAAGCCGAAGATCGCGAGCACGATCAGCTGGTGCGCCTGGCGGAAGGGGATCATGCGGAGCATGCCGAGCCCGCGCAGGTCGACCACGAGGATCGCCCCGATCAGCATCGTCAATCCCATGAAGTGGACCGTCTCGGCGGCCGGGAACGCCCACGGCGTGTCCAGCATGAAGTCGTTGACCGGCGAGCCGCCCAGCCACGGTATGAGCCTGTCCATGACCTCGACCCCGAGCCAGTTCGTCGGCCGGTCTCGTGCGGCGCCTTATCCGCTGTCTCAGAGCCGACGCCTTCGAGGGCCGACACGGTCAGCGGACGACGCGGCCTCCTCCGCCTCCGCTGTGCGCCCTCAGTACTCCACGTACGGCATGAACCGCCCGAGGATCAGCACGGTGAACCAGAACACGAGCGACAGCCCGCTCGTCACCTTGGCCGTCATGCTGTCCTGCGCGCTCGCGCCGCCCGCGCCCGCCTTGCGGAACACGAAGAGCTCGAACACGAGCGCGTTGATCCCCGCGAGCAGGATCAGCAGCATCTTGTAGCGGAAGCCCACGTTGGCGAAGTAGCGCGAGGGATCGGCGAACAGGAACAAGGCGCCGGTGACCAGGTTGATCCCGAAGCCGATGATCGCCAGGGAGATCAGCTTGTGCGCCTGCTCGAAAGGGATCATCCGCAGCAGGCCGAGCCCGCGCAGGTCCACCACCATGATCGAGCCGATGAGCAAGGTCAGGCCCATGAAGTGGAGCGTCTCGGACGCCGGGAACGCCCAAGGGACCTCGAGCATGAAGTCGTTGATCGGGGTGGCCTCGAGCCAGCGGATCACGCCGTCCATCTGATCCCCCTCACATCAAGTAGGCGATCAGACGCCCGGACAGGACGACGGCGAGCCACCACAGCAGGATGGAGACGACCGCCAGGGGCTTGGCGAAGCCCGGCAGCGCCGCGTCCCCGCCCGCGCGCGCCGCCGGCCGGATCGCCGACGCGTCGAGCACGACGACGATGACGAGGCCGATGACGATGAACAGAATCTTGAGCTGGAACGTCAGCCCGAAGAAGAAACGTTCCGCGTCCGCCACGAACAGCCCGATCCCGGAGACGAGATTCAGCACGAAGCCGGCCCACATATAGGGCATGAGCCGGCTCATGCTCTCGAGGGGGACGCCCTTGAACATGCCGAGCACGCGGAGGCTCATGATCAGGATGACGCCGACGACGACCGCCATGCCCACGCCGTGGGAGGCGAGCGTGACGGGATAGCCCCACGTGGACGCGGCGACCCAGTCGGCGACCGGGCTTTGCTCGAGCCAAGTCAGCAATCCGAAAGCCCCCCGGTGGTCTCTTGTTATTGAACGGCCCTGACGCGCCGCCGTGCATTCATCGCAACAGCGTCGGGGCTAGACAACCGGATTTCGCGCGCCCGCGCGCTGAATTTTCCGTAACAAACCGTGCGGTAACGCTCGGTAACCCGCGGAATCTTCAAGGGCCGCGTCGCTGCGCCGCACCCTGCGCGCCCGGCCGCGCCCCGCGCCCTCGGGCTCGGTCTTGTCTCCCGCCGCAATTTCCATGATGCTTTCTCATGAAGTGAACGCCGTACAGAAATCGGCGCAATTGGAGGCGGCATGCTGCTGCGCTCGATCGCCATCGCCGCGAGCTTGGCCGCCGCCGCAGGGCCAGCGGCGCGGGCGCATCACTCGGTCTCCGGGCAGTTCGACGTCTCCCAGAAGATCGTCTGGGAGGGCGTGATCACCGCGATCGACTGGATCAACCCGCACATCTACGTCCATCTGGACGTGGCCGACGAGGCGGGCGAGGTCACCTCATGGCGGCTCGAGACCGCGCCGCCGGCGATGATGCGCCGCGGCGGGCTGACCAAAGAGATGATGCTCGGCGACGGGGAGCCGGTCGTGATCGAGGGCTATCCCGGCCGCCGCGAGGGCCAGAACATGGGGTTCATCCAGAAGATCACGTATTCGGACGGGCACTATTACCTGCTGTCCGCCGACCGCTGAGGCGGTCGCCGCGGGCGCGAAGCTCGAGGGGCGCGCGATGACGCACCGCTTCCCCGCCGCCGTCGCCGCGCTCGCGCTGGGCGCGTCGGGGCTTCTCGTTGGTCCCGCGCCACGCGCGGCCGCGGACGAGGCTCGTCCCGATCTGAGCGGGACGTGGGACAACGGCGGGGGCATCGCCTTCGTGCGGCCGCAGCAGGACGGGGAGAGCATCTGCCTGTTCGGTTGCCCCGACGCCGAGCCGGCGGCCGCCGCGCCGACCGGGGCGGCCGCGCGCACTCCGCCGCCCCCGCCCGATCGGCCCCGCTACAAGCCCGAGCACCAGGCTGCGGTGGCCGACCTCGACGCGCGCCAGGTCGAGGAGGATCCCGTGCTGCGCTGCATGCCGCCGGGCGTCCCGCGCATCGGCCCGCCCGACAAGATCGTGCAGACCGAGACCGAGGTCGTGTTCCTCTACGAGGACGTCTCGGGCCCGTTCTTCCGCGTGGTCCCGACCGACGGGCGCGGCCATCGCGAGGATGTCGACGCGTCCCACCTCGGGGACTCCGTGGGCTGGTGGGAGGACGACACCTTGGTGGTCGAGACCGTGAGCTTCACCGACGAGACCTGGCTCACCGACGACGGCTCCTTCCACACGCCCGACCTGCGCGTGATCGAGCGGCTTCATCTGGAGGGCGACGGGCTCGTCTGGACCGCCACGGCGCACGACCCGGAGGTGCTCGCGGAGCCCTGGGCGCTGCGGCCGCGGCGCGCGACGCGCGCCGAGCGCGAGATCGTGATCTCCCCGCCGTGCATCGAGCGCGATCTGGAGCACATGGTGGACGATTCGAGCCACGACAACCCGCGGTGACGGTCCGCTGACGGATGAAGCGAGGGGAGTTTCGTACGGTGAACGATCCATCGGCTCGGAGAGCGACGCTCATGACGTCCAAGCTTGCAGCGCGTGCGTGCGTCACGGCGGCCGCCGCGGCGGCCGGCCTGTGGCTGTCGTCCGCCCTGGCCGACGAGGGAGCGCGCCCCGACTTCACGGGCGTGTGGAGAAACTACGTCGCGGGGCCCGGCGATCCGGGGCTCGGCGGAGGAACGGCGATCGCGGCGAACCAGGTCGTGCTCACGCCGGCGGGCCAGGCCGCGGTGGACGCCTTCCGGGCGCTGACCGAGGGCACCGACTACTCCGCCGGCGCCTACTGCGTCGGCGCGGGCATGCCGGGCTCGATGCTGGGCTCGGGCCCTTATCCGATGGAGATCATCCAGCGGCCCGAGCAGATCACGGTGATCTACGAGGCGCACGCGGAGATCCGCCGGATCTTCGTCGGCGAGCGCGCCGACGAGATCGACCCCGCGGACGTCTTCCCCGAGCGCAACGGCTTCTCGGTCGCGCACTGGGAGGGCGACACGCTCGTGGTGGAGACCGATCACCTCGTGGAGCAGGTCGATTCCCGCTATCCGCACTCCGATCAGGCGACGATCGTCGAGCGCTATACGCTGAGCACGGAGGACATGGGCGAGGGCGAGCCGCCCAAGGTGGTCCTCACCGCAGAGCTCACGATGACGGACCCGGTGTTCCTGGCCGAGCCCTATGTCACGACGAAGAAGTGGCAGCAGGTGCCCCAGGGGCGCTTGTTCAACTACGAGTGCGCCGAGCCGCAGTGGCTCGACGCGATCGAGATGCTGGAGGCGGGAGAGAGCCCGCCCTTGCCGCTCGGGGCCGCGCCCGCGGAGAACTGATCCCTTGAATGGAGCCTTGAGAGTCATGAAGAAGCTTGGTCTGGGCGCGGCGGGCTTGGCCGTTGCTGCGGCGCTTTCCGCCCCCGCCTTCGCCCACCACTCGGCGGCCCATTTCGACTTCGCCAATCCCGTGCAGGTCACCGGCGTGGTCAAGGAGGCCCGCTTCGCCAATCCGCACGCGCGGATCATCCTCGAGGTGACCGACGAGAAGGGGACGCGCGAGATCGAGTTCGAGGGCCACAGCCGCAACAACATGTACCGCCAGGGCCTGCGTCCCAACATGATGACGGTCGGGGACACGATCACGCTGCAGATCGCGCCCGCGCGCGACGGCTCGGACGGCGGCTACGTGACGGCCTTCATCACCGCGGACGGCGAGGCCATCGGGCGGATCACCTCGGCGGATTGAGGCGCGCGCGCTCGTCGCGCCTCGCCCCCCTCAGCCTGCCGGCAGCTCCCCCCGTAAACGGAGGGAGCGCGATAGTCGCCGAGGACGCCGGGTTTTCGCGCTCCCCTCGCTTGCGGGGGGAGCTGCCGGCAGGCTGAGGGGGATGTCGGTCAGGGGCCGCTCGCCTCGGCCGGCCGTCACCTCCAAAGCGCACCCGACGCGATCCGCGCGCCCTCCACCAGCGCGCCGAGCTTGGCCCACGCGATGCTCGGCGCGACCATGGCCGTGCCGGCGAAGGTGCCGAAGCCGCAGTCGGTGCTCGCGATGACGCTCTCGCGCCCCACCGCCTCGGCGAAGCGCGCGATGCGCTGGGCGACCAGCTCGGGGTGCTCGACATAGTTCGTGCACGTGTCGAGCACGCCGGGCATCAGCACCTTGTCGCCCAGCCGGCCCGCGAGCGCCGCGTCGCGCCAGACGGCCCACTCGTGCTCGTGGCGGGGATTGGCGGCCTCGAAGGAGATCGCGCCGGCCTTCACGCCCAGCACGATGTCGAGGATCTTCGCCAGCGGGATGTCGCGGGTGTGGGGGCCCTCGTAGTTCCCCCAGCACAGGTGCATCCGCACGCGGTCGGCGGGCACGTTCGCGAGGGCGTGGTTCAGCACCTCGACGTGGAGCGCCGCGCGCGCGAGGAACTCCTGCTCCGTGAGGTCCTGGAACCCGGTGTGGCGCGACATCGCCAGGTCGGGGCAGTCGACCTGAAGCAGAAAGCCCGCCCCGACGATCGCCTCGTACTCGGGCTGCATCACCGCGGCGACGGCCTCGATGTAGGCCTCGTGGCTCGGATAGTGCCGGTTGGGCTGGAACGACGCGACGACCCCGGGCGAGGCGGCGTTCAGGAAGCCCTCCGCGACGTCCGCGGCCGCGAGCGCCGCGGCGAAGTTGTCGAGATCTTTGGCGAGCGAGTCGTCGTCCTTGGGCGCGATCTCGCCGATGCAGCAGGTGCGCCTGAAGAGCTGCGGGCCGCGCATGCGCGCATAGATCTCGCGATAATCGGGGTGCTCGGCCATGTCGAGGTGGGGCTTGGGCGTGAAGTCGCCGCCGAAGCCCCTCACGCGGTCCTTGATGTAGGTGGCGTAGGTGATCTTGCTCATCTCGCCGTCGGTGACGATGTCGAGGCCGATCCCAGCCTGCCGCGCCACCGTCTCGGCGACGGCGTCGCGGACGACGCGGTCGAACGCTTCCGGGTCGTGACCTTCGCCACGCTCTTTCTTGAGCAGCACGTCGCACACCGCGTCCGAGCGCGGCAGGCTGCCGACGTGGGTGGTCAGGATGCGGTCCGTGCTGCGCTTCATGATCGGCTCCGTAGGGTGCATCGAGCTCGCGAAAAGCGCCATCGCCGCGAAGCGACGAACAGCGGGAAGGAATTGACGAGCGCGGCCACTTCGCTCCGCTCACGGTCCGCTCATGGTGCATTTCGCAAGCTCAATGCACCCTAC
>JABAOG010005049.1_pt1 | contig 11328 bp, 12 predicted proteins | sample 7062131 | NCBI WGS metagenome assembly JABAOG01 (sample SAMN14538629, study PRJNA623070) | marine sediment metagenome | biome: marine biome [ENVO:00000428]; feature: marine pelagic biome [ENVO:01000023]; material: deep marine sediment [ENVO:00002113] | place: India: Arabian Sea | collected... | reverse complement strand
ACCGGTGCACGTCGGACGCTCCGTGACCGGTGCACGCCGGACGCTCCGCGACCGGCGAACGTCGCACTCTCCGCGTCGGGAGATGGTTCAACGTTGAACCATCTCCCGATCGGGAGGGGCCGGGCAGAGCGACTCCGTCCACTCCGGACCCGCCGGGGAACCGCTCTAACGCGCGCGTGGCTCGCACGAATCCCGTCGCCCGGCGGACACCCGCCTCATCTGAACGGGAGGACACGGTACCGAGCCGAAGGAGCAGAACACGCAGCAGTCGCCGGCATCGGGCCGCAACCGCTCACCACACGCGCTGCATTCGTGGAAGTACCGGCACGCATCCGCGGGCATGCGCTCTTCCGAACGAAAGCCGCAGAACGGGCAGGTCAGTACGGATGTCCGGATAGGAATCATGCGGGTTGCTCCTGCGGCAGGCGGCCGCGCTCGTCGACCGTGATCCGACCGTGCCCACGGTACGACCACCAGACGAGCAGCGCAACGGCCCAGAGCGACGCGATGAAGTGGATTCGAAGGTCCGCGACGGGCTCGCCGGCGCTCACGGCCAGCCGCGACTGCCAGGCGTCGGGCATGGCCGTGAGGAACGCGTTGCGTACGGCGTGGAGCGGCATCACGGCGAAATCGACGACGCACGTCCACGGGATCAGCAGGGTGAGTACGAGAAAGCCCGCGATCGGGTGCTTCGCCACCAGTCCGGAGATCCGTCGTCTCATGTTCCCGTCCTCGGGCTGGCGGCGTGGTCGGCGTTCCCGTGGATACGCGCGCCGCACCGTCCGCGCTGCGGCGAGTCAGAGCACCAGCTCCAGCACGTCGTCCCGCACGATAAAACCGTGTCGCAGATAAAGCGAGCGGCTGCGTTCGGTCGGCCAGAGGATGACGGCCTGGACGTCGCCGCGCTCGCGGCACCACTCGAGCGCGCGGGTCAGCAGCCGCGCGCCGATGCCCTCGCCCCTATGACCGTCCCGAACGTACATGTTCGTGATGTACGCGTGCGCTTCGGGCTCCGCGACGGGGTTGGGCACCTTCTCGAGGACGTGGAGCCAGACCTGCCCGACCGCCTCGCCGTCGCGCTCGGCGATCCAGCACCGCCACGCGCGGTCCGCGCCCAGCCGCTCGGCCATCCAGTCGCGGCAGCGGCGGACGAACGCGTCGCGGTCCTCGATCGGCGGGTTCAATGCGACGCGGAACTCGTAGCGCAGGCGCGCGAGCGCAGCGCTGTCGGCGGCGGTGGCCGCCCGGATCGCCGTGTTCATCCGACGTGCCGTACGTCCCTCCCTGTCGATGCCACACGGGACGCCGCCGAAGGTTCCGACTGCCCTGGCGCGCGCGCGATGTGCCGGCGCGCGATGTGCCGGCGCGCGCTGTGCCGGCGCACGCGCTGTACCGGCGCGCGCGCTGTGCCGGCGCGCGCGCCGCATCAGGACGTGCCGGTCGCGTGGCCCGGCCGTACCACGAGCCTCAATCGACCTCGTTCGAGCCGGCCCCGGCCACGAGGATCAACGATGCGGCCTCGCCCGGCCTCGGGTCGGCGGGCTCACGAACCTCCGCGAGCTGCCGGCCGCGCCGCTCGAGCGCCCGGGTCCACGACTCCCGGGTGCGGAGATACCCCGGCATCGCCGTGAATTCCGGCGGTGCCAGCGGTGCGAACGCGCGCTCGCGCCGGCGGGCGGCCGACGCGGCGGCAGCGCCGTGGATTCCAGCGGCGCCAGCGGTGTGGGAACGTCTCCTCGCGCCAGCCATCCGCGGCGGGCATGCCGTCGGCGAGCGGACGCACCGTCCGGATGACCAGCCGCCCGCGCGGCGCGACCTCGTGCCGGAGCGCGCTCGGCACGCCGTCGATCCGCTCACCGAGGAGCGAGGAGTTCGACACCGCCACATCGTAGCCCCTGTACCCTTCCTGTGACCCGACGTCGTACATTCGAGCGTCGGGCAATCCAACCGGCCACCTTCCCGGGAGTGCCCATGTGCCCCCGGTGCCTTGAGCCACCTGGGGGGGACCTGCGCCCCGGGGAGGCGGCCGAGTGCACGTCCAGTGGGGAGTTCGCGCTTCGAGCGCCTGTACAGGGGCGACGTTGCACTCGGCCGGCCGGGTCACCGCAAGCCGAGGAGGGCTTTTGAGCACATCCTACGAGTTGCTGGTCGGCATCGACTGGGCCACCGAGGCGCACCAGGTGTGTGTCCTCACTCCAGAGGGCGAGGTGGTCCTGGAGCGGACGGTCGAGCACAACGCACCGGCCATTTACGCCTTGCTCGAAGGGCTGCTCGCTCGTGTGGGCGGCCGAGCCGAGGCGGTCGCGGTCGGGATCGAGGTGCCGCGGGGCGCGCTGGTCGAGACGCTGCTCGAGCGTCGTGTGCATGTCTACGCCCTCAATCCCAAGCAGCTCGACCGCTTTCGCGACCGCCACGGCGTCGCCGGCGCCAAGGATGACCGGCGGGACGCCTACGTGCTCGCCGATGCGCTGCGCACCGACCTGCACAAGTTCCGCCGCGTCACGTTGGATCACCCCCTCGTGATCCAGATCCGCGAACTCTCGCGCGCCGACGAAGACCTGCGGGGCGAGGCGAACCGCCTCACCAACCGCCTGCGTGAGCAGCTCTACCGCTGGGTGCCGCACCTGCTCTCGCTCTCGCCCTCGGCCGACGAGCCCTGGTTCTGGGACCTGATCGAGCGCGTCATCCGATCGGACTCGGTCCGCCTCCGCCGCAGCCAGGCCGAAACTCTGCTTCGCCGACACCGCATCCGGCGCCTCACACCAGATGATGTGCTGGCTACGCTTGGGGCCGAACGCATGAAGGTCGCACCTGGCGCGGCAGAGGCCGCGCGCACCCACATTCGCCTTCTTCTGCCGCGCCTGCGCGTTGTGCACGAGCAGCGCAAGGCCTGCGCGAAGCAACTCGCCGGCCTCCTGGACGAGTATGCGGCCGAGGAGGATGAGGAACGTGAGCATGGCCCGAGCGACGTCGATCTCCTGCGCTCCTTGCCCGGTGTCGGCACTGTCGTCACCGCCACGTTGCTTGCCGAGGCCGCCTCGCTCGTGCGTGAGCGCGACTATCCAGCGCTGCGCGCGTTGGGCGGCCTCGCGCCGGTGACCAAACGGAGCGGCAAGAGCCGCATCGTCCTCATGCGATACGGCTGCAACACGCGGCTCCGAAACGCCTTCTACCACTGGGCGCGCACCAGCGTCCAGCACGACGAGGCCGCCCGAACCTACTACGCGGCCCTGCGCGCCCGGGGTCACAGCCACGGGCGCGCGCTCCGCAGTGTGGCCGATCGCTGGCTCCGCATCCTCATGGCCATGCTCAGTACCCGCTCCCTCTACGATCCCCAGCACGAGCGCCGCGTCCGTGCCGCCGCATGACACCCTTGACTACGGGTGGGGAGTCCCCCCCGCGAAAGCCACGCAGTGGTGCGGATTCGCACCACCCCCCGGCGGCGCCAGCGCCGCCGCCCCCGCGGCGCAGCCGCGTATCTACTGCGTTCCCGCCGCCTGGATGCGCTCGGCCAGGTTCTCCATGCGGGCGAGCAGCTCGTCGGTCCGGGGGTCCTGCGCCTTCATCGCCTCGAGCAGGTCGTCCTGGTACGTCTCGATCTTCCGGGCCACGTCCTGGCGCTGCATGGCCTCGGCCTGCGCCGACTGGATCTCGCGCTGCATCCGCTGGCCCTCGAGCAGGATCTCCCGCATGCGCGCGGTGTCCTTCTGCGCACGTGCCTGCTGGAGCTCGTCGCCGAGCGCCTCGAGGCGGCCGATCGTCTTCTCGATCCCGGGGTGCGCTTCGATCATGGCCGCCTCGACGGTCTCCTGGGCGGCTTCGCGCTCGGTTCGGAGCTCGGCGTTCGCCTCGATCGTCTGCTCCTGGATCGTGGCGAGTTCCTGGCGCACCTGCTGGAGCTCCATGAGCATCTGCCGGACGCTGTCGGGGATCTGCGGCGCCTGCTGCGTCCGGGCCGCGGCCGGCGCCGCCGCGAGCAGCAGCGCGCCGACGGCCGTGGCGATCGCAGGGGCGAGGCGGGATGCGTTCATGAGGACTTCCTTCCGTCGATGTTCGCGTTCGGCGATCCGTTCCGATGGACGGGGGCGGTTCCCCGTCGCCGGGACGAGCCGTAAGATACAGGCCGCGTGCCAGCGTGTTCCTGGCGGCGCCGACGGACGCGCGCCGCGGGCCGGCCGGCGGGTCCGGGACGCAGCGACAGCGATGCACGCGAGCATTTCCGCAGAGGAGGGCGTATGAGGTTCGGCCGGACGAGGATCCGGGTCGTCGCGCCGCACGCGGGGGACAGGGCCCCCGCGTGCGGCGCGGAAGGCCCGGGCGGTGACGGATCGGAAACCGCCGGGGCACCCATCGCGGCCTCGGTGGACGGCGGGTGATGGGAACGACGATGGGGACGACGGCGACGGCGCCGCGGCTGACGGCGCAGGCGGCGCGCGACGTGATGCTCGCCGCGCAGGGGCTCGACCGGCGGCCGCGGCGGCGCACGCGCAAGGCGGACGTGCTCGCCGCGATCCGACGCATGGGCGCGCTCCAGATCGACACCATCCACGTGGTGGCGCGCAGCCCGTACCTGGTCCTCTGGAGCCGGCTCGGCGCGTACGAGCCCCGCTGGCTCGACGAGCTGCTCGCGGAGGGCGCGCTCTTCGAGTACTGGTCGCACGAGGCGAGCTTCCTCCCGGTCGAGCACTACCCGTTCTACCGGCACCGCATGCTCGACCCGAGCGGCATGGGCTGGAAGTACCGCCACGACTGGGTCGAGGCGAACCGGGCCGAGGTGCGACGCGTGCTCGAGCACGTCCGCGAGAACGGACCGGCCCGTTCCGCCGACTTCCAGCGCCGCGACGGCAGGGCGGGCGGGTGGTGGGAGTGGAAGACGGAGAAGCGCGCGCTCGAGATGCTCTTCACCGCGGGGGATCTCATGATCGCCCGCCGCGAGAACTTCCAGCGCGTCTACGACGTGCGCGAGCGGGTACTGCCGGAGTGGGACGATGCCCGGCTGCCGTCGCACGACGAGACGCGCCGCACGCTCGCGCTCGACGCCGTGCGCGCGCTCGGCGTGACCACGGCGCGGTGGGTCGCGGACTACTTCCGCACCGACAGGCGGGAGACGATCGAGACGGTGCGACGCCTCGGGGCGGAGGGCGCGCTCGTGAGCGTCGCGGTCGACGGCTGGACGGAGCCAGCCTGCGTCCACCCGGACCGCCTCGACCTCGTCGAGCGCGCCGCCGCCGGCGCCGTCCGCCCCTCGCTGACGACCGTGCTCTCTCCGTTCGACCCGCTGGTCTGGGACCGGGCGCGCGCGAGGGCCGTGTTCGGGTTCGACTACCGGCTGGAGTGCTACACCCCCGCGCCGAAGCGCCGCTGGGGCTACTTCGTGCTCCCCGTCCTGCGGCGCGGCGCGCTGGTCGGCAGGCTGGACGCCAAGGCGCACCGCCGCGACGGCCGCTTCGAGGTGAAGGCGCTCTACCTCGAGCAGGGCGTGCGGCCGTCGGGCGCGCTCGCCCGCGACGTCGCCCGTGCGCTGCGCGACGTAGCGGCCTGGCACGGCACGCCCGAGGTCGTCGTCCGGCGCTCGGAGCCGGCGGCGTTGGCCGCCCAGGTCGAGCGGGCGCTGGCCGGCTGAGCCCGCGCACTCGCCATGTAGATGCGGTCGCCGAGCGGCGACGCGTCGAAGTCGGCGGCGTTCGCCGCCACGTGGAAGACGACGTCGCCGCCGGCCTCCGGCGCCGTCCATTCGACCGCCCAGCGCGCCGTGCTCGCCGTCGCCGGCTCGAGTCCCTCGACGGTGTGCTGCGCGTAGCGCACGCCCGTCGCGGTGTCGGCGATCACCGCGACGCGCGCGCCGGCGGCCGTCAACGCGCCCGCCTGGCGGCCCGCCCGCTCGCCGGCGGCGAAGCGGACGGCGAGCTGGAAGCCGCCGGCCCGGAGCTCGGGGTGGGTGAGGACGATCCCGATCCGGTAGCTCGCGCCGGGCGAGTACGCGCCGGGCGCGCCCGTGAGCGCGAGCGAGCCGGCGGGATCGTTCGGCTCGGGGTCGAAGTGGCAGGCATGGCACGTCGGCTCGCCGAACCCGCCCGTGTGGCCGGGCGGCGGGCCGTCCGGAAACGGCCGCCGGACGGCGGCCGCGGAGAGCAGCCCCGCGGCGGCCGCGAGCGCCGCCAGCCTGAACGCCACCGGCCCGAGTGCCGCCGGCGGCCCCGGAGGAGCCGCCGGCGGCNNCGATCGTGTTGGCGTCGGTGCCGAACCAGATCTGACGGGTGGGCGCGTGGAAGACCATGTGGCGGACGGTCCCGCCGCCGCTGCCGATCGGCGTGATGCTGAAGAACTCCTCGGCCTTCGGGTCGAAGCCGACGAGCCGGTTGGGCTGGACGCCGGTCTCGACGAACCACGCGCGGTCCTCGTCGTCCATCGTCATCGCGTAGGGGCGTCCGCCCTCGCCCGACGGGATGCGCCACTCCCGGAACGTGCCGGCGGCCGGCTCGTACCGGCCGAGGTAGCCCTTCGCGTAGTCGACGTACCAGACCGCATCGTCGCTGGTGATCCCGATCCGCCGCGTGCGCGCGTCGGCGCGCGGCGTCTCGATCTCGCGGAGCTCCATCGTGGCCGGGTCCACGGTGGCCAGCTTGTTCGTGCCCAGCAGGTTGATCCACGGCCGGCCCTTCGAGTCGACCGCGATGCCGTACGGCCGGGCGCGCGGCGTCGGCACCGGGATCAACTGGATCCGCCCGGTCCGCTTCTCGAACTTGCCGACGAGGTTGCTGCCCTGCGCCGTGAACCAGATGTCCCCGTTCGGGTCGAAGACCAGGGTGTGCGGATCGCGGGCGGCCGGGTCCGGCATCGGGTACTTCGTGACCTCACCGGTGCGCGGGTCCAGCTTGCCGATGTGCGCCGTGCGGTTCCCCGCGTACCACACGGTGCCGTCGGCGTCCACGATGAGGTTGTGCGGCCCGGTCCCCGGCTCGAGCTCGTGGCGCCAGAACTCGCCCGAACGTGGATCGAGCACGCCGACGTAGTCGCCCCGCTGTCCGACGAACCAGACCCGGTCGTCGGCTCCCACGTAGGGATCCCGCGGCCGGGTGTCCTCCCACGGCACGGTCCACTCGGTGATCTCCACCTCGTCGGCGGCGCCGGGCCCGTCAGGGACGGCCAGGCTCCCGAACCACAGCAGCGGCAGCACGACGATCGCGGCAACGGCTTTCATCCTCACCTCCTGGTTGTGGGTAGGCTCCATAGATAGACGCGCGGCGCCGACATTGCGATGGGCCGGCGGTTCACCGCCGCCGGCCCATCGCCCGGTCCATCCGCTCGACTCCATGCGCCCGCCGCGCCGTTGCGTCACTCGAAATGGTAGAACAGCGAGGCGAGGACGCGCGCGTCGTAGTCGCGATGGTCGGACAGCGGTAGCCCGACGCCGACGCCGAGCACGAGGCTCGACGCCGCGAACGGCCTCACCCGCAGCCCGGGCGCGAGCACGGAAACCGGCCCGGTCGCCGGGTCGCCGTCGAGCGCGCTCCGGCCGCCGTACTCCACCAGCGCCTCGAGCCGCGGCGCGAGGCGGCGCAGCACGGAGGCGTCGAACGCGAGCTCGCTGTCGCGGTCGGGGTCGGCGGCGAAGCCGAGCCGCGCCCAGCCGACCATCTCCCACTCGCCGGCGGCCAGCCCGGCGTTCAGGAAGGGCTCGATGTGGTAGACGTCGCCCTCTTCGGCGTCGTGCGTCTCCGCGGGCGCGTCCGGCTCCGCCTCGTGGGCATGGCCGTGCCCCTCGCCCGTGGGCAGACCCAGCGCGAGGCCGTAGCCGATGAGCACGCCCCGGTCCTCCAGCGCGTAGCTCGCGAGCTTGGCCGCGACGTGTGTCTCGCCCATAGCCGACCCCGTCACGTCGTACGGGATCCCGGCCTCGAGGCTGAAGCTCCGGCTGAACGCGTACTCCGCTTCGAGCTCGAGCGCGCGTGCGTCGGCCGGGCTCGCGGCGTTGTAATCCAGACGGACCTTCCGGTCCGGTGAGATGGATTCCGCGAACAGCGGATGCGTGAAGTGCAGCCCGTGGTCGTGCGTGTGCCCCTCGTCGTGCCCGTGCTCCTGCGCGCCCAGCGGCCGCGCGGCCACCGCGGCGCCGATCGCCGCGAGGGCGAGCGCCGCCAGCCGGACGCGGATGCGAGGCGTGCCGACCGCGGTCCCGGTCGATCGATTCTTTCGCATGAGAGAACCCCCACCGATCTCCTGGGTGTGGAACGGTGCGACGCCGTCCCGGCGGCCGCGGCCGCGGGACGACGTTGCACTTGCCGTCCGTGCCTCGTGACTCAGGCGTCGATCGGTGGAGCGTTCGCGTACGGGTGAAAGTGCGGCAGCAGCCGCGGCGGCGTGCAATCCGCCTCGGTCGGCCGCGGCCCTCGCGGCGCACCGTCGGCCGGCGGCGGGTCGGCCGTGGCCGGCGGCACCGAGGGCGGACCCGCCATCGCACACGGCCCCGTGCAGGTGCACGGCGTCGCACGGTCGCCCTCGGCCCCCGTCGGATCGGCGTGGAAGCCGCCGTGGCCGCCGTGGCGAGATGCCGCCGCGGCGCTGCCGGCACGACCGGCCGCCGGGGGATCTGTCGGGTCTGCGGGATCGACCGGCGCGAGCGCGGCGTGCGATGAGGCGGTGGGGGCGGGGAGCGCATCGTGATGCGCGCACGGATGGGCGCCGGTGGCTTCTTCCAGGCTCGGGAAGAAGCCCAGCGTGGCCATGAGCGCGGCCGAGAGGCGCTGTGGGAGCCGGCGTCCCATGCTCGCACGCTCGCGCGGGTTCGGCGTTACGGCGGTCGGGCGCGACCCGGCCGCCAGAGCACAAGCTCGTCCCGGCCCGCGACGGTGTCAAGCTTCAGGTCGTGTGGCGGTCTCCGATGATCAGGCTCATGCAGGTCGGGCCGGCCTCGGCCTTGAGGAGCTCGCCGAGGTCGACCTCGAGCGTGGTGAAGCCGTGGCGCTCGAGCCGTTCACGGGTGCGGGGGAACCCGGCCGCGACGATCAGTGACGCGCCGATGCGCAGCGTGTTGGCGGCGGCGTCCTCGCCCCCGGCGACCGGCAGGATGTCGAGGCCGCGCATCGGCGAGAGATCCGCCCACGCCGGGTTCGCGACGAGGACATCCCCGCCCGCGTGCGTACACGCCGTCTTCAGGTGCAGGCAGCCGGTGACGCGGACCGGGACCACGGCGTACCCGCGCGGCTCGGCGATGCGACAGAGCCGCTCGATCCCCTCGTCGTCCGTCCGGCTCGAGCGGCCGACGTAGAGCGTGCGGCCGATCCGCAGCACGTCGCCGCCGTCGAGGCGAGCCGGCGGGTGCAGCCGCTCGAGCGGGAGCAGCCCGGCGAGCGCGGCGGCGATGCCCGGCAGCTCGGGTGCGCGGGCGCGTGCGCCGGGCCGGGTGCGGTGAGCACGGCGACGTCGTCGAGGATGACGGCCGTGTCCTCGACGAAGACCGCGTCCGGCAGCCCGTCCTCGGCAGCGAGCCGTCGGACGGTCGCGCCGGCCCGCTCGAGCGCGCGCTCGTACCCGGCGTGCTGCGCCCGCGCCCGCCCCACGTCGATCGGACGCCGGGGCAGGTACGTCAGTTCACAGGCGCCGATCGCGCTGCTGATGGCGCGTGTCACGGCGATCGGCACGCGGGCCTCCCTTCGGTGGATCGTTTCCGGGTCCGCGGCAGTATAGCATTCGGTCCCGCGGGCCGCGGGCCGCGGGCCGCGGGCGCCGCGATGCGCAAGGGCGCAGGCGACGCGAGGGGCCACGGGCCCGTACTCGGCCACGCCGCGCCCCGGCGGGCCGGCGCGGGAGGCGCCGCCGCCGGCGTGTGGCGTCGCGGGCCGGAATGCCGTACCATTGTGGTTCACGCTCTCTTCGGCCGTCAACCGAATCACCAGTCGACCGGGTATCCATGAAGCAGCACGCGCGCAGCGCCGGTTTCGTCCTCGCCCTCGCGGTCACGTTCGTCCTCGGCGGGTTCCTGGTCCCCAGGCCGACGGAGCAGACCGGGCCGCGGCTCTTCCAGGAAGTCATCTCGCTGGTCGCCGGCCGGTACGTCGACAGTCTGGACGCGTCGTCGCTCTACGAGAAGGCCGCGCGCGGCCTGGTCGACGAGCTCGAGGACCCGTACGCCGCGCTCTACAGCCCCGAAGAGATCGAGGCGTTCACGGTCGCCCACGAGGGCCGCTACGGCGGCGTGGGGATGCTGGTCGGCAACCAGCAGGGCGTGGCGGTCGTCGAGCGCGTGTTCCCCAACACGCCGTCGGAGCGGGCGGGGCTCCAGGTCGGCGACCGGATCCTCGCCGTCGATGGCGCGTCCACCGAGGGCTGGCCGCTCGACAAGGTGACCGGCCGGCTCAAGGGCGACCCGGGCACGAACGTCCGCGTCGGGCTCGGGCGCCGGGGCGCGGTCGACCCGTTCGAGGTGCGGTTGACCCGCGCCGAGATCCACATCCCCGCGGTCCCGTACTCGCTCGTGCTCGACGACGGCGCCGGCTACATCCCGCTCCTCCAGTTCGGCGAGTCGGCGGCGGAGGAGGTCGAGACGGCGGTCCGTCAGGTCATCGCACAGGGCGCGACCCGGCTGGTGCTCGACCTGCGCGGCAACGGCGGCGGGATCATGAACGACGCGATCGAGATCGCGGGGCTGTTCCTGCCGAAGGGCACGCTCGTCGCGCGACAGTGGGAGCGCGCCGGCGGTGACCGGCTCTACCGCTCGGCCTCGGCGCCGCTCGCGCCCGACATGCCGCTCGTCGTCCTCGTCGACGAGTGGTCGGCCTCGGCCTCCGAGATCGTGGCCGGCGCGCTCCAGGACCACGACCGCGCCGTCCTGGTCGGCGAGACCTCCTTCGGAAAAGGGCTCATCCAGAGTGCCTACCGCCTCGACGGCGGCTACATCGTGAAGTTCACGACCGGCAAGTGGTTCACGCCGAGCGGCCGGACGATCCACCGCGAGCGCGAGCTCGTCGGTGGCAAGCTGGTCGCGATCCGCGACTCGGCCGTCGCCGATACCGGCGCCGCGGGCCGGCCGGTCTTCCGTTCCGATGCCGGCCGCAAGATCTACGGCGGCGGCGGGATCGTGCCGGACCTGATCGTCCGGCCGGACACCCTGGTCGCCGAGGACCAGGCGTTCCTCAAGGCGATGATGCCGCACTCCCAGGACCTGCACCTCGCGCTCTTCGACTACGCCTTCGAACTGAAGTCCCGCGTTCGTCCGGACTTCGAGGTCACGCCCGCGTGGCGCGAGGAGCTTTTCCGACGGCTCAGCGCCCGCGGCGTCGACATCGACCGGCCGCTCTACGACGCCGCGGCCGGCTACGTCGACCGCAT
>JABAOG010010732.1_pt1 | contig 11335 bp, 12 predicted proteins | sample 7062131 | NCBI WGS metagenome assembly JABAOG01 (sample SAMN14538629, study PRJNA623070) | marine sediment metagenome | biome: marine biome [ENVO:00000428]; feature: marine pelagic biome [ENVO:01000023]; material: deep marine sediment [ENVO:00002113] | place: India: Arabian Sea | collected... | reverse complement strand
CGGCGTCTCGGGTCCAGCGGAGCCAACTCGTCGAGCTCCTGGGCGAGAAGGCCATCGAGACACATTCGCTCTTCCTCGACGATCTCGACTTCCTCGGTCGGCTCGTGACCGCCCTGGGTCGTCTGGCGCGAGGACGAGCCCGGTTCCGAGGGAGCGATCTGGCGCTCCTCATCCAGCAGAGCGGATTCGACGCGCTTCCCATCGTGACGCTGGTGACCTTCCTGCTGGGGCTCATCCTCGCGTTCGTGGGAGCCGTCCAGCTCCAGACCTTCGGCGCCACCATCTACGTGGCCGACCTGGTCGGGGTCGCCATGGTGCGGGACATGGGCGCGCTCATCACGGGAATCATCATGGCGGGTCGGAGCGGGGCGGCCTTCGCGGCCCAGATCGGCTCCATGAAGGTCACCCAGGAGACCGACGCCCTGACCACGATGGCGATCTCGCCCATCGAGTTCCTGGTGGTTCCCCGGGTCCTGGCGCTGAGCCTGATGATGCCCCTGCTGACGGTCTACGGAGACGCGATGGGCATCCTGGGTGGTGGCTTCGTGGGCCTGACCATGCTGGGCCTCTCACCGTTGGAGTACTACCAGCAGACGATCGCGGCCCTCAGCCTCGGGGACCTCACCGGGGGGATCTTCAAGGGGAGCGTCTATGGCGTGCTCATCGCCATCGCCGGATGTCTGCGGGGGATGCAGGCCGGCAAGAGCTCCTCGGCCGTAGGCGAGGCCGCCACGTCGGCCGTGGTGACGGGCATCGTGCTCATCATCGTGGCGTGCGGCGTGTTCGCCTATGTCTTCTACGCCCTGGGGCTCTGATGCCGTCGACCGCGCTGGCCGCCGACGGCCCCCCGGCGATCAGCGTCCGCGGCCTGACCATGGCGTACGGGGACTTCGTGCTCCAGCGCGACCTGAGCTTCGACGTCGCGGTGGGCGACATCTTCGTGATCATGGGCGGAAGCGGATGCGGCAAGAGCACGCTCCTGCGACATCTGATCGGTCTGAAGGAGCCCGCGGGCGGAGAGATCTTCTACGGCCGCGAGAGCTTCTCCGGGGCGGATCCCGGCAAGCGGCGGGAGATGATCCGGCGCATCGGCGTCCTCTACCAGAGCGGAGCGCTGTGGAGCTCGATGACGCTCGCGGAGAACGTCGCCCTGCCGCTCGGGGAGTTCACCCGGCTCCGGCCGTCCGAGATCCGCGAGGTCGCCGCGCTCAAGCTCGCCCTGGTGGGCCTGGCCGGCTTCGAGGACTACTACCCCTCGGAGATCAGCGGCGGCATGCAGAAGCGGGCCGGTCTCGCCCGGGCCATGGCCCTGGACCCCGACATCCTCTTCTTCGACGAGCCCAGCGCGGGGTTGGATCCCATCAGCGCCCGGTTGCTCGACGATCTCATTCTCGAGCTGCGCGACAGCCTCGGGGCCACGATCGTCGTGGTGACCCACGAGCTGGCGAGCATCTTCGCCATCGGCACCAACAGCGTCTTCCTGGACGCGGAGACCCGGACCATGATCGCTCAGGGGGTGCCTTCGGAGCTCCGGGACCACGCTCCCGAGCTGCGCGTCCGACGCTTCCTGAGTAGAGGCGAGGTGTAAGATGGCTCGAAAGGCCAGCCCGGCCCTCATCGGATCTTTCGTGCTGGGAGCCGTCGTCCTGTCCGTCGTGGCGGTGGTCGTCCTGGGCTCGGGCCGGATGTTCCGCGACACCGAGCGATTCATCTCCTTCTTCGACGGCTCGGTGGCCGGCCTCGAGGCCGGTGCGCCGGTCCGCTTCCGCGGCATCCAGGTCGGTGAGGTGGAGCGGGTGCTTCTGGACCTGGAGGGCACCCAGCGGCTCACCGGTGACGCCCGGATCGCGGTCGTGTACCAGGTCGACCGCGAGGTCATCGAGTCCCGGGGCGGCGGCGCCCGACTGGACGACCCCCTCGATCCGACCCTGCTCCTGCGGCTCGGCCTCCGGGCCCAGCTGGCGAGCGAGAGCCTCGTGACCGGCCGCAAGTACATCGCCCTCGACCTGCTCCCCGATGCCCCGCCCCCCGCGGAGCCCGTGGCCGGTGCCCCGTACCGCGAGATTCCCACGGTGAGCTCGGGACTCGAGCGGATCGAGGACGAGCTCTACGGCATCATCGCCGAGCTCGGCGCGGTGCCCCTCGACACGCTCGTCAACGTCGCCACCGACGCCTTCGCCGAGTTCGGCGCCCTCGCCTCCCACCCCGAGCTCGAGACGGCCCTGGAGGAGCTGCCGGAGACGCTCCGCGGCCTTCGAGCGGCGGTGGTGGATCTCCGGACGCTGGTCGCGAACGTGGACGCATCGCTGGGCCCGATCCGCGAGGAGATCACCGCCACGAGCACCCAGGCGAATACGACCATGCGCCGCTTCGAGTCCACCCTCGAAGAGGTCAACGGCCTCCTGGAGCCCGAGTCGCCGGCCTTCGTCCGATTCGAGCAGGCGATGATCGACCTGAGCGAGGCGAGCATCGCGCTCCGCAACCTCGCGGACTACCTGGAGCGCAACCCCAGCGCGCTGATCCGCGGCAGACCCGGCGGAAATCGATGACGTCTACGGCCATGCCCCTCCGTCGAAAGACCCGGCCCCTCGTGGTGGCCCTCCTCCTCGTGCCGGCGGCGTGCCTCGGGCCGCGGGCCGACCCGTCGTCCTTCTTCGTGCTCTCGCCGGCCGCGGCCGCCGCTGAAGGCGCGGCTCCCCTCGCGGTCACCGTCGGTGTCGGGCCGATCTCCCTCCCCGGGTACCTGGAGCGCTCGGAGATCGCGATCCGGGAGACGGAGCATCGCCTCGCCTATGCCGCGACCGACCGGTGGGCGGAGCCCCTCGGGGCCAACCTCACGCGCGTGTTCGGCAGGAACCTCGAGCGGCTTCTGCGGCCCGACCATCTCGCCTTTCACCCGTGGTACGCGTCGGCGGGCGTGGAGTACGGCGTCGCGATGGACATCACGCGGTTCGAGGCCGACGGAGACGGCACGTCGGTGACGCTCGAAGCCACCTGGCGGGTCGAGGTGGTCGGAGACGGCACCGTGCTCCGTCGCACCTCCGTGATCCAGGAGGAATCGGAGGGGTCGGGAACGGAAGCCTCCGTGGCGGCGCTCAGCCGCGCTCTGGCTCGTCTCGCGCAAGACGTCGCCCTCGCCGTCCGCAGGGCCCACGAGAGCTGACCGAGGGCGGTTTGCGGCCCCCGCCGGCAAGGGAACGCGGGCTTCGACGCAGTCCCGGCCCGGCCGGCCGGCGCAGGTACCACCCCTCTCGCGGCAACCTGGGAGACCCGCGGCGAACGTCCGCCCCGTGAGCCTCGCTCCTCCCGGGATGCGCCTCACAGGTCGCACACCCGATCGAACCGTACGACCGAGCGAGGAGAGTCATCATGAAGTGCACGGTGGACGCCAAGCAGCTACGGCGCCTGGACATCCAGGGATTCGACACGGTGGACGAGGTCCGTCTGGCGGAGGTGGCGCCCTGGCATCGGCTGGCGTTCCAGCTCTGCGCCACGCTCGCCATCGTCGGAACGGTGTCGGCGTCGACGACGCTGCTGTCCGTTCTCGCTGCCGTGGCGTTCGCCGCCGCCCTGTCGCCGGTGCACCCCTTCGATCTGATCTACAACCACGGCATCCGTCGGACGACGGGCACGCCCCCGTTGCCGAAGCGGGGGGCCCCGACGCGATTCGCCTGCGGCATCGGTTCGCTCATGCTCCTGGCCATGGTCGGAGCCTTCCACAGCTCGGCCGATGCCATCGGATACGGCCTCGGCGTCGTCCTCGTCTCTTCGGCCGTGCTGGTCGGCACGACGGACATCTGCGTCCCGTCGATGATCTACCGGGCCCTCTTCGGGGCGCCCGCGCGCAGAATCGCGCCCTCGCCGGAGCCCGTGCTGGACGACGATCTCCGTAGGTCCGCTTGAGCGCTCGGGTCCAACGGGAGGGCACGTCAACCATCGCCCTCGATCTACGTAGGACTGCGTAGAGAGCGCACCGGCCCATCCGACGATGTTCGTGCCACCGGGAAGAATGTTCTTGTTTCGGTGTATGTCGAGAGTCTAGCGTTGATGATACCCCCCAATCGCCCCCCCATGGCACCCCATACCCGCCTCGCCCCGCGCGTGGCGCTGGCCTTCGTCGTTCTGACGGTCGGCCAGGGCTTCGCTCCCGGGCTCGCTCCTCCCGTGGAGGATGCCGGGACCGCTCGTCCCATGGACGATGGCCGGCTCGCTTCCCCCGTGGAGCATCCCGGCTTCGCCCCGTTGGAGGCTCCCGTCGGGANNAGCTCTGCCGGTGCTCACGCTCCCGTGGCTTCGCGCCCGGTCGATCCGCTCGCTCGTCTCGAGCTCCGCATGGCTTCCGTCGAGCGGCAGGGCCGGGAGCTGCGGCTCCTCCACGAGCGCCGCGTCGCGCCCCTCATCGCCCTGCTGGAGCTGCGCACGTCCGCCAGTCCGGAGTCCATCGAGCGCACGGCTCTGGCGCTGGTGCGCGAGGGAGTAGCCTCCGGCGTGGATCCCCGCCTCCTGGCCGCGGTGCTCCTGGTCGAGAACCCCTGGCTCGACCCCATGGCCCGCAGCCCCGTGGGCGCGGTGGGCCTCATGCAGGTCATGCCGTTCCACGCCGGCCAGTGGGGCTGCCCGGGAGACGATCTCGAGCACCCGGAGACCAACATCTGTCATGGCGCGAAGATCCTCGCGGAGGCGATCCGCCGGGCGCGCGATCTCGACACGGCCCTGCTCCGCTACAATGGATGCCGGTACGGCACCAACACGCCGGATTGCCATCGGTACCCGCAGTGGGTATCCCTGCGAGCGGGCCCCCACTGGATGGCGGAGATCGACGCCGCGTTGTACGGGGCGGAAGCCCCCACGGGCTGACGGCCACCACGGCGGCGGGAGGACCCGCGCACATGACCGGCCACGCCGGGGCCATCGACATCCGGGCCGCCCTCGAGCGGATCGCGCCCGAAGAAGGTCGGTACCTCCACGAGGAGACCCGGCACGACAACGGCCCCAGCGACGTGCGCGGGAGCCTCATCGGCTCGTGACCGGTCCTTCCACGTGGACCGAACCTCTTTCGTCACTCGGTCGGCCGACGCACCGACGCCACCGACCGCCTTTCCCGGAGCGCGCCGTCATGAGCGAGAGCACCATCACCGTCGAGATCGACGAGCACCACACCTTCGAGGTCGAGCCCACCGGCGAGCGGGACGTCTGGACCGAGGCTCGAGCGATCCTGGAGGGGTCGTGCGCGGTGGAGAGGCGGGAGGACGGGTCCTTCACGCTCTATCCGGTGAGCCGGGTCACCGCCGTCTACATCGGGACCGTGCCGAAGCGCGAGGTCGGGTTCCCCACCCTCCCCGACGCCCGGGGCTGAACCACGGGACCCTGCGTCCGACGGTCGGCTACCTTCGGTCGCGCCGGTTCGCAGGTCGGGCGTCTCCCACCACGCGGACCCTCACGCGCCTCGCCTCGCCCGGCAGGTAGGCCAGGGGCAGATCCTCCACGTCGACGACGCTCAGCGTGGCTTGGTCGGCGCCCGCCTCCAGGGCTCGCTCCCGCGCCAGGGACTCGGCCTCTGCCAGGGCCGCCTCGCGGGAGACGCCGCTGAAGACGCGGTCGATCTCGCCGCTCACCTGGGCGATGGCCGCGCCCACCGCGTTCGCCACGGCCGCATGAGGAGGGTGCACGACCTCGCTGATTCCCGGCAGGCGCCCGGGAACGAGGAACGCGGCGCCTCCTACGGCCACGAGCGGGAGCGGCCGGGCGTCCACCTTCATCCGGTCCACACCCTCCTCCACCATCTCCCGGAATCGACCTGCGGCCCACCGCACGGCCCCCGGATCCAGACCGGCGACTCGCTCCCGCTCGCCCAGGTCCGCGAGGCCGGCGGCCACCGCGACGTCGGTGGCGGTCAGCCGGTCTCCGCCGAAGACCATCGCCTCCGAGGCGAGGCGGTGCCCGACGCTCGTGGGCCCCACGGCACATCTCTCGCCGTCGACCATCGTGCCGCCGCCCAGGCCGAGGGAGAGGAGATCCGGCATGCGGAAGAGCGTGCGGACGCCGCCCACCTCCACCGCTCGATTGGCCTCCCTCGGAAAGCCCGACTTGAGGTGGCCGATATCGGTGGTCGTCCCCCCGAAGTCGGCGACCATGGCATCGTCGAGACCCGAGAGAAAGGCGGCGCCCCGCATGCTGTTGGTGGGACCCGAGGCGAAGCAGTGCACGGGAAAGGCCTCGGCCCGACCGGCGGCCACCACCGTTCCGTCGTTCTGCGTCAGGTAGAGCGGCGCCGTGATGCCCGACGTCCGAACGGCCTCGGTCAGGGCGCGGGTCGTGCGGCGCGCGAGACCGATCAGCGACGCGTTGAGTATCGCCGCGTTCTCGCGCTGCAGCAGCCCGATGCGCCCCAGGTCGTGGGAGAGCGTCACGGCGACGTCCGGTGCCTCCACCGCGAGGATCTCGGCGACGGCATCCTCGCACTCGGGCGTGAGAGGCGAGAAGACCGCGCTCACCGCGACGCTGTCGATCGTCGAGTCACGGATCTCCCGGGCGATCTCGCGCACCCCGTCGGCGTCGAAGGGCACGAGGGGACGGCCGTCGTACTCGTGCCCGCCGCGCACCATGTACGTCCGTCCCCTCGCCAGCTCCGCCAGGTCCGCGGGCCAGTCCACGAAGGGCGGCAGTGAGCGGCCGCTGGGCAGTCCCACCCGGATGGCCACCACCGGCTGGACGTCCCGCCTCTGCACGACGGCGTTGGTGAAGTGGGTGGTTCCCACCATGACGCCGTCGACCCCCTCCACCGGACCCGCGCCGAGCTCCGCCAGGAGGAGCCCGAGAGCCTCCCGCACGCCCCCCGTGACGTCGTCGGTGGTGGGCGTCTTCACCCAGGCGGCGACGCGCCCCCGTTCGAGGAGAACGGCGTCCGTGTTCGTGCCGCCCACGTCGATGCCTATCGTGCGCACGGTCCGCCCACCGGCCCGGGAGCGGGCATTCCCAGCACGCCCGCGCTCGACCTCTTCGATCGGCCCGCCATCAGGCCGCCCCGAACGCCGATCGGAAGTCCAGGTCGTATCCGAAGGCCCGGGGGCCCACGTGCGCGAGCCCCTCGGGCGTCGTCTGCACCGCCGGCGCGGGCAGCGCCACCATCCGGACTCGCTGGCCGTACCGGAGCGCCTCGGTGCCGATGGCCTCCCCGGTCGTCGTGTCGAGGACGCAGATGATGTCGGGGACGGTGACGCGCACGTCGTCGTCGACCCACGCAACGGTGAACTCGTTCTGGAAGTCGACGCGCAGCGTGCTCCCCGCGTAGCCGTCCAGGCCCTCCACCCGGGCCGAGCCCCGAAGGAAGCCCCCGGTCGTCCTGCGATCCACGTCGACCACCTTGCCCGAGAAGGCCAGGAGCCCTCCGCCGTGCTCGACGACCGCTGCCACCGGGTCCGCCTTGCGGCGCCGGGCGTCCAGGACCGCACGACCGAGCTCGATGGCGGCGGAGACGGTGCGCGGGATCCCCCACTCCTTGACCTCGGCACCGGTCCGGGGTGCCTTGCACGTGGACGCGATCGAGCCCATCTCCACGCACACCTTGCGGCTCAGGCGCTCCATCCACGTCCAGCTCGCCACCCGCGACACCACGACGGCGTTGTCGCGGACATCGGCCAGCGTCAGCGGATACGGCCGCAGGTCGCCGATGGCGAAGCTCGAGTGCTGGGCCTCCGGGTAGGCGCGCCCCATGGTGTCGGCGTCCACCACGGGCAGATCCGTGACCGACGCGACCATGAGAGGCTGAAAGGCGTTGGAGCCCCCGATCTCCAGGGACATGACGGCGTCGAACGCCCTGCCCAGATACTCCTCCATCTGGCGGACNNAGGCCCGCCACCTCGGGATCCGGCAGCCGCTCCTCACCGACCAGCGGCGCGCCCATGGTGGACACCACGGCCACCAGGGCGTCGTCGGCCAGGGAGAAGGGGTCGACCAGGGAGATCGAGCCGCCGTCGGCGTAGAAGCGGTGGAGGTTGAGAAAGGCGTGATACGGGTCCCCGCCGCCGCCGGCGCCGAGGATCCACGCCCCGGTGGCCAGCGGCTCCAGGTCCTCCTGCCGGAGGGTTCGGGTTCGGGGCGCGTCCCCCGGGCCCGCCACGGGCGCCGGGTCCGGGGCGCTCGGCGACGTTCCGTCGTCCGGTGGCGTCGGAGATGTGGGCGATGTCATGGCCCCGAATATCCGGTGGCCGGCTCGTGCGGCAAGGCGCCGGGCGGCCTATCCTGGGGCCATGCCGAACCGGATCACCTTCGTGACCATCGGGCAGACGCCCCGCTCCGACCTGGTCCCCGAGCTCGTCGGGGCCCTCCCGGACGCGGTCGAGGTCGTGGAGCTGGGCGCGCTGGACGGGCTCGACGAGCGGGCCATCGCGGGCCTCGCGCCGGGGCCGGAAGAGGCGGCGCTGGTCACCCGCCTGCGGGACGGGCGGCAGGCGGTCGTCGGGAAGCCCGGCATCGCCCGGCGTCTACGCCGGATTCTCGAGAGCGAGGCACCGGAAGCGACGGCGACCGTCCTGCTCTGTACCGGCGACTTCCCCGACCTCGACGGGCCGGGGCTGTTCCTCGACGCGCAGCACATCGTGGACCACGGGATCGCCGCCCTCGGTGGAGCGGCGCGCTCCGTGGGGCTGCTCGTGCCGCTGGAGCGTCAGCAGGAGAGCCACCATCTGCGGCTCCGGGCCGGCAAGATGCTCCGCACGGCCCACGCCTCGCCGTACGAGGACGCAGACTTCGCCGCCGCCGGCCGGGCCCTGGCCGACTGTGGTCTGATCGCGATGCACTGCATGGGCTACACCGAGGCGCAGCGAGAAGCCGTGGCAGAGGGATCGGGTCGACCCGTGCTTCTGGCTCGCCGTCTCGTGGCGGCGGCCCTGACACAGGTCTTTTGACGTACTCTCCCGGGGACACGGGGCCGGACGGGTCGCTCCGCGGTCCTGGCCCCTCCGGTCCGCCGCCCGACGCACGCCGCCACCCTCGGCTCATGGAGCCCACCACGTTCNNCGTTCGGCCTGGGGGTCGCGATGGCGGTCCTGGGGGCCGTCATCGGCATCCAGCTCATCACGCGCGTGGGGATCACGCCGAACAGCTCCGTCATCGGCGCCATGGTCGCCCTCACCGCCGCGCGGATCCCCGTCACCCTCTTTCGGGGCATGGCCGACCTGAACCGGCAGAATCTCCTCCAGACGGTAATCTCCGGTGCCACGTTCGGGGGCGCCAACGCCCTCCTCCTCCCCATCGGCATCCCCTGGCTCATGGGCCGGCCGGACCTCGTCGGTCCCATGTTCGTGGGTGCCCTGCTGGCCCTGATCGTCGACGCGACGATGCTCTATCGGGTCTTCGACTCGCGGATCTTCCCCGCGACGGGGCTGTGGCCGTCCGGCGTGGCCACCTCCGAAGTGCTCATCGCCGGAGACGAGGGCGGAGGTCGCGCCCGCCTCCTGGTCGCGGGCGGCGTGGCGGGCGGCGCCGGGCAGCTCCTGGGCATCCCCATGGACATCTTCGGCGTCTGCTGGATCGGGAACGTATGGGCGCTGTCGATGTTCGCCCTCGGACTGCTCCTTCGCGCCCAAGCCCCTGCCCTCTTCGGCGTGGACCTGGAGGCGATGTACGTCCCCCACGGGATGATGATCGGCGCCGGCGTGGTCGCGCTGGGGCAGATGATCTGGGCGGTTCGAGAGGCGGGTGGGGCGTGTCCGGAGGACGGCGGCGGCATCCCGACGCGCGGGGCCCCCGCGCCGGCAGCGTATGCCGCCGCGGCGACGGTCGGTGGTCGCGCCTTCGGCCGCGCCCTGGTCGGTGGCTTCCTCGCCTACCTCCTGGCTGCCGGGACGTTGGCGGCCCTCGCCGGAATCGCCACGGAGGCGACCCCGGGTACGACGCTCGGCCTGATCGTCTTCGCGGCGGGCGCCGCCCTGGTATCCGAGCTCGTGGTGGGCCTGTCCGCCATGCACGCGGGCTGGTTCCCGGCCTTCGCCACCTCGCTGATATTCCTGGTCGTCGGGCTGCTCCTGGGGCTGCCGGAGGCCCCCCTCGCCCTCGTGGTGGGCTTCACGGCGGCGACGGGTCCGGCTTTCGCCGACATGGGCTACGACCTGAAGGCCGGATGGGTCATCCGGGGCTCGGGCGCCGATGCGGGCTTCGAGCTCCAGGGCCGACGTCAGCAGTACTTCGCCGAGCTGCTTGGGTTCGCCGTCGCCGCCCTATTCGTGTGGCTGGCCTGGGAGCGGTACTTCACGGCCGACCTCCTCCCCCCCGTCGACCGGGTCTACGTGGCCACCCTCGCCGCCGGGGCGAGCCCCGAGCTCTCCTTCTCGCTCCTGACGTGGGCCGTTCCCGGAGCCCTGGTGCAGCTCGCCGGCGGTCCCTCGCGCCAGATGGGTGTCCTGCTGGCCACCGGCCTCTTGATCCTGAACCCCTCCGCCGGGTGGACGGCCGCGGTGGCGCTGGCGGTGCGCGGGCTGCTCCTCCGGCGGTACGGCGAGACCGCCGAGGGACCGATGTACGTGTCGGCGGGCGGCTTCATCGCCGGCTCGGCCGTCGTCGGCTTCGGTTCCGGGGTATGGCGCGCCCGCTGACGCGGTACGACGGCCGCGTGAGGGGTCCGGAGCGCCGGATGGCGAGCCCACTGCCCATCGGCGCCGGCCACGTCCGACGTCGACGATCGGACGGTCCCGGTCGTTGCGCGCTGGACGCGAGCCGGCAAATTGGGTCCGACGCGGGGCGTCACCCACCGCTGGTGCGGTCCGCGACTTCCCCACCGTGCGAAGGAGGACCATGCCCAAGGGTCGCCACATCCGAGCGTTCGACTACGTCAACCAACCGTACGAGAAGGTTCGCGATGCGCTCCACGACGACGCCCTCACCATGCTTCGCGACGCGACGCAGGCCGCGGCCTCGAGGGCGCACGCCGTGGCCTCGGGCCTGCACGTGAACATCGGCGGCATCGAGTTGGGCGCGGAGATCGCCATCACCCTTCATTCCGTCGAGGACGACCCCAAGGNNAGACCGACGACCCGCCTCGATCTGGAATGGGAGGCGGCCAAAGCCCCCCGGCTCTTCCCCCTCATGAGGGGTCAGTTCTCCGCCTATGCCCTCACGAGCACGGAAACCCAGCTCGACTTCGAGGGGGAGTATCGGCCACCCCTCGGTGTCGTGGGGAGCGCCGTGGACGGCGTCGTCGGCCATCGGATCGCGGAGGCGTCCGTCCACCGCTTCGTGACCGACGTGGCGACCCATCTCCGCCGGCAGCTCTCCTAGGAGCCTGTCCGAGTAATGGGGCGAGCCGCCACCCGTGCATTCGCACGGGTACCCGGAGCGC
>JABAOG010000868.1_pt1 | contig 11343 bp, 10 predicted proteins | sample 7062131 | NCBI WGS metagenome assembly JABAOG01 (sample SAMN14538629, study PRJNA623070) | marine sediment metagenome | biome: marine biome [ENVO:00000428]; feature: marine pelagic biome [ENVO:01000023]; material: deep marine sediment [ENVO:00002113] | place: India: Arabian Sea | collected... | reverse complement strand
CGCCGCAGCCTCTCGCCCACGGCGCGAGCGAGGCCGCCGGTGCCCGCGGCCAGCTCGTAGACGTGCGGTGCCGGTCGGTCGCCGAGCGCCTCGGCGATGACCTCCGCGAAGAGCCGGTGGGCGCCGCTGGCCTCGTTGAGCGCCTCGAGCCGGAGCATCGATCGTTCCCTGACGATCGGATCGATGGCGGGGTCGTCGAGGATCTCCTCCCGCTCGTCGTGCACGTGGGCGTCGAGGGTCGCCAGCGGTCCGCGTGCCCGCAGCGCGTCGAGCAGCGAGCGCGCCACCGCGTCCAGGTCGGCCAGGCTCGGTGCCTCGGCGAGCAGCGCTCGGCCCCGCTCGACGGTCGCCGCCTCGCTCGTGAGCACCTCGTCGATGCGAGCCATCCGTGCCCGGTCGGTGACCCGCGCGAGCGGGTCCATCGGCGGCAGCCGGGAGCCGAGGCGGGCGAAGAGGCTCACCGCGTCATCCTATCATCGGGACGACCCGAGATTCGCGAGACGAGAGACGTGCTCGGCGAAACTGAAACACGTTATGGTCCGCGACCATGGCCCGCCGAGATCCCTACCGCGTGCATCGCTGGGTCGATCGCTTCGTGCTCGTCGGAGTGGTCGGCGCCGGTCTCCTCCATCCCGCTCCGCTCGAGTGGCTGAAGAGCTTCGGGCTCACGGTGGCCGTCCTCTGGGCGGCCGTCCTCGGGGGCGCCTGGGTCGTCACCCGCTGGGCCGAGTCGCGGACCGAGCGCATCCAGGGGCCGCGCCGCAAGCCGGCGATGGTACGCCAGGAGGCGAAGGTCACCGCCCAGGCGATGTGGGTGATGGCCGGGCTGGTCGCCTGGCCGCTGACCCAGTCCCGCCTCGGCGTTCAGACCGGCTTCCACTGGTCGCTCGAGGGCACCGGCTGGACGCCGCTGACCGCCACCTTGGTGACCATCGGCGGCGTCGTGGGCATCGACGCCTGGACCTACTGGAAGCACCGCGCGCTCCACACCAAGCCGCTCTTCGGCTTCCACCGGGACCACCACACCTTCGCCGATCCCACCGCCTTCGCCGGCTTCGCGGTCGGCCCCTTCGAGGCGCTCTGGACCTTCCTGCCGGTGCTGGCGGTGCTCCACCCCAAGGCGATCCACTGGGGCCCGTCCTACCTGGTGCTGGTGGTCGGCTTCGTCTCGCTCAACCTCTACCTGCACTGCGGCGTGACCGTGCGCTTCATCGAGGCGACGCTCCCCAAGATCGGCATCAACACCTCGGCGTTCCACAACGTCCACCACTCGCACGTGAAGGTGAACTTCGCCGAGGTGGCCACCTGGTGGGATCACATCTGCGGGACCCGCCTCGAGGACGGGCCCGGCGGGCCGCGGACCAGCCCGGCCGAGGCCGAGCCGGAGCCCGCGGCCGCGCGGGCGGGCTGAGCGCCGCTCAGGGCGCGGGCGGACCGACCGCCACGCCGCAGCGCACCCAGTCGCCAATGACCTCGGCGTCCTGGCTGTCCTTCTCGAGGCGGAGCAGGAAGGTCCCCGCGCCACCCACGTCGGCCTCCTCGATGGCGACCGCCGTGGTCGCGGTCTCGGTGTCGGTGCCGTACTCGGTCACGCCGGTGGCGTCGGTGATGGTGGCGGTCAGGCCGACGACCCCCGAGCCGGCGGTGCGCGAGCCGCAGAAGGCGCTGACCACGTCGCCCGCCTCGACGGGGAAGCTGAAGTAGTCGACGTCGGCGGCCGGAAGCTCGGCCAGGATGAAGCCGGTGCTGATGCCGTCGCCGTCATCGTCGGCCAGGGTCAGCGCTTCGGCGGTCGCGGCGACGCCGTTGGTGGCCTCGTTCGCCTCGGGGGGGTTGTCCGAGGTGAGTCGGAAGACCTTGAGCACGTAGAAGTCGTTCGCGCCGGCGCTGCCGCCGTGCTCGATCCAGAGCCGGTACTCACCCTCGGGGAGCGCCGGCGAGAGCTCGTCGAGCGCCGAGGGGTCGACGCGGCCGATGATCTCCGTGCCGGCCATGTCGGTGACCCAGACCGCGCTCGGGAGCGTGGTCGCGCCGCTGCCGTCGGTGCCACCCGGGAGGATGGTGAACTGGGCGTTCGGCTTCGAGGCCGTCACCGAGAAGCGGTAGACGTCGACGTCGCTGCCATCGCGCAGATCACCGACCAGCAGGCCGAAGTCGCCGTTGGCGCTGGTGGACAGACCGATGCTCTGGCTGCTGGCCAGATCGTCGCCACCCTCCGCGTCGACGGTCACGCCGACCGCGTCCGGGTCGAGCTCGGCCGCGAGCAGATCGTAGGTGAAGCTCGCCATCCCCTCGGGCGTGTCGTCGGCCCAATCGGAGAACTCCTGCACCACCACGTAGTAGGTGCCGGCCGCGGGTAGCCGCGTGATGATCTCACTGTCGGTGTTGAAGCGCGGGATGCTGTCGTCGTTCTCCGCGATCTGGGTCATCGACGAGTCGTAGAGCGTGAGCACGGTGTCGACCATCTCGGGGTCGTCGTCCGGGTTCGCGTCGGTGGAGATGATCACCCACTGATCGGCCGCGCCGGTGAACGAATAGAAGTCCTGATCCCCCGCCGGGTCGATGACCGCGCCTTCGACCGGGGTGCCGAGCTCGATCGCGTCGGCGGTGTCGAAGCTGTCGTTGCCGTCGCCGGTGGTCTCCCCCATATCGGGGACGCCCTCGTCGGGCGCGGCGTCGGTCCCGACGAACATGTCCTCCATGGTCCCCATGTCATCGGTGGTGCCGTCGTCGTCGCCACAGCCGGCGGTGGCCATGGCCGCGGCGAGCGCGAGCGTGGTGAGCTGATTTCGCATTCGAGTCCTCCTCCTGAACGGCTACAGCGCTAGTCGGGAATGCCGCTCTCGTCCACCACCCACGCCATCACGGGTGCAACGAGCGCCCCGGTCGGGTAGATGGATGCACCGAGCCGATGACCGAGACGCTGACGATCCGCCGCCCCGACGACTGGCACCTGCACCTGCGCGACGGCGCGATGCTGGCCGTGGTCGCCCCTTTCACCGCCGAGCGCTTCGGCCGGGCGATCGTGATGCCCAACCTCGTGCCGCCGGTGACCAGCGTGGCCGCCGCGTTGGCCTACCGCGAGCGCATCCTCGAAGCGACGGGAGACGCGGTCCCCTTCCAGCCGCTGATGACCGCCTACCTGACCGACACCATCGACCCGGACGAGATCGCCCGCGGCCACGAGGAGCACGTGCTCACGGCCTGCAAGCTCTACCCGGCCGGGGCCACCACCAACTCGGACAGCGGCGTCACCGACATCACCAAGATCCACCCCGTGCTCGAGCGGATGGCGGCCATCGGCATGCCACTGCTGGTCCACGGCGAGGTGGTCGATGCCGACATCGACATCTTCGATCGCGAGAAGGTCTTCCTCGAGCGGGTGCTCGCCCCGACCCTCGAGCGCTTCCCGGACCTGAAGGTGGTCCTCGAGCACATCACCACCGCGGACTCGGTGGCCTTCGTGCAGCAGGGCGGCGACCGGCTCGCCGCCACCGTCACCGCGCACCACCTGCGCATCGACCGCAACGACATCCTGGTCGGCGGCATCAAGCCGCACATGTACTGCCTGCCGGTGGCCAAGCGGCGGAAGCACAAGGAGGCGCTCCGCGAGGCGGTGGCCAGCGGTAGCCCGAAGCTCTTCCTCGGCACCGACTCGGCGCCGCACGCGCGGCCCGCCAAGGAGAGCGGCTGCGGTTGCGCGGGGATCTTCAGCGCGCCGGTGGCCATCGAGAGCTACGCCCAGACCTTCGACGAGCTCGGCTGCCTCGAGAAGCTCGAGGGCTTCGCCTCGCTCCACGGCCCGCGCTTCTACGGCCTCGAGCCGAACGAGGCGACCATCACCCTCGAGCGCCTCCCCTTCGACGTGCCGGAGCGGGTCGACCCGGAGGGCTTCGACCTGACGCCCTTCCACGCCGGCGAGCAGCTCGCCTGGCGTCTCGCCCGCTGAGTCAGAGGTAGAGGCGGAAGAGCCCGGCCAGGGCGTTGCGCAGGCGCACCACCGGGGAGCGCTCCGGGCGCTGCCAGGGGGTCGCCGACGCGATGCGCTCGGCGGCCATCGCCTCGAGCGCCTCGGCGAGCGCCTCGTCGTAGACCTCGACGTTCATCTCGAAGTTCAGGCGCAGGCTCCGGGCGTCCCAGTTGACGCTGCCGATGAAGNNATGAAGGACCAGCTGCGGTCGATCACCATCAGCTTCGAGTGGTCGAAGGGCCCGGCGCTCCGCCAGATGCGCACGCCCTTCAGGTGGGCGTTGTCGAGCACGTGCTCCATCGCCCAGGTGACGATGCGCAGGTTGCCTTGCTTCGGCAGCACCAGGTCGACCTCGAGACCGCGCTTGGCGGCGACCGCCAGCGCCGCGAGCAGCGGCTCGTCGGGCAGGAAGTAGGGCGTGACGACGGTGATGCGTTCGCGGGCCGACGCGAGCGCCGAGAGCATGGACCAGCGCGCCTTGTCGTAGTCCTCGTCCGGTCCGTCGGCGACCACCCGCGCGAGCACGCCGCCGCCCGGCTCCACCTCCGGGAAGTGCTTCTCCGCGTTCAGCGCTTCGCCGGTGACGAAGACCCAATCCTCCGCGAAGACCTGGGCGAGCTGGGTCACCACCGGACCGGTGAGGCGGAAGTGCGTGTCCCGGGTCGGCTCCTCCGGCTCGTCCGCCAGCACGTGGTGTGGACGGATGTTGAGCCCGCCGGTGAAGCCGACCGTCCCGTCGACGACCAAGATCTTCCGGTGGTTCCGTAGATTCAGGTAGGGCATTCGCCACGGCGGAAAGGCCGGCAGGAAACGCTCGGCGCGAACGCCGCGCCGGCGGAGCACCCGGTCGATGGGCGGAAAGCCGTAGCGAACGCCGGCCGCGTCCACGAGCACCCGGACCTCGACCCCGCGCTTCACCGCGGCGGCGAGCGCGTCGACGATCTTCAAGCCCGGACCCTGCAGCTCGAAGATGTACGACTCGAGCAGGATGCTCTTCTCCGCTTCTTCGATCGCGGTGAGCATCGCCGGGTAGGTCTCGTCGCCGTTCTGCAGCACGAAGGCGCTGTTTCCGTCGACCAGCGGTCGGTCGTCGATGGTCCCGATCGCGTGCGCGAGGGTCGCGAGGGTGGGGTGGTCCGGGAAGCGCGTGGCGACCACGTCGGGCGGAACCGCCTGGCTGGTGGGAGCCCGCAGCTGCCGGCGGGCCTGCCGGATGGCCCGTCCGCGACGCCGGATCCGGTTGATGCCGAAGACCACGTAGATCGCCGCCCCGATGAGCGGCGAGAGCCAGGCCAGACCGATCCACCCGAACGCGCCCCGCGGCTCGTCCCGGGTCCACAGGACGTGCACGGTGACGAGCGCCGCCATGACGATCGCGGCGAGCGCGGTGATGCTGGTCCAGTCCATCAGTCGACCGGAATCGCTTCGCTCGGCGGCTCCCGCACCGGCCCGATGATCCTTCCCTCGGTGACCTCGTAGGGCACCGGCGGGTCCATCAGGAACACGAAGCCCGAGCGCGGCACCTCGAGCGTCATCGTTCGTTCCCCCAGCCGCACCCTCCGACTGTAGCGGAGTGGGCGCGTTCCCACCTGCCGATGGCGCCGATGCTTCAAGAGGTAGGAGAAGAGGGCGATGGCGCGATGGTTCTGCAGCCGGTGACAGCCGTGGGAGGCTCGCCGCCAGACGCTGGTGTAGTCGACGGAGCCGTGGGTGCGGATCCCCTCGTCCCGTCCCAGGTCGCCATTCGAGCGCACCCGTCGGTGGATCGCCGAGGCCAGCCCGAAGGCGCCGGCGTAGCCAGGGCCGAGGAGGTTCGCCTTCGGCACGCTCACCACCGCGCCATTCTCGAGGTGGCGTTCCATCAGCAGGTCGGCGTCCGGGGTCGAGCTCGGCGGCAGCCACACCGGCGCAGCGTGCACCTGTCGCCAGACGCCGGGGCCCGCCGGCGACTCCATGTAGCGCCACACGTCCCGGCCCTGCTCCTGCACCACCCGCCAGCCGCCGATCGTCGTCGGCCACTCGATGAGCGCGATCCATCGGTCGCCCCGGCGCACGTGGAGCGTGAGCGTCGGTCGTTCCTCCACCCGCATGGTCGCTTCTCCCGGCGGCGCGTAGCTCTGGTCGCCACGGTCGATGATCACCCGCAGCTCGAGGATCCGGCCATCCTCCGGTGTCCGGGGCGGCCGCGGCACGGCGACCTGCTGCTCCGGCTCGGCGGGCAGCTTCTCCAGCCAATCGAGGGTCGAGGCCGGCGTCTGCAGCCCGAACGCCCGCTCCAGCTCCGCTCGGATCGGCTCGAGCCGGTCGGGCGCGTCGGCGCTCCCGTCCGCGAGGATGCCCCAGTCGAGGCGCGCCCGTTCGGTGATGACCCGCAGCACGTCCTGCCGCGCGAGCTCCATCGGGGGCTCGCCGAGGGCCATCAGCGTCTCGCCACTGAGCCGGCCACGCGCGTAGATGCGGTGGCGGCGCTCGAAGGTCGCGATCGCGTTGCGCGTTCGCCGGTCGAGGTCCACCCCGGTCGGCAGCGACCCGCGCAGCAGCCCCTCGCAGTGCAGCCGGTGCCGCACCGCGTCGAGGCCGGAGCGCCAGGCGCCGAGGGGGGCCGCCCGGCCCAGCCACGCTCGCTCGAATGCGCTGAGCTGTCCTCTCGGAATGACGCCGACGTCGCTGGCGTCGAAGCGAACGAGCAGCGACTGCACGAAGGTCTCCGCCCGGGGCACGGCGGCGCTCTCCCAGGCGTGGACGTCATCTTCGTCGATGTCGCTCCCACCGAAGCGAGCGATCGCTTCGAGGTCCACCACGCAGTCCCGCTCGGCGAGCGCGCGCATCCGCTCACGCAGAACGGCGAGCGTCGGCGGGATTCCGTAGCTCTCGAGGAAGCGGTCCAGCCGCGCCCGGCGCGCCAGCGCCTCGTCCTCGACGTCGTCGAAACGCCCTTGCGAGAGGGCCAGGAAGGTCGGGCGAAACTCGGTGTGCGGCGCGAGGATCGGCGGCAGCCAATCCTCGCCCAGATCGAGAACGGCGAGGTCGCGTTCGGCCACCTCCCTGAGGGAGATGGCGCCACGCGCCTCGCCGTCTCTCCAGACCGTGACGTCCTCCGAGTGCGCTACCGAAGCCACGATGAGAGCCATCGCGGCTTGAGCGATCGGGGTGCGCCACATGGCCGGGCTCACTCCGGAAGCGGGCCCTCTTCCTCCATGCCGTCGTCGGCCATGCCGTCGTCGCCCATGCCGTCGTCGGCCATGCCGTCGTCGCCCATGCCGTCGTCGCCCATGCCGTCGTCCATGCCGTCGTCCATGCCGCCGCCCATGCCGTCGTCCATCATCGGGTCTTCTTCACCGGTGGTGGTCTCGGTCTCGGTCTCTTCGGCCTCACCACCACCACAAGCGCCCAGGCTCAGGGCGAAAACGGCGGCGAGAAAACGATCCTTGCGAAGCTTCATCTGGGTTCTCCCTCTCTATCGGGCTCTTCATCGAGCCCACTGATCGGTCGCCGCACTGCGCGGCGAGCGACCTCTCGATCATCGAAGGGACGGCGAACCATCCCTTCCGTTTGTTCGGCCTCATGGCCTTTGCCCGCAATCAATACCACGTCTCGATCCTCAGCGTGAGCCATGGCGTGAGCGATGGCGTCGGCGCGGTCCGGAATCCGGGTCCAATCGGCCGCCCCGGTGCGGCCGGTTTCCACCGCATCGGCGATGGCCGCGGGGTCCTCGTTTCGGGGATTGTCCGTGGTGAGCACCACGTGATCCGCCCCTTCGCTGGCGATGCGACCCATCGGGCCTCGCTTTCCCTGGTCTCGCTCGCCTCCGCAGCCGAAGACCAGCCAGACGGCGCCCGTCGTCAGCTCCCGCGCCGTCGCGAGCGTGGTCTCGAGGGCGTCGGGCGTGTGCGCGAAGTCGACCACCGTCAGCGGCGCCTCGCCGACGATCTCGAAGCGTCCGGCGACGCCGCCGAAGCTCTCGAGCCCCGCGCGGATCGCTCCCCCGTCGATGCCGTGGGCGTGCGCCAGGGTGGCCGCGACGAGGGCGTCGGTGGCGAAGGCCTCGCCGTGCATCGCGAGGCGCAGATCCAGCTCGAGGAGCCCCTCGGTGCGCAGGTGGGTCCCGCGCCGATCGATCGTCACGTGGCCGACCAGGTCGGCGTCCGGGCAGGTGCCGAAGGTGCGCGCTCGGCAGCCCTCCGGCAGCACGCCGAGGAGCAGCTCGCTCGCCTCGCTCTCGTGGGGCAGCGCGGCGACGGACCCCGGGGGCAGCGCGAGGAAGAGCTGGGCCTTCGCGGCCAGGTAGGCCTCGAGCGAGCCGTGGCGGTCCAGGTGGTCGCGCGAGAAGCTGGTCAGCGCGGCGTGGGTCGGCGGCCAGCGCTCGGCGAAGCCGCCGGCGAGCGCGCGCGAGGTGACCTCCAGGCAGAGCAGGTCCGCGCCCTCGCTTTCGGCCTCGCTCACGAACGCGCGGAAGGCGCTCATGCTCGTGGGCAGCGTGCCCCGCTCCTCGCCGTCGACGGCGACGCCCACGGTGGTGACCACCGCCGGCCGGTGCCCGGCCGCGCGGGCGATCGCCCCCAGCATGCGGGTGGTGGTGGTCTTGCCGTTCGTGCCGGTGACCGCGAGTGTCGGAAGGCCCATGGCTCGGCTCAGCGGACGCGCTTCTTCTTGGGTACGGGCCGCTTCGCCGCCGGCTTCCGGCGGATCCCGGACGACGGTCGCCCGGCGCCCTGGCAATGCGTGATCGCGATCGCCAACGCGTCGGTCGCGTCGAGACCGGGCAGCTCTTCGAGCCCCAGCACGACCGCGACCATCTTGGCGACCTGCGTCTTGTCCGCCTGCCCCCGACCGGCGACGGTGCGCTTCACCAGCGCCGGCGGGTACTCGTGGACGTCGAGCTCGGCGTTGGCCGCCGCGATCATCGCCGCCCCCCGCGCGTGGCCGAGCTTCATCGCCGCGTTGGCGTGCTTGGCCATGAAGATGTCCTCGATGGCCACCACCGCCGGGGCCCACTCGCCGATCACGTCGGCCAGCGAGTCGTAGATGATCTTCAGCCGGGCCGGCAGCGGACGGCGGCCGGTGCGGATCACACCGCTCGCCAGCGGGACCAGCCGGCGCCGCCGCGTCTCGACGATCCCCCAGCCGGTGCGCTGGGTGCCGGGGTCGATCCCCAGGACGCGGAGGGAGCCCAGCTCAGTCCTCCTCGTTCTCGAGCTCGGCCAGGGCCGCCTCGCTCAGCTCGAAGTTGGCGAAGACCGCCTGGACGTCGTCGTGGTCCTCGAGGGCCTCGAAGAGCTCCATCAGCTTGCGCGCGTCGTTTCCCTCGACCTCCACCGGCGTGGTGGGGATGTACTCCAGCTTCGCCTCGGTGACCTTCAGCCCGGCCTCTTCGAGGGCGGTGGAGACCGCGTCGAGGTCCTCGCGAACGGTGGTGACCACCCAGTGGTCGTCCTCGTCCTGCAGGTCCTCGGCGCCGGCGCTGGCGGCCTTCTCGAAGACCGCCATCTCGCCGCCCTGGCCCTTCGGCAGGCGGATGATGCCCTTCTGCTCGAAGGCCCAGGCCGCCGCGCCGCTGGCGGCCAGCTCGCCGTTGCCCTTCTCGAAGAGCTTCCGGATCTCGGCCGCGGTGCGGTTCCGATTGTCGGTCATCGCGTCCATGATGAAGAGCGTGCCGCCGGGGCCGACGCCCTCGTAGACGAGGTCCTCGTAGGAGACGCCCTCGAGCTCACCCGTGCCCTTCTTGATCGCCCGGGTCTGGGTGTCGTTGGGCATGTTCGCCGCGCGGGCCGCGTCCAGCGCGCGCCGCAGCCGGGGGTTTCCGTCCGCGTCTCCGCCGCCGAGGCGGGCGGCGATCGTGATCTCCTTGATGATCTTGGTGAAGACCTTCGCGCGCTTCTTGTCCTGCGCGCCCTTGCGGTGCTTGATCGTCGACCATTTGTTGTGGCCGCTCATCGCGTGATTGCTCCCATCATGGTGCTGGGTGAAAACCTATTCAGGTCGGGTCCATCGGGTCAAGCAGCCGACATCGGGCTAGAGTCTGAATGACGTGGGTCAGCTCCAAGACGTACGCCTCCGGAGCAAGAGCGGGGCCTGGCTCGCCTTCGCTCTTCTGGTGCTCGGCGGCATCGCCTCCGGCGTCTGGTCCCTGACCCGGACGCCGCCGGCGCCGAACGGGGTGCTGGTGCACGTGGAGGGCTGCGACGAGGGGTGTCGCGAGGCGATCTACGCCTACGCCGAGCGTCTCCTCGCCGAGCACGGCCTCGAGGCGGTGCCGGACATCGACCGCCGCTTTCCGACGGATCTGAACGAGCTGCTCGCCACCGCCCGCCGCGAGGGCGCCGCTCACGCCCTCTTCATGACCCTCGACTCGGTGGAGACCCGCGAGGGCGCCGGCGGGGAGGGGCGCGTGCTGGCGCTGGTGGAGGTCATGCTCGACGTGGCCACGGCCGGGGGCCGCACCATGCGCTTCTCCCGCCAGCTCTCGGTCGAGGGCGAGGAGGAGACCCACGCGCTGAAGCTCGCCGGCGACGCGGTCCTCGACGGAACCATCGATCGGGTCGCGGGCTTCTTGGTCCAGAGCGACGCCATCGAGGCCTTCCTCGCCTCCGATCCCACGCCCCGGGAGGTGGAGACCCGCGAGCGGCTCGAGCGCGTGCGGGGCGGGGTGGACGCCCTGGCGGCGGCGCAGTCGGATTTCGAGGAGCGGTGCACGGCGGCGCAGTCGACGGCGTCGCAGACGGAGGGGCTCGACCTGCACTGCGCGCTGCGGACCAGCGGCCCGGTCGCCTCCTGCCCGAGCGAGACCCCGGTGGCCGTGCTCGAGTCCGGGGTGGTGGTTCAGGCGAGCTCGCGGACCCCGCGCTTCCGGCTCGGGCGCCGGGCGGACGTGGAGCGGAGCCCGGAGACCTTCGATCGGCTGCTGCACTGGGATCCGCGAGCGCGGGCCTACTACATGACCCACGCGCCGCGCATGCGCCCCGATGCCGACGCGCTCGGGCCGCACTGGGCGGTGCACGTGGAGCTGGCGCTCGAGCCCTCCGGTGGGACGACGGGCTCGGCGTTGGTCCTCACCCGCGGGCGCCCGCGGTGGGAGACCATCGTGCTCCATCGGGCGGAGCCACCGGTGCGCATCGGCCTGCCACACCTGGCGCCCGACGGAGCGAGCGTGACCTTCACCCGGCAGGCGCACGAGCAAGCGGCGCCGGAGCTCATGTGGATGCGCGCCGCCCCCGACGCGACGCCGGAGCCGGTCACGGCCTTCGGCGCGTTCGGCCGTTTCCTCGAGCGACCGGTCGCTTCCGAGTCGGAGTCGGAGTCGCAGTCGCAGTCGGACTCGGAAACGGAGTCGGCGCCGGAGTCGGCGTCGGAGCCGGAGCCGGCATCGGAGTCGG
>JABAOG010014839.1_pt1 | contig 11345 bp, 9 predicted proteins | sample 7062131 | NCBI WGS metagenome assembly JABAOG01 (sample SAMN14538629, study PRJNA623070) | marine sediment metagenome | biome: marine biome [ENVO:00000428]; feature: marine pelagic biome [ENVO:01000023]; material: deep marine sediment [ENVO:00002113] | place: India: Arabian Sea | collected... | reverse complement strand
CCTCGGCGCCCTTGCCGCTGCTCGCCTCGGCGCCCTTGCCGCTGCTCGCCTCGGCGCTCTTGCCGCCCTTGCGGCTGCTCGCCTCGGCGCCCTCGACGCCTTTGCCGCTGCTCGCCTCGGCGCCCTCGCCGCTGCTCCCCTTGCCGCTCTTGCTCCCCTTGCCGCTCTCGTCGGTGCTCATGAGCGCATGATCCTCGCTGCGCCCCTTCCGGTGCAAGCCCCGTCAGCGGCCGAGGCGATGGCGCCGCCGGAGGCTGCGGGCCATCGACTCCCCGGCCGTCTCCATGAGGCGACGGTGGGTCGCCTCGATGACGAGCACCCCGACGCCGATGGCGAAGAGCATCGCCGCGTGTATCGCAGGGGACACGCCCCATGTCAGGAAGGGCGCGCCGAAGGTCGCCGCCCAGGTCAGCAGGGCGGTCGCGACCGTCAGACCGATCGCCCGGGGCGCGAGCGGCAACGTATCCGCCTTCGAGCTCTCGTCGCCGACCTTCAGCTCCGGCAGGTGGGTCCGGACGAAGCGGACGAGCTCGTCCGCCTCGTTCGCGATGGGGAAGGCCCCGAGCTCGTAGATTCGGTCCGGGGTCCGCAGCCACACGTGGTGAGTGCGGTGCATGTGCTCACCGGTGCGGTGGATGCGGTGCACCCGCACCAGCTCGACGTCGTCCGGGTCGAAGCGCTCGCCGTCGATGGCGAAGTGGCCGCTGCTCACCGCGGCCTCTCGATAGTGGGCCTCCTGGCGCTCCGGTGCGACCGCGACGATCCGATGTGCGCTGCGGAGCACTGCCCGGACGCTGAGCTCGCGCATCCGGGCGAACATGAGCACCGGGACGCAGAGGGCGGCGACGACCCCGACGACGACGAAGGGCCCGTCGAAGGTGGTGGCGACCGCAGAGAGGAAGAGGACCGCGTAGATCGTCAGGCGCGCGATGAGGTGCCGGTCCGGTCGCGAGAGCACCAGTTGCCCGCCGCTCCGCTTGGCCTGCCAGTCGGCCGGGCCGAAGGCCATGGACGCGGTGCGGGGGCTGGGGCTGGTCTCGCTCATCGCCGGCTACTTCTTCGGCACGTGGGACTTCAGCGCGTCGACCAGCGCGTTCAGCTGCTCGCGGACGCGATCGATGATGTCCGGCTCCTGCGTCTCGAGGGCGCTGCGGAAGGTGGCGATCGCGTGGCCGAGCTCGTCACGGGCGGGGCCGGTGATCTGCGTGAAGACGGCGTCCGCCTTCGCCAGCGTCGTGCGGTTCGGCAGCGCCTCCCGCGGGTGGAACTTGAGCGCCGCCATCGCTTGGCGGGCTTCCTCGATCTGCGCCGGGCTGAGCCGACCCGGCCGCTGCTCGATCACCAGGTGCTCCACCCGCTCGCTGCCCTCGAGCTTCATCTCCACTTCGAGGATGCCGTTCAGGTCGTAGGTGAAGCGCACGTCGATGGCGACGGCGCCCGCCTTGTCCTGCGGCAGCTCGTTGACGATGTACTCGCCGAGGAAGGTGTTGTCCTTCACCAACGAATGCTCGCCCTGGTAGACGGCGACGCGGATCTCTCGCTGGTTGTCGCTCATGGTGAAGAAGCGCTGGCTGCGGCTCGCCGGAATCGTCGTCCCGCGCTCGAGCACCGGCGAGAAGAGTCCCTCGACCTGCTGCCGGCCCATCGTCGTGGCCGTGGCGATGCCCATCGAGAAGGGCGCGACGTCGGTGACGACCAAGTCCTCGACCGCGGCATCGCCGGTCTTCAGCGCCGCCTGCACCGCGGCACCCATGGCCACCGCCTCGTCGGCGGGCAGCTCCTTCATGGGCATCTTGCCGAAGATCTTCGAGGCCAGCTCGACCACCAGCGGCATCCGGGTCGCACCACCGACGAGCAGCACCTCGTCGATCTCGGAGGGATCGATCTCGGCGTCGCGGAGCGCTCGCTGGATCGGTGCCTGGAGCCGGCCGATCAGCTCCGCCCACACCTTCTCCGCCTCGCTGCGGGTGATCGGTCGGTCGAGGTCGACGTTCTTGTCGCCCACCTTCATGTGGGGGACGACGAAGCGGGCGTTCTCGACCTCGGTGAGCCGCCGCTTCACGTCCTCGGCGGCGGCCAGCAGCCGGGCCAGCGTCTGCCGGTCGTCGGTCGGGTCGCCGCCGTGCTCCGCCTCGACCTCCCTGGCGACCATCTCGGCGAGGGCTTCGGCGAAGTCCTCGCCGCCCAGGCGCGCGTCGCCCGCGGTCGACTGGATCTCGATCACGCCCTCGATGATCTCCAGGACCGTCACGTCGAAGGTGCCGCCGCCGAGGTCGAGCACCACCGCCTGCATCTCCCGCTCGCGGTTGTCGAGGCCGTAGGCCAGCGCCGCCGCGGTCGGCTCGTTGATGATGCGCTCGACCTCGAGGCCGGCGATCTTCGCCGCGTCCTTGGTCGCCTGCCGCTGCAGATCGCCGAAGTAGGCGGGCACGGTGACCACCGCCTCCTCGACGTGGATGCCGAGCGCCTCCTCGGCGTCGCGCTTCAGCGACTCGAGCACCAGCGCGCTCAGCTCCTGCGGGCGCATCTCTCGGCCGGCGATGGGAATCTTCTTGTCCGAGCCCATGTCGCGCTTGAAGGTCACCGCCGTGCGCTCCGGGTGGGAGATCGCCCGCGACTTCGCGGCGTCACCCACCAGGATGGAGCCGTCTTCGTCGAAGGAGACCGCGCTCGCCGTGAGCCGGTCGCCGATGGCGTTCGCGAGCACGAGGGGGCGCCCATCCTGGAGGATGGACACGAGCGAGTAGGTGGTGCCGAGGTCGATGCCGACGACGGCGCCGCGCGCGCGCGGCCTGAGGGGAACGACGGTCACGGGCTGTTTCCTCCGGCCGCCGAGGCGGCACAATCGATGCGGGTGCCGCGCTCGAGCTCGAACTTCGCGGCGTTGATCAGGATCTGTTGGAGCGCGATCTCGCTCGGCTCGCCGGCCGGGCTCTGCATCGCGCGCTCGAAGCGGCTCTTCGCTCCCCCCACCGCGCCGCAGTCGCCGGCGATCAGCGCGTCGGCCCACGCCCGCGCCGCCATGCAGCGCTCGTCGGCTTCGGTGATGTGGCCACAGATGCGGTCGGCGCTCTGCTGCAGCTGCATGGTGGTCGGCCCCACCGCGGCCGGGATCGGCGGCGGCATCACCGGCTGCGGCCGCGAGGAGCTCGAGCCGACGATGCGCACGATGGCGATCAGCACCAGCACCACGAGCACACCGATACCGATGAGCTGCGGGCGGCTCGGCCCCCGCTTCGTGCCGCCCATCCCCGCGGCGGCAGCGGCCTGGGCGTCCGCCTCGGCGGCGGCCTTGCCGGCGCCGGCGGGGTCGGCCCAGTGCTTGAGCTTCGGCTGGGGCAGCGGCGCGTAGACGCCCGCGGTCTTGCGGTCGAGGAAACGGCCCACGGCCCGATGGAGCGTCGGCGCGTAGACCATCAGCGCCTCGTTCGCCTGCGCGACCGCGTCCGCGTCGTTGTCGAGCGTCCACTTGGCCAGCTCCGTCGAAGCGAAGCTCGGGTCGCCGTCGAGGATGCCGCGCGAGAGCGCCGCTTGCACCGCCGCGGGGAAGCTGCGCGGGAGCGACGCGAGCTCACCGGTCATGTGGTAGGTGGCAGCCAGCTGGGAGCCACGGAGCTCGGTCTCACGGCCGGAGTCGCGCATCCATCGGCGCAGGTGGTCGTGCAGCTCCCGCGCCGCGCCCGGGTGATGGTGCCGGTAGAGCTGCAACACGAAGTCCAGCGTCACGTGCACCGAAGGCACATGCACCTTGGCACCGCGAAGCGCGGCGTCGATGCCCCAGCGCATGGCCCGGACCGCGCCCTGCGGGTCGTCGCGCGAGAGCAGCGCCCGGGCCACGGCGACCGGGTCGAGGGTGTGGCCCGCTTCCCGCCGCGCCTGGTCGAGCTCCTCCGGCAGCAGGTGCTCCGGGTGCTGGCGCAGCAGCGGCTCGAGGAAGCCGGGCAGACCCGCGCGGTGCGCCACGCGGAGCGCGTCGGCGGCGGCCTCCATCTGCGAGGTGACGATGAGCGCTTCGTGGAGCAGGTGGTGCGCCTCCGGCCGATCGGGGAGCACCGCCACCGCCTCCCGGGCGATGGCGACGCGCTCGGCGTCGGTCGCCTTGGCGCAGCGCTCGAAGAAGGGCTGCAGCGGGTCCGGTCCCTGGTTGTCGGCCATCNNACCGTGCTGGAGCGAGCCCCGCCACCCCACTCGGCCTGCTGCGAGACGACCCGCGCGGTCTCCGCGGCGTGCTCTTCGGGGCCCTGCTTCTCGCCGCGGGCGAGGATCACCTGCTGGCCCCAGTTCCGCCGGGGCATGGTCCATTGGATCCCCTGCCACTTGTCGGCGAGCCCCGGTCGGAAGGGATCCGCCGGCGGGGTGTTGGTGGGCTCCGGCTCGCGGTTGAGCTGCTCGAGCTCCCAGTCCTTCGCGCCCTTGATGCGCTCCCACGCCTCGCGGATCTGCTGGAAGCCCTCCGGATCGGTCTCCGGCTTGTGGACCTTCAGGAGCTTCAGGTAGGCGCGCCGGGCCTTCTTCGCGGCCGTCCCGGCCTCCACGTCCAGTCGCTCGTATGCCTCTCGCAGATCCATCGCTCGCGCCCTCGAATACGTCGGGCTGGGCAGGATACTTCCTTCGGCGCCTGGCCGCAGCGGGGTCGACGGAGCCCTCCGCCCGTGGCAGAGGCTCGCGGTGGACCGCTCCTCCCCTCGATCCACGGCCGATCTCCCCTTCGCTCCCCGCCGATTCCCCTTCTTCTACGGCTGGTGGATCGTCATGGTGTCGACCATCGGGGTGATCTTCTCGATCCCCGGCCAGACGATGGGGGTCAGCGTCTTCACCGACGATCTCCTCACGGCCACCGGCCTCAGCCGGGTCCAGCTCGCCAACGCCTACCTCGCCGGCACGGTGGCCAGCGGCCTGACCCTTCCCTTCGGGGGCCGACTCCTCGACCGCTTCGGTGCCCGCACCACGGCCACCTGCGCCGCCGTCGGCCTGGGGCTGACGCTGCTCTATCTGAGCGTGGTCGACCGGCTGGCGGACCCCGGGGTCCTGGCCGTCCTGCTGCTCGTCCTGGGCTTCTTCGCCCTCCGCTTCAGCGGCCAGGGGATGCTGACCATGGTCAGCCGCACGATGCTCGGCCGGTGGTTCGAGGCCCGGCGGGGACTCTCGAGCGGGATCAGCTCGGTCTTCGTCGGCTTCGGTTTCGGCGTGGCGCCGCTGGTGTTGGACGCCTGGATCGCGGGCGCAGGCTGGCGGGGCGCCTGGCGGCAGATGGCGCTGGTCGTCGGCCTGGGCATGGGGATCATCGCGCTGCTCTTCTATCGGGACCGGCCGGAGGACTGCGGCCTCGAGATGGATGGCGCCCAGAGCACGCCGGAGCGGCGGAAAGCGCGAGAGAGCGAGCTGGCCATCACCCGCGACGAGGCCATCCGGACCTGGCGCTTCTGGGCGGTGACCTTCGCCCTCTCGGTGCAGGCCCTGGTGATCACCGGCATCACCTTCCACATCGTCGACCTCGGCGGGCGCCTGGGGATGGAGCGGAGCGAAGCGGTGGCGATCTTCCTCCCGATGTCGGTGGTCTCCACGGCCACCGCGCTCATCGGCGGCTGGCTCGGTGACCGGTGGCGGGTGAAGCGATTGCTCGTCGCCCTGCTCCTCGCCCAGGCGACCGGCGTCGCGGCGACCGTCCACCTCGACACCCTCTATCCGCTCGCGGCGCTCGGCCTCGGCATCAGCGGCGGCCTCTTCGGCCCCCTCGCCACCCTCGCCTTCCCGCGCTTCTTCGGTCGCACGCACCTCGGGGCCATCGCCGGCTTCGAGATGATGTGCGTCGTCCTCGGCAGCGCCGTTGGCCCTTCGCTCTTGGCGCTCGGTCAGGATCTGAGCGGCGGCTACGCCTTGCCCCTCTACGGCTGCCTGGCGCTCCCGGCCGTCGCTCTGGTGCTCGCCATCCGCCTCGACGAGCCCCCGCCGCCTAGCCGCTGATCGGCTCGAGGCGCACCTCGGTGACGGCGTCGCTCGCGTCCTCCATGGTGCTGTCGAGCACCACCTCGACCGTGCCCGAGAGATCGCGCTCGCCCCAGACGTCCTCTTCGTAGTCGCTGCTGGTCCGCTGATCGATGCGGCGCCCCTCGCCGTTCACGACGAAGAGCGCCCCCACCGAGTTCCGGTTCGCGGTGTGTCGGCTGCGGATCACGATTCGATAGCGAGCCGCGACCACCGCGTCGAAGGTGAAGACGGCGGTCCCGCGGCGGGTACCGCCGGGCTCGTAGCCACCGTCGCAGTCGGTCGGGTCGTGCTCGTCGCCGCGCGCGGTGAAGGCGTAGTTGCGCAGGGGGTTGTGCCCGGCCGTTCCCGGCGCGCAAGGGATCACCCACGTCGACCGGTTGGTGTAGCTCGCCTCGGTGAAGTGCATCGTCCGCACGACCGCGTCGCCAGGGATCGGGTCGGGCGGCGCCACGCACTCCTCCACCCGCGCCTGCACCACCAGCTCCACGTCGCCGACGCGGAAGAAGCTCCGGTCGAGCGGACCGGCGCCGAAGCGCACTCGGTTGTCGCCCGCCACGAGCGCTCCGGTGACGTCGATGACGCCGCTGCCCTCCGCGTTGTCCCAGCCGGTCATGGCCGGCAGGTCGTAGGGACCGGCGTCGTTGACGTGCACCACGCCCTCCTCGCCGGGGTGGTCGGCATCGTAGGAGCGGAAGCGCAGCTCGGCGGCGTCGATGAGCGCCGGGTCGGGCACACCGGTCACGGTGAAGGTGAGCTCTTCGCTCGAGCCCGCCATCACGTCGAGCTCGAGCATGGCGCCGCCGAAGGCGCTCGAGCGGTAGGTGCATCCGCGCGCGCCGGGGGTGAAGGCATCGCTGGCGACGGAGCCGTCCGGACCGCCCCCGTCGTCCCCTTCGCTCGCCGCCGCATCCGCCGGCGTGACGCTCGCGTCGGCTCGATCCGTCGGGAGCGTGTCGTCACCACAGCCGATCAGTCCGACCAGCAACCACGCCCACGCCTTCCATCCCATGGCTCCAGGGTAGGGCGGCGCGACCTTTCCCCTCGTTCGCAGAAAGAGCTGAGCGCCCCCGAGACGAGGAACGCGCCGGCCCTTTCGGGGTCGGCGCGTTCTTCGTTTCCGTCACCCGAACCGTTTCAAGAGCCAGAGCAGCGCGGCGATCATGGTGATGACCGAGACGACCGCGATGGCCGAGCGGTCGAAGCTCTCGGTCGGGCTCGCCCGTGCGATGGTCGGCTGCGCATCGGTGGGCGCCGGCTTGGCGTCCGGGCTCGGCAAGGTGGCTTCGGCGGCCACCTCCCGCTGGCCGACCACGTGCGCCTGGCGGACGACCCAACAGGTCGGCCGGTCCCGATAGCCGCCGCTCGCGCCGAGCCCCGGTGGAACCGGCTCCCGCTGGAAGCGGCCGCTGACGGTCACCGGATCGCCCGGCTCGAGCACCACCACCAGTCGGTTCACCGCCTTGTCGATGGTGGCCTTTCCCGGCCCATCGCCCGCGAGGTGCTTGTTCTTCTCGATCCAGCGGGCCTGGCTCTCGAGCGTCCCCTTGCCGTGGACCTTGCCGCGCGCGTGCGCCTTCACCGAGCAGAGCAGCGTCGCCACCTTCGCGAGCTTCTTCCGTCGCCGACGCAGCTCCGGTCGGTCCTTGCGCTTGAGCAGGTCCTTGAGCTCGGCCAGCTCTCGGGACACCGCCTGGATCTCCGAGGTCGCGATCTTCACGACCTCTTCCGTCCAGTCGCCCTTGGCCTCCAGCTCGGCGAGCTCGGCGACCGGGACCAGCACGCGCTCGTCGCCATCGACCACCCAGAAGCGTTCGCCGCCCCGCTCGGTCGCCTCGCTGCCCATGCCCTTGCGCTTCTCCCAGTACACGCAGGGCTTCCCATCGGGACCCTCCACGAGCGGTCCGGCGGCCTCCACCTGGCCCACGACGATCGCCGCTTCTCCGTCCGTGAGGTCTGCCATGATGACGTCGCGCATGGGCCGAGCATAGCCCGAAGCGCTCGCCGGCTGGCTTCGGCAGCGAAGGCGCTCCATAGCCGCGCGGTGAGCGAGCGATCGAGCGCGACCCCGGCGACCATCGGCACCCCCGCGGGCGGTGCGGCGATGGCGCTCGCGGCCTACTCGCTCTGGGGTCTGCTGCCGATCTACTGGAAGCTCCTCGACCACGTGCCCGCCCTCGAGGTGCTGGCACACCGGATCGTCTGGTCCCTCGGCTTCATCGCGGCGCTCCTCTTCGCTCGCCGCGCGTGGGGCCGGACCTTGGGGGCGCTCCGCGATCCGAAGACGCGCTACTGGATGCTGCTCTCCACCTGCTTCATCGCGACCAACTGGGGGCTCTTCATCTGGGCGGTGAGCGTGGACCGGGTCACCGAGGCGAGCCTGGGCTACTACATCAATCCGCTGCTGAACGTGGCCCTCGCGCGGCTCTTCCTCGGCGAGTCGCTGCGCCGGCTTCAGGCCCTGGCCGTGCTGCTCGCCACCATCGGCGTCGCCTATCTGACGATCGCCCGCGGCGCGCTGCCCTGGGTGTCGATCGTCCTGGCGATCTCCTTCGCGCTCTATGGACTGGTGCGGAAGCGGACGCCGGTCGGCGCGGTCGAGGGCCTGGCGATCGAGACCGGCCTGGTCACGCCCGTCGCGCTGCTCTTCCTCGCCCTGCAGTCACCGCCCTTCGGCCGGCTCGTCACCGATGGCGGAAGCACCGCCCTGCTCCTGACGCTCAGCGGCGTGGTCACCGCGCTGCCGCTGCTGGCCTTCGCCGGGGCCGCCCGGCGCCTGCGCTACACCACGCTCGGCATGGTCCAGTACCTCGCGCCCACGCTCCAGCTCGGCTGCGCGGTCCTCCTCTACGGCGAGCCCTTCGAGAGCGCCCACGCCGTGACCTTCGGCCTCATCTGGCTCGCGGTGGCCTTGTATCTCTTCGACCTCGCCCGCCTGCGGCGGCAGCTCGCGCTTCAGCGGCCGTAGCGTCGCCGGCCGCTGCCCTCGAGGTACTGCTTGATGGTCCAGGGAACCTTCAGCATCCACTCGTGGAGGGTCGGCCGCAGCGCACCGCTGATCAGCCCGCTGCCCACGTCGGCCATCATGCCGAAGGCGATCAGCGTCTGGTCGCCGTCGTCGCCCCAGGGCCGGAGCTTGATGAAGCCCCAGCCGGCCCGCAGGTCGTGAGGCCGCGTCTCGTCGAGGCGGAAGATGATCGTCTTGGCGGTGTCGTCGTAGGTGAAGGTCACCGCGTAGCTCGCCGAGACGATCCCGTATTCGTGAGTGAGTCGCAGCGTGCGAATGCTGCCGCGCCGTTGGATATCCCGCACCGATTGGGTCGCTGGGAGCATCCGCCGCAGGTAGCCGGCGCGATCGTTCAGCGCGCGCCAGATGCGCTCCGGCGGGAGGTTGACGACCTGATAGCTCGTCCCACCGATCAAGAGCATCCCACCGCGACGCTCGGTCGTGCGCCGGGCGACCAGCCGCCCACGCTCCAGCCGCTGCATCTCGCGGTCGGTCAGCGACCGACGGAGCGCCGCGTCCTGCGCATCTCCGTCCGCAGGAGGGACGGCGACGGCGAAGAGCACGATCAGGCCGAGAAAAAGGCGCATCTGAGATCGGCGTAGCATCCGCACGGCGGTCCGACGACCACTCGACGAATAAACTTCACTCGTCCCAGCAGTTGGGGCAGTTGTTCGCCTTCCCGTCGAAGAGCGCACCGCACTTCTTGCAGCGTCGCTGGAAAGGGACGGTGGGATCCCGTTCGCCGCCCGGTCGGTTCTCGGCGCTCATGCCGCCGAGGAGCACCTGGACCGCTTCGACCTTCTGCTGGCTCGCGCTGCCCTCCGGGAGGATCTTGATCTCGAGCTCCCTGGTCGGCGCGTCGTCCTCGTCCTCCGCGTCGGCGAGCGGGATGTCGTCGCCGGGCGCGGGCTCGCTGCCGCCGGTGATCTCGATCTCCGGCTCGTCGTCCTCGTCCGCGGCGGGCGGCTCGGAGCCACCGTCGACGATCAGCAGCTCGGCGTCGTCGTCGTCGCCCGGGTCGCCCGGCCGTCGGCGGAGGCTGGGCGTCGGCCAATCGGTCGGGCCGGCGGAGCGGCACTCCACCACCACCGCGGCGACGTTGTCGCGAGCCTCGGCCGCGTTCGCGATGTCGAGGAGCAGCTTCACCGTCGCGTCCGGTCGCAGCTCCTGCCGCAGTGCGTCGGCGATTTGCTCTTCATCGAGCATGTCGGTCAGCCCATCGCTGCAGAGCAGGAAGCGGTCCCCGGGGACGATGGCGTGGCTCTGCACGGCCACCCGCACCTGGTCGCCCATGCCGAGCGCCCGGGTGATCACCCGGCTCGGCAGCTGGATGGCCCGCTCGTCGCTGATGTTCGGCGCCAGCTCGAGCACGTCGTTGGCGAGCGAGTGGTCCTGGGTCATCAGCTCGAGCTGCCCGGCGCGAACCCGGTAGCAACGGCTGTCGCCCACGTGGGCCAGGTGCACGATGCCGGCCTTCCGGTCGACGGTGATCGCCACCACCGTGGTGCCCATCCCATGGTAGCGGTCCGCGGTGCGCGCCATCTCGACGATCTCGGCGTTCGCGTGGTGGACCGCTCGAGACAGGCGCCGCGCGCCCTTGGGCAGCCCGAGGACGTCGAAGCCGGTCGCATCGTCCGTCGACTGTTCGAAGAAATGCGCGAGCGAGGACATGGCCAGCGTGCTGGCCATGTTGCCCGCGTTCTCTCCGCCGGCGCCGTCGGCGACCGCGAAGAGGTCCAGCTCCCGGCGGATCAGCACCGCGTCCTCGTTGTGCTCCCGGCGGCCGATGTGGGTGTCGCCAGCGGCGACGACGCGTACGAGGGGCTCCTCCATGCGACGGGGAGGGTACCGAATCGCGGTCCCCAATGGGAGATGGATCGGTCCGTGCTCCGTGAGCCGTCTACACTCGCGGCCATGCACGTGCTCGCGAGGTTGCAGGGGTTCGGGGTGCTCGTCCTGCCCAAGGCGCCCTTCCGGATCGGCCGGGAGCCCGAGGGGCCCGAGACGCGGCTGCGCATCCGCCACGGCGATCGGAGTGAGGTCGTCGACGTGGCGGAGGCCCGCGAGGGACTCACCGAGCTGGCCGACGTCAGCCGCGGCGATGCCGCCGAGCGCTGGCGCATCGAGACCACGGCGATGAGCTGCGCCTGGCCCGCCGGCTTCGAGCTGGCGAGCGATCCCGACGAGCTCTCCCCCTTTCTGCTCCTCGGCCCCGACGATGCGATGGTCTGGCTCTCCGCTCCGGTGGCGAGAGCGAAGACTCGGCCCATCGAGAAGCTGGTCGCGGAGGGACAGACGGTCCGGGCGGTCGCCCACACCGAGGAGCGCGAGCGCATCGACCTGGACTACGAGG
>JABAOG010003086.1_pt1 | contig 11349 bp, 14 predicted proteins | sample 7062131 | NCBI WGS metagenome assembly JABAOG01 (sample SAMN14538629, study PRJNA623070) | marine sediment metagenome | biome: marine biome [ENVO:00000428]; feature: marine pelagic biome [ENVO:01000023]; material: deep marine sediment [ENVO:00002113] | place: India: Arabian Sea | collected... | reverse complement strand
GGGTGCTCGGTGTTCGCGTACCGCTACTTCACCACCGACGGCGCCGAAGCCGCCCACGGGCGCGCCCCGGCGATGGCGACCGGCATCAAGCGCGTCGACCCGGACAACATCGTCTTCACCTACCAGGGCGACGGCGACCTGGCCGCCATCGGCACCGCCGAGATCGTGCACGCGGCGGCCCGCGGCGAGAACATCACCGTGATCTTCGTCAACAACGCGATCTACGGCATGACNNTCTTCATCAACAACGCGATCTACGGCATGACGGGCGGCCAGATGGCCCCCACCACCCTGCCGGGGCAGAAGACCACCTCCTCGCCCACCGGGCGCGACGTCGAGCTGGTCGGCTTCCCGATCCGCGTCAGTGAGATGCTGGCCACGCTGCCGGGTTCGGCTTACATCGTGCGGCGCTCGCTGCACGACGTGGCGAACATCCGCAAGGCGAAGAAGGCGATCGTGACCGCACTCAAAGTGCAGCAGGCCGGGCTGGGCTTCAGTATGGTCGAGCTGCTCTCGAGCTGCCCGACCAACTGGGGCATCGCCCCGGACAAGTCGCTGGACTTCATCCGCGATACGATGGTGCCGTACTATCCGCTGGGCGACTACAAGGTCGCCGACGCGATCAGCAACCTTTAGCCGGGAGCACAGATACCGATGCAGCATGAGTTTCTGTTTGCAGGGTTCGGCGGCCAGGGCGTGATGTTCGTGGGCCAGCTCCTGGCGTATGCCGCGATGGACGCAGGCAAGGAAGTCACGTGGATCCCGTCTTACGGGCCGGAGATGCGCGGCGGCACCGCCCACTGCGTGGTCGTGATCAGCGACCACGTGATCGGCTCGCCGGTCGTGCGCAGCCCGGAAGTCGTGATCGCGTTTAACCATCCGTCTTTCGAGAAGTACGAATCGCATGTCGCCGAGGGCGGGCTGCTAGTGCTGAACGCCTCTCTGATAGGCGGCGAGCCGACTCGCACCGANNAGATCCCGGCGACGCAGATCGCCGACGACCTCGGCAGCACGCGGATCGCCAACCTCGCGCTGCTTGGGGCGACTCTGGCAGCGCGCCCGGTGCTCCCGATCGATGCGATCAAGCACGCGCTCGAAGGGCACATCCCCGCCCACCGGCGGGACATGCTCGGCATGAACTACGACGCGCTGGAGCGCGGCGCTGAGGCAGCACAGGCGGTGCTCGCCACCGCTTGATCGACCCCGCACCCCGTGGAAGGCGAAGGCGATGCTGACCGTCGAAGACATCATGACTGAGGACCCGTGCACCTGCGAGCCGGATACCACGCTCGGCGAGGTGCTGGGCCAGATGAAGGATCACCACTGCCGCCAGCTTCCGGTCGTGCGCGACGGGCGGCTGATCGGCATCGTGACCGACCGCGACGTGCGGCTGGCGATGAACTCGCCGTTCGTGCTGCACGAGCGTGCCGACGATCAGGCGCTGCTGGTCAGCCTGCCTGCCGAGGCGTGCATGACGCCCGACCCGCTGACGGTCGAGGCGGAGGCCCCGGCGGCGCTCGCCGCCGACCTGCTGCGCGCGTACAAGTTCAATGCGCTGCCGGTACTGCGCCGGGGTGAGCTGGTCGGCATCGTCACCACCAGCGNNTCGGCATCGTCACCACCAGCGACGTACTGCGCAGCTACATCGCGCTGCTCGACTTGGAGGCGGAAGCCCCCGCCGAGTAGCGCCGCACCCACCGTCAACAGCCGGGCTGCCGCACACGAGGCGACAGCCCGGTTTTGCGCCGCCCCCGGTGGCGCGGCCCGGTCGCGTGGCTATACTGATGCTGGCGCAGCGCCGCACGCCGCGCCACCCGATGCCCCAAGCCAGCAAAGGAATCCTCATGGCCCAGACACCAGCCCCACCCGACCCGCGCCAGGCGAACCCCGGCAGCCTCGCGATCCGCACCGACGTTCTCGGCGACGGCAGCCGTTCGTGGGTCGAGCTGCAGGACATGATGCCCCACCCCGGCACCGACGTCGCCCCGGATCTCAGCATCGTGAACGCGGCGCGGGTGTCGTTCCTCGGCGAGAGCAAAGGCAGCGAGCAGGACAAGCGCCTGCTGTTCTACCTGCTGCGCCACCGCCACACCTCTCCGTTCGAGCAGGTCGAGTTCAAGTTCCGCGTGCGCGCGCCGGTCGTCGTGTGGTGGCAGTGGGTGCGTCACCGCACGTGGCACTACAACTTCCAGAGCGGGCGCTACACCCCCTTCGAGGAAGGCGATTTCTACATCCCGACCACGTGNNTCGAAGAAGGCGATTTCTACATCCCGACCACGTGGCGGCGGCAGGCTGCCGATAACAAGCAGGGCAGCGAGGGCTCGTTGGATGACGCCGGGAACGCGGCCTTCACCGAGCGGCTGCGTCGAGTCAAAGAAGAGGGGTACGCGCTGTACGAGGAAGCGCTAGCCAGCGGCATCGCCCGCGAGCAGGCGCGGCTCTTCCTCCCAGCATGGGGCAGCTACTACATCGCGGTGTGCAAGGTCGACGCGTGGAACCTGATGCACTTCCTGCGGCTGCGGATGGCCGAGGACGCGCAGTGGGAGATCCGGCAGTACGCGCTGGCCGTCCACGAGATCTTCCGCGAGGTGCTGCCGTGGACGGCTGAGGCATTCGACGAGTTTGTGAAGCCGGGCGGCTAGCAGCCAGCGTGACGAACCGTTACACGCTTGGCGGCGGCGCGCGGGCGCTCATCTTCGACGGGGCGACCGGCGAGATCGCGCTGCACCTCGGCCCGGCGCGCCTGCGCGGGCGCTGCGGCGCGGCGGCCACGGCAGCCGGAGCCACGCACACCCTCATCGGCTCGCGCGTCGCAGGCGTCGAGCAGCGCCGCTCCGCGGACGGCTTCACGCCCGCCGAGCAGTTCGACGTGCGCTTNNCAGTTCGGCGTTTGCTTCGAACCGGGCGCGGGCGGGCTGGCGCTGCGGCTGGCATTGCAGGTGCCTGACGGCGCGCCCTTCATCGCACTGCGCGTCGGCGTCGTAAACCACGGCCCGGCGGACGCCCGCCTGCACACCCTCACCGCCTTCGAGACGGCGGCTCTGGCGTTCGGCAGCGGGCCGCTCGACGGTTGGGTGAACGGCTTCCACTCGTGGAGCTTCAGCGGGTATGTGCCGCACGACCGCCGCCAGCCGCGCGCGCTGACCGGCCCGCTCACCTACCCGCAGGCGCGCAACCCCACCACCGCGCCGCCGCGCCGCGCCGGGCAGTACAGCAGCGAATGGGTCGCCGCCTTAATCGATCCGGGGCGCGCGGCGCTGGTCGCCGGGTTCGCCGGGGTCGAAGCGATGTTCGGGCAGGTCACGCTCGACGGGCGGCCCGGCAGCCACGCGCTGCGGATGGCGAACACCGCCGACGGCGTGCGGCTGGCACCGGGCGAGACGCGCTGGGGGGAGTGGGCGGTGCTGTACGACACGCGCGCCGACGACCCCGATCCGCTGGCGGCGTACGCACACGCCGTGACGCACCTCACCCCGCCGCGCAGCACCGATAGGCCGCCGCCTGCGGGCTGGTCGAGCTGGTACCAGTTCTTTCAGGATGTCACCGCCGAGGACATGGCCCGCAACCAGCGCGCGCTGGCCGATCTAACTGAGACGCTGCCGCTGGGGTTGATCCAGCTTGACGACGGCTACCAGCGCGCGTGGGGCGACTGGCTCACGCCGAACGCGAAGTTCCCCGGCGGGGTGGGCGGTTGGGCGGCGGACGTGCGCGCAGGCGGCTTCACGCCGGGGCTGTGGCTCAGCCCGTTCACGGTCGAGCGCAGCGCGCGGCTGTGGCGCGAGCACCCGGAGATGCTGCTGCGCGGCCTGCGGGGCCGCCCGGTGTACGGCGGGTTCTACGTCCCGAAGCGGCGGCTGTACGGGCTCGACCTGACCCACCCGGCGGCGCAGGCGTTCGTCCGCGAGACGATCGCCACCATCGTGCACGAGTGGGGCATCCCGTATCTCAAGCTCGACTTCCTGTACACCGGGGCGCTGCCGGGGCTGCGCCACGACCCGGCGCGCACCCGCGCCGAGGCGTTCCGAAGCGGGCTGGAGATCGTGCGCGAAGCCGCCGGGGACGATGCGCTGATCCTCGGCTGCGGCTGCCCGCTTGGCCCGGCGGTGGGGCTGGTGGACGTGATGCGCGTCGGGCCGGACGTCGCGCCGTTCTGGCACCCTGAGCTGTTCGGAGTCGGCAGGTTGTTCCGGCGCGACCAGAACCTGCCCTCGGCGCGGAACGCGCTCCGGCTCTCGCTGAGGCGAGCCTGGACGCACCGCCGCTTCTGGTGGCTCGACGCGGACAACGTCCCGGTGCGCGCCAGTCAGGCGCTGACCGCCGACGAAGTACAGACCGTCGCGAGCGTGGTCGGGCTGCTGGGCAGCCACCTGATCTTCAGCGACGACCTGCCCGCCCTTCCCGACGAGCGGCTGCGCTGGGCCGCCTCGCTGCTGCCGGTTCCCACGCCGCGCGCCGACGTACCGGGATTATTCGACGCCAGCGCGCCCGATACGGTGATCCGCCGCGTCACGAGCGCAACGGGCGAGCACATCATCGTGGCGCTGGTCAACNNATCGTGGCGCTGGTCAACTGGGCGGATCAACCCGCCGAGCGCACGATTGCGCGTCATGCGCTCGGCCTGCCGCCGGGGGTGCCGCTGCTGGCCTTCGACTACTGGGGGCAGCGCGCATGGGTGGAGCGCAGCGACCCGGTACCTCTGGGGCGCATCGCCGCCCACGGCGTGCGGCTGCTGGCGCTGCGCGCGCACGATGGCGGGCCGCAGCTCGCGGGAACCGATCTACACTTGACGGCGGGCGGGGAAGTGAGCGAGTGGACGGCGGATGCCAGGCGCACCACCTTCACGCTGAGCGTGGGACACCGCGCCGCGGGCAGCGTGTGGCTGTGGCTGCCCGCCGAGCCCGCCGCCGCGACGTGTGGGGGCGCACCCTGCGCTGTCAGCCCGACCGCGGAGGACAACATTTATCGCATCCCGGTCGAGGTCATCAGCGGCACCGCCGAGATCGCGATCACGCTGCGGGTGTGACACCCGCCGCCAAACCGTAAGGAGGACAAGCTATGGAGCGAGTCGCATACCGGGGCTGGCCGAACTGCTGGCGGCTGACGAACGACCATGTCGAGCTGATCGCAACCGCCGACGTCGGCCCGCGCATCATTCACTTCGCGCCTGCGGGCGGCGAGAACGTGTTCGCGGTCGTCGACGAGCAGGCCGGGCAGACCGGCGGCGACGTGTGGCGGTTGTACGGCGGGCACCGGCTGTGGCACGCGCCGGAAGTCTACCCGCGCACGCTCGCGCCGGACAACGAGCCGGTCGAGGTACAGGGGGACGACACCACACTGCGGCTCACCCAGCCGACCGAGACGAGCACCGGCATCCAGAAGGCGATCCGCGTGCGGCTCGACCCGTCCGCCCCGACTGCCACGGTCACGCACCGCCTGACCAACCATAACCCCTGGGCGGTGACGCTGGCGCCGTGGGCGATCTCGGTGATGGCCCCCGGCGGCACCGGGGTGCTGCCGCTGCCGCCGCGCGGCCCGCACGACAACGACCATCTGGAGCCGAGCGCGACACTCGCGACGTGGGCCTACACCGACATGGCCGACCCGCGCTGGCGGTGGGGCACGCGCTACGTGCTGCTGCGGCAGCAGGCCGGGGTCGGGTACGAGCAGAAGGTCGGGGTCGGCGGCGGGCCGGGCTGGGCGGCATACGTGTGCGGCGGCGTGCTGTTCGCCAAGGCGGTCGAGCCAGTGTCCGGGGCACCCTACCCCGACCGGGACAGCCAGCTCGAGCTGTACACCGACGAGGTGATGCAAGAGGTGGAGTCGCTCGGCCCGCTGCACACCGTCGAGCCCGGGGGCACCGTGGAGCACGTCGAACGCTGGCTGCTGGCAGAGGGCGTCGAAACGCCCGGTAGTGACGCGGAGGTCGAGCAGTGGGTGATGCCCCACGTCGACCGCTGGCTTGCAGGATAACACAAAGGGCCGCGCTGTTTAGCGCGGCCCGCTTTTCGCCACAACCCGGTCAGTCGACGCGCGGCGGCATCGCCCGTTCGAGCACTGCGACCAGCTCCGCCTGCGGCACGCCGAGGTCAGCGAGCAGGTCGAGCGCCGCGCTGCGCCCCGCCTGCGCCAACCCCATCGCGAGGTGCAGCGGCGTCACCGCCTGATGCCCGCGGTTCCACGCCTGCCCGATAGCTGCGCCCAGCGCCGCCTGCACGTCACCTGCCAGCGGCATGTGCCCATGTGATGCGTAAGGCAGCATGGCAGTCGCCTGAAGATGCGGCGTCAGGTCGTCGGGTGCCAGCCCGAGCTGCGCTTCGAAGACGGCGCGCGTGGTATCCGCCGCGCCGAGCAGCGCAGCCAGCAGATGCAGGCTGGTGACGCGGGCCGCGCCGAGCTGCCGCGCGGTATCGGTGGCAGCGCCGAGCACCCACGCGCTCTCCAGAGTGAAGCGGTACGCGTGCGTTGCTTCCTCGCGGATGCCGGGCGGGGGTGCAGCGTCTTGAAGTGCGGCAAGCGTGTCGAGTACCTGCTGCGGCTCGACGCGAAGCGTGGCGAGCATCTCGTCGGCGGAGGTATTCACCGAAGCGACGGCGTACAGCAGGTGCTCGGTATCCAGCCGCCGGTGCCCCCAACTACGCGCAGCCTGCACCGCCCGCGCGATCGCATCCCGCGTTTCGTCGGCGAGGTCGATGCGGCCCTGCGAGGTACGGTCGTGCAGCGCCGCCGAGTCCGCCAGCAGGTCGTGCAGCGCCCCGGCAGTGACGTTCAGACGGTCGAGCACCGCGCTGGCCAGCCCCTTTGTCTCCCGCGAGAGTGCGTACAGCAGGTGCTCGCACGTCACGAAGCCGTGCCCCAGCCCATCCGCCTCGTCGGNNGCGGATTTCGTTGCGCAGTGTCTCGCGCTCTTCGAGCGCGGTCTGCACCGGGTCGGCAAACTCCTGCTCGAACGTCTCTTTGTGCTCGGCGATGCGGTCGAGCAGATCGCGCGAGGGGCCGAACACCTGCTCGACGATCGGGTTAATCAGCACCCCGGCGAGGCTCTGCTCCTCGTCCGCGCCGAACCAGTCCGCCAGCGGATCGAGCACGTCCTCGTTGATCCCGGCGATCAGGCCCGGGAGATCGTTGATCACAGTCTTCATGCCGTCAAGCCCGGCGCGGGCCTTCGAGCCCATGCCGAACGGCAGCCGTTCCAGCACCCACAGCACGAACTCGCCGAGCATCGCAGTCAGCGGCTGCACCGGCTCGATGGCCTCGCCGACCTGCTCGACCAGTTGATCGAGCCGCCCCGCGATCACGATCACCTGCCGCTGCAGCCAGCGCAGCCCGTCACGCGGGCCGGGCAGCGCGTTCAGGAAGTTCTCGACGCGCTCCTGCCCGATCTCCAGACCATCCCGCAGCAGGCTGACCACGCTCAGCACGTCCGCCAGCGTCCCCGCGACCAGGCCCATCCCCAGAAACACCAGATGGTCCAGCCCGATGTTGTCGAGCCGCTGCCAGAGCGTGTTGACGTTCTCCATCTCGGCCAGCCGCGTCGTGGCAGCGTCGGTCTCGGCACGCGCGGCCTCTAGCTCCGCCAGCGCGGCGTCGAGCTCGGCCTGAAGGCGGTCCCGGTCAGCGGTGAGGTTGACCAGCGCGGCCTGCGCCTGCCCCAATTGCTCCAGGATGCCGGAGCTGTCCTCGGGATCGATCTCGGCCCCGTTGGGAATTACGATCTGCTGCACGCGGCCCGCAGCCTGACGGCGCTGCTCGGCGATCAGCGCCGCGCTGCCGCCCAGCGCCGCCGCCGCTGCGCCGCCCAGCAGCAGCCGCAGCAGAAAGTCGCGCCGCGAGCTGTCCGCTGCCGCCACCGGGAGGTGCGGGCCGGTGTCCGCGTCAGGGTCCACCGGCGGGAGGTTGAGAAACGTGTCGTTGTACTCGGCGACGATCTCGCCGTCTATGATGTCACGTGGGTCTTTGGCTTCCTCGCCCATATCCTGCTGCCTTCGCCCCGTCCGGGCGTTCAGCGGCGCTGGCGATACCCCAGCCGCCGCAGGGCTTTCTCGTCTTTGCGCCAGTTCTTGAGCACCTTCACCCACAGGTCGAGGTAAACCTGCGTGCCCAGCACGCGCTCAAGCTCCTTGCGGGCGGAGCGGCCNNGCGGCCCAGTGCCTTCAGCGCAGCGCCGCCGCTGCCGATCAGGATCGCTTTCTGGCTGTCGCGCTCGACGTACACGGTCGCCGCGATGTAGGTCAGGTCTTCGTTGCGCTCTTTGAACTCCGACACCTCAACCGCCACCCCGTGCGGCACCTCCTGCTCGTACTGCAGCAGCACTTGCTCGCGGATGATCTCCGCGGCGGTGTCGCGCACGTGCGTCTCGGTCAGACGCTCCGCCGGGAAGTAGCGCGGCCCGTGCGGCAAGTGTTCGAGGATGCTGGCCATCACGCCGTCGAGGTTGAACCCCTCGGTCGCGCTGAGCGCAATCGGCGTGGCCCGCGGCAGCAGCGCATGGTAGCGCTCCTGATGGTCCGCCTGCATCTCCGGGTCCACCAGATCGATCTTGTTCATCGCCAGCACGACGGGCACGCCTTCCGCCTGCTCGTCGATGATCCCGGCGATCAGCTCGTCGGCGCGGTTCGGCGGCTCGGATACATCCACCAGCCACAGCACCACGTCGGCGTCGGGGATCGCCCCAGTCGCAACCTCGACCATGTACTCACCGAGCTTGTTGCGCGCCTCATGCAGGCCCGGCGTATCCTTGAACACCACCTGCGCGTCGGGCCGCGTCAGGATGCCAAGCTGCTGCTCCCGCGTGGTCTGCGGCTTGGGCGTCACGATCGCGACCTTCTCGCCGAGCAGCGCGTTCATCAGCGTCGACTTGCCGACATTAGGCCGCCCGATCACCGCGACGTAGCCCGAGCGGTGCTCGGCGGGCAGCGTGTCGCTCACCGACACCGCGTCGATGTCGCTGTTGCCGAGAAACTGCTCGATCAGCGCGCGATTCTGCGCCGCGATCTCCTCGGCAGCCTCTTCCAGTTCTTCGGCTGGCTCTACCGGCTCACCATCATAATCCTCTTCGTACGTCATTTACCTTTCCTTCCAGTACGGCTCTATGCTTCCAGCCTGAACGGATTAAAGTCGGTATTCACGTCGTAGTAGTCTTCGTTCTCCGCCCGCTTGAGCAGATTCACGACGCGGTATGTCAGGGGCGTCATTAGCGCCTCGATGCCCACCTTAAAGATGTAGTTGGACACGATCAGCGACAGCGCAATCGCCCACGGGAACACGCCGAGCGCAGTGGCGATCACCACGCGAACAGGACGGTATCGACCCCCTGCCCCACCAGCGTCGAACCGATGGTGCGCGCCCACAGGTAGCGCCCTTCGGTCAGCACCTTCATGCGGGCCAGCACGTAGCTGTTCGAGAACTCGCCCGCAAAGTACGCCAGCAGGCTGGCGACGATAATACCACCGGACGACACGCCGCCGAGGATCGCGTTGTACGCCTCCTGCCCTGCGTAGCCGCGCCACGCCGCCTCACCGGGGAGCACGCCGACAAACCACAACGTAAATGCCAGCAGCGCCGCCGCTCCGAACCCGAACCAGATCACCCGGCGGGCACGCCGGTAGCCGTAGACCTCGGTCAGCACGTCGCCGAAGATGTAGCTGATCGGGAACAGCAGCGTACCACCGTCGAACGCCAGCGGCAGCGGGCCGAGGCTCGCCCCCAGATCGACGATCTTCGCCGACGATGCGATGTTGCTGCTGAGCAGCACGGTGATGAACACCGCCATCACCAGATCGTAGTAGCGGTATGGCCGCCGGGTTTCGGGTGGGGCGCTCCCCTCAGTGCGCCTGTCCAACAAATCGCTTACTCCCTGAACTGCGGATGCCGCCCGGGCCGGAACCGGCGCACCTCGAAGCTGAAGTTGTGGGCGTCGCGGTCGGGCAGGCTGACGCGCAGCCGCTTGACGTGCCCGAAGTCGTCGTCGTATACGATGTCGGCGGCGGCGTCCGCAGCGTCGTGCGCCGGCAGCACCTGCGTGATCACGNNTCGCGCCACTCACCTTCCCACAGATGATACAACTTCCCGCCGGCGCTCTGCAGGTCGTGGTCGCCAAAGCGGTTTACGGCGGAGCCGATATAGCTCACGCTCACCCAGTAGTCTCTGATCCCGCGTTCGCGCCAGCGGTTAATGCCCTCAGCCAGCTCGCGCAGATGGTCATCCATGCAGTTTTCACCCTCCATTACCGCGTACGGGATGCCTTAGATTCCCCCTCGTATGCGGATTTTAGTATATACTGTGCGCTGTTTGGCCAGCAACCGCCCTGAGTGGAGCCTCAAGCCTATGTCTGACCGCCTCAACCCGCGCGCTGCGGGGGCCGCGCTGATCACGATCCTGTTCTGGTCGTCCGCGTTCGCGGGCATCCGTGCCGGGCTTCGTTCGTACTCGCCGGTGCACCTCGCACTGCTGCGGTTTCTGGTCGCCTCGGCGGTGCTGGCGCTGCTGGCTGCCGCGCGCCGCCTGAAGCTGCCACCCCGTCGCGACCTGCCGGGGATCGCGCTGCTGGGGATGATCGGCATCACGGTGTACCACGTCGCGCTGAACATCGGCGAGGTCACCGTAACTGCCGGGGCAGCCAGCCTGATCATCGCGGCGGTGCCGATCTTCAGCGCGCTGCTGGCCACGGCGTTCACCGGCGAGCGGCTGACGCGCTGGGGCTGGGCGGGCATCCTGTTGAGCTTCGGCGGGGTGGCGCTGATCGTGCTGGGGGAAGGCGAGGGGGTGCGGTTCGACCCCGGTGCCCTGCTGATCCTGCTCTCGGCGCTGGCCAGCGCGATCTACTTCGTTTTCCAGCGGCAGTACCTGAAGCGCAGCAGCGCGCTCGCCTTCACCACCGTCAGCATCTGGTTCGGTACGCTGGTGATGCTGGTGTTTGCGCCGGGGCTGGTGGGCGCGATCCGCGCCGCGCCGCTGGCGGACACGCTCGCGGTGGTGTACCTGGGCGTGTTCCCGGCGGCGATTGCGTACGCCACGTGGAACTACGCGCTGTCGCAAGCACCTGCCTCTATCGTGTCGAGCATGCTGTACGTTAACCCGGTACTGGCGATCCTGATCGCGTGGGTCTGGCTGGGGGAGCTGCCGGACGGCGCGGCCCTGGTCGGCGGGGCGATTGCGCTGGTGGGGGTGGTGATCGTCAACACGCGCGGGCGCTAGCGCTGCGGCAGCCCCTCCAGCAGCGCGGGCAGGTCGCGCAGCGCGGCAGGCGGCGCGGCGACGCACGGCACGGCGCGGGCGAGCAGCGCAGGCGTGCGCTCGTCGCCCTCCCCCAATGGCGTGACGGCATCTGCGGCGGCGTCCAGCCAGACCGCT
>JABAOG010001444.1_pt2 | contig 11349 bp, 11 predicted proteins | sample 7062131 | NCBI WGS metagenome assembly JABAOG01 (sample SAMN14538629, study PRJNA623070) | marine sediment metagenome | biome: marine biome [ENVO:00000428]; feature: marine pelagic biome [ENVO:01000023]; material: deep marine sediment [ENVO:00002113] | place: India: Arabian Sea | collected... | reverse complement strand
ATCCACAATCCCGCGGGCTTTGCCGTAGTACTTTGACAGGTGGTTGATTTCGATAACGGACATCTTGATTTTTCTCCTTTTCCTGGCTGCGATCCGGCTGGACCGTGAGCCACGAATGAGAATCATATCTCGTAATATATGGGGGGTCAAGATCAGTCGAGTTGAATATAAGGGGGTTAGAAAATTCCGAGACTGCCGCGCTTTGCCCGAAGATTCATCGAGATCGGGTCCGGCCGGCGCGGGAGATCGCGCTTGAGTTCCGTCAGCGCCTGCCGGGCTTGCGGCCATTCGCCGCGGGCGGTGTGCCGCAGGATCTGGTCGATCTGGCGGGAGAATTCGATCAGGGGCGGATCGCCGGTGTTGGCCAGGCTGGCTTCGGCGTTGGCGGCAAGCTGGGCCAAGTCAGCCAGTTCCTGGTGAGTAAAGCGCCTGTCTTCATCAGCGGACAGGAACGCATCCGCAAAGTCATGCGCCTGGATGAAGGCTTCCACCCGGTTGCTGGCGATCTCGCCGGGCTGCGAGGAGGCGTTCATGTACTGCGTTTCGCGGGCTTCGATCTCGGCAAGGACCTGCTCCAGCCACAGCCGGGCAAGTTCGGCCGGATCAGGGCTGCCAGCGGCAAGCTGGTCCGCCAATTGGCCGAGCAGGGCATCCGAATCGGGCTCGATTCCGCCGTAAATCGCCTGATAGCGCTCGATCAAGGACCGCGCGGCGCCGGCGTCATTCTCCACCAAAGCATCGACGATCTGGGCGGCCAGTTCTGCCTGGCTGAGCTCGGCCGGGTCAGCCTGAGGCGTGGGCGTCAGTTCTATGGTTGGCGTTAATAAAATCGGCTGGCTGCAGGCAGTCAGGCTCGCGATCAGGCACCAGATCAAAAAGTGGGACATGACGAGATTATACTGTACAGTCATTCGAATGATCACACCTAGGGAGAGCTTCTGGCCTGTTTGACAGCAAAACCAACATAGTTGGCGCCTGTATTTACCGCTAAGCCGAAGGTGGTATCGGCGCCAAACTGCTGATAGCTTATTTGCCCGAGCTTGAGCCTGACCAGCGCTCGGACGGCCGACCCGCAAGGAATATCTGCGCCGCAAGATGACACATGGGTTTTCGCAGCTTGGCCAGCACGCCGTCCGCTTCCCACCAGGTATCGGCCAGCCGATCGTAGATCGAATTGTCGGTCATACTAGACTGAGCGGTTTTTTGGATTTTCTCTTAACTTTGGGGGCTGTTCCCGGATGATCATTTCTCAGGCGGGTAGATCTTTTCGGGCGGATGGCGGCGTTTGGGGCGCTGGATCAGTTCGTAGATCGCGCCGAATTTCATTTCGGTGTTCAGGTAGGCGTAATGGCCGTCGCCGTCCNNCAAAATCGGCGTGGATGCCTTCTCCGTAAATGTGCTCGATCAATTCGATGCGGGTCGGGCCGAAATAGGACAGGGCGATCCGGATGCCGTTGTCAACTTCCCGGCCGTAGTAGCGGCTCATTTTGAGCAGCGGTTTTTTGTAGGTGTAGAAATGCCACGGCCCGATCCCAAGGCGCTGCCAGTATTCGATCACCGCCGCGTCCAGGTCTTCGACCACCAGGGCGATCTGATCTATGCCGTGATTGAGGAATGCAGCGGTGTATTCGGTTTTCATTGCGAGTCTCCAATTGGCTGGTTATGGCTTAATCGGAACGTCCAGTCCTGGCAGCAGTATATTCGATGATCAATAAAATGACCAGACTGAGGGNNACTTTTTGTTGGTGACTACCGGAGCTTTGCCCAGCCAGGTATCCTCATCCAGTTGAGCGAGCATGAAGGCGGCCAGGTCGGCGCGGGTCAGGCTGCTGCCGATGCCCGCTTGCCCCCAGAGCCCGGCATTGATCCGGCCTGTTGCCGGGTCATCGGTCAGGCGCGGCACTCGCACGGCGACCCAATCGAGGCCGCTTTCCTGCAATATCTCCAGCTGGCGTTCCCGGTCGGTGAAGATCGGGCCGAGCAGCGCTTTGAGCACTTTGCCGAAAAATTTGCCGAACCCGGAGCGTTTGTCCTGCGGCACGCTGATCCCGCCGACCGAGACGACCACCAGGCGGGCAACGCCGTGTTTGCGCATTGCCGCGGCAATATTCTCTGTCGACTCGGCCGCCACAGTTGTCTGCTTGCCTTTTGGCCCGATTGTGCTGAGGACCGCGTCTGCGCCCTGTACGGCGGCATCGACATCGGTGGGGTTCAAGGCGTCTCCGGTGACGATTGACAGGTTGTCGTTGGAGCGGGTCAGCTTATCGGCGTCGCGCACGAAGGCAATGACGGTATGTCCGGCGGCCAGGGCTTGTTCGACCAGGTGCTGGCCGGTGGCGGAACTGGCGCCGAAAATGGTGAGGTGCATGTTTGGTTCTCCTATATCGATAATGGATTTTGTCAGATTCGGGTCAGTTGGTTTCGCCCTCGATCAGGTCGAAAAGCTGCTGGCCGGCCTTGCGCAGCGGATCGCCGGAATGGAACGTGCGGCTGAGGATCGTGGCGCCTTCGATCACCGAGGTGATGAATTCGGCCAGTTCTTCAGCTCTCTCAGGCGGTAAGCCGCCGTCTTCCAGCTTGCGCCGAAAAGGCTGCTGCATCTGCCGAAAAGCCTGCCGGCAGGCCTGGTTGATCCGCTCGCTGGTATTGGCGGTTTCCATAGCGACCATCGTCAGCGGCCCGCCGGCCTGGAATCCGGAAGCTTCGACGTAGCTGGCGATGGTGTCCGCTAGATGGCGGACTGCTTCGGCCGGGTGTTCGTGCGCCGCCAATCCCTGCTCGATCCGCCGGGCGAGCTCCTCGCCCGAGCGGGAGATAGCCGCTGCGGCGAGTTCTTCCTTGCCCTCCGGAAAGTAGTAATACAGCGATCCCTTGGGCGAGCCGCTTTCCTGGATGATCTGGTTCAGCCCGGTGGCGTGATAGCCCTGGGCTTCCAGCAGGGCGGAGGTGGTTTCGATCACCTGATCTTTGGTAGGTTGTGCCATCGCGTACTCTTTTCACTGAGTTAGGTGTCATTCAAATCAGATTATACAGACTGGTCTATATAATGTCAAGAGATAAACTGGGCTGATGCGCTAAAAAATCAAAGGTACCCTCAGGAAAGTAATCATACACAATCTCTTTTGTTGTTCCCACGAAAGTGGGAACCCAGTAAAGAGTCCTATCTGGCTAGGCCCTGGCAGGGTTCACGCCGACAGGTCAGATTATTGAAAGCCTGCTTTCGCAGGTATGACAGACTGGGTGAAGAACGATTGAAAACAACATTGGGATGCAGCAACTTTTGTCTGCTTTCATCATGGGAGGCGGGTAATTTCACCCTCAGGGGGCGAATTTTGGAATTTGAGTGAATTCCTTTATAATGTGGTTGGGGATTACTGTAAACCAAAACCAGAAAGGACCATAGGATGGACAAACAAACCTTGATCAAGCACCTGAACGAAGATCTCGCCAATGAGTTGAGCGCGATCATTCAATACATCACCTATGCGGCCAAGGCGACCGGCCCTTATCGCCCGCAGCTGGCCGCGTTCTTCCTGCAGGAAGTGGCCGATGAACAGCTCCATGCCCAATTCCTTGCCAACAAGATCGTTGCCCTCGGCGGGGAACCGACCACGATGGCTGCGCCCGTCCCGGCGGCAGCGTCTAACCGCGAGATGCTTGAAGCGGTTTTGAAGGCCGAGCTCAAAGCCGGGAAGGACTACACCGAACGCGCTGAGCAGGCCGACGCCTATGGCGATAAGGGTCTGGTGGTTGCGCTGGAGGACATGGTCCGCGACGAGATGGGCCACTCCGAAGAGACCGAGCGGATGCTGCGCGATTGGCCGCTGTAACCCCTGAGACTCAAACTGATCTAACAAAAAACTGGCGGTCTGAGCCGCCAGTTTTAAATTTAAAAGGAGTCTGGTTGAGATTACTGATCCGGGTTCAGCCTGAGCACCAGCCCTTCATTCGCCGCCACGATCAGGACCCTCAGGTTGAGCTGGCCGGCGCTGGACATGCTGGTCGAGGCCTCGATGCTGGCCGTTTTAGCTTGTGAGGACAGATCCAGGATGTAGGTGCCCTCGCCAAAGTTGAGCACGATCAGGAAGTCATCTGAGCCGAGGCCAAACCGCCGGTAGGCAAAGATCTCATTTTCGCCGACGTCGATGCGCTCATACGCCCCGGCGTTCAGAGCGGGTTCTTGCCGGCGCAGGTCGGTCAGCCGGCGGTACAGGCTGAGCATTGAGGTTGGGTCGTCTTCCTGGGCAGCGACATTCAAAGATTGGTAATTTTCGGCAGCCGGCAGCCAGGGCGTGATCTCTTCGCCGGTAAACCCGGCATGCGGTGAGCTGTCCCATTGCATCGGGGTGCGCACCGGGTCGCGCCCGATGAGGTGAGCGATCTCCGGCTGGTTGACCGCCGGCGGATCCTGAATGAATTCCGGCGGGATCCTGCCGTTCTCCATCCCGATCTCTTCGCCGTAGTAAGTCGTAGGCGTGCCGCGCAGGGTCATCAGCATCATATTGGCGACCCTGGCCTGTTCCTGCCCCACCCGGGTAGCAACTCTGGGGCGGTCGTGGTTGCCGAGGACCCAGTTGGGCCACGCGCCAGGCGGCAGGTCGGCTTCATACTGGTCGACGGCTTTCCGCACCACCGGGGCTTCCCAGGGCATGTTGATCAGCTGGAAGTTGAACGGCAGGTGGCACTCGTCATACGTGCCGTCCGGGCGCAAGGAACCGTAGTAGGTCATCAGGTCGGCGTTGGCCAGGTAGATCTCGCCGACCATCATGCGCTCGTCGTATTCATCCAGCACTTTGCGCATTTCTTTGATCAGGTCGTGGACGCCATCGACATTTTGGGTATAAATCGGGATCAGGCTGTTCTTCGGGTCGGTCCCGTCCCATTCCGGGTTGGCCGGTTCGTCGTAAAAATTTTCGTCTTTCAGCAGCATCCAGATCACATCCAGGCGGAATCCGTCCACGCCTTTGTCCAGCCAGAAACGCATCACATCGAGCATCGCCGGGAGGACTTCCGGGTGGCGGTAGTTGAGTTCGGGCTGCTGGGTGACGAACTGGTGCAGGTAGTACTGGCCGGTGTGCTCGTCGAAGGTCCAGGCCGGGCCGCCGAAAAAGCTCAGCCAGTTGTTGGGCGGTCCGCCGTCCGGGGCGGGATCGCGCCAGATGTACCAGTCCCGCTTGGGATTGTCGCGGCTGGAGCGGCTTTCCAGGAACCAGGAGTGCTCATCTGAAGTGTGGTTGGGCACCAGGTCGAGGATCAACTTCATCCCGCGGGCGTGGACTTCTTCCAGCAGGGCATCGAAGTCGTCCATTGAGCCAAACAGCTGGTGGACGCCGATATAGTCGGCCACATCATAGCCGAAATCGTGCATCGGGGAGGGGTAGATCGGGGAGAGCCAGACGGCGTCAACGTTCAGGCTTTGGATGTAGTCCAGCCGTTGGCGGATGCCGTTCAGGTCGCCGACGCCGTCGCCGTTGCTGTCCTGGTACGAGCGCGGGTAGATCTGGTAGATGATTCCTTTTTGCCACCACAGATGTGCGATTGTCATGGACTTTCCCTTCTGTGGTAATTGGATCCGGTGACTGTTTTGAGATTAGCGTGCGCTCATTATACTGGAGTTTGCTAAGCAAAGAATCGATTGTCGATGCAATACTAATGTCAGCAAAATATATTTCACAACAATCTTCTATATCAGCATTCTTTCGATAACATTCAAATNNCCCCCCACCGGGGAATGAACATCCCCCGGCCCTCCGTATTCGCCGGTGAATTGTAGTCGATTGAGTTTGGAGAAGTATTGCAAGATTGCAATTACACCTATGTTTGGAACTGATCGGAGAAAGGTTTGATATTTTTACTGAGCCCCGGAGGCAACCGCCAGCATGTTCTGGATGGCTTCCAGTTCATCCTGGTTGACAGTGTGCGCCATCCCCGGATAGGTGCGGAAATCGACCTGAGCGCCCATGCGCTCGAACACGGCGGCGGATTCAGCCATCAGATCGTGGGCGACCCACGGGTCGATATCGCTGCCGCCGATGAACACCGGCATGCCGTCAAAATTGCCGGGATAGCCGCGCTCGGTGCCGGGCGGGCCGATCAGGGCGCCGCTGAACACGAACAGCCCGNNTTGCGGGCGACGTATTCCGAAGCCAGGCAGGCGCCTTGCGAAAAGCCGCCAAAGGCGATCTGGTCATCGGAAAAACCGGCGTCGTGCATTTCCTGAACCAGCTCATCTATCCGGCGCAGGGCTGATGTCAGGTCTGGTTCGTTGCTTTCGAGCGGGCCAAAGGCTGAATTGGGGTACCAGCGGTTGTGGGCTGCCTGCGGGATCAGATAAAAAGATTGGTCTGTGTACAGTTCCTGGGCCAGGGGGAGCGTCGCTTCGGCGGTGCTGCCGCGCCCGTGAAGCAGGATCACAACCAATTCGGCGTCATCCAGATCGGCGCCGTAGGTCAGGACGGGCTGGTTCTGGTGGATATGGTCGCTCATCGGTCAGGCCCTGATCGGGGTCAGACCGGCTTCGATCTCTCTGCGGCGGTCTTCCAGGAAGGGCGGCAGGACGAGCTTCTCGCCCAGGTTTTCCAGGTCTTCATCGATGGCGAAGCCCGGTCCGTCGGTGGCGATCTCGAACAGGATCCCGTTGGAGACCCGGAAGTAGATCGAGCGGAACCAGAAGCGGTCGATCTGGTGGCTGACATGCAGCCCATGTTCTACCAGGCGCTGGCGCCACTGCTTCTCGGTTTCTGAATCTTTGACCCGGAAGGCAACATGGTGGGTACCGCCGGCGCCCAACCGGGCGCGCGGTTCCAGGGGCTGCTCGAGCAGCCAGACTTCGGTGCCCGGCCCGCCGTTTTGATTGGTGGTGTAGATCACGGCTTCGGCATTGCCTTCGATCCAGGTGCCGCGCCGCAGTTCGGTGAAGTTGAGCGCCTGGGTGAGAATCTGGCCGAGCTCCTGGGTGGAAGGCATCGAAAGGACGATGCTGTAGAAACCGCGCAGGGCGTATTTGTCCGGGATGTTGGGGCGCGGCCAGATCTCGCCTTCAAATTCCGACCCCTGGTCGTCGACCAGGTAGAGCCGCTGACCTTCAGAATCCTCGAACGGCATCAGCAGGCGGCCTTCGAACTCGGTGATATCGCCGTAGCTGACCCCAAATTCCAGGAAGCGTTCCATCCAGAATTCGAGGGCAGCCCGGCCGTTCACCCTGAAGGCGGTCCCGGCGATGCTGTCGGTGCCGCGCACATTCGGCCCGATTTGCGGCCAGTCGAAAAAAGTGATGTCGGTGCCGGGAGTGCCGACCTTATCGGCGTAGAACAGGTGGTAGGCGGAAACGTCGTCCTGGTTTACGGATTTTTTGACCAGGCGCAGCCCGAGCACTTCGGTATAGAATTTTACGTTATTGGAAATTTTACCGCTGACAGCGGTGACATGGTGGAGTCCATCTAACTGCATGTTATATTCCTCTGATTGGTGTGGTTACATCTTAAAGACTCGCCCGGAGGCGGTTTCTTACCCTAACAAGACCAATGTTATCAGATTTTTCCGGTCATGACGCCTTTAGAATCAATGGNNGTTGAAAGTCCAAAAATCAGAACAGGCAGCCGAGACTGTCCGGCTGCCTGTTGGGACGGGTGTGTTCTGCAGGTTCCATCAATCATCGTCACCGCCACCGTCCTCGTGCTTGCGCCCATCCCAATGGCAGCGGATGCAGTTATTAACGTTGGCGACTCCTTCATGCTCATTTTGGATCTTAGTGGGATTGTGCTCGTGGCAGTTATAGCATGTGTAGGAGGTGTAGTTGTTGTTGTTGTGGCACAGCTGGCACTGCTGGTTGGCGCCGCCGTGGTTCAGCGGGAAGGTGTGGGCGAAGCTGGCCGGTTTCCAGGCGTTGGTGTTGTGACAGGTGGAACACTGACCGGTGAAGTGATTGGCCGGACGGTCTCCGCTGTGGCAGGAGAGGCAGTCAGTCGCCCCGGCCGCGCTGTGGTTGAAATTGGCGGGGAGCCAGCCGTTGGTGTTGTGACAGGCGGAGCACTGTCCGCCGTAGTGGTTGGCGGGTTTGTCCCCGGTGTGGCAGGAGAGGCAGTCGGTTGCCCCGGCGACAGCATGGTCGAACGTGGCCGGCAGCCAGGCGTTTGTGCTGTGGCACGCCGAGCACTGGCCGGGATAATGGTTGGCAGGCTTGTCCGGCTGGTGGCAGGCTGCGCAGTCCTGGGCGTACGCCCCGCTGTGATCGAAGTGGATCTCTTCCCAGCTGGTGACCACATGACAGGCAGCGCAATCGGTGCCAAACTGGCCGTTGTGAGGTTCGACTGCGGCATGGCAGGCGATGCAGGCCGGATCCTGCCCCTGGAAGGTGGTGGTCTCATGGCAATTTTCGCATTCCAGCCCTTCATGCCCGCCGATCAACTGGAACCCGGTTTTGCTGTGATCGAACTCCGCCGGCGTCCAGCCAAACGGGGTGTGGCAAACCGCGCACTGCGTCCCGAGGTTTCCGTCGTGGGCGTCATCCTCGAGGTGGCAGGACTCGCAAGCCTGCGGGGTGTTCTTCAGCATGGAGATGTTCACCGCGCCCTGATGGCACTGCTCGCAGGCCAGCGCGGCATGTTCACCCTCCAACTTGAAGGCTTGCTGATTATGGTCAAAGTCTGTGCCGTAGGTGTCCAGCCCATCGTGGCAGTCCAGGCACGCCAGGCCAAACAGGGCGGTGTGCTGCTCCATGAAGGATGGGTGGACTTGCTGGTGGCAGTCAGCGCAGATGCCGCGGTCGAATTCGGTGAAGTTGTCCTGGTGGCAGTCAGCGCAGACCACCTCGCGCTCCCAGTCGATCCGCTCGTGGGCGTTGAGGGCGAACCCGACCAGGTGATGGGGGAAATCGCCGCTGAGGAATTGGGTCAGGCTGGCCTGCGGACCGTTGTGTTCGGTGTGGCATGTGCGGCAGTTTTGGCTGCCCATCTCACTCATCGCCGCACCGTGCAGTGTGCCGCTGTTTGCGAGCTGCTCGATGACATCCTGGTGGCAGTCCATGCACAGGTCTGCCATATCGGTGCGGTCCCAGGGAGCGGGGTGGCAGGCGGCGCAATTTTGGGTCAGCTCGGCGTGAGAACTGACGCCGTTAATGGGATGCCCTGACAGAGCGTTCAGGTCGCCGGGGGAGAACATCTGGTTGCGGGTGAAGGCGTAGCTGCCCCCAACCACAAGCAGGGCAACGATCAGGGCGAGCAAACCCCCGGTAGTTAAACACCCAAGCTGTCTCCGTTTCATCTCTGGCTCCTCATGCCAACAAACTCGACTTGCTAAATTTCAGGAATGCTGCTTTAGTGAATAAAAGTGGCGTAGTACAAAGCGGCGCCGATATGGATAAACGCAACCGTGAACACGACTACACCCAGCGGGACGTGCAGGGTGTGCCAGATCGCCAGCAGGCGGCGCGCTCCAGCGATCGATTTAAGCTGACGTTCGAGCGTCGCCTGGCGTTCCCAATATTCCCGGATCGTTCGCAGCGGGCCGCGCCTCTTGGCCGGGGTTTCCTTTTCCAGCTTGCGCCACTGCTGGCCGGCGGCTGCCCGGCTGAAGCGCCCGGCCGATTGGACCGCAACCAACTCATCCACCTGCCGGACCAGATCCGGGTGGGTTTCCCGCAGGTCTGCCAACTGCTGCTGGTTCTGGGCGATCAGCAGGTTGAGCTGCTCGACTTCCAGGATCGTGCCGTCGGCATCACGCGGGACGGCGGTGTAAAAATAGCGGCCGACGAACCCGCTGGCGACGATGATCACCGTCAGCAGCATCAGGATCCCGGCCAGGCCGTTGAACTTCCAGGAGGAATGCAGCAAGACCATATACGGGCCGNNCCGCAGATAGCGTTTGCGCAGGCTGTAGAGGATCTCGGTCATCAGCATCAGCAGGAAACCGACAATCCCGATCGAGTGGCCGATCCATCCGCTGGCCTCCGGGACGCCGCTCAGCAGGGTCACCAGGAGATATATCGCAGTGATCGCGGCGATTGCCGCAAAAGCGAGCCAGAGTTCGATATTCCTAAGCCGCATCCTGCCTCCTCCAATCATTCCAGTAGTTCATCAGGATCGTGTTGAGCTTGGCCCCGGGCTGGACCAGTTGGTCCCGGATCGGGGTGATATCGACTTGATTGGCAACCAGTTCTTCCAGCGGCATCGACATTGCCTGGTCGCCCATCACAACCGCTCCCAGCAGGTGATCCTCTCCGACCATCACCCGGACGCGGTTGACCTCGAAATTGTTCTGGCAGATGACCGCATTGGGCATTTTCTGCCAGGTTTCGCTTTCGCCGCGCACGATCGAGTAGTCCTCCTGCTCCGTCGGGCCGCTGCCGACCCGGCCGATGATCGTGGTGGTCAGCCCGGCCAGCCGGGTGACGTTCATCGGGCTGCGCCGCTGGTAGGGAGTCGGCTGCCCGGCCATATTTTGGCCGGCAAATGTGCCTTGATCGCGCGCCACCGGCCAGAGACTGTCCACCACCCATCCACCTGAGACCGGATCATAGGTCTCGGCCACGTCTCCGGCGGCGTACACGCCCGGAGCGCTCGTCTCCATAAACTGGTTCACCCGCACGCCGCGCCCGATCTCCAAGCCGCTGGCCTCCGGCACTTCGGTGCGCGGCCGTACCCCGATGGCAAAAGCCACCATGCCGGCTTTGATCCTGCGCCCGTCTTTGGTAATTACGCCCTGCACCTTTCCGCGTTTCTCCACAATCTTTTCCAGTTCGGTATTGGTATGGATGGACACGCCATCATGTTTAAGACGGTTAAGCACGATAATCGATTCGGTTGGATCTAAAACCCGGTTCCAATACTGATCGCCGCGCAGGAAGAAATGTACGTTCATCCGGCGTGCCTGCAATCCTTCGACGATCTCCAGGGCAGTGATCCCGCCGCCGATCACGACTGCATTCCGCGTCCAGCGCGCTTTCTGGATCATGCGCTGGGTTTCAGCCATTGAGTCGAGATAGACCACGCCGTCCAGGTCAGTGCCGGCCTCTTTTGGACGGACAGCCTGAGCGCCGAGCGCCAGCAGCAGGCGGTCGTATTTCATCCGCTTGCGGTCGCGGAAGACGACTTCGCGCTTCTCGTGGTCAATCTGGATGGCAGTGTTGTGGTAGAGCTTCAGCCGGCGGCTGTTAAAATCGGCCTTGGTGAAGGGGAACAGGGACCTTTCGCCCAATTCTTTGCTTAGGTAGTAGGCCAGTCCGGGACGGGAATAGTAACCGGCGGATTCGGCTGAAACGCACACGATCTCGCCTTGCGGGTCGATGCGGCGGATCGTTTCAGCGGCGGAAATTCCGGCGGCCCCGGTGCCCAGGATCACATAGCGTCTCAT
>JABAOG010032364.1_pt2 | contig 11351 bp, 11 predicted proteins | sample 7062131 | NCBI WGS metagenome assembly JABAOG01 (sample SAMN14538629, study PRJNA623070) | marine sediment metagenome | biome: marine biome [ENVO:00000428]; feature: marine pelagic biome [ENVO:01000023]; material: deep marine sediment [ENVO:00002113] | place: India: Arabian Sea | collected... | reverse complement strand
TCCGATTATATATGTCCACATACTATCTCTATGACGTCTTTGTGTACTTCCTCAATTGATCGTGCGCCGTCGACCACCTTCACGCGCTCGGGCTCCGCCTTCGCGATCGCAAGATACCCCTCGCGCACGCGCTCGTGAAAATCGCGCGCCTCGCGCTCGAAGCGATCCTCGCTGCCGGCAAGATCCAGTTCGCGATTCCTGCGCAGCGCGTGATTCAAACCCCATTCGATGGGACAGTCGATCAGGATGGTGAGGTCGGGAAAGAGGTTGCCGGTCGCGACGCGATGGAGCGCCATGACCACATCCANNGGCAATGTGCTGGGCGCGCGATGCCTCATACAGGAGTAGTTCCGCAACGGGGTCCATGTGCGCGCTCGAAGGCGCGAGAAGCACGCGCCGAATCTCGTCACCGATCGTCGTGCCGCCCGGCTCCCGCGTGAGGACCACGGGCAGTCCCTTGCCGCGCAGGTGACCCTCCAGGAGCCTGATCTGGGTGCTCTTGCCCGAGCCCTCAATACCCTCAAATGTTATGAACATGCCTGGCATATGAGTAGGCGACGTCTAGCAGATAAAAGCACGTATTTACAATGTTTTTTACTTTTTTGCCTCCAGGCGCAACTTAAGGGGTGGCGCAGCCGATAACAAGTATAGAGGGGGAGTTGTGTGGAGGGTGTGCATGTCTGGTAAGATCTTAAAATCATTGATCAATCCAGCACAGCCCGGGAGCGGGTTCATCGAGCTCCGCAAAGCCATGTCCGACGCCATCGAGGTCGCCGACACCGCCTCCCCGCGCTTCGACCACTACCTCAACGCCGCCAAAAAATCCGCAGCCGAGAAGCCCGCCTGGAGGTCATCGGGGTTATTTCGCAGCACCATCAAGACGGAAAAGTCGTAATCACTTCAGCGAATGGAATGATTCGGGCAGGAGGTCCTTGAGGCGCATGACCTTTACCGCGCCGCGCGTATTGCCCATGATGATTTCCATGTCGCGGGCAAACTCGATCAGGGCCTGACGGCACGTTCCACAGGGGGGACACGGCTGCGCGCTCCCGGATACGACGGCTATGCGCCTAAACTTCCTGTGACCCTCGGAGACGGCCTTGAACAAGGCCACGCGTTCCGAACAACACGACGTCGACCACGAAACATCCTCGACGTTGCACCCCGCGAACACCTTGCCGTCGACGGTCTCTATGGCCGCGCCGACCTTATAGTGTGAGTAGGGCGCATAGGCGCGCTTCCGCGCGTCGCGTGCGCATTCGAGCAATTTCGACTGCGTCTTCGTCAAATCCGAATTCTTTTTTGATGTCATGCGCATGATTATCTGCTCGCCATGAGCTTGGCCTTTAAACCCTGATAGCGTCTCTTGATCGGCGCGACCTGTTCGCGGAGATAATTCTTCTTCGGCAGGTTCGCGCTCGCGATCGCGCACATCAGTGCGACCATGTTGTTGTAGTCGGCGACGCTCACGTATTCCATGGCCGGCCCGCGCGGCCCGTGGTTGTGATAGTTACCCAGCGGCAGCGCGATGCCGCCGGCCCGATAGCCTTCCGCTATATAGACGCATGCCTCGCAGCGCCCGCCGGGCAACAGCTGGCGCTGATAGCGGAATTTGCTGCGCGATCGCGCGGCGTGTGCGTCGGCGATCTCATGCACCCAGCGATCGATCGCCGGATCGTACGACGATTGCCAATCGCCGACGCGTATGACCGGGCCTGAGCCGATGCGGACATCGGCGTGCTTGGCAGAACTGCACTCGAGCACGATGAGCGGATTGCCCTTCGCGATGAGGCCGCTCTCCATCGCGCCGAACGCGCCGAGAAAACCCGTCTCCTCGCCGCGCGTGAAGAGCCCCTGCACCTGGACGTCCTTACGCATGAGCTGTGTAAACATATCGAGTATCGCAGCCACGCTCATGAGGTTGTCCGCGGCGCGCGTGGACAGGCGGTCGCCCTGTATGCGCACGCTGGGCAGGTCGAAGTGGCCGAAGTCGCCGCGCGCGAGCGGCAGCGGCTCGCGAAGCTTAAAGAGCGGCCGCCCCAGGTAGCGCTTGTCCTTGAGAAACGATCCGATGTGCGCGCGGAATCTACCCTCCGCAGAATACATCATCAAGCGCGCGCCCGTGCAGAGCTTCGGCTCCACCTTGCCCCACAGCGCGACCACCGGGCGCGCCTTCTCGAGTCGCACCACCTCGAAACCCGGATGATCCATGTGCGCGTTGAACACCACGCCGCGCGGACGGCTGCCGCGAAAGACCAGGACGTTCCCATACCGATCATCGACGACGTTAAGTCCGAGGTTCGCCGCATACCACCGCACAAAAGTCGCAATGCCTTCCTCGTGGAAGCTCATCGTGGGGATGGAGAGCACCTGCGTGAGCAATGCCAACCGCCGCTTTGTCATCGCTTGCCGCGCCCTTTCGTCTTACGGCCTTTCTTCGTCTTCCCCCGGCGCACGGTTTCCTTGGGTTTCTTGCCGCCGGTCTTCTGCAGGCGCTTGACCTTGTCGCCGCTCGCGCCCTCGAACTTCTTGAGCGCCTGCGTCATGTGCTTGAGCTTCTTGATCACCATGCCGTGCACGCTCGTCGGCGGATAGCTGCCGTCCTTCTTCGCCTGCCCCGCCTTTTTCCCCAACAACAGCTCGAGGCCTTCGTCGAGGTTTCCGACCGAGTAGATGTGAAACTTCCCGTCCTTCACGGCTTTGGCCACATCCTTGCGCAGCATCAGATGGCGTTCGTTCTGCTTCGGGATGATCACGCCCTCGTCGCCGCTCATGCCCTTCGCCTTGCACACGTCGTAGAAGCCGGCGATCTTCTCGTTCACGCCCCCGATCGGCTGAATGTCCCCGAGCTGATTGATCGAGCCGGTGACCGCCAGGTCCTGCCTGATGGGGAGGTCGGTGAGGCTCGAGACGATCGCGTAGAGTTCCGTCGAGGATGCCGAATCGCCGTCGACGCCGCCGTACGATTGCTCGAAACAAATCGACGCCGAGAGGTTGAGCGGCATGTTCTGCCCGTACTTCTTCCGCAGATACCCGGAGAGCACGAACACGCCCTTGTCGTGGATGGGGCCCGAGAGCTTCGACTCGCGTTCGATGTTGATAAGCCCCGCCTTGCCCAGCGACGTCACCGCGGTAACGCGCGACGGCTTGCCGAACGATATATCGCCCAGCGAGTAGACCGACAATCCGTTGATCTGCCCGACGCGTTTTCCTTCCGTCTCGATCATCAGGACGTCTTCCTCGATCGCGCGCTGGATGCGGTCCTCGAAGAGTTGGTGGCGCTTTTTCTTCGCCTTGAGCGCTTCCTCGACGCACGCGCGATTTATGTCCTTGCCGCCGCGCTGCTTCGCGCACCAGTTCGCCTCGCGCAGGACATCGGTCATGTACGCGAAGCGCGTCGATATGCGATTCTGCTGGCCCGCCTCCTCGACGCCGTGCTCGAGCATCGCGGCGATGCCGCCGCGGCCGAGGGGCAACATCTCGCCGCGCTCCGCAACCGTCTTGAGCACCGACGTGTACTCCTTCTCGCTTTCGTCCGTCCGCGGCATCGATGTATCGAAATCGGCGAGTATCTTGAAGATCTTGGGGAACTCGTCCTCGTACATGCTCAGCAATTGATACAGGTATTTCGAGCCGATCATGATCACCTTGACGTTGAGTTCGATGGGCTCGGGCTTGATGGCGAGCGGAGCGATCTGAAAGTAGGTCTCCGGCTGCTGGATCGTCAGTTTCTCGGTCTTGAGTACGCGCTTGAGCATGTCCCACACCATGGGGCGCCGGAGCACGTCCAACGCGTTGATGATGAGATAACCGCCGTCGGCGCGCAAGAGCGATCCCGCCTTGATGCGGCGAAAGTCGGTGCTCCACATGCCGCCCGGAACGACGTTGTATTCGGGCGCGCCGAACAGGTTGACGTACGAGGGGTTGTCCTCCTCGACGACCGGGACGTTATCGCTCGCGCCCCCTTCGGAGGACGCATCGTAGAGCAGGTTTACCTCGTACACCCAGAAGGGATCCTGCTGCGGCTGTCTGCCTAGGACGATGATGCCCTCCTCGGGCTTCTTCTTCTCCTTGCCCGCGAAGGTGTCTATGTTCTTGAGGATGTGGCTCTTGACCCTTAGCAGATACTTGCGAACCTTCTCATCGGTGTAGCGCGTTCGCAAATCGTCCATGAGTCCGTCGAGCACCAACGAACCCGTCCGCTGCATGAGGCGATCGAGCGCCTGATGCATTTCCTTGCCGAGGCTGCGCGCCCTCTGCAGGACACGCTGCAGCTCCTTCATCAGCTCCTTGTGCTTGCGCTTCTTGGTATCGCGCTCCTCCGGCTTGAGTTTGCCGTCCTTCACCAGCGTGTCGAGGTAGTCGACCGACACCGCCTCCTCGCCGATGATGGGGAATACCGTCGGCGCGACGTAGGTGCCTTCCTGAACCTGGATGAGCGCAAACCCCTCCTTCTTGAGGGATGCCGCAAATTCCTCGAAGAGCGTCTTTTCCTTCCGCTGGTAGCGTTCCACCAGCATCTCGCGCTCGCGCACGACGTGGGTGCTCTCCAAGGCCTTCGGAACCTCCGCGCGCAGGACGCGGATCAGTTCCTTCATGTCGTCGCTGAACACCTTGCCCTGTCCGCGCGGAAAGGTAAGCAGCACCGGGCGCGAAGCATCGACGAAGTTGTGGACATAGCATCGGTCGGGCGCCGGCTTTCCGGCCGATTTCATCTGCGTGAGCGCACGCTTGATCGTCGACATGCGGCCCGTTCCTGCAACGCCCGCCACATACACGTTGAAGCCCGGATGGTGCAGTTTAAGTCCCAGGTCGAGCGCCGTCATCGCGCGCCCTTGCCCGACGACTTCGTCGGTCGTCGGGATTTCGTCCACGCCTTTGAAGAATTTCAGATGCTCGTCGTCGCACTCCCACCTGACATTGCTGGCCGTCAATTTTTTGGACATACCGATTCCCCCTGCGTTTCGCGGTGAAGATATCTATGATCCGACTGTATCCCAGAAGGGTGCGCACCTCAAGGATTTCTTGTCGCCAGCGCGCTTGACTTGCGCATGCGTATCGCCCTAGGGTACGTGCATGAAAAACAACGACGACGTCGAACACCTCCTGCGCAAGATGGAGGAGCGGTTCGGGGAGAGCAGCGAGGGTGCAAAACAGATGTTCGGCATGCTGGTGACCACGACCCTGGCGTATCGGGACAAGCTCGTCGAGGACCGCCTGCCGGCGCTTACCGTCGGCGAGACGCAGCGGGCGCTCGACGCATTCATGCTGATCATGAAGACACAGCAATTTCCTGAAATCGACGATTCACGCGTGAAGGATCTGGTCATGCTATGGCTGGATGGCGTCAAAAAAACGCTGCACCATTAAATCACATCTTCTTCAAACAGCGAGATCATTGCGACGATGACGACGACGAGCGCGAGGGCGCCGCTGACGAAGCCGGACACGCGCAGGTACCATGCGGGCAGCGACATATACCATGACATGAGCCCGACGGAGATCGATACGGGCGCGACGAGCAGGAACAGGCCCTTGATCATCGCGAGGATGCCGATGACGCGCAGGTAGATGCGCGCGTGAAAGCGGGGAGCGCCGAAGAAGAATGCGGCCCCCATCGCGAGCGGCACCAGCGCGAGCGCCCGCATCCACGGCCCGATCTCCTCAACCGCCAGCCACTCGGGAACGGATTGCGGCGCATAGGCCACGGTTATCGCGATCGCCAACCACACAGCCGCCAACGCCAGGACGACATATCTCATAGCACCCCCGTATCGTTCCCGGGGATCATACCGCGCCCCCCGGGCGATGTAAATGCCCCGGTCATACACTCGCCCCTTTTGTTCCTCATCGCTACCTGGTACTATCGCCGGCATGTTCGGGCAAAGAAAACACATAACCGTGCTGGTAGCCGCGGTTGCGATTTTCGTGCTCGTAATCATCGCACTCGCTGCAGCGCCCCTCATCATACCGACGGGGTCCTATCGCCAGGCGCTCATCCGCGGAATCGAGTCGCGCACGGGGGCCTCCGCGACGGTCGGCCGTATCTCCGTGCGCCTGCTGCCGACACCCACCTTCACCGTACACGACATCGGGATCTTTTCACCCGAAGAGCAGTTCAAGCAGCATCCGCTGGTGCGCATCCGCAATGCGAGCGGCTCCTTCTCCCCCTTAAGCATACTCAAGCGCCGCCTGGATACGAAGCTCGCGATCACGGGATATGAGATCAACTACCTGTCGACCGCCGGCGGTTCGAGCAATTTCGATCGCCTGTTCGTGAGCTTGACCATGCCGGCTGCCGTGCCGGCGGATGAAGCGTGGCGCATCAGCATAGGCGCGCTATCAGCCTCTCACGGAACCCTGTCGGTTCGCACCGTCGGGGCCGAAGGGGGACAATCCATCGCCCTGGAACAACTCGAACTCGCCGAGCTGGCGTTCGGCAGCAGCAGCCTCAGCGCTAACGCGTACGTCAAGGCAGCGCTGTTCGGCGCCGCGGAGGCGAACGCCGAGCTGGGAGGCACCGCTTCCTACGACCGCGCATCGAGCACGCTCTACCTCCGCAACGGGAAGCTCGCCCTGTTCAATACGACGGCGACGCTCGAAGCTTCTCTGGCGCTTCAACAACACCCCGTCGAGTTCGACGTGCATGCTGCCACGCCGTCGATCACGGCTCCCGAACTCGCGGCAATCTTCCCGGTCGTACAGCGCGGCTTTCCCGCGGGTATCGCATGGTCGGGAAGTCTCGCGTTGGACATGCACCTCACGGGAACGCACGAACAAACCGCCATCGACCTGCAGGCTGAAGCATCGCGGAGCAACGTCACGGTCGGAAGTTTGTTCGTGAAACCCCTGGGACGCCTTCTCAAGATAAGTTTTTCCGGCACAAACACGCCCTCCCACCTCGACATCGGAAAACTGGATCTGCGCCTCGGAAACAATCTCGTCACGATCGCGGGTTCGATGCTCCACGACGCCGACCACCAGGCCCAATTCTCAATCGCGGCAAAGAGCTTCAACTTCGATGAGATCAAACCGTCGTTTCCATGGCTCGCCGTCTTTGGAGAAGCGACGAACCCTTCGGCTACGCTCACCGTCCAGGGGTCGCTCGATAACCCCGAGAACCGGATCGTCTTCGGCGAGCTCACGGCGGATTCGCTTTCAACGATGGGCGTGAGCATGAGCGGCGCGAAGATAGGCGTGCATCACGGGCGCGCGACCACAATCGAGTTTCCCTCGATCTCCGCGACGCTCTTCGGCGGAGCCCTTTCCGCAAGCGGTTCGATAGACCTCGCCGGGGACCCCCGCTACGAGCTGCGCGCGGTGATCGAAGGTGCGGATGTGGCAACGATCGAGCTCCTCGAGGGGGCGCTGGAGGGAACAGGGACCTTGGTCATCAACGCCACGACCGTTGGCGCCGACAGCGCCTCGTTGGCGTCAGCGATGAAGGCCTCGGGATCGCTCGTCATGTCACGCGCAACGTTCCCCACGCTCGATATCGCCAAGGAGCTCTTCACACAATCCACCTGGACGACGATCGAGCGCAGCGCGGAAGGCGTTTCGATCGCTTCCGGCGCGGCCGAGTCGCTCGCGGATACGACCGCTGCCGCCGAAGATCTCCGCGCATCATTCAGCCTCGAGGAAGGACAGTTGAAGCTCGCCGACCTTCGCTACCGCAACCCGCGTTACACGTTCTGGCTGAGCGGATCGATAAGCCGCGACAAAACCATCGGCTGCAGCGGTTCGCTTTGGCTCGGCAAAGATGAGACGGCCGCGCTCATCGCAAACGCAGGGCAGCGAAAGGACCTCGTGAATACGAGCGGAAATCTGCAGATTCCCTTTGAGCTCAAGGGAAGAGGCAAGGGGCTCATGCTTCGCCTCCAAACCGGTGAGCTCGCATCGATGCTGAAGGATCGACGATTCTCGCCCACGCCTGCCATTCAATAGAGGGGACTTACCAACTGCGGACCTGACCGATGTCGATATGGACGAACGCGCGGCGTCCGTAGTACCCGACGCCACCGGCCTTGAGGGTCTTGGCATAGTCGCGGAGTTCGCGCGCCGAGATGCCCGGGATGACCACGTCGGCAGCCATACCCTCCATGTGCAAGCTCTCGCGCGCAACGCGGCGGGTGCGCCTTCTGAGCTTGGCGTTGTACGGCGGGCTGCGATAGCCGGAGATGACCTTGAGTTCTTTGGCGGCAAAGTGATCCTGAATGTGATCGAGCAGCTCGATGAGCTTGAGCGAGATCGGGAATTCCTCTTGCCCGCCATGACAGCGGAAGATATGATCTATCACCGCAAGGGCTTCTTCGTCGTAGCGGCCCTTTTTGTCGCGATAGATGACGTTGAAGACTTCATTGGTCTGAACGTCATGCATGCCGATCACGCCGTCGCCGGTGTAGCGGAAGATCGAGAGGTTTTCGACGCCCGTCCATGCGGTCGCACTCGGCCACAGGATGACGGAGAGAAAAAAACCTAGAAATGCGATGGTCAGTAGTCGTCTCATGTTGCTATTAGTATTATCGTCAGGTTGACGTGATTTGTTGCGCATTTTTTTACCGAAGTCACGATGAAAAGGCAACTCAAATTATATGTAATCATTAGCTTTATCCATGCGGCCGCAATTCTGCCAACGCCGGGCGCCGATGCCGCGATGCATCCACGGGGCGACGGCCGTCTCACCCTCTACAGCTATCACACCGATGACGTCATCGAGGTGACGTTCCGCACCGATGCGGGGTACGATGCGGGCGCGCTCAAGAAAATAAACGCGGTCATGCGCAGCCGCGGCGACGACAGCATACACGCGATCTCGCCGCGCCTGATAGATCTCATCGATCACCTTCAGGATCACTTCGGCGCCGAGACGATCGAAATCATCTCGGGGTACAGGAGCAAACCGTTCAACGAATTCCTGCGCGCGTCGGGCCGCGGCGCCGCAAGCGAAAGTTTGCACACGAAGGGTCTGGCCGCCGACATTCACGTCGACGAGGTAACCGAGAAGGCCTTGTGGGAGTACGCGAAGAAACTCGGCGCCGGCGGAGCCGGCTATTACCCGCGGCATAATTTCGTACACGTCGACGTCGGGCCCAGGCGAATCTGGCGCGAGCCGGATCCGAAGGAGCGCATCCTCACGGGCCTCGACCTCAACCCCAACCCCAGCTGGCGAGCGATCACCGATAAGAACCTCTACGCACCCGACGAAGCGGTCGAACTCACCATCACCAACATGGCGGATGAACCCGCCGCTCTCGCTGCCGACATATGGTACGCCCGTTTCGCGAAGGGCCGCTGGTCTGAGCGCAAACCCGTCGAGCGGTCNNTACCGCATCGTCGTGTTTCCCGAAGGCAACGCGCGGGGCGCGCCCCTGTACTCGAGCGAGTTTTACATAAAGAAGCCATGATCATGCAGCAATACACACTGCCGTTCACCAGCGCCGAGGAGATCCTCGAGGAAAAGCTCGCCGCCCTCGTGAAGGCCCCCGTGAAGCTCACGCTGACACAGAACCGGTCGACCTACTTCTCATCGCAGTGGCGCTGGGGAACGCTTCAGATGCGCATCCACAAGGTATTCGCATCCGCCGACGACGACGTGATCCGGGCGCTGGCGCGCATCGCCAGGCGCCGCGATCGGCGCGCGTCCGCCACGGTGAGCGACTATTTCCAAACCTGCGCGCCCCGGCGCGATCCGGCGACGCGGAAAAAGATGCGGCTCATCGAGAAGGGGCGTCATTACGATCTGCGCGAGATCTATGAACGACTGAATGCCGAATTCTTCGCGAACGCGATCGACGCCGAGATCACCTGGGGAAAGCGGTTCACCGGAAGGCGCAAGCGCCAGATCCACCTGGGCTCATACTGCGAGATCGCCAGGCGCATCACCATACACCCGACGCTCGATCGAAAAGAGGTGCCCGCCTACGTCGTCGAAGCGACGGTCCATCATGAGATGTGCCATCAGCTGGTCGCGAGCAGGCGCACGCAAAATGGCACCACCCGCCATCACACCAAGGAGTTCCGCCGGCAGGAAAAGTGCTACCCGAAGTACGAAGATGCAAAGCGCTGGGAGAAGGAAAACCTCAACATGCTGCTCAGATCGTGAACGTCGCTTCATCGAGCAAGCCGCCGTCGAGCTCGATGATCTGCGCATGGACCTTCTTCGGTTCGATGTCGACGATTGCAAACGTGGGAGGCCGCCCTTTGTTCTCGCCGGGCTTCAAGTGCCCGGGATTGATCGCGATGCCGCGCGGGAGCTTCTCGATGCGATAGAGGTGCGTGTGGCCGTGGAGGATCAGATCGGCGCGGCCCATCTCCATCGTGCGGACCGGGTCGAGATCGCCGGGGAGGTCGTGAGCGTCTACGGTCGGCGTATGCGAGATCAGCACGCGCACGCCCTCGATCTTCTCGATATACCGATGGGGAACCGCGGGATCCTTGTAGCTCGCCTCGAACACGCCCGGCACCGCGATGAGCTCAACGCTCGTGTCCCCAAGCTGCTCGGCGTCGGCGAGGTCGTCGCCCAGATGGACGATGCGCTGGGCCCCGAACTCCTCGACCATGCGCAATGCTGCGCGCCGCATCGTATCCAGGTTGCCGTGCGTATCGCTCATGACGCCCAGGCGCATACGACCTCCTACTTGAGCAGCGGTGCGATGACCAGCGACACGACGCTCATCAGCTTGATCAGGATGTTAAGCTTCGGGCCGGAGGTGTCCTNNCATCAGCTTGATCAGGATGTTCAGGCTCGGCCCGGTGGTGTCCTTGAACGGATCGCCGACGGTGTCGCCGACGACCGCCGCCGCGTGACGGAGCGATCCCTTGCCGGTTCCCAGGTCGGCGTCGGCGGGCTCCTCCTCGATCTGTTTCTTGGCGTTATCCCACGCCGCGCCCGCGTTGGCCATGTAGATAGCCATGAGGACGCCGGTCACGGTCACGCCGACGAGCAATCCGCCCAGCACGCCCGCGTCGCCCCAGAACCACTTGGAAAAGAACCCGACCGCCACCGGCACGATGACCGCCATGAGCCCCGGCCGGACCATCTGCTTGATCGCCGCCGCCGTCGAGATGTCGACGCAGCGCGCGTAGTCCGCGCGCGCCTTGCCTTCCATCAATCCCGGGATCGATTTGAACTGGCGGCGCACCTCGGAGATCATCTGATGGGCGGCCTTGCTCACCGCCCGCATGGTCATCGAGGTGAACGCGAACGGCAGCGTGCCGCCGAGGAGGACGCCGACCATGATCTCCGGCCTCGTCACGTCGATCTCGTGCAGCCCCGCCTGCTCGCGAAACGCCGAAAACAACGCGATCGCGGTGAGCGCCGCCGAACCGATCGCAAACCCCTTGCCGATAGC
>JABAOG010004440.1_pt3 | contig 11354 bp, 11 predicted proteins | sample 7062131 | NCBI WGS metagenome assembly JABAOG01 (sample SAMN14538629, study PRJNA623070) | marine sediment metagenome | biome: marine biome [ENVO:00000428]; feature: marine pelagic biome [ENVO:01000023]; material: deep marine sediment [ENVO:00002113] | place: India: Arabian Sea | collected... | reverse complement strand
CTCGGTCCTCGGGGCTCGGTTCTCGGTCCTCGGGAGTCGGCTCTCGGCCCTTCGCCGCGGCGTCCAGCTCCTCCCCGAAGATCTCGCTCCCCCGGTACCAGCCGATACCCCGCCCCAGGAAGATCTTCACCACCGCGGCCACCGGCACCGCCAGGAGCACGCCGAGGAAACCGAAGAGCTCGCCGCCGATCATCAGCGCGAGCAGCACCCAGAGCGACGAGAGGCCGACCTTGTCGCCCAGGATCTTCGGCGTGATCACGAAGCCCTCGAGGAGCTGCACCACGCCGTAGACCACCAGCACGCCGAGCAGCTGGTGCCAGCCCTCGAAGTGCAGCCCACACATCGCCAGGGCGAGGCCGACGCCGAGGACGGCACCGACGTAGGGGATGAACGAGAGCAGCCCCGCGAGGATGCCGATGGGCACCGCGAGCTGGATGCCGACGATCGAGTAGCCGGTCGCGTAGAGCGCCGCGAGGATCGTCATCACCGCCAGCTGGCCGCGGACGAAGAGCCCGATGGTCTCGTCGACCTCGCGCGCCAAGTCCCGAACGTAGGGACGGTGCCGCGGGGGCACGAGGCCGTCGGCGTAGGCGACGATCCGATCGAAGTCGTAGAGCAGGTAGAAGGCGAAGACCGGGATCATCAGGATCCCCAGGACCGCGCCCACCACGCTGGCGGTGCCACCGACGACCCAGCGGAGCGCCTGCATCGCCGGACCGGCCGCCTGTCCCGCGACGTCCTGCGCGTCGACGCTGAGCTGCTCGGTGGCTTCCTCGAGGCTGTGGGGGATCGGGATCCCCCGCTCGGCGAGCACCGGCTCCCAGGCCTCGAAGAGCGAACGCAGCTGCTGCGGGACCTCCTTGGCGACCTCGGCGATGTCCCGCACGAAGGCAGGCACGAAGAGGAGCAGGAAGATGCCCGCGGCCAGCAGGAAGGCGACCAGGATCACCGTGATGGCCAAGCCGCGCGGCAGGCGCCACTCCTCCAGCCGGTCGACCAGCGGGTCGAGCAGGTAGGCGATGAGGAAGCCGAAGAAGACCGGCGTCAGCACCGCTCGCAACGTGTAGAGGAGGAGGCCCGCCGCGACCACACCGACGGCGATCAACACCCAGCGCGGGATCGGGCCCTCTCCCCGTGGGTCCGTCGTGGTCGGCGCCTCCATCGGCGTCGATCTCTACCACGACGGCCGTCGCTCAGATCCGCTGGAACACCCAGACCACGGCCAGGGCGCCGATCAGCACCGAGAGCAGGCGCACCACCATCGGATAGCGCTCGAAGCGCGCAGCCCAGGCGATCGGACCGAGAACGACGGCCACGAAGGCCAGCTGCGCCAGCTCGATGCCGATGTTGAAGGCCACCAGCGCCAGCACGCGGTTGCCCGCGGGCAGGCCCACCTCGGCCAGCACCGCCGAGAAACCGAAGCCGTGCACCAGGCCGAAGGCGAAGGCGATCCACGGCATCGGCGCGCGGACCTCCGGCTTGATCACGTTCCAGCCGGCCACCGCGACGATGCTCGCCGCGATGATCACCTCGACCGGTTTGATGGGGAGCACGACCACCTCGAGGGCCGCGGACACGAGGGTGATGCTGTGACCGATCGTGAAGGCGGTCACCAACCAAGCGACGTGCTTCAACGCTTCGCGCGTCGACTTGCGACGACTGACGAAGCCTGCGGCGAGCACGAGCGAGAGCAGGAAGAGCACGTGGTCGTAGCCGGTGGCGAAGTGGAGCACGCCCTCCCAGAGGAAGACCCCGAAGAGACTCGCCGCGCTCTGCGGCTCGCCGAGGTCGAGCTCCTGCCGCCCCTTGCGGAGGATCCGCGCCTCCTCGCCGTAGGCGGTGAGCACGACCGACTCGTGCCGTCGGTCCGCGTCGAAGACCGTCCCGTCCCGGAAGACGAGCTGCTCGGTCCGATCGCAGGTGTAGGCGATGCGCACCCGGAGGTAGCGCATGGCTTCGCGCTCGAAGGCCTCCGGATCACCGACGTCCGCCCGGCACGGCTCGCCGGCCGCGGTGACGCTCATCCCCTCTTCGAGCCAGAGCCGCACCTGGGGATAGCGCGCCTCGAGCGAGCTCATCTCGTAGTCCTCGCCGAGGCCGAGCTCCATCGCGGCATCCACCGCCTCGAGCTCGACGTTCAGCTCCGGTCCCGCGTCCCGGTGGGTGACGCGAACGACCTTCTTGCTGCCGAGGTGGGCCGACGCCGGCGAAGCGACGATGGCGACCAACGTCGCGGCCAGCGCGACCCGCACGATGATGTGCGAGTGCCCCATCGTCAGAAGCAGACGCCGTATTCGGTGGAGTCGAAGACCAGCGCCGGATCGAACCCGATGCAGGTCTCGCCGAGCGCGCACTCGCCGCCAGCCGGGCTGCGCCGGCACCAACGCATGCACTGGTCGCCGGTGCCGGGATCGGCGCAGGTGAAGCCCTTCTGGCAGTCCTCGCTCCCGGTGCAGACGGCGCCCTGCCCGCCAGCGCCGACCGGGCCCGAGCAGTCGGTCAGGCGCCGGCCGGAGCTCTCCTCGGTGAAGAGGCCGCAGAAGCTGTTCGCCGGGCAGCCGGCCTGCGAGGCCGGCTCGCAGCTCGACGTGCACACGTTCTGGCCGGTGGTGCCCAGCTCCGCGAGACAGACCGAGCCCGGCCCCGCGGTGCAGTCGGCGTCCGTGTCGCAGAAGCGCTTGCAGATCGGCACGTTCGTGGCGGTCAGGCTCACGTTCACGCAGGCGGTACCCGCGACGCAGCCGCCGCTGTCGCAGCGCTCGCTCTCGTCGTTGCTGCCCTCGGTCTGGCAGGAGCGGGACCCGTCGCTCGAAAGCGAGCAGGCCTGGCCGCTCGGGCAGCCGCACTGCGGCGCCACCAGCCGACACGGCGACTCGGCGCAGCCGGTGTCCACGCACCCCTCGCTCGCATCACAGGTCAGCGTCCCCGCGCAGAGCGAGTCGTCCGGTGTGTGGGTGCAGCTGCTGCTACTGCAGCCGTCGATCGTGCAGGAGACGCCGTCGGAGCAGTCCATCGGCGTGCCGCCCATGCAGGTGCCGCCCTCGCAGGTCTCCGCGCCGTTGCAGCTGTCGCCGTCGTCGCACTCGGGGTCGGTGGTGCAGGGCACGGGCCCCATGTCGATGCGGAAGCCATCGGGCGAGCCGGCGTCGGTGGGGCTGGCCATGTCCACGGTCACCGCCGCGTCGTCCGCCGGCGGCGCTGCGTCACTCGGAACGAAGCCGTCGACGGGCGCGGGCTCGGCGTCGACCGACCCGAAGTCCGATCCGGTCCCGAGATCGCGCGAGCCGCCATCCGCCGAGCCGGACGCACACCCCAGCCCGAAGCTCAGGACGAAGATGGTCGAAAGGCGCATCGATGAGCGCATGAAAGACTCCCGTTCCCCCGAAAAAGCAATGGGGCACCTTAGCGCCCGGCCCGATGCGGGCAACGCGGCAACATTCCGTTGGCTTTCCGCACGTGGCCGACCACACTAGCGAGCCCGTGGCCCGGCAGCTCAAACGCGTCGATTCTCTCGTCCCGCGGCGAGCGGCGGCCTACGGCGGAAAAGCGAAGGGCCTGGCCGCCCTGGCGCGAGGCGGCTTCCCGGTGCCGCGCGCCTATGCCCTCCCGGCCGAGGCCTTCGTCCGCCACTGCGCGTCGCACCTGCCCGCGGACGCTCAGCCCGACCGGTTGCTGCGCCAGCCTCAGCCCTCCGACGAGCGCCTCGCCGAGTACGCCGAGCGCGTCCGTGACGGCGCCATCGAGGCCGAGCTCGCCGACGAGCTCCGCGAGACCTACCGCTTCCTGCTTCGCGACGGCGCCGGCTCGGTGGCCGTTCGCTCCTCGTCGACCGGCGAGGACGGCAGCCAGCAATCCGCCGCGGGGCTCCACGCGACCGTCCTCCACGTCGGGAGCGAGGCGGCCGTGCTCGACGCGGTGCGTGAGTGCTGGGCGAGTTTCTTCGCCCCCGGTGTGCAGTCCTACCTGCGCAAGGTCGGCACGAGCGAGGCGTCGGTCGGCGTCGTCATCCAGGCGATGGTCCCGGCCGAGGTCGCCGGCGTGCTCTTCACGGTCAACCCGCTCACCGGCGACGCGGGCGAGGTGGTCATCGATGCCGCCTATGGCCTCGGCAGCGCGGTCGTGGACGGAGCGGTCTCCCCGGACACCTACCGGATGGACAAGGCCTCCGGGCTGCCGCGGGACCGGATCATCGGCGACAAGTCGATCCGGCGGATCGTCGGCGACGGAGCGATTCTCGAGGAGAAGGTCCCCGCCGCTCACCGCGAGCAGCTCGCCCTCGACGAGACGCGCCTCGAGGCGCTCCTGCGGCTGGCGCTGCAGATCGAGAAGACCTTCGGCGGCTCCCGCGACGTCGAGTGGGCCTTCGCCGGAGACCAGCTCTTCGTGCTCCAGTCGCGGCCGATCACCGCGACGCTCCAAGCGAGCACCAAGCGCTGGCAGAAGAAGAAGGACGTGGACCGCGCCAGCCTGGTCTGGTCCAACGTGAACGTCGGCGAAGCCCTCCCCGGCGTCGCGACCCCGCTGACCTGGTCGATCCTCAGCCGCTTCAGCGAGCTCGGCTTCCGCCGCGCGTTCGGCTCGCTCGGCTGCACGGTCCCCAAGGACGCGGAGCTCGTCGGCAACTTCCGCGGCCGCATCTACCTGAACATGACCGAGTTCATGGGCATCCTCACCCAGGTGCCCGGGCTCCGGCCGCGCATGCTCCTGGCGCTCGGCGGCGGTGGCGAGGTCGAGCGGCTCGAGGAAGACGTCGAGCCGCGCAGCTCGCTCGCCTTCCTGCGGCGGCTGCCGCTGACCATGACCCGTTTCGCCCGCGAGAACCTCTCGCTGAACGAGCGCCTCGAGGAGTTCGAGCAGCTCTTCGAGCTCGAGCGCGCCCGCCTCGGTCAGGTGGACCCACGGATCCTCCCGGCGCCCGCGCTCGCGAAGATGCTCGAGGACGTCGAGCGCCTGCTCGACCGGAGCGGGGCGATCATGCTGACCGTCTACGGGAACCTGCTCGCGAGCGCCGTGCTGCTCACGACCGGACTGCGCTTGGTCGCCCGCGAGCGCGCGGAGGCACTCCAGCGCGACCTGCTGACCGGCATCGCCGACCTCGACAGCGCCGCGCCCGGCATCGCGCTCTGGCACATCGCCGAAGCAGCACGCGAGGAGCAGCCCGCCAGCGACGCGCTCCTCGCCGGCGACGCGAGCACGCTCACTCTGGGCGACCTGCCCGAGGGGCGCACTCGGCGCTCCCTCGAGCGCTTCCTCAAGGCCTACGGCCACCGCGGGACTCGCGAGGCGGAGATCATGGCGCCCCGCTGGCGCGAGGATCCGACGCTCCTCTTCGCCACGCTCCAGGCCCACCTCCGCCGAGAAGGCGGCCCACGGCCGATCGACCTCGAGCGCAGCCAAAGAGCACAGCGGGAGCGGGCCAACGCCGAGCTCGACAAGCGCGTCCCGGGCCCCTTCCGGCCGCCCTTCCGCCACCTGCTCACCCAGGTGCAGCGTTTCATGCGCCTCCGCGAGCGGCTCCGCGGCTACGTGACCGAGGTGCTCGGCTTCTACCGGATCGTCGCCGTCGACGCGTCCCGCCGGATCGGGCTCCGCGAGCCGGAGGCCGGACCGGACGCCGCCTTCTACCTGACCGAAGCGGAGCTGCACCAAGCGCTCCGAGCCGACCTCTCCGTGGCGACCCGCGTCCGGCAGCGACGGCGCCAGCACGAGCGGGACCTCGCGCTCCCGGACCCGCCGGACACCTTCGTCGGCTACCCGCCCCCGGTCCCCGAGCCGGTGGCCACCAGCGGCGCGATGCGAGGGCTCGGCGCCAGCTCCGGCCGCGCCGTCGGCCTCGCACGGATCCTCGAGACCCCAGCGGACGCCGCGGATTTCCAGGCCGGGGAGATCCTCGTCTGCGGCTCGGCCGACGTCGGCTGGGCGCCCCTCTTCCTCGTCGCCGGCGGGGTGGTCACCGATCTGGGCGGCCCGCTCTCCCACGCCTCGATCGTGCTCCGCGAGTACGGCGTGCCGGCGGTCGTGAACCTCAAGACCGGCACCCGTCGCATTCGAACCGGGGACCGTATCCTGGTCGACGCCGATCGCGGCGAGGTTCGGATCCTCGAGCGCGCCGAGCGGAACGCCGAGAGCGGCGAGCACGCCCAGTCCCGGTGACCGACGACGTCCCCTTCGTCGTCCACCGGGACGACCACCTGCTGGTGCTCTTCAAGCCGGCCCGGCTGCCGACGACCCACCCGTCGGGCGGCGACTGCCTCGTGGAGCGCGCGAAGGCGATCGATCCCGATGCGCCGCGCCTGCACGCGACCTCTCGCCTCGACGCGGAGGTGACCGGGCTGGTGACCTTCGCCCGGACCAAGCGCGCGAACGCGGTGCTCCGCGAGGCGCGCAAGGCGAAGACCTACCACCGCCTCTACCTCGCGCTGACCGCGGCAGGCACGCTGGACGCGGACGCGCGCTGGGCCGACCCCATCGCGCTCGATCCGAGCGACCCACGACGTCGAGTCGTGGGCGACGGCGCCGGCACCAAGGCGGCGCTGACCACCGCGGCGGCCCGCGCGGTGGCCGGCCCGCTGGCGCTGCTCGAGCTCCGTCCGCAGACCGGACGCACCCATCAGCTCCGCGTCCACGCCGCCGCGCACGGGTTGCCGCTCTTCGGCGACCGCCACTACGGCGGCGACAAGCGCGCCGTGCTCCCGAACGGCCGGGTGCTCACCGCCCGGCGCACCATGCTCCACTGCGCCGCCCTCGACCTGCCGGCGGTGGACGGGGGCGCGCCGCTCGCGCTCCGCTGTCCACCGCCCCGCGACTTCGCCCGCCTCTGGACCGGCGCCGGCGGCGACGAGGGGCTCCTCGAGCCCGGCGACGCTCAGCCGAAGTAGTGGTCGAGCTCTTCGGCCAAGAGCGCGCGCAGCAGCGGGTCCTCGGTGCCCGAGGTGACCACCCCGTGCTCGAAGTTCCGCTGGTAGACGATCACGCGGACCAGCGTCTCGCCCTTGCCCAGATCGATCCGGTCGACGAGCACCGGCGCGTAGGGATCGAAGCCCTCGCTCACGACCTCCACGCCGGGGACCTCCTCCACCAGGACCAGGGCTCCCTCGACATGCTCGATCAGCCCTTCGGGTAGCCCCTCGAGCGCCTCGAAGACCCGCTTCTCGAAGCGCTCCTTGGATTCCGCCCACGACGGTCGCGGCGCGCGGAGCAAGAGCGAGCGGGCCGTGAGGTAGGCCGCCGTCGCGCTCCGCGGATCGCCGTCGGCCTCGTGCAGTCGGCCGACCAGGTACTGCGCCTCCGGGTCGGCGACGAGCTCCGCCGCGGCCGGGACGATGTGCTCCCGGGCGGTCTCGCGATCGCCCGAATCGAGCAACACCGCGCCCACCTCGAGGGCGAGGGCCGGCGAGTCGAAGGGCCCCTCCGGGAGCTCGGCCACCAAGGCTCGGACCTCGTCCTCACGCCCGGCCGCCTCGTTCACGTCGATGAGCGCGAGAATGGCGCCGGCGATCTCGTCCTCGTCCTGAGCGCTGTCGAGGGCCGCGCTCGCGTCGTGGACCGCCCCGTGGAGGTCGCCGAGCTGCAGCCGCAGGTTGGCCGCGTTCAGCAGCGCTTCGAAGAAGTCCTCGTCGCCGGCGATCGCTTCGTCGTAGTGCACCAGCGCCTCGTCCAGCTCCCCCTCGAGAGAGAGCACGTAGCCCATCGCGTGGTGCGCCTCGGGCGACCCCTCGGCGGCCAGGACGGCGTCGGCGGCCGCCCGGGCAGCCGCCAGGTCTCCGGCCTCCACCAGATCCCAGACCCGGGCGAGCTCGTGCTCGTCGTCCATCCGCTTCGTCTTCGGTCGCTCTTCGCTCATCTCGGCTCCGGCCGGTCCATCCGGCACGAATGGGCGAAGCTACGACCTCGGTGACCAAGATCAAGCCGATCGGCGCGGCATCCTATACATTGGGGGGACATGGCTTCGCGCCTCCCCCCCACCATCGCCCTCGTGCTTCTCGTCGGCTGCGTCCCCGCGGTCCCGTCGGGGACCAGCGTGTCGGTGGGCAAGTCCAACGATGGCTGGCTCCTCAGCGGCGTGCCTCTGCCCGACCGCGGCCCGGGCTACGTCCGTGCCCGGCCGGGGGAATCGACCCGCTACGGCCTGCCGCGGCTCGTGCGCGTGCTCGAGAACACCGCCGCCGAGGTGGACCGGGCCTTCCCCGGCACGCCGCCGCTGCGGGTGGGCGACCTCTCCTATCCCCGCGGCGGACGGCACCCGCGCCACGGGAGCCATCGCACCGGCCGCGACGTCGACCTGATCTACTACGCGACCGATCCCAACGGCCGGCCGATCCAGGGCCGAGGCTGGGTGGCCTACGACCGCTTCGGCGTCGGCCGGGAGCCCGACGAGCACGGCGGGGCGCCGATGTTCTTCGACGTGGCCCGCAACTGGCACCTGGTCCGCACGCTCCTGGCGGACGAGGAGGCCCAGGTGCAATGGATCTTCTGCTCGGCGGGCGTGAAGGCGCGACTCCTCGAGCACGCCATCGCCACCGAGCCCTCGCGGGCGATCGTCTTCCGAGCGGCCTGGGTGCTCCATCAGCCACGCCGCGCCCACCCGCACGACGACCACTTCCACGTGCGCATCGGCTGCGGTCCGCGGCAGCGAGCGATGGGCTGCGAGGATCGGGGCCCGATCTGGCCCTGGTGGACCGATGGCGCGCTCAAGAACGAGACGAACGACACGCTGGACGACGCCACCCTGGTCCGCGCGCTGCTCGGCGAGCCCTCGCCCACCGTCGCCGCGGCTCCGAGCGAGCCGAGCACCGACTCGTAGGGCTGTCCTGGGAAGCCGCCCCCGGGGCTGCTACACCGCGGGCCATGTGGGTCACCGGCGTCGACGAGAACGGGATGGGTCCCCTCCTCGGTCCGCTGATCGCGACCGCGGTCACGGTCGAGCTCCGGCGCTACGACCGCGCCCGGCTCCGGCGGCGCGGTCTCGAGCTGGGCATCGGGGACAGCAAGCAGACCAGCGCCTTCGGCAAGATGGCGCACGCCGAATCCCTGGCCCTCGCTCTCGCGGAACGCTTCCTCGGCCGACCGGCAGCCGACGCCGACGCCCTCCTCGAGGCCTTCTCCCTCGAGGGGCTGCTCACCCTCCGGGGCCGCTGCCCCGACGCGAGCAGCCGAGCCCAGTGCTGGAGCGAGCCCCTGCCCCTCCCCGCGTTCGGCGGCGATCTGGCCGAAGGGCGCGCGCTGCTGAAGCGGCTCGAGGGGCGCACGCTGACGATCCGGCGGGTTCGCAGCGCCGTGCTCTGCGCCGGCGCGCTCAACGAGGCGGCCGACGGCGGGAGCACCAAGGTCCAGGAGGATCTGAAGCTCTTCGAGCGGCTGATCCTCGACGCCCGCGCCGCCGCCCCCGCCGAGCTGGAGGCGATCTGCGGCCAGGTCTCGGGCATCCGGCGCTATCCGCAGTACTTCCGCCGCTTCGAGAACGCCCGCGAGGTCGGCGCCGGCACCTACGCCGTCCCCGGGGTGGGCCGGGTGCGTTTCGAGGTGAAGGCCGACGACAAGCACCTGCCGGTCGGCCTCGCCTCGATGGTCGGCAAGCTGGTGCGCGAGCTCTCCATGCACCGGCTCAGCGCCTTCTACCGCCGCCACGACCCGGAGCTGGAGAAGGTCTCCGGCTACCACGACCCCCGGACTCGCCGCTTCGCGGCCCAGAGCGGTGACCTTCGCCGCCACCTGCAGGTCGCCCCCGACTGCTTCGAGCGGCGCTGCTAGCTAGCAGCGCCGGCCGGTGGGACAGATCTGGCGCACGGATGTGACGCCCTCTCCCAGTACCCCTAATTTGAAGCCATGGCCGCCATCTCCGCGTCCATCTTCGGCTCCTTCTGGGTCGCCCTCGGCCTGGTCATCCTGCTCGCGGACATCCGCGCGTTCCGGCGCGCGGGTCCGCTCCGCCGCAAACGCACCCGCGTCGCCGACCTGAAGGACGGGGCGGCCGCGAAGCTGGTCGGCATCGTCCGCCTGGGCGACGAGACCCTCCGAGCGCCGCTGAGCGGGCGCTCCTGCGGGGGCTGGCAGGTCGCCACCGCCGCCCGAAACCTCTTCCGCTGGCGGCCGGTGGCGCAGAACCGCGGCACCGCCGGCTTCTATCTCGACGACGGCACCGGCGAGGTCTTCGTCCCGCTGGCCGGCGAGGTCGAGCTCGACCTGAGCGTCGCCGCTCGAGCCCACAAGCCGAAGCGCGGCCGGCTCCCCAAGCGGCTCCAGGGCCTGCTCGGGAGCCACGTCGAGGCCGACGAGCGACCGCGTGCCTACCGCTGCGACGAGCAGACGATCACCGACGGGATGCGGGTCGCCGTCTACGGCGTCTTCCGCTCACGGCCGGACCACCGCCCGGAGTCGGCGCGCTCCTATCGCGGGCGGAGCTACTGCTTCGTCGCCGAGACCGAGGCGGACGAGGGTGTCCACGTCAGCGACGACCGGGCCACGCTGGGCTGACGCCGGTCAGATCCCGCCGTCGCAGGGCTGCGTGCGGGAGGGCTCGCTCTCGCAGACGTCGGCCACGCAGGCGAAGATCACCCCACAGGGCGCGTCGGGCGGCGTGCAGTCGGCGGCCGTCATGCACGGCTCCCCCGGCGGCGGATCGGGCTCGCTGACCTCGGGCGGACAGCCTCCGAGAGTGAGGGCGATGGCGATCGTCGCGGCGCGGAAGGTCATGAGAGGATCTCGTGCTCCTTCAACCGACGGTAGAACGTCCGGCGCGGAATGCCCAACGCGCGGGCCGTCTTCGCCCGGTTCCAATCGTTCGCCTCGAGGGCGGCGAGGATGCGCTGCTTCTCCGCGTCCTTGAAGTCCTCGAAGGTCTGCGGGGGTGGCTCGGCCGGATCCGTCGGCTCCGGCGGGCTGACCAGATCGTTGGCGGCCACCTCGTCGCCGAGGGCGAGGTCGTCGGCCTGCAGCACCGGCCCCTCCCCCATCACCGACGCGTTGAGCAGGATGTGCTCGAGCTGGCGCACGTTGCCCGGCAGCGGGTGCGCCCGCAGCCGGGCGAGGGCCTCCCGCGAGAGTCGCAGCCGGCGGTCGTTCTTCTCCGCGAGCTCGGCGAGGAAGTGGTCACAGAGGAGCGGGATGTCGTCGCGCCGCTCGCGCAGCGGCGGCAGCCGCACCTGCACGACGTTCAGCCGGTAGTAGAGGTCCTCGCGAAACTCCCCCTTCTCCACCAGCGCCTTCAGCGATTTGTTGGAGGCGCAGAGGTAGCGCACGTCGACCACCTCTTCGGTCTCGCCGCCGATCGGTCGCACCCGGTGGTCCTGCAGCACCCGGAGCAGGTCCACCTGCATCTTCATCGGCATGTCCCCGACCTCGTCGAGGAAGAGCGT
>JABAOG010014645.1_pt1 | contig 11356 bp, 9 predicted proteins | sample 7062131 | NCBI WGS metagenome assembly JABAOG01 (sample SAMN14538629, study PRJNA623070) | marine sediment metagenome | biome: marine biome [ENVO:00000428]; feature: marine pelagic biome [ENVO:01000023]; material: deep marine sediment [ENVO:00002113] | place: India: Arabian Sea | collected... | reverse complement strand
CGCGCCGCTGCCGGCCTTCACCAGCAGGTAGTCGGCGCCGCCGTGGTAGCCGCCCTCGATCTTCACGATCAGCGCGCGGCCGGTGAAGCCGCGGGCCAGGCGCAGCGCGGCCATGGTCGCCTCGGTGCCGCTCGAGACCAGCCGGCTCATCTGCATGTGCGGCTGGGCGTCGGCGATGGCGTCGGCCATGTCGATCTCCTGCTCCGTCGGCGCGCCGAAGCTCGAGCCCTTGGCCGCCGCCTCCTGCACCGCCTTCACCACCTCGGGGTGGGCGTGGCCCAGGATCATCGGGCCCCAGGAGCCGACGTAGTCGATGTACTCGTTGCCGTCGGCGCCCACCAGGGTGGCTCCGTGGGCCTCCTTCACGAAGATAGGCGACCCGCCCACGCTCTTGAAGGCGCGGACCGGGGAGTTCACGCCGCCAGGCAGGCGCTTGGCGGCACGTTCGAAGAGAGCGAGGGAGACGTCGTCGGCCATGGGCCGGAACCTGCGTCGGGCGCGCCCGTCAGGTCAAGGCCCTCGGCGTCGGCCGTTGGCGCGCGTCCTGCAAACGCGGCGGTCATGAGCAAAGAGAAGACCCTCCGGGACCTGATGACGCCTCACCCGAAGACCATCGGTGCCGAGCAGACCTTGGCCACCGCCAAGAAGGTGATGAGCGAGCTCGGCGTGCGGCACCTGCCGGTGCTCCACGGGGGCCGCATCGAGGGGATCGTCTCCAGCCGCGACATCGCCTTGGTGGAACGGTTGCCCGGCGTGGACAGCGCCAAGCTCGAGGTGGCCGAGGCCATGTCGATGGAGCCCTACGTGGTCGCGCCGGACACCCCGTTGAAGCACGTGGCCCGCGAGATGGCCGAGCACAAATACGGCGCCGTCGTGGTCATGGATGGCCCCGAGGTGGTGGGCATCTTCACCACCACCGACGCCCTGATGGAATTGGCCCGCTGACGCACAATTCACGCGCGGGCCCGGGCCCACCGCAGATCTTGCGCCTCGCGGGGACGCGTTTGGCCCGTTTGCTCGTCTCGGTGACACTGAGTCTCGTAGATGGTCACCAGAGCCAGCGGCGCGGCGCGACAATCCGCGCCTCCGCCCGTCGAGGGCGGGAAGGAGCGTGACCCTGAAAGGGGAGGGGGCGCCGTACGTCATCTCGGCTTCGTGGGCGACGACGCGGCGCTCGTCCTCGCCCTGCAGCGCGGGGAGCCCGGAGCGCCCGCCGCGCTCTACGACCGGCACGCGCTGCACCTCCGGCGGGTGCTGGCCCGGGTGCTCGGCGTCGACGACGAGCTGCCGGACGTGCTCCACGAGACCTTCGCTCAGGCATTCTCGTCCATCGACAAGCTCGATGATCCCAAGCGGCTCGAGGGGTGGCTGGTGCGCATCGCGGTCTTCACCGCCCGGGGCGTGATCCGCAAGCGCATGCGCCGTCGGTGGCTGCGCTTCATGGCGCCCGAGGAGGTGCCCGATCCGGGGCGCGCTCCCGCAGACCCGCGGGCGCGCTTGGCGCTCGCTCGGGTGCGCCGGGCGCTCGACAAGCTCTCGGCGGACGAACGCATCGCCTTCACCCTCCGCTACTTCGAGCAGCTCGAGCTGAAGGAGGTCGCGGACGCGATGGATGTCTCGCTCTCGACGGTGAAGCGGCGGCTGAAGGCCGCCGAGAAGCGCTTCGTCGAGCTGGCGCAGAAGGACCCGCACCTGCGTGATTGGCTCGAGCGCAGCACGCGATGGAGCGCCGCATGAGCGACGAGCGCAACGAAGAGCTCGAGCGCTTCGGCGAGACGATCGCCGAGCTGCAGGACGAGGCGCTCGCGGCCCGCGACGACCTGGGCGCGGTGCGCTCGCGGCTCCTTCGGCGGCCGGAGCCGAGCAAGCGCTCGCGTGGCTGGCTCGCCTTCGCCGGCGTGGGGCTCGCCGCGGCCGCGGTGCTGCTCTTCGTCGCGCTGCGTCCAGCCGAGCCGGCACCGCTGGCCTTCACGCTCCCCGATGGCAGCGCCGGCGGCAGCGGCGCCTTCGTGAGCGCCGAGACTCCGGAGTCGATCGCCTTCGGCGACGGCAGCAGTCTCGAGCTGGCGGCCGGCTCCGATCTGCGCTTCGCGGAGGTGGACGCCGACGGTGCGCGGCTGGACCTGCAGCGCGGCCGCGTGCGCCTCGACGTGGTCCATCGGGACGAGGCGACTCGCTGGGCGGTCCGGGCGGGGCCCTTCGTGGTCCACGTGGTGGGCACCCGCTTCGCGGTCGGCTGGGACCCGGAGACGCGAGCGTTCGAGCTCCACATGGAGGAGGGGCGCGTCGAGCTCGAGGGGCCCGACATGGAGCGGCGCTCGGTGGGCGCCGGAGAGACGGTGCAGGTGGCGGCACCCGACGAGCCGCTCGAGGTGGTGCACCTGGAGCTGCCCGCGGAGACCGAGAGCGACGCGAACGAGGTCGCGGCTCTGGCCGAGCCCGAGCCGGAGGAGCGCCCCTCGCGCTCGCGGCGGGCGGCGACCCTCGNNCTCGCCCGCGAGGGGCGCCACCGCGACGCGGTGCGAGCGGCGGACTGGGATCGACTCCTCGCCACCGGCGACCCGGGCGATCTGATCCGGCTGGGCGACGCGGCTCGTTTCGCCGGGCAGGGCGAGCGAGCGGCCGCCGCCTACGAAGCGATTCGGCTGCGCCATCCGAACGAGCCACAGGCGCCGCGGGCGGCGTTCTGCCTCGGTCGCCTCGCGCTGGCGCGGGGCGATCACGCGNNTCACGCGGCGGCGGCGCGTCACTTCGATGCCGCCGCGAGCGAGGCGCCCGATGTTTCCTTCGCCGCCGTGGCCGAGGGACTTCGGATCGAGGCCTACCTCGCCGCCGGCGACGACGCCGCGGCCCGCCGAGCGGCGCGTGCCTACCTGGGGCGCTGGCCCGAGGGCGCCCACGCCACGGCGGCTCGGCGCGTGCTGGGTGAAGAGCCGCTGGACGGCCTCGAGCTCTGAGCCGCTGGCGAAGGTCGCGCCCTTGCGCGAGACTGACTGGCCAGGGGCATGCACCGGCGAGCGCAGCGATGGATGACGATCGGGGTCGCCGCCCTCACGCTCTTCGTCGCGCCGGCCGCTGGCGCGGACGCTCCGTCCGTCGCGCTCTACTACGGCCCGGAGGGCCCCTTCATGGAGCTGCTGGGGGCCGAGCTCGGCTTGGTCGGCTTCGAGTTGCGCGAGGGCCCGGTGCCCGCGCCCATCGACGAAAGCGAGGCTCTCGCCCTCTTCGACGAGACCGACGCGGCGGCGATCCTCGACCACCACCGGGGCACGGTGGCCGTCTGGGTCCGTCGTGACGGACGTGCCCGCCGGGCGGCGGTGCCGGTCAGCGACGACCCGGGCATCGCGCCGCTGGTGATCGCCGAGACCCTTCGGGCGGCGGTGCCCTCGGAGGCAGCGCCGCCGGTACCGCCCAGCGCCGAGCGGGAGTGGATGCCACCGCCGCCGGAGATCGCGACCGAGCCTCCGCCGGCACCCGTCGAGCCCGAGGCCGAGCGGTCGCCTCGGCGATGGACGCTCTTCGCGGGTCCGATGGTGGCCTATGGCGGCCACTGGACGGCCGGCGTGGCCCTCGAAGGCATGGTCCGCCTGCATCCGGCGCTCTCGATCGGAGCGATGGGCATGCTCAGCGGCTCCCCGGCCGGCGGGGCGGTGGTCCGAGTGGACGGAGAGCTGGGGCGGGTACGCCTCTCGGCGGACGCCGGGCCGGCGGTCTGGTGGCGTCAGCGGCCCGCCAACGACGGCTCGGTGACTCTCGCCGCCAGCCCCAGCTGGACCGCGGGCGTCGGCGCCTCCGTCGATCTCGGCGAGCGCTGGTCGCTGCAGGGAAGGATCGGCCTGCTTCGGGCCGGCCCCCGCCACCGGATCGGTGACGAAGCGGGCGCGCTGACGTTCTCCCTCGGTCTCGGCACGCGCTTCTGAGGCGGCATCCATCGCCTTGGTGACGGGACGCGGGGGCTGGTAGAAAGTGGCCATGCGACGAACGCTGCCGACCCTCGCCCTCGTGATTCTCGTCGCCGCCTGCGGTGACGACGCGCGTATCCGCCGGGACGTGGATCTCGGCGGAACGATCGACTCCAGCATCACCGGGCGGGATGGCACCGTGCCGCCGCCCGATGACAGCTGTCAGGTTCGCGCCGAGTGGGTCTACCTGGTGGACTCGGACAACACCTTGATCCGCTTCGAGCCGGACAGCCTGACCTTCACCGAGGTGGGGAGCCTCGCCTGCGATCCGAGCGGGCTCACCAGCCCCTTCTCGATGAGCGTGGACCGCCAGGCTCGGGCGTGGGTCCTCTACAACGATGGCAAGGTCTACCGGGCGAGCACCGCGGATGCGTCGTGCACGGAGACGGGGTTCGTCCCGAACCAGGCCGGCTTCGAGGTCTTCGGGATGGGTTTCGCCGCGGACGCGGAGGGCAGCACCGAGGAGACCTTGTGGATCAGCGGCGGCGCCATGAGCGACGTGTCCACCGGCTCGGCCCAGCTGGGACGGTTGGACACCACCGCGCTCACGGTGACCCCGGTGGGCTCGCTGCCGGGGTGGCCCGAGCTGACCGGCACCGGCGCCGGCGGCCTCTGGGGGTTCTTCCCGCAGACGAGCCCGGCCTCGGTGCGCCGCATCGACAAGGCCAGTGGGGCTACGCCCGAGGTGTTCGATCTCGACGCCCTCGGTAGCGTGAGCCCGAGCGCCTGGGCCTTCGCCTTCTGGGGTGGCCGCTACTACGTCTTCATCGAGGAGACCCTGGCGCCCTCGACCGACGTGTGGCGGCTCGACCCGAGCGACGGCTCCTTCGAACGGGTCCTCGAGGACACCGGCTATCGCATCGTGGGCGCGGGCGTCTCGACCTGCGCTCCGGTCGAGCTGATCTGAGCGCTCGACCCCGGCTGGCTCGTCATCGCTCGCGGTGGACCGTCAGCCGACCGCCGGTGGGGAGCTCGCGGACCGTTCGGGTCGCCCCGTCGGGCCAGCGCACCTCGACGGCCTCGACCGACGCGGTGAGGGCGAAGAGCACCTCCGGCGGCCTGCCGGTGGAGAAGTTGCTGTTGGCGTGGATGTCGCGCCGGAGGCCGCGCGCTCCCGAGCTCGAGAGGAGGCGGAGCTGCGCCCCGATGCCGAAGGGGTTGGCGCTCTCCGGGTCGCGTAGCTCGACCCGGAGCCAGTCGCGGAGCTCGCCACCGACGTTCTCGTAGAGCCGGGCCAGCCCTCCTCGGTTGACCACCAAGAGATCGTCGTCGCCGTCGCCATCGTGATCGAAGGGGAGGAGACCCCGTCCCTGGCCGAGCTCGACCAGCCCCCGCGCGGCGGCCACCTCTTCGAAGTGGCCGGTGCCGTCGTTCTCGAAGAGCCTCAGGGGGTCGTCCTCGAAGAGCTCGACCTGGAAGCCGTTGGCGACCGCCACGTCGAGGTCCCCGTCGAGGTCGTAGTCGAAGAAGGCGGTGCCCCATCCCCAGCCGCCGTCCTTCACCCCGGCGACCTCGGTCACGTCGGTGAAGTGGGCGGTGCCGTCGTTGACATAGAGGCGACTGCCGACGCAGCCCCATTCGGGCGGACAGGGCTCACGGGGATCGAGGATCGACGTCACGTAGAGATCCAGGTCTCCGTCGCCATCGATGTCGCCGAGGTCGCAGCCCATGCCGCTCTCCTCGACGGCGACGCGCGCCTCGACCGTCACCTCGCGGAAGCGTCCCTCGCCGTCATTCAGGAAGAGCCCGCTGCGTCCCCAGTCGGAGCAGAGGGCCAGGTCCACGTCGCCATCGCCATCGAGATCGCCGAACGCCGAGGTGAAGGACGAGCGGCCTTCGGTGCTCAGGTCGGCTTCGAGCGTTCCATCGGTGAAGTGACCCGCGCCGTCGTTGAGGAGCAGGCGGGCGCGGTCGTTTCGTTCCCGGTGGAAGGGCGCCTCCCAGGCGGTGGTGTGCAGGTCGAGATCGCCGTCGCCGTCCACGTCGGTCGCCGAGGCGCCCCACGCGGCGTGGCACTCGCCCGGAGCGATGAGCGCGCCCCGGGCGGCCGCCTCCTCGGCGAAACGGCCGCTGCCGTCATTGATGTAGAGCCGGGGCACGTCCGGCGCGAGCGCGGTCACGTAGAGGTCGAGGTCGCCGTCGCCTTCGAGGTCGAAGGCCAGCGCGGCGTTGCTCGCCCCTTCGTGGTCCAACCCAGCCGCGGCCGCTGCCTCCACGAAGGTGCCGCTGCCATCGTTGACGAAGAAGAGGTCGGCGGCGCCGATGCGCGCCACGAAGAGATCGAGGTCGCCGTCTCCGTCGAAGTCGCCGGCTGCCGCGCCGCGCGCCATGTAGGACCGGTAGCAGTCCGGCGTACCCACCATCGGTGGCTCGGGGAAGGCCAAACCGGCGGCTTCGGTCACGTCGACGAAGCGTATGGGCGGGAGGCTGCCCGCGTCGGGTGGCGCGGCGTCGGTGCCCGCGTCGACCCCGAGGCCGCCGTCACGATCGGCGATCCCGGCGTCGACCCTCGCGCCAGCGTCGGCCCTCGCCCCGGCGTCGGACGCAGGGGCGGGGGCGTTCCCGCAGGCGACGAGCCCGATCGCGACGAGGGCGCGTCCTAGCCGCTCACGGACTGCAGACACCTTCGGTGGTGATCAGGCTGTCGGTCGGCTGGGTCGAGAGCGGCAGCTCCGGCGACATCCCCCACCAGATGTACGGGCGCGAGGCGCTGTCCACCTGCGCGCTCATGGTCAGGTCGAGGTTGCGGCCAGCATTCAACTCCTGGTTGAGCACATGGTCTCCCAGTGGCCCGGCGTTCCGAGAGTAGAGGGTGATCATGTTCGTGCAGCTGGTGCTCCCGAACGAGCAGCCGCGCACGTCGAGGCGCTCATCCCAGGCGCCGGTGGTGGTGAGCTCGGGGGTGTAGCGGACGTAGAGGTTCTGCACGAGGACGCTCGTGCCGTCCCCGGTGTCGAAGTTCCGCGCCGCGATGTTCACGTTTCGTGTCTGGAGGACGGTCCCGTTGGCGGTGCCGTTCAGCCGGCGCACGGTCAGCGTGTCGGTCGAGTTCCCGTTGAAGCGCCACTCGAAGGCGAGCCCCTTGGAGATGGACGAGCGGTCGTAGCCCAGGCTGTCGGCGGTGGAGCTGAAGCCGGCGGTGCCCCCCTGGTCGAGGATCATCGCCCAGCCGTACTCTGGCGCCTGAGCGGTGGTCTGGTTCCGGACGTAGACCCGTGTCTTCACGGTGATCGGGCCGTAGCCCAACCGGATGGCGGGGTCGTAGGTGACGACGTTGGAGAAGATGCACCAGCTGCTGCAGCCGAGGCTCTCGCGGACCATGATCCGCTGCGGATCGGGGGAGGGCGGACCGGTGTGGCCGGTCTCGCCCGATTCGACGCAGCCGAGGCCGATGGCCGCGCTGGTGTTGGAGCACTTCGCGCGCTCGCTCGTCGACTGGGTCGCCACCACGGCCTCGTCGTGGATGGTCCCGTCGAGGGTATCGTCGCAGTAGTTGCATGCCTCCTGGGTGAGGCTGCAATCCACGATTCCGTCGCAAGTGCCGTTGCAGGTACCCGTGCCCCCGGTCTCACCGCAGGCGGTCGTGCAACTGACACCGGTCTCCCCCTGAGCGCAGAGGAAGCCATCGTCGTCCGTGCCGTCGCCGTCGTCGTCACAACCGTTGCAGATCTCCGCGCCCACGCAGTCGCTGAGCGTACAGCTGCCGCTGCAGGAACGGCTTCCGGGCGCGAGGGCGCAGCCGTCGTCGCTGGTGCCGTCACCGTCGGCATCATGAACGGTGCAGCTCAGCGGCATGCTGCCGAGGACGCATTCGAAGGCCTCGTCGGTCTTGCTGTCGCAGTCGTCGTCCTCGTTGTTGCACAGCTCGCTGGTCGGCATGATCGAGCAGGTGCTCCAGGTGCCGTTGGTCAGGCAGTCCTGCGTACCGTCGGCGCAGCGCCCGGCCTGCATGCAGTTCCGGGTGTCCGGCGAGGTGCACATGCACGAGTCGTTGACGGTGCCGTTGCAGTCGTTGTCGATGGAGTCGGTGCACACGTCCTCGGCGTCGGGGTTGATGCTCGCCTCGTTGTCGTTGCAGTCCGCGCCATCGGCCGGCTCGGCGTCGGTGGTCCCGATGGGGCAACCGCCGACGAAGCCCCGCGAGCCCACGGGACAACGGCTCTGGTCGGTCGCGCCGGCCTGCGGCCAGGTGTCGTTGTCGGTGTCCGTGTAACAGATCACCGCCACGTCCTCGTCGATGGTCCCGTCGCAATCCTCGTCGGCGACGACCGACTCGTTGCAGACCTCGGCGGAGCCCGGGCTCACGGCCGCGTTGCCGTCGTTGCAGTCCACGTTCGCGCCGACCGGCTCGCGGTTGGTCGAGTTGACGGGGCAGCCGCCGACCGCCGGACGCTCCGAGCGCGGGCACTCCTGGGAGGCGGGGGTCCCGGCCGCGGCGTAGCCGTCGTTGTCGCCATCCTCGTAGCAGGTGACGGTCGTCCCCTCGTCCACCGTCCCATCGCAGTCCTCGTCCCGGGTGTCGCAGGTCTCGGGGGCCGGCTCGATGGAGCAGCTGTCCCAGACGCCGCGAGCCGCGTCGCAGGCCTCGACGCCGCTGGCGCACACGCCGGGTAGCTCGCAGTCGCGCGTCTGACCGGCCTCGCACTCGCAGAAGGTGGCGGGGTTGGCCTCGCCGTCGCAATTCTCGTCCAGCGGCGGCTCGTTGTCGTCGCAGATCTCCGGAAGGCCGGGGTGGACCGCGTCCACCGCGTCGTCGCAGTCGTCGGCCGGCTCGGCGTAGCCCTCGGGCAGGGTGCACGCGACCATCGTCGCGGCGCCTTCGACGTCGGAGCCGTGGCCGTCGCCGTCGGCGTCGATGGTGTAGGTGGTCAACACGCCTTCGTCGACCGAGCCGTCGCAGTCGTTGTCCAGGCCGTCGCAAGCTTCGGTCGCGGTCGAGCTCGTGCCCGGCCGGACGTCGTCGCAGTCGGTGCCGCAGGTGCGGGTCTCGTCGTCGGCCACGTTGCAGCACATCGCGTCGGCCTCGCCGTCCATGTCCTGGTCGCGGAAGCCGAACGTCGTCGGGTCGCAGTCCTCGTCGTGGTCCATCGAGTCGCACGTCTCGGTGTTGCCCGGGTAGGCGTTCGGATCGGCGTCGTCGCAGTCGTCACCGCCGCAGGAGATCGCGTCGTGGCCGTCGTCGTCGGCATCACCGTTGATGTCGCACTCGGTGAGGCACTCGTCCGCCTCTTCGTCGCAGGTCTGNNGCCGTTGCAGAAGGTCCCGTCGTCGCAGTCCGAGTCTTCGACGCACGCGGCCGTCGTCCCCATGTCCTCGGTCGGTGGCGCGTCATCGCCACATGCCGTCGCGACGACCATCACCAAAGTCAGGCCGACGAAACCGCCGCCTTCCATTCCAACCAAGCGCCTCATGCCACTCCTCCTCGTGGGACAGTGTGCAGTGCTCGCGGTCCCCTCGTGACTCCCGAGATGGTGGTGCGAGCGCCCCCCTCGTACACCCCGAGAATGAGTGGCGAGCCGACGCGGGTCAAGCAGGTCGAGGTGCCGTCGTATCGCTGATTCCAGCCGGTCCGAGGCCTCACTCGGCGCCGCCCAACCGAGGCTCATCCGGGGCGGTGGTGACCCCAGACGCTGGCCGAGTCGTAGCGGCGGACCTGCCAAGTGGCGTCGTCGACCAGCACTCCCCCCGAGCCCAGCTCCACCTGAAAGCCGGACGGCGATTCCATGTAGAAGGAGAACATCCCGTCGTTGGTGTGCTTGCCGAGCTCCATGGCGATCGGCACGCCGCGATCCCGGCAGACATCGTAGGTGCTGCCCACGTCGTCGGGGCTCCTCACCTCGAGCATGAAGTGGTGGAGCCGTCGAGGCGCCGAGATCGGGACGAGTGCCAGCGAATGGTGCCGCGGACCGGCGTGGAGGAAGGCGACCGAGGTCGGGGTTCCGTCGCCCATGTCGAGGTCGATGAAGTCGCTCGGACGAAGGCCGAGGCCGTCGCGGTAGAAGCGCAGGCTGGCCTCCATGTCCTCGACGCAGAGCACGATGTGCCCGAGGCCGAGCTCATCGGCGGCGAAGCCGGACAGCCCTCGCGGCGAACGGAAGGGCCGGCCACCGGCCATGAGCGGTCCGGTGTAGATCTCGGTCGTGAGCCCGCTCGGGTCGGCGACCGTGAAGAGGGCCTGCACTCGCCGGGTGGCGGCGAGCTCCGGTGAGCCCCGATGGAGCTCGACGCCTTGCCGCTCGAGTCGCCGCGCGAGCGCCTCGAGGGCGCCCTCGTCGCGGACCTGCCAGCCCACGTGAGCGATGTCGTCCCGGCCCCCCGGCGCGAGGGCGAAGCGATGGTGATTTTCGTCCATCCGCAGCAGGCGGCCTCCTCCGCCGTCATCGGGCAGCGCTTCCAGACCGAGGATCTGGTCGCGAATCGTTCCCAGCCCTCGAGGTCGCTGACCTCCAATCCTAGGTATCCGAGTTGTGAAACCGTGCTCTCCATGGCGTCTCCTCCTGCGTTCCACGGTGGACCAGCGAAGGACCGGCATCGAGGTATCGCTCCTCCTCCGTCTGCGGCTCATCGCCCTCGAGCCCGGGGCGGCTCCGGCCGACCGGGCGGCGCTGGAGCGCTTCCGTCGCTTCCGCGCCCTCGTCGAGCGCGAGCACCGGCGCTGGCACCTGGTCCAGCAATACGCCAAGCACCTCGGCTGCTCGACCAAGAGCTTGAACCGGGCCGCTCGAACCGTCTCGGGCACCACCGCCAAGGGCTTCATCGCCGACCGAGTGGTCCTCGAGGCGAAGCGACTCTTGGTCCACACCGCCGAGCCGGTGTTCGCGATCGCGGCCGACCTCGGCTTCGAGGAAGCGACGAACTTCGTGAAGTTTCCGGCGCCAGACCGGGCTCACGCCTGGGGCCTTTCGTCGGCGACATGGCGGCCACTGAGCCCCGAGGCACGAGCCCCGTCCGCCATCGGAGGGCGATTCCGGGGCCGGAGGCCCGCATCACCTCAGGATCGCGATGGAATCGGATGGGCCGCCGGCTGTTGCTCCGGTCGCGGATGCCGTGCTAGCCCGCCCCGTCCAGGGCCGGCTTGCGGCCCCAGACCCCCGGGAGACCCATGACGATCGACGTTCGAGCCATCAACGACCTGGTGCAGCGCGAGAGCGCTTTCATCGACCCGATCATGCAGGAGGTCCGCAAAGTCGTCGTCGGACAGGACGCGATGGTGGAGCGGATCATCATCGGCTTGCTGACCGGCGGTCACGTCCTCCTCGAAGGTGTGCCCGGTCTGGCGAAGACGCTGACCGTCAACACCCTCTGCCAGACGGTCTCGGCGACCTTCTCGCGCATCCAGTTCACCCCGGACCTGCTGCCCGCCGACGTCACGGGCACCCAGATCTTCGACCCGC
>JABAOG010020119.1_pt1 | contig 11358 bp, 10 predicted proteins | sample 7062131 | NCBI WGS metagenome assembly JABAOG01 (sample SAMN14538629, study PRJNA623070) | marine sediment metagenome | biome: marine biome [ENVO:00000428]; feature: marine pelagic biome [ENVO:01000023]; material: deep marine sediment [ENVO:00002113] | place: India: Arabian Sea | collected... | reverse complement strand
CACGCAACAGCTCGCGCAGGAGCCCCCGCATCGAGCTCGAGTCATCGACGACCAGCGTTCGCAAGGGCACTCCCGTCACTAGCCCTAAAGTCTAATCCAAGTGGCGAAAAGGTTCATGGTTTCGTGTGGTCTTGACGACGGCGCGTTCGTAGCTATCGTGGGGGCGGGTAACGCGCTGCGTCATCCAAGGAGGATACGGACATGACTCGCACAAACCAACTTCGTCGGAGTCGAACCCGCCTACAACGGCAAGGGGCGCTCTGGTTCCAACAAACGCGGGATGCCGGCGAGACGTTTCTTTCGGAGTCTCGGGATGCGAGTGCCACGTTCGCGCGGGACATGACGGCGGCGGGCACCAGGCTCGTCACTACTGCGGGGCGATCGGCTGACGGGTTCCGAAAGGCGATGCACAAGGAGGCGCTCGATTGGCAAAGCCTCGTACTGCAAACGCGGGACGCTTACGTGGCGGCGGTGAAGCAGCGCCTCGAGCGCGCGGAGCGTCAGGCGCTGACCACGCGGCAGGCTCTCAAGCCTGAGGCTATGGAGGCGACCGTGCTCGGATCGGCTCGAGATCTGCTCGAGCGGGCGCAAAGCCGGGTCGACCAGCGGCTCGAGCAGGCGGCCAAGCCAGTTACAGCCAAGGCGGCGCGCAAGCCAAAGCCGGCCAAGCCGAAAGCGGTCAAAGCCGCGCCGAAGAAAGGCCAGGCACCGCTGCGCAACTACGATCAGCTGACCGCCAAAGACGTCGTGAGCCGGGTCCAGAGGCTGTCGGGGCCGCAAGCTACTGCTGTTCTCGAGTACGAGCGAGCGCGGAAGAAGCGTGCGACCGTAATCCGGGCCGCCGAGCAGCGCTTGGGCGCCGCCGGCTGAACGCTATCGCGAAGCATCTGTACAGCTGACCGTGCTGCACTACACTTCGGCCCGTGGACGAAACCAAACAGGTTCTCGTTGCCGATGACGAGGACAACCTGCGCCGTGTCCTGAAGGCGCAGCTGCAGCACGACGGGTACGAAGTTCACTGCGTCGCCGACGGAGAGGCTGTGCTCCAGGCGATGGCAGAACATCACATCGACGTTCTGATCACCGACTTGCGTATGCCGAAGCTCGACGGCATGCAGGTGCTCAAAGCGGTCTGCGAGCGCTACCCGAAGGTGCCGGTGATCATGATCACCGCGCATGGAACGGTCGATACAGCGGTTGAGGCCCTCAAGGTCGGCGCGTTCGACTACGTGACCAAGCCCTTCGACCGGGCGGAGTTCCGGAGCGTCGTCGGCAAGGCGTCGCGCACCCGTGAGCTCTCGCAAAAGCACGTGAGCGGGGATCCAAACGAGCGGGGCCGCTACCGGATCATCGGGCAGTCCGAGCCGATGCGCGGCGTCTACGACGTCATCGAGAAGGTCGCCGACACGCCGAGCACGGTCCTCATCACGGGCGAAAGCGGGACGGGCAAAGGAGCTGATCGCGCGCGCGCTCCACGAGAACAGCGCCCGCAGAGACAAGCCGTTCGTCAGCGTCAACTGCGCCGCGATCCCACCTGACCTGCTCGAGAGCGAGCTCTTCGGATACGAAAAGGGCGCGTTTACCGGGGCGGTCACGAGCAAGCCCGGGCGTTTCGAGCTGGCGCACGGGGGCACCCTGTTCCTCGACGAGATCGCGGAGATCCCGGTCAGCATGCAGGTGAAGCTACTCCGTGCCTTGCAGGAGCAAGAGTTTGAACGGGTTGGTGGCATCAAGACGATCACCGTCGATAGCCGCCTCGTCGCAGCGACGAACCGCGACCTCAAGGCAAGCATCGCGGAAGGCGGATTTCGTGAGGATCTCTACTACCGCCTGAATGTCGTCCACGTCCACCTCCCCCCCCTGCGCGAGCGCCCAAGCGACGTCCCGCTCTTGCTCGAACATTTCGTGCAGAAGTTCAACTCCAAGCTCGGCCGTGCGGTGACCGGTTTTGAGGACGCTGCGATGAAACAGCTGCTTCGCTATCGCTGGCCAGGCAATATCCGCGAGCTGGAAAACGTGGTTGAGCGATGCATGATCTTCGCTGAAGACGGCGACGTTGGCGCTCAGCACCTGCCGGCAGAAATCCGGGACTCGGAGGGCGCGGCGGAGCTCAACCTGGTGGCCGGCATCGAGGCGACACCCGGCAAGACTGGCCTCAAAGAGGCTGTGCGGAAGGCGACGCTCAAGCTCGAACGTGAGTTCATCGGTCGCGCGCTCGATCAGACGGGCGGGAACGTTACGCACACCGCACGGCTTTTGAAGATCTCGCGCAAGAGCCTACAGAACAAGATGAAGGAGCTCGGCCTCAGGAACGACTGAGCGTCATTCGGCCGTGTCGTCGTCATGGTGCGCTGAGATCATCGACTCGAGGTCTTCGCGGCTCACCGGCTTCTGTAAGACGGGATTGGACACCGAAGCCGCGAACTTCCGTAGGCGGGGCGTGAACGCGCCCCCACTCATGAACACGATGCGGTCGGCGAGCTGGGGATGGTCCTTCTTGATCGCGTCGTAGAAGGACTTTCCGTCGACTTCCGGCATCATCAGGTCACAGACGATGGAGTCGAAGTCCGGATCTTCGGACAGCCGCGCAAGAGCTTCGACGCCTCCGAGCACGGTGACGGTATCGTAGCGGCGCCGCAGCCGCCTGCGGAGGGCGGAAAGCACCATCGCATCGTCGTCGACGATCAAGAGCCGCGACCGTGCGAGCGGAGCCTCGGAGATGGGGTGGCTCTCGCGGCGCGGCGCCGCTCGATGGCAGTCAAGCCGGTATCGACCGGAAGGATGAGCTCAAAACGGGTTCCCTGATCTGGGAGATGGTGCACCTCGAGCCTTCCGCCGTGCTCCTGGGCGACGCGCTTGCAAGCGGTGAGACCCAGACCCATGCCCCCCTCGTGCGCCTTGGTGGTGAACCCGGGCGTGAAGATACGGTCCCGGGCGTCCTCCTCGATGCCTATGCCTGTGTCGCTGACCCCGATGACCACGTGCTCGCCTTCGGTGTGCGTCGAGACCACGATGCGGTGTTTGTCGTAGGTGCCGCCATCGATCGCCTCTGCTGCATTGGTCAGCATGTTGACGAGCGCTTGCGCGATTCGGCCGGGAAACGCTGCAATGATCGGAATCGGCTCGAAGCGCTTCACGAGACGAGCTCGGTAGCGGATCTGGTTGAACACCATCGCACAGGCGTCATCGACAACGCGAGTGATGTCGATCATCTCGGCCTGATTGTCGTCCGCGCGCGAGAATGTACCGAGGCTGCGAGCGATGTCCTGGATTCGATGCATGCCCTTGTAACAGTCGGTGAGCATGTCGGCCGCGTCGTCGATCACTTCTTGAAGGTTCGCTTCGGCCGCGACCTGCTCAAACGACTGCGGGGTGATCGCTTCCTGCGTTGCCAGATCGACCCTTAGTTTGCGGATGAAACGGCGAATCGCCTGGTGTGATTCCCGCAAGCTTTCGAGGTTCGCGAGGACGAATGTGAGCGGGTTGTTCACTTCGTGCGCAAGACCAGCGGCAAGGCGGCCAACGGCGCGAAGGCGGTCCTCCGACACGCGCGGGCCAAGCATCGCCGGAGGCAAGCTGGGTGGAACGCTCGGAGGCACACTCGGCCGCAACGCGGGCTGCATCTGAATGATCGTTGCTTCCCGACCATCCCAGATCGAGACGATCGCAGTCGCGGTCAACGGAGATATGGGGTCATCGGGAAGCTGAACCGCATAGGTCGCTGGCTTGCCCTCTTCGGGGATCGAGTATTCGAAAGTCTCGCCGAGCAACTGGTCACAGTCGACAGCGAGCATCGCGCAGGCCGCCGGGTTCGCGAACAGCACGCGGTGCGTAGCGTCGAGGACGACGATGCCATCGGTCGCGCGCGTCAGCAGCAAGCGGCTCTGCGTCTCGGTTCCATGGGCGTCTCGAAGTTGCACGAGCAACCGGCGAAGCTCGTACTCGCGGTTGATCGACTGCTGCAGACCGGCGACGTACGCATCCGGGAGCATCATCTCCCACGGCTGCTCTTCGGGGAGCGTGCATGACTCGTCGCCAAGCAAGAGCGTGCAGATCCCTCGTGCTGTCGCCGGAAGCTCGGCACCGAGGCTCGTATCCCAACACATGACGTGCGGCGCGTGACTCTCGAACTGGTTGATCGCGTCTTCACGGTTCACGGCCACGCGACAGACGACGGTCTCGGGCCACGCGTGAAGGCTCTCGCGGACGAGCATGATCCGCTCTGGATTCCCGGAGGCGATCAGGACCCGGATCCGTCGGGTCCCTGAAATCACTGATGTTTGCGCTTTGCTCAGCAGCACGATCACCCCGGAGGCTGGAATCGGCCTTGACGCCCCTTTGAAACCATAGCACTGTAATAAGGCGCTGTGAACGGTATTTTTGGGTGGTGATGGATGCTCGATAGGCGCGAGGGCGAAGAAGAGCGCGAGGTCCGGGATGTCCTTCTGGTAGAGGACAATCTCATCGACGCCCAGCTGATTCGGAGGCTCCTTCGGCGGGTATCCTCGTCGTCGTACTACCGGATCACGCACGTGCGCACTCTGAACGACGCCGTGTTGTCGGCCGAAGAGCTCACGCCACACGTGATCCTCGCGGATCTCAACCTGCCAGACTCGAGGGGGACCGAGACGGTCGCGAGTTTACAAACGTCGTATCCAGACGTCCCTCTGGTCATCGTGAGCTCGTGGGAGGACGAGGCGATTTCGCTTCGGTCGGTCAAGGCGGGGGCGCAGGACTATTTGGTCAAGGGTCACATCGACGGGGCAAACCTACACCGCGTCATCCGCTATGCGATCGAGCGAAAGCGAACGGAGCTCGAGCTGGTCCGCCTCGCGCACTATGATCAGCTGACCTCGCTACCCAACCGAACCCTGCTTCGTGAGCGCGTCGATCATGCGTTGGCTCGCGCGATGCGTGCAGGCTCCGGGGTCGCGACGCTGATCCTCGACATGGATCGCTTCAAGGAGATCAACGACATGCTCGGCCACGAGATCGGCGACAAGCTGCTGATCGAGGCGGCCCAGAGGATCCGTGACAGCGTCCGGGAGCAAGACACGGTCGCACGACTTGGAGGTGACGAATTCGCGGTGATCCTCGAAGGGGTGAGCGAGGCCAGGGAAGTGCTTCCGGTGATCGAGCGAATCATCGAAAGCCTGAATGAGGTCACCACGATCGATGGCCACGAGGTCAACAGCTCGACCAGCGTAGGCATCGCGATGTACCCGGAAAACGGGAATGATCTGTCGGAGCTTCTGAGGGCAGCCGACCTCGCGATGTACCAGGCGAAGTCATCGGGCCGCGGCCGGTACCAGTTCTTTGCGGATGCCATGCAGGAGGAGGCGCAGTCGAGGCATGCGCTCGAGTGGGCGTTGCGCCGAGCGGTTGAAAAGAACGAATTCGAGCTGGTTTATCAGCCTCAGGTCTGCCTTCGAACCGGAATGGTGATCGGGGTCGAGGCGCTGCTGCGGTGGATGAGCCCGACGCGAGGCCTCCTCACGCCATATCACTTCATCGCGGGCCTCGAGGAGTTCGGGCTGATCAACGAGGTCGGGGAGTGGGTGTTGCAGACCGCCTGTGAGCAGATTCGGAAGTGGCACGCGATGGACCTGGAGCCGATGCGCATTGGCGTAAACGTGTCTGCGCAGCAGTTCGAAGACCCGATGCTGATCGACAAGATCCGGGGCGCGCTCAAGGACACCAAGATCCCGCCGGAGCTCTTGGAGCTAGAGCTCACCGAGAGCTGCCTGATGTTCGACCCGGGGCAAGCGGGCGCGCTCCTTCGGGAGATTCGCGACGTCGGGGTGCGCATCGCGATCGATGACTTCGGTACTGGGTATTCCTCACTGACGTATCTGAACGAGTTCCCGCTCAACGCCCTCAAGATCGACAAGAATTTCGTGCAAAGCGTAGAATCGACCGACCGTGGCGGGCCAATCTCGAACATGATCATCGGCCTCGGGCAGAACCTGGGGCTCGAGGTGATCGCCGAGGGCGTGGAGACCGAGGCGCAGCTCAGCTACATGCGCGAGCACGGTTGCGATATCGCGCAAGGCTATCTCTACGCGCGCCCTGCATCACCCGATGACCTCACACCGTGGCTGCAGGCCAATCAACGCATCCCCGAGACCTACATCCGATCGATTCCCATCAAGACGCACGGCGACGAGACCGGAACCTGAGTGACGAGCTCGATGTGCTAGCGTAGCCATATGGTGGCTGCGACGATTCTCGTCGTCGACGACGAACCGAACATCTTGACGTCCGTTTCGCGCGCACTCGGCCTCGAAGGCTACGGCGTCGAGGTCGCCGGCAGCGCCGAAGTCGCGCTCGACAAGCTCGACAAGCAGACCTTCGACGCGATCTTGCTCGACGTACAGCTTCCCGGAATCGACGGGCTTGCGATGCTCGACGAGTTACGCAAGCTGGAGATCTCGACTCCGGTCATCATGATGAGTGGGCACGCCACCATCGAGGTCGCGATGGAAGCGACGAGGCGGGGTGCCGACGACTTCATCGAAAAGCCGATCGGCAGTGACCGCCTGGTGCTTTCGCTCCGGCGGAGCCTGGAGCTCCGCGAGCTTCAGCAGGAAAACCGGGAGCTCCGGCGGCGCTACGGGCCAGGTGAATCGTTGCTCGGGCAGAGCCCATCCATGGCCGCGCTCCGCGAGCAGATCGAGCTGGCGGCGCGCTCGAATGCGCAAGTGCTGATCCTCGGAGAGCGCGGCACGGGCAAGGAGCTGGTCGCAGCGGCGATTCATGCCGGCTCTGCGAGGGCCGACGGACCCTTCGAAAAGCTCAACTGTGCTGCAGTCCCCGAAGGCCTCATCGAGAGCGAGCTTTTTGGGCATGAACCCGGCGCATTCACGGGGGCGACCAAGCAGCGGCGAGGCAAGTTCGAGCGGGCGCATGGCGGGACGCTCTTTCTCGACGAGGTCGGCGACATGCCGCCGCAGATGCAGGCCAAGCTCTTGCGGGTGCTGCAGGAAGGCGAGGTCGAGCGGGTCGGTGCGGGGTCTACTGTCGAGGTCGATGTTCGGGTCGTCGCTGCGACGAACAAGTCGCTCGAAGCGGAGATCGAAGCCGGCAGATTTCGGGCGGACCTGTTCGATAGGCTCAACGTGGTGCCTTTGAAAGTGCCGGCCCTACGGGAACATGCCGAGGACGTTCCGCTCCTCGTGGAGCACTTCTTAGCGCTGGCCAGTGAAATGCACGACCGTCCGGGCAAGGAGATCACAGCTGGGGCGATGGAGCTGTTGGAAGCGTATCCGTATCCCGGTAACGTTCGCGAGCTGAGGAACCTGGTCGAACGGCTCGTCATCCTGACCCCGGAGCAGACCATCACCGAGACCCAGGCCCGGGCCCTGTTGCCCATCGACTCGGAAGCGGCCTCCGGCACTTATTTTCAGCCGGAAACGCCGCTCCGCGAGATGGTCGAAGCCGTCGAGCGGGACCTGATCTCGCGCGCCCTCGATTTTCGAGACGGACACGTGACCAAGACCGCCGCCGACCTTGGCTTGGAGCGGAGCCATCTCTACAAGAAGATGCGGGCGCTGGGAATTCGAAAGCCTGGCTCGGACTGAGATTGCGTTCTTCGCCGAGCCAACATACAGATCGCGGGACTAGCTGAGGCCACGTTGCTCGATAACCTGCTCAAAGCCGACCCCGAAGTCGCCGCCCGCATCGAGGCGCTCGACCTAGAGTTCAACAAGTTTGGGGTCGATCCCTATGGGATCGACAAGAACGACTTGATCCGATTCGTCTCGGCGTTTGCGTGGATCTATCGCTTCTACTTCAAGGTCGACGTGTACGGAATCGACCACGTGCCGGCGCAGGGAAGGGCGATTCTCGTAGGCAACCACTCGGGCGGCGTCGCGCTCGACGCTACGATGGTGATGGGGTCAATGCTGCTCGACGCCGAGCCACCGCGTCTTCCACATTCGATGGTCGACCGCTTCATACACCGGTTTCCGGGGGTGTCGCAGTTCATGAGCCGGACCGGTCAGTTCACGGGCAACCCCGACCAAGCCAAGCGGCTGTTGAGGGCCGAACGTCTGATCCTCGCTTTCCCCGAAGGCGCGCGAGGCACGGCCAAGCTTGCAAAGGACGCGGATTCGCTGGTCGAATTTGGCACCGGTTTCATGCGGCTGGCCCTCGAGACCAATAGTCCGATCGTGCCATTCGGCTTCGTAGGCGGAGGCGAGGCGCTGCCAACGGTCGCAAACCTCAAGCGACTCGGGCGGCTGATCGGCGTGCCGTACGTGCCCGTCACGAAGTGGGGCCTCCTCGTGCCCAAACCGACTCGGTTTCAGCTGCTGTACGGCCAGCCGATATCCTTCGAGGGCACCGGTCACGAACGTGACGAAGTGGTGCGTGCAATGGTCGATCAGGTGAAAGAACGGATTCGCGACTTGATTCGGCAGGGACGTCAGCTCAGAGAGAAGGAGATCTCGGAAGACGATCTCGTGCTGTGATGAAAGTCTTGGTGACAGGCATCTGCGGGACACTCGGACGCTTGACTGCGGTGAAGCTCCTCCAACACGGCTACGAGGTGATCGGGATCGATCGCCGGCCGTGGCTCGAGGCTCCCGAAGGAATCGAGCTCTTCCAATTCGACATCCGCAAACGGCCTGCCGAAGACGTATTCCGGACACATCGGCCGGACGCCGCCATCCACATGGCGACAGTGACCCACCTGGTACGTCAGAGCCCCGACCGGATGCGCGTGAACCTCTACGGCACCCGTGCCTTCATCCATCACTGCAACAGCTATGGTGTGAAACAGGCGGTTTTTGCGGGGCGTCACACGTTTTACGGCGCGGCGGCGGACTCCCCGCTCTACCACACCGAAGACGAGCCGCCGATGTCGGCCCATACCTTCCCCGAGCTTGCCGACCTGGTGGCCGCGGACCTGTACGCGGCCTCGGCGCTGTGGCGCTACCCGGAGATCGCGACGAGCGTCCTGCGCATCGTGTACACCCTCGGCCCGAGCAAGCACGGGACCCTCGCCACCTTCCTGCGTGGGCCCAACGTGCCGTTGATCATGGGCTTCGACCCGCTCTTCCACTTCATCCATGAAGAAGATGCGGCCGAAGCGATCGTCACCGCCCTCGCCCACAAGCTCCACGGCATCTACAATGTCTCCGGCCCGTCCCCTGTCCCGCTCTCGACGATCGTGAGAGCGGCAGGCCGCCGGCCCCTCGCGGTTCCGGAAGCCCTCTTCAAGCTCGGGCTGGGCCGGTTGGGCCTTCCACACCTCCCGGCAGGCGCCATCGACCACCTGAAATACCCCATCGTCGTAGACAGCGACGCCTTCCGCCGAGCCACCCGCTACACCTACCAATACGACGAGCGAGAAACGATCAACAGCTTCCNNTGTCCTCCGGGGACTCAGTCGCTGGAATTGCACCTTTTTTGACGGCAGCGACCCCGCCACCCCAACCTCCTCGGGATGCCGGTATCGGACGAGCGCAGAGAGCTTCGGGGGCAGCTCCTCGATGGTCGCTATCGCATTGGAAACGCGATCGGCATGGGGGGGACCGGGATCGTCTTCGAGGCCGAGCGGTTGGCGACCCTCGAGCGCGTCGTCGTCAAGATGCTCCGGCCGACCCACTCGGGGAACCCCGACCTGATGAGCCGGGTTCGGCGTGAGGTGGAGGTCGCTCGGCGTGTCTTTCACCCGGGCATCGTCCCGGTCATCGATCACGGGACCCTTTACGATGGCTCTCCATACGTGGTGATGAAGCACATGGCCTCCGAGAGCCTGTCGTCCTACTTGCGCCGGTGCGGCCCGCTCGACGCGCCGCAGATTTCGGTGATCATGGCCCGGCTCGCGTCGATCCTGCACAGCGTTCACCGGCATGGCTACGTCCACCGGGACATCAAGCCCGAGCACATCCTGCTCAACCGGGGGGCTTACGGTGAGCTCGACGTGCACCTCCTCGATTTCGGCGTGTGTGCGGCCGACACCGCACCCCCCGATGAGCGTGCCCGAGAGCGCGGCCGCGTGTATGGCACTCCGAGCTATGCCTCGCCCGAGCAGGCGAGCGGCAACCCCTTCGTCGATGCGCGCGCCGACCTCTTTGGCGTGGGCATCACCATGTTCGAAGCCCTCACCGGCAAGCTTCCGTTCACCGGCCCTGACGTGACCGCGGTCCTGCGCCGAATCATCCGAGAAGACGCACCACGCGCGAAGCTCCTGCACCCTCGCGTCGATGACCAGATGGACGGCCTCATCGCAAAGCTCTTGAGCCGCAGCCCGGCTGCCCGCCATCCTTCCGCCCGCGCGCTGATGCGAGCGCTCGAGCCCTGGCTCAAGGAGCGCATCCGCACAGAGCGCATCCTCGCTGCCATGCTTCAGGTCGCGCCCGATACGAGTAGCATCCGGCCCACGGCGCAGCACGAAATGGTCGCGGCCTAGTCGCGATCGAGCGAGTCGACGAGGCCCTCGACGTCGGCGGGCGCCGCCATCGCGTGATAGCCCTTGTCGACGTAGAGTACGGTCCCGGTGATGCCGCTTGCGAGCGGGCTGCACAAGAACGCCGCGGCGTTTCCAACCTCTTCGGCGCGGAGCGCATCGGGCAGCGGGGCGTTGATCTCGTAGTACCTGATCATCTTGTGGATGAATCCGATGGCCGAAGCCGCGCGCGAAGCATAGGGACCCGCGGAAATCACGTTGACGCGATGGCCCCACTGGCGGCCCATCTCGAACGCCAGCATCCGGGTGTCGGTTTCAAGCGCGGCTTTCGCCGAGGCCATCCCACCTCCGTAATCGGCGACAACCCCCTGGCTGGCCAGATAGGACAATGCCAGCAACGCCCCGTCCTCGCGCATCAACGGCCGCAGCCGCTGCGCGAGCGACACGAACGAATATGCGCTCGCACCGACGGCCGCGAGATACCCTCTGCGGCTCGTTTCCATCAAAGGCTTAGTGACTTCGGGCCCGTTCGCCAGGCTATGCACGACGATATCGAGACACTGGTCGCCGAAGTCCTCGCGCAGCCTGTTGGCCACCCCGTCGATGCTGAAGTCGCCCCGATCGCGATACCGTTTCTGCTCACGAAGCTCCTGCGGCGCATCCTCGAGCGAGTCGTACTCGGCGTCGAGCGGATAGATCCTTTCCAGCTCGAGCTTGCTCCCGTCGGACATCTGCAGAGACGCATCGAGCTTACCGCGCCGGAGCAGCGCCTCGAAGATCCCAAGCGCAGGTGGCCAGGTGCCTACGCACACCGACGCCCCTGCTTGGGCAAGCGCCTTGGCGATCGCGAACCCAAACCCGCCGTCGTCGGCCACGCCCGCGACGAACGCTCGCTTCCCCGAAAGGTCGATCGACAACATGCGCGGAACCTTATCGCCAGTCCC
>JABAOG010024658.1_pt1 | contig 11359 bp, 10 predicted proteins | sample 7062131 | NCBI WGS metagenome assembly JABAOG01 (sample SAMN14538629, study PRJNA623070) | marine sediment metagenome | biome: marine biome [ENVO:00000428]; feature: marine pelagic biome [ENVO:01000023]; material: deep marine sediment [ENVO:00002113] | place: India: Arabian Sea | collected... | reverse complement strand
GGGCACGAGGATCATGCTTTCCGGACAGTGACCCGCGCGGCGTCGGCTCCGCGGAAGTGCGCCGCGGAGCCAGTCGCGCGGCGAAGGCGTCAGTAGTAGACGACGCCGGCGGACGCCGCGCCGGCCGAGCCGCGGATGCCGCCGCCCAGCACGACCACGTGGCCATTGTCATCCGCATCGACGAACGAGATGGCGGCCTGGTTGAAGATCCCGTAACCCAGCACCAGCTGGATGATGCTCGACCCGGTGGCACCGCCCCAGCTCGAGAGCGTGCCATCGGCTTCGATGATGGCGTAGCTGTTCTCGCTGGAGCCGACCTGCCCCGAGTACATCCCCGACGTGACGACCACCGACCCGCCCGCCGACATCACGCCGTGCTTGCCCCGCGCCTTGCCCGGCGTCGACGTCGCCGTCCAGGCCGGGACCGTGCCATCGCGCATGTCGATCCGCGCCACGTAGGTGGTGGCCGTCTCCGTGCCGCTGGTCCCGCTGTTCGCGGGCGCGACGACCCCGGTGTCGCCCGCGATGACGTAGAGGTAGGGGCCGAAGTTGACGAACCCGTGATGCGCGGTCGCGTTCGGGAGCGACGGGATCGGCTCCCACGCACCCAGGCTGCCGTCGGCGGTCACCGGGGCGCGGTACGCGTCGGCCACCGGTGCGTTCTCGCCGGTGGCCCCGCCGACCACGTAGAGGTAGCCGCGGTACACCCGGGCCCGCGCCGAGTGGACCGGCGCCGGCAGGTCGCTGGCGCTCTGCCAGGCTCCCACGCTTCCGTCCAGCCCCACCGTGCCATACACGACGCTGCTCAGCGTGGCGCCGCTGGCATCGATGCCGCCGATCGCGTAGATGTGCCCGGCGTTGGTCGTGTCGACCGGGGCCGTGTACGGGGTCGCCACCGCCACCGCGTGGTAGGCGCGCTCGCTCGGGAGCTGGGTGACGCTCTCGTCCCAGGCGTTGATCGCGCCGCTCTCCTCTACCGAGCCGCGGAAGACGGCGCTCGTCGCGACGTTCGTCCCGTCGGTCGCGCCGCCCACCGTGAAGATGTACTTCGCCCTGGTGCTCTCGTCCTCGACCGGCACGAAGACCGCGCCCAGCCCCTGCAACGCCTGCGGCAGATCCGCGGTCCTGGTCCACTCGATATTGCTCGGGCTGAACGTCTGGCCGTTGATCAGGGTGATCTCGACCGAGTCGGTCGTTCCCCAGCGCGTCTTGACCCAGACCTTCGACTCGGTGGCGGTGCCCTGCGGAACCGTCGCGAGGATGTATTCGTTCGCCCAATCCGTCGTCACCGCCTGCACGGCGGCGCCCTCGAGGCCGAGGAAGTACACGTCACCGAAGCGCGCCTCGGCGAATTCTCTACCTTCCAGCAGCACGGTCATGCCGACGAGCCCCGTGGCCTTCGTCACGCCGTTGACCAGCAGCAGCTCCGGCTCGCCGTAGCTCGGACCCGTGCTGTCGCCGCAGCCGACCAGCAGCGCCGCCATGCACAACGCACCAACATGCTTTCTCATGGGAATTCTCTCGGAGGTTTCCTGCTGGTTTCGTTGATGGGGGCTCGATCCAGGCCGGGCCAACCAGGCAGCCCGTCCGGCCGTGCCATGGTGCAAGCCGAGGTCCTACAGGGAAACTGTCCGCTATCCCTTTGAAACAAATAGAGTTACACGGTACGTCAAGCGGGCGGCGCCAGCGGCGGTAGGAAAGAATGTGCGTGCTCCCGGCAACACTTTCGGATCCAGGAATCCGACGGCCCGGGGCCGGCTGGTCGCCCTTCGTCGATGCCGAACGGGAGCCGATCCGCCGGTAAGGGGTCGCGCTCCGTACGCTGGCGCTGGCTCTTCGCCCGGCGAATCCGCATGTTTGACGCGGCATGCGGTCCCCCCAGAGCCTGCCCCGTCCCTTCCCCGGAGGACGTCATGAAGCGAGCGGTCCTGGTCCAGTACGATGACGCGTCGCCCGGAGTGCGCGCCATCTACGACGAGATCATGGAGGTCACGGGCAAGCCGGACGTCCCGAACATCATGAAGGCGTTGGGAACGAACGAGGTCTCCCTGCGGGGGGTGTGGGAGATGTTCCGCAACACGGTGATCGAGGGCGAGGTCCCCAGCCTGCTCAAGGAGCTCATTCTCTTCCGGGTCTCGATCCACGCCGGGAACGAGTACTGCAAGGCGCTCCATGCCCACGCGGCCTGTACGCTCGATCCGACGCTCAGCTACAAGGACCTGCGGGCGATGGCGGAAGGGGAATCGCTGGAGACGCTCCCGGCATCGTTCCAGACCGCCATCGATCTCGTCTCGCGCATGGCCCTCGACCCCGCCGCCGTCGCCCAAGAGCAGTTCGACTACGAAGAGCGGCTACGGGACGAGGGATTCTCGGAGCCCGAGATCGACGAGCTCGTGGCGCAGGGGTACTTCGGGATCATGATGAATACGCTCACCGCCGCGTACGATATCCCGTGGGAAGGCCCCCCGGTCGAGGACCTCTAGCCCATCATGAGCACCGACACCGCGCACTCCCTCCTGACGCGGTACGAGGCCCTCTTCGAGCTGTCCAACGACGTGAACGCCGCGACGGAGGTCGCCGCCGCGGCCCGGACGCTGGCCCGGCGTCTCAAGTACGTCGCGGACGTCTTTTCGTGGCGCTACTGCCGCGTCGAGCCCGAAGGGGAGTCCTCCGCGTCCGGCGGGCAGGCACTGGTGATCGACGGGCACCGTGGCGAGGCGACGGTGCGGCGCGTCCCGCGCGGCGACCTGACCGACGTCGAACGCGAGCTGTGGCAGGCCCGAAAGGCGCGTATCCTCGAGGGCACCGACATGGAGGCGGCCCGATCGGGCCTGCCCGCCCACTTCCAGAAGGCGGATATCGTCCAGCTGTACGTCTGCCCGCGGTTCGCATCGCAGGCGCTGCAGGGCATGATCCTGTTCAGCAAGCGCCGAGAGCCGTTCAACGACCTGGACGTGAAGTTCCTGACGCTCGCCGCGTACGCGTTCCACGACAAGATCTACCTGCTGTGGGAGCAGCAGAAGCGACGCGAGCTGGAGACCGCATACCTCCAGCAGGAGATCATGCTCAGGCAGAGCGAGAAGCTCGCGACCCTCGGGCGACTCAGCGCCGGCATGGCCCACGAGGTGAACAACCCGGCGGCCGCGGCGCTGCGGAGCGCCGGGCAGCTCGAAGACGCGCTGACCCGCCTCGAGGAGGCGGGCGATGCGATGGACTGGGCCGCGCTCACGGACGACGAACGCGACGCTCTGCTGCGGCAGCGCGCGCGCGCACGGGACCTGGCCCATCGACCGCAGACGTTCGACCCGCTTGCCGGCATGCAGCGGGAAGATGACGTCGAGGCGTGGCTGGCACACCACGGCGTCCCCGACGGATGGCGGCTCGCGCCGGCCATCGTTTCCATGGGACTCGATGACGATGCCCTCGACGAGCTCGCCCGCGCGTTCGAGCCGTCGCGCCTCCCCGCGGTGCTCGTCCTGCTCACCGATGTCTACTCGTCCCACGCCCTGCTCGAGAGCATCCGGGCGGACACCGAACGGGTGACGGAGATCGTCCAGTCCCTGCGGTCGTACAGCTATCTGGATCAGGCGCCGGTCCAGTCGGTCGACGTGCACGGGGGGCTGGAGGACACGCTCGTCATGCTCCGGGCCAGGCTCAAGGACGGCATCGTGGTCCGGAAGGAATTCGCGTCGGACCTGCCTCACATCGAAGCGTACGGCAAAGAGCTGAACCAGGTGTGGACCAACATCATCGACAACGCGATCGATGCCATGAATGGCGAAGGCCGACTGATTGTCCGGACACGCCGCGACGGCCCCTGGGTCGTGGTGGAGATTGAGGATGATGGCCCGGGCATTCCACCGGAGAATCTGTCGAAGATCTTCGATCCGTTCTTCACCACCAAGGGTCCCGGACAGGGCACGGGTCTGGGGCTCAATATCAGTCGTAACCTGGTCGTGCAGAAACACCGCGGACAGATGTCGGTAACGTCGCAACCGGGTAGTACCTGTTTCGCGATTCGATTGCCGACCGACTTCAAGCCACCTGATTGACCCCCGTTGGGGAAGGAGATGGGAGTATGGCCAAACCAGTCATCATGACCATCGATGACGAGCCGCATGTGCTCAATGCCATCGCTAGAGACCTGCAGGCGCACTATCAGAAAGAGTACCGTATCGTGAAGGCCGGCTCAGGGGAAGATGCCCTGCAGACCGTGCAGGCCTTCAAACGCAGAAACGATCCCATTGCGCTGTTTCTGGTGGATCAGCGCATGCCGTCCATGAGCGGTGTTGAATTTCTGCAAGAGGCCATCAAGCTCTATCCGGACACCAAGAAGGTGCTGCTTACCGCCTATGCCGATACCGATGCGGCCATCGCCAGCATCAATGCCATCGATCTCGACTATTACCTGATGAAGCCCTGGGACCCGCCGGAGGAGCGTCTCTATCCGGTGCTGGACGACCTGCTGAGCGACTGGCTGGCCAGCGTGCCGGTACCCTACGACGGCATCCGGGTGGCCGGCACCCTGTGGTCGGCCAGCTCGCACTACGTGAAAGAGTTTCTTGCACGCTACCAGATCCCCTATCAGTGGCTGGATATCGAGAAGGATGCGGCAGCGCGAGAACTGGTGGAAGCGAGTGCTGAAGGCCGGCCCCGGCTGCCGATGCTGTTTTTCCCTGACGGCACCACCCTGCTCGACCCGGAACTCGGTACCCTGGCGGGCAAGGTGGGTATGTCGACCCGGGCGAAGCAGCCCTTTTATGATTTGATCATCATCGGCGCCGGCCCCGCCGGACTGGCCGGTGCGGTGTACGGCGCCTCCGAGGGGCTGCGCACCATCGTCATCGAACGGGAAGCCGCCGGGGGACAGGCCGGCACCAGCTCGCGCATCGAAAACTACCTGGGTTTTCCGCAAGGGATCAGCGGGGCGGACCTGGCGCGGCGCGCGATGACCCAGGCCCAGCGGCTTGGTGCCGAGTTCGTGACCACCCAGCAGGTCACCGGGGTGCGCACCGAAGACCCCTATCGCTATGTGACACTGAGCGATGGCAGCGAGTTGAGTTGTCGTGCGCTCCTGATCTCGACCGGGGTTGAGGTCAGGCAACTCGATGTGCCCGGTATCCAGCCCTTTATCGGCGGCTCGGTCTATTACGGCGCGGCGGCCTCCGAAGCGGTGTATTACCGGGACAAGCGTGTCTACGTCATCGGCGGGGCGAACTCTGCCGGTCAGGGAGCGATGTACCTGTCACGATTTGCCAGTGAGGTCTGTATCCTGTTTCGTGGCGACTCATTGCACAGCAGCATGTCCCGCTACCTTATCGATCAGATCGACGGGACACAGAACATTAAGGTGATGTTGAACAATGAAGTGACCGCCGTCCAGGGCAACGAGCACCTCGAGGCCATTACCCTCAGGAACAATCAGAGCGGTGAAAGCGAAACGGTGCCCGCCGACGCGCTCTTTATTTTTATCGGCGCGGTCCCGGGCACCCGCTTTCTCGGCGACCTCATCGAGCGGGATGAGGCCGGGTTCATCTACACCGGGCAGGACCTGATCCGCAACGGACGCCGGCCCGGAAACTGGAAACCGAAACGCGATCCGTTTCTGCTGGAAACCAGTGTTCCGGGGATCTTCGCCGCCGGCGATGTGCGGCACGGGGTGATCCGGCGAGTCGCCTCTGCGGTGGGGCAGGGCGCAGTGGCGGTCAGTCTGGTGCACAAATATCTGGAGACGGTTTGAACCTTATCCAAGCTGATTCATGTCTGTTCTGCGATCAAGAAAGGGGCCAGACGGCCCCTTGGTCGAGTAAACGCCGACAGGTTCTGTCCTACTGCAGCCGGGTAATGGTGATGTGGGCAACAGGGTTGTCGAAACGGTGCGAGGCATTAAGTGCCGATCCGTTAAGACCATCGTCGGCGCTGATCACCCCGGGATGGCCGCCGACACTGTCCCGATCATCCCGGGCGCTGTTGAAGCCTTCGCCGCCTGCAGCAGGACCGGGCACTGTGGCGGCGCTTTCACTGTTGGCTTCCGTACCGGCATCATAGGCCGCCACGGTGATGCGACGGCTCTCTTGCCACGCCAAAGTCCCGAGCGGTTCGGATTCCAGCCCGGTAAAGCCGTCATTGGTGTTTACCAGCATGGTCGCCAGGCTGAGGGCAAGATCCCTGTGAAACGGACCCTGAATGGTGATGCGGCTGCTTGCTCCCGGAGGAATCGCCGCAATGTCCGCCGCGGTGGCCACGACCGCCCCATCGGCCGAAGCCTCGAGCAGCAGGGCATCCGTGGTGCCGCCTTCGGCCAGTTGTTCCAGGCCGTTGCCGGCGGCTGTGCCGACATGCCAGATGTGATAGCCGTCGCGATGCAGTATCAGTGCTGGAGGCGAGAGCGGCTGCGCTTCGGTCAGGTTAGTTACCGTTACTTCGTAGATGACCGGGTTGTCATCACTCCCGTCGTGGAAACATCCCGTCAGGAGTGTCACAGGCAGCAGTAAAATACCTGCCAGATACCGTTTTTTCTCTGTCATGACCCACCCCCTAGTTAACGGTGATGACCAACTCGGCCACCGGGTTGAGCCAACGATGAACGCGGCTGTCGAGATCACTGAGGCCGCCCGATGCATTGGTATCACCCACTATTCCGCGGTGGATATGCACCACAGTGTTGGCTTCGGTTGTGGTCACACCGCTGGCGCCGCTGCCGGCTACACCGCCCGGATCGGCCGGGATACCGGGAACCCCGGGAGTGCCGCCGCCATTGACGATCTCGTCATTCGCCTCGGTGCCCGCATCGTACCCGTTGAGGGTGTAGCGGTAAGTGCCCGGCGTGCCGGGTATGCTCAGGGCGTCCAAACCGATGAAACCGTCATTGGTCGGTAGCAGCATGGCGGTGATGGAGAGGTGATCGTTACCTGTACTATTGGTTAGGGAAAAAGTGGTCGAGGCGCCGGGAGCCAAAAGCCCTGCGGCAGGATTTTCCACATTGTCGGCACCGAGCGAAGTCATATCGGTAGCCAGCCCCGAGATGTCGCCTCCTTCTGCTATCGCCTGTAAGTTACCGGAGGCGGCAACACCCGGCTGAAACAGGTGGTTTCCTGCAGGGTGTGCACTGATTAGGAGAGGGGTGAAATAGGTGCCGTGGGTAAGGTTGGTGATGGTGATATCCAGGTTCTGGGCCATCACCGGCGCAGCGGCCAAGGTTCCTGCGGCAAGGGCGAACGGTATGAGTCGTTTCATGGTTATCTCCTCTGGTCATTTGCGGTTTTGTTCGGTCTACACAGAGAAGGTAACTAACGCCTATCACAATCCACTCACAGCTTTATAACGATTTAATCACACCCCTCAGCCAAGGCCGCTGCGGGTTCCTTATCAGCAATGGGCGTGTCGCCGTGAGTATCGTGGCGGAAAGAAAATCCAGTTAACTCATTCCGGGTGATCATTGGTTATCGACGCATAAGGTCGATTGGCTAAAACCACGCGCCATTCCCGCTCATGGAGGCGGACCGTCTGCCAGGCCGCATTTTTTATGACCTTATCTTTGAGTTCCGGGCCGAGAAAGATATAAGTGCCTTCGCCAGAAGGGGATGAGGCGATTTTTTTGCCCAGTTTCAGCAGGCTTTCGTGGCCGGCATACACCGGATCGCTAAACAGTATCTTGCCGATTTCTTCTTTGTCCTGATCGTAGATGATCATCCCGTCGGGCTGCATAATCCAAAGCTCATAATCGTCGGGAATGGTGCTTGTTTTAAGCAGTGTCTCCACCAGTATTTCCGGACGAATCACCAGATTTAACTGTCCGGTGAAGTGCCCCTCATTGTCATACAACGGATGAGCGATAATAACGGCCAAAAATCTTTCCCGAGTCGTAAATCCACCGGTAAATTGTGGTGTCGGTGATTGTTGCATGGCAATGATATGTTTCTGGAGACCAAGATCGGTATTTTCGAAATTTTTGTACTCAGGTGGTTCTATGTAACGCACAACGCCGGAGGCATCGATATAGTCCGCTTCGATAATCGACAAGTTTTCTTCAAGAACATGGCGGAGTTGTTTTCTGATTGCACTCTCGTTGTCGACATCGAGCTTGCCGCTGTCAATCAGTTCAGCCAGAGCGCGATCGATCTGAAGCAGGCGTTTTTGTAACGCCGGCACAAATCTTTCCAGTGAGAGGATTAGTTGAGCCGGGGCTTGTGTTGGCTCACCCTCTATTTTCACCAAAAACATCCACCAATCCAGGCTGGGAAGTTTTCTGTAGTGGCCGCGTCTAGGTCTTTCCAGTTCGTATTCTATGGTGCCACTTTCGTTGGCAAGAGCCCTGGAGATGGCTTCCCTCATGGANNTGGCAAGAGCCTTGGAGACGGCTTCTTTCAAGGATGGGCTACCCTGTTTGAAGACATTCATGAAGATGAAGTCACTGTCCCTGTCCAGCATATCGGTCGCCTCTGAATTAAGGACAAACCAGTTGTAGTCCTGCGGCAGGTCAATAACCTGCTCGATCCTTGCAACCACCTCATCCAGAAAAATCGAGATGGCCAGTGCTCCGGTTACCTTGTTGTTGGTCATAATGGGCACGGCCACCAAGGCCGATTTCTTACCCGAAGAACGACTGTAAATCGGAAAGCCTTTAACCGGATTGCCGGCAAATAACGAATCGAAATAGCCCCGATCACGCAGGTTGAGATTGGTGTAATCCAGCGCTACGGAATAGTAATTGCCGTCCGGTTGGACGAAGAAATAGACGCCCGGAAAATCGGCTTCAAGCTTTTCCAGGTAGGGCTTAAGGCCCTTCCAGTCACTATTTTTCGCTGCAGGTGTTGATGCGATTAACTCGAGTGAAGTCAACGCATTTACAAACAGACTGTCCAGATAGTGAGCGGCAACGTTGAGGGTGGTTTCGGCACCGACAGCTTCTGCTTCCTCGGTGGGATGTCCGGCCCAGGCCGGGCTTGTCAACACTAAAGCAAGTAGCGCCGAGAGGAGGGTTTTCATGTGCACACCTGAGTCGCGCAGGGGTTCTACAAGGGTTTAATCATTTGACAGGCCAAGCGTATTTCCATCCGGGTCCTTGAACCACGCCATCTGCATCTCGCCGCCGACATGGATATCCCCTTTGTGGCTCATTGCGGGAAGGTCATNNCCGCTCGCGAAGCTCACTGACCACCGCTTCAATCTTGTCGCCAACAGGCCAGATAACACTGGTCGCCTGGTTGGTCCCCGCGTGTTGTGAGTGATAGACGATCAGTTGGCTATTGCCGCTTTGGTAGATCACGGCCTCTTCGCCTTTCGACGAAAGCGGCTTCAGACCCAGCGTGCCTTCATAGAACTGGCGTGCGCGGGCAAGATCCCTGACAGCGATGTTGGCGATGGCGTCTTTGTCTCCGAGCATGGCGGCCTCTTGAGTGCCCAGNNAATAGAGGTGTAGACCTTTTGCTGCAAAAAAAATAGGACAATCTGAAAACACGCTGGATTTAAGGGGTTGTATCCCGCTCATGGAGCAGTGTAAGAGCCAGCACCATGAACCAGAGCTGGTAGGCATACCAGAAGATACGCTCCTTCACCCCAAGCCAGGGGGTGACCAGACCGGCCTCGATCCGGGGCGCATCCATTCCGCTCCACGCGCCAAATATCAACATGACAATGAAGGTGATAATGGTGTAGATGCGAAAACGGCTGCCGAAGGCGCTGGCCGCGAAACCCATCGCCATCACCAGAAGGAGCATTGCCACCATTCCCTCGACAAGGTGCAGCAAGCCTGTGAGTCCTTGCTCGGTCCCGCGCGGTTGCATCGGCACAAACTGCCCCACCGTGAGTGCCAACAAACCGAGTGTAACAAGCAAGGCGCCGGCCACCTGTACGGGATACCGATCCCTGGCCGAGCGCCATACCCCAATGCCAAACCCGACAAGGAGCAGGTATACGGGAATCAGCAAGAGGGAGAAGAGCGGCCTGGATGGAGCTCCGATCGCGCCCAGTTCACTGATAGTTTGATCGCGAAAGCGGTAACCTTCCCACAACAAGCCCGCCAGGGTGTCGGCCATGGCATATAGCAGGGGCGAGAGGATGCCGCAGTAGAGCCATATCTGTCGTACCATAATTCCCCCGTGCAGCCCATGGGATGGTGGTAGTAAGGAAATTATAGGGAATTTAGGGGCTCGGCGTTTTTCATGCCTNNTTATCACTTCGCAGGAACCGCAACATGGATATCGCCCAAATCGCCACCACCCGTTACACCACTAAGGCTTTTGATTCAAAAAAGCGGATCGATGCTGCGCTGATGGAACAGCTGCAGACCCTGTTGCGCTTCACGCCCTCTTCGGTGAACTCCCAGCCCTGGCATTTTGTTATTGCCGCCAGTGACGAGGCCAAAGCGAAAATCGCACGCGCCACCACCGGCCCCTACCGCGGTAACGAGCCGAAGGTGGTGAACGCTTCCCATGTGGTGGTTCTGTGTGCCCGTACCGACTTGGATGATGACCACCTGCAGCGGATACTGGAGCAAGAGGAGAGCGATGGGCGTTTTACAACAGCGGAAGCCAAGGAGATGCAGACCCGTGGTCGCGGCTTCTACGTGAACCTGCACCGTAGCGAACTGCATGACACAGCGCAGTGGATGGAAAAACAGGTCTATATTGCCCTGGGCGCCCTGTTGTTTGGTGCTGCCGCATTGGAGATCGACGCCACCCCCATAGAAGGCTTCGATGGCGCTGTCCTTGATGAGGCGCTTGGCCTGGAACAATATGGACTGAGGTCCATTGTGATGGCGGCCCTCGGTTATCGAAGTGAGGATGACTTCAACGCCGCACTGCCGAAGTCACGTTTGCCGGCAGATGAGATATTTACCTTTTTGTAAGAGGCAAACTGTTGCTGCCGGTACGGCTGTTACTGGAGTGCCGGGCGGGAAGAGCTCGCTGCGCTAAAGTATTTGGTCAGTAGGAGTGAATCAGGACGGTTTGACTGGCGGGTGATGTCCGCCTCTGGTTGGTCCGTTTTGATTTTATCAGCGCCCCGAATTCATTAATTGTTATTTGATCTCCTTGTAACCAGACCCTGTTATTATTAGGCAANNACCATGCACTACAAAACAGACGACGTCCGTATTACTGGCATCCAGGAGGTCAGCCCTCCGGCGGAGCTGCATGCAGAATTCCCCATCGATGACACCGCATCGGAGACGGTGTTTCACCATCGCGCCGCCGTTCACAACATCCTTCATGGCGAGGACGACCGCCTGGTTGTCATCGTCGGGCCCTGTTCAATACACGACGTGGATGCCGCTCGGGATTACGCACGGCATCTCAAACCCCTGATCGGCGAACTGGCAGGGGAGCTATGCATCATCATGCGTGTCTACTTCGAAAAG
>JABAOG010007190.1_pt1 | contig 11374 bp, 10 predicted proteins | sample 7062131 | NCBI WGS metagenome assembly JABAOG01 (sample SAMN14538629, study PRJNA623070) | marine sediment metagenome | biome: marine biome [ENVO:00000428]; feature: marine pelagic biome [ENVO:01000023]; material: deep marine sediment [ENVO:00002113] | place: India: Arabian Sea | collected... | reverse complement strand
GCCTTGAAATCCGCCACGGCGCCGCTCTCGACGTCGGCGCGGAAGATCGAAGGCGGCGTGGCCATGCTCGAGAACCGGAAGAACATGTCCGGCGAGTCGCGGTCGGCGGTGATCTCGGCCACCTCGCCGATGCCCGGCAGCGCGATCTCGCCCAGGCTCCCCGAGCCGTCGAGCGCGAACAGCTCGAGCTTCGAGCGCGCGTCCACGAGGGTGTGCGCGAGCACGCGCCCGCCGGCGAGGCGCGCGGCCGTGAGCGCGTCCCCCTGCTCGGGAACGATCTCGCGCCAGCTCTCGGGCTCCGGCGCCGCCGGGTCCATGGCGATGATCCGCCCCAGCGGCGCATCGCGGTTGGTGCGGAAGACGAGCTCGTCGCCGAGCGAGCCGAGCAGAACGTAGTCGTCCTCGAAGCCCTCCACGAGCAGGCGCGGGCTCGGGTCGGGCTCGGCGAGGTCGAAGGCGACGATCTCGTAGCGCTCGTCGGTGCCCCGCCAGACCGTGACGACGAGCCAGCGGCCGTCCGTCGGTGGTCTGCGCGTCGAAGCCGTCCTCGGGGCTGTCGGGACGGGCGTAGACGACCGCGTCGTCGCCTTGCTCCGTCCCGAGCGCGTGGAAGTAAACGGTGTGGTCGAAGTTGAGCGCCTGGAACTCCGCGCCCGCCTCCGGCGCCGGGTAGCGCGAGTAGTAGAAGCCCGAGCCGTCCGTCTTCCAGGCCACGTTGGAGAACTTCACCCATTCGACGCGGTCGGGCAGCAGGGCTCCCTCGTCGTCGATGACCTGCAGGGTCCGCCAGTCCGAGCCTCCGTCCTGAACCGCGTAGGCGACCCGGCGACCGTCCTCGCTCGGCCAATAGCCGGCCATGGCGATCGAGCCGTCGTCGGACCACGCGTTCGGGTCGGCGAGCACGCGCGGCGCGCCGCCGAGGCCGTCCTGGACGTAGAGGACGTGCTGGCTCTGCTCGGGATCGCGCGCGAGGAAGAAGATGCGCCGGCCTTCCGGCAGACCCGGGTCGTCGCGCGCCTCTACATTCGTGTACGAGACGTAGTCCACGAAGGCGGCGATGCTCTCCTTGAACGCCGCGCGCAGCGGCAGCGTCTCGAGGTAGGCGAAGGTCACCGCGTTCTGCGCGGCGACGAACTCGGCGACGGCCGCGCTCTCGCGCACGTCCGCCTCGAGCCAGCGGTAGGGGTCGGCGACCTCCACGCCGTGGTACATATCCACGTGGTCGACGGTGGCGACCTCGGGGTAGTCCAGCGCCGCCGCCGCCGTCGCGGCGGCGGCGGCAGCTTCGGCGTCGGCGATCTCGGCGGCCGGCGGCGCCCCAGCGTCCGCGGTCGCGACGGGGGCCGCAGGGCCCTCGGCGTCCTCGGTGGTCTGATCGCCGGCCTGGGGGCCGCAGGCGGCCAGCAGCAGCGTGAGCACGGGAGCGAGGAGCCGGCGCATGTCGAATCTCCATCTCGAGCAGACGGGAGAGGCCGAGGGTGAGTGAAGCGCCCCCGGGGCGGGGGGTCCAGCGGAAACCGCGAAAAGCGCGCGCCGCGCCTCTGCCCGAGCCGTTCGCGGGCTGGTTCGCCGCGCGCGGCTGGACGCCGCGGCCGCATCAGCTCGCGCTGGTCGAGGCGGCCGCGCGCGGAGAGAGCGCGCTGTTGATCGCGCCCACGGGCGGCGGCAAGACGCTCGCGGGCTTCCTGCCCAGCCTCATCGACCTGCATGCCGAGATCGCCGCGTGGGAGCTTGGCGCGACGGGCGGCAAGGGACGGCCCCATCGTCTGCATACGCTTTATCTCTCTCCGTTGAAGGCGCTCGCCACGGACGTGGCGCGCAATCTCGACGCGCCGGTGAAGGAGATGGGGCTCGGCGTACGGATCGAGACGCGCACGGGCGACACGTCCCAGGCCAAGCGCGCGCGCCAGCGCGCTCATCCGCCCGACATCCTGCTCACCACGCCCGAGCAGCTCGCGCTGTTCCTCGCACAGGGCGCCTGCCGGGAGCTGTTCGGCGACCTAAAGGCGGTGATCGTCGACGAGATCCACGCGCTCGCGCCATCCAAGCGCGGCGACCTGCTCGCGCTCGGCCTCGCGGCGCTCGAGCGTTATGCGCCGGGCTATCGGCGCGTGGGACTGAGCGCGACCGTGGCGGATCCGGACGCGTTGGCGCGATGGCTGGCGGCGCAGGGCGGAAGAGCGACTCCCCCTCCCCCTGGTGGGGAGGGGGCGGGGGGTGGGGGGCCGGGATCGAAGACTGCTCCCTCGAACAAGCAGCGCTCTACGAACCCGGCCCCCCCTCCCCTGCCCCTCCCCCACAAGGGGGGAGGGGGCGCGAACCCTCCCTCCGCCGTCCCCATCATCCGCGGCGCGGGCGGGGCGCGGGCGGAGGTGGAGGTGCTCGCGTCCGAGGCCGAGATCCCCTGGTCGGGGCACTCCGGGCGGCACGCGCTCGGCGAGGTCTACGAGCGCATCAAGGCCGCGCGGACCGCGCTCGTGTTCGTCAACACCCGCAGCCAGGCCGAGATGACCTTCGCCGGGCTCTGGGCGATCAACGACGACAACCTGGCGATCGCGCTCCACCACGGCTCGCTCGCGGTCGAGCAGCGGCGCAAGGTGGAGGCGGCGATGGCGCGCGGCGTCCTGCGCGCGGTGGTGTGCACCTCGACCCTCGACCTCGGCGTCGACTGGGGCGACGTCGACCTCGTCGTGCAGATGGGCGCGCCCAAGGGCGCCGCGCGGCTCGTGCAGCGGATCGGGCGGGCGAACCACCGGCTCGACGAGCCCTCGCGCGCGCTGCTGGCGCCGTCGAACCGGTTCGAGGTGCTCGAGTGCCGCGCGGCCAAGGACGCCGTGGAGGCGGGCCAGCTCGACGGCGACCCGCTCGCTCCGGGCGCGCTCGACGTGCTCGCCCAGCACGTCATGGGCCGCGCCTGCGGCGATCCGTTCGACCTGATCGAGCTCTACGACGAGCTTCGCCAAGCCGCGCCGTATGCGGATCTCTCGTGGGAGACCTTCGAGCGGGTGATCGATCTCGTGGCCACGGGCGGCTACACCTTGCGCACCTACGAGCGCTTCAAGCGGATCGTGAAGGGCCTGGACGGCCGCTGGCGCGCGCGCGATCCCGCGACCGCGCAGCGCCACCGGCTCAACATCGGCACGATCGTCGAGGCGGCCTACCTCGACGTGCGCCTCGTCGCGGGCGGCGGCCATGCGGCGAAGGTCCGCCGCGAGGCGGAGGAGGCGCGGCGGAAGACCGGGCGGGCGGCGGCGGTCGAGGGGCTCAAGCGGATCCAGGCGCCGGCATCCCCCTCCTCTCCGGGCGGCGGACCGGTCCCGGCGCATCGGCGCCGTCTCCGCCCCGGCGTGCCGATCTCCGACACGCCGCCGCCGCTGCGCGCCGGCCGGATGCTCGGCAAGATCGAGGAGTACTTCATCGAGCATCTCGCGCCCGGCGACAGCTTCCTGTTCGCCGGCGAGATCCTGAAGCTCGAGGCGGTGGTCGAGACCACGGCGCTGGTCTCGCGCGCGGCCGGGGACACCCCGAGCGTGCCGAGCTGGCAGGGCGGCAAGTTCCCGCNNCCGGCGAGACGCCGAGCGTGCCGAGCTGGCAGGGCGGCAAGTTCCCGCTCTCGACCTTCCTCGCCAAGGGCGTGCGCGCGATGATCTCCGACCCCGAGAGCTGGCCGCGGCTGCCCGGCCAGGTGCGCGAATGGCTCGAGCGCCAGCGGCTGTGCTCGGTCGTTCCCGAGCCCGACCAGCTGCTCGTCGAGACGTTCCCGCGCGGGACCAAGCACTACCTCGCCGCCTACCCGTTCGAGGGCCGGCTCGCGCACCAGACCCTGGGCATGCTCCTGACGCGGAGGCTCGAGCGGGCGCGGCGCAGGCCGATGGGCTTCGTGGCCAGCGACTACGCCCTGCTCGTCTGGGCGCTCGAGCCGATGTCGGACATGGACCTTGCGGGTCTCTTCGACGAGGACATGCTGGGCGACGACCTNNCTCATGAAGCGCACCTTCCGCGACTGCGCGATGATCGCGGGCCTGATCGAGCGCCGCTCGCCCGGACACGAGAAGACCGGCCGGCAGGTCACCTTCTCCACCGACCTGATCTACGACGTGCTCCGCAGCCATCAGCCCGACCACATCCTGCTCGAGGCCGCCTGGCGCGACGCCGGCAAGGGGCTGCTCGACATCGCGCGGCTCGCCGACATGCTCGCGCGCGTCAAGGGCCGGCTGCTGCACGCTCGGCTCGACCACATCTCGCCGCTCGCGGTGCCGCTCATGCTCGAGATCGGCAAAATCCCCATCCACGGCGAGGCGCGCGAAGCGATCCTCGAGGAGGCCGCGCGCGACCGCGACGCCGCGATCATCGCGGAGGCGATGGGCGGGGACGCGCTCAAAGCGAACGGCGGCGCTTGACCCGCGGGCCGACGAGCCCGATAACCGCCGCCATGATCACTGAGCGGAAATACCTACGCCGACAGCGACCGTGAATTGATTTTCACGGGCGCGCTTTTGCGCGCCGAAACGGCTCAGTGAAAGAACCTCCTATTCGATCGTCCCGGCAGGCGCGCTTCGCGCCTGCTTGCGGTTCTCTCGCGAGCCATCGTCTCAGGGCGTAGCTCAGCCGAGAGAGCGCCGCGTTCGGAGCGCGGAGGTCGCAGGCTCGAACCCTGCCGCCCTGACCAGTCTGGGATCGTCTAATTGGCGGGACGCCGCACTTTGAATGCGGAGATGCACGTTCGAGCCGTGCTCCCAGAGCCAACCGCCCGAGTAGCCCAAATGGCAGAGGCGTCCGCCTCAGATGCGGAATGTTGGAGGTTCGAATCCTCCCTCGGGCACCAAGGCCCCGTAGCCCAACCGGTAGAGGCGGCGCGTCGAGAGCGCGTTCAGTGCTGGTTCGAATCCAGCCGGGGCCACCATCGGTCCGCGCAGCCCGGCCGGCGGCGCCGCAATGTTCCGACCAGCGCGCGTGCGAACAGGCGCGAGCGCGCCCGCTGCGGCCGGATGACCGGCGGCGCATCCTGTCTCGTCCGGGCTGGACCGGATTCCAAACGGCGGCTCGAGCCATGGCGACGAACAGGACTGTTTGGCGAGTCACCCTGACCGCCCTCTTGATCGCGGCCGTCGCCGTGAGCGCGGCTCGCTCGCAATCGGATCCAGGGCGAGGTCAGCGCATCTATCTGTCGGGCGAAAGCGCCTCGGGGGCCGAGATCATCGCCTTGCTCGAGAGGGGCGGGGAAGGCGTCGAAGTGCCGGCCAGCGTCCTGCCCTGCGCAGGCTGTCACGGGCTCGACGGTCGAGGAGTCCCGGAAGGCGGTGTCTCGCCGTCGGACATCACCTGGGGCGCTCTCACGAGCCCCGACGGGGTCGCCCACGAGAGCGGGCGAGCCCATCCGCCCTACACCGAGGAGTCCCTGAAGCGCGCGATCGCCGCGGGAATCGACCCGGCGGGCGACACCTTGCACGCCGTCATGCCGCGCTATCGCATGTCGGCCGACGACATGAGCGAGCTCGTCGCCTACCTCAAAGGGCTGTGAAAGCGGGTCGAAGCACCCTGGTGTGGTGTGCTTGTATCTTCGCGCACGTATCAGTAGTACTAGGAGCGTCCGGGGAGCCGTCATGCTGAAGCATCCCCAACCTCAGAGTTCCGATCCAATCAGGCCGCAAAGCTTGGACGAGAGGTCGGCTCACGAGTGGCGTCTGCTTGCCGAGCAAGTCGTGGACAGCCGGGCCGGCCCGCATTGTTCGGGCACCAACGTCACCCTGCAGGCGGCCGCGGATCGAGAACCGCAATCGCCCGCCGCGCCCGCGTATTGGTTGTGGATCTCGGACAATCTCGCCCGAGACCGTCGCTTCTCGGAAGCACTGAGATCCTATGACTCCGCCGTGGTCTGCGCTCGAGGGGCGCAGCCGCTGCTCGCCACCGTCGACGCCGCAGCGAGCGCCCTTCACCACAAGGCCCAAACGGCTGCGCTGGCCAACGACCTCTCGGCGGCGATTGCGGCTTACACGGATCTTAGCAAGTTGCGTCCTGGTGATGCGGATCCAATGTTTCAAGCGGGGCTGCTGGCCGAGGGCAGCAGACCGCGCGCCGATGCAGCCGACTATTATCGAAAGGCTGCCGCGGAACGTCCTACAGCCCGAACGGACGATCCGGCCGAGCTCGCGCGACGATCACTGGCGAGACTGGATGCTCCTGACTCGGACTTCGCACCGGAAGCGCGCCAGGTCGTCGATCGCCTGCTTGCCGCTCTCGGGCGACGCGACGTCGAGGAGTTGAGGCGGCTTGTCAGCAAGACTCATTTTGCAGTCGGTCCTGTTGGCGGACACACGATGTTCGAGACCGATGACGTCCTGGAAGAGCTCTACAGAGATTTGAAGCGCAGCAACGTCGTGGCGCGACCTCAGCTTCTAGGCTCGGGCGGCAAGCTCTATCTCGCGACAAGGGGATGGCGAGGGACGTGGTTCCGAGGCGAGGTCTTGCTCTTGATCAACAGAGCGCCCAGAGGCTGGCAATGGACCGGTATGGGTGTGGCGGCTGCGGGGGACGTGTGGGCCGATCGCTGGCGTCCTGCAGCCATCATGACGAACCAGCCCCTGCCTTTCGAGCTCCTGGCTCCGTGGCCGGCCGATCGGTNNGGACTGACTGAGTACATCATTCAGCAGGCGGGCTTGGGTCTGCTGGGGGCTCTGTTTCTCTCCCGAAGCCGCTGCGGGTTTGGTCCCCGCGGCTTCTATTACAATCAGGGCTCAACGCACGACGAAGAAGATGCGTTCGCAATCGATTTCACCCGTTATCAGCGATATGCGCCCTACGTTCCCAGAAGCGGGGGCACGCCCGTGCTCGCTGCGCGGGCCGGAATCGTGGTTAGAGCGACCGCCGGAACGCCCTCCGGCAGCGACACGGCCTCCAACACGGTCGAGATCGAGCACGCAGATCCGGCAAACCCCGCCGATTTGAGCAGGTTCAGATCAAGGTATCTGCACCTTGAAGGACCGAACCGGCTTGATGTCTCCGAGTTGATGCCGGTGTTGGCGGGCCGTCGCCTCGGCTTCATGGACGATACTGGGAACTCCGTTCTAAACCACCTGCACTTCTCCATCCATGACCGGCAAATCCCCCACCCGAATGCGAGCTACGGCGCGAGCGTGCGGCCCACGCCGATGAGTGGCGCCCAACTTGAAGACGGAGATTCGGGACGGTGCGTATGCTCGACCAACATCATGCATGTGGGAGAAAAGACGATGATCGAAGCAACGTCTTTCGCCGGACAGAATTGGTTGATCTCGCCGGCCGCGCTCGCAACCAGCGAGACTCCGCCAGCGCGCATTCAGGATCAGAAGTGGTGGGTCGTGCTGTCAGGCGTGGTGATCGTCGACTTGAAGGGAAGCAGCAGCGCGGCTTGGCGGCGGGAGACCGTTTCTATACGGCCTGATCTCAACGCGCCGCTGACCTTCGCTGTCGAGAGATATGGCATCCCGACGCCGCCTGGCGAGAACGGAGCAAACTACTGGACGGCGCTACAGGTGGAGCAATGGGCGCCGTTCGCCGCCTTGAGCTCGATGTTCAATCAACAGCATTCCGTCAACTCGGGCTTCGCCGTCGATGTATGGAGACCCAATCCCTTCGCAAGCGGGCCGGACTCCTTTTCGAGCGCCACGCACGAGAACCTGTTCGCCGGCATCCAGGTCGACGTCGCCGTGCGAGACGTGGACGCCTGGCTATACCGCCTGAGCTACAACATCGTCCTGCTCGGAAAGATCGTGTTTGGCCCAATCATTATAACGTGATGCGTCAGGGGAGAGGGGCGGACGGCCTCTCCCCTCTATTCACAATGTCGCCGGGCGGACTTACCCCGTTGCCCCGTGCGCGCCCCGTCGAAAATTGACGTCGCGGACGTCTCCCCCCGCTCCCTTCGCGCGCGTCAGAGGCGTTGCATTCGATTAGCCATACCGCTAAGAATAACAGTTAGCCCATCGGCTAATCGTATCCTCGATCAATCGGGAGCGGATCGATGAGCGGACACATCGCACTGTGCACCTATCGCGTGAAGCCGGGGAAGGAGGCGGAGTTCGAGCGCCACCTCGCGCGCCACTGGCCGACGCTCGACGCCGCCGGCCTCGTCACCTCACGCCGGTCCGAGACGTTCAAGGGATCCGAGGACGGCGGCGGGGCCTTCTACGTCGAGATCCTCGAGTGGAAGGACGCCGCGGCGCCGAACGAGGCGCACCACCTGCCCGCGGTGATGGCGGTGTGGGAGCCCATGGGGATGTGCGTGGAGGACCGCGGCGGACGGCCCGGCATGGAGTTCCCCCACGTCGAGCGCCTGCGCCTCGACGCCTGACGTGGCGGCGCCGACGAGGTCGACGAGCAGGTCCGACCGCGCGCGCGAGCGCAACCGTCGGGCGCAGGAGGAGCTCGACCAGGTCCTCTCCGCGCTGAGCCACCCGACGCGCCGGCAGATCCTCCTCAACCTGAAGATCCGCGGCGAGTCGATGAGCTCGGGCGACATCGCGGCGCGCTACGCCTGCAGCTGGCCGACCGTGACGCGTCACCTGGGCGTCCTGAAGCGCGCCGGCCTCATCGCCGTGCGCCGCGACGGCAAGTCCCTGCGCTACGACCTGAACAGGGGCGCGCTCGCGCGGGTGTGGGACAACTACTTCGCCCACTTCGATATCGGGGACGGCGAGTAGCGGGTCGCCGCCCACGGATCTCGAAGACGAACGGACATATGCTGTGTTTTCCTGCTTCGCCCCGGCTGTGCTCGCCTTCGGCGGTAACGAGTCTCTCTACGCCCGTGCATTTTCAACGTCATCCCGGCCGAGCGAAGCGAGAGCCNNNNATCGCGCCTGCGGCGCGTCCGGGATGACGTCGAAAGATGCTTGTGAGTGAAGGCTCTCGTCGCGTCGTCGCGGCCGAGATCGGTATACACCCAAGCCGCAAGCGGGGAGCACAGGGCATTACACCTCGGCGATGCGGCCGTAGAACAGCGGCGCGCCGGTGGGCTTGTGGCGCAGGACGATGAAGAACGGGTGATCCGCCCGGAACGCGATCGGCGGATCCCGCTCGATCACGGCGGACGTGGTCGTGATGTCGATGGCGGTGACGGCCGCGGCTTCCGTGCCCTCCTCGTCGATGGCGAGGAAGGTCTTCTGGATCACCGCGCTCACGGCGAGGCGCGCATGCTCGGCGATCCCCGAGAGGTCGGCGTCGCTGGTGAACGCCGCGCGCACGCCGAGCGACCTCAGGTGCGGGACGAGGTCGTAGCTCGCCTCGAGCTGGACCTTGGGCAATGTGACGTCGAGGCGGGCGGCGTCCGCGCTCGTCAAGCGCCGCAGCCAGGCGTCCAGACGCGCCGCGGTGACCCGGCGCTCGAGCGCGTCGAGCCCCGCGCGCTCGCGCGGANNCGTCGTAGTCGAAGTCGGCCGCCTGGAAGCCGGGGTCTTCGAAGTAGCGGGCGCTCGTCACCTGATGCATGAGCGGCGCGCGCTGCGCGACGCCGGAGGCGGCGTGGAAGTCGCCCTCGAACGTGGCGCTCGCGGAGAAGGGATCGCTCCATCGGCCCTTGAAGTAGACCGCGTCGGTCAGCACGAGGCGACGATCGGGGTCGGGCTCGGAGAGGATGCTCGGTATGCGGTCGCGCGTCTCGACCGCCGCCCAGGCGTTGATCCTGTCGAGCGCCCCGACCGGGTCGTCGATGAAGTCGACGCGCTCGATCGTCGCGGCCAGCTCCTCGGCGATCATGCGCTCGTATTCCGGGCGCAGCCCCATCGTCCGCTCGACCCAGGCGGCGCTCGCCATGGTGAGCTCGCTGCCGCCGGACTGCGCCGCGATCTGATCACTGAGCGCGCGCGAGCGCTCGGCCTGCGCCGGCGGGGACGGATCGAAGCCGAACGTGTCGGCGATCTCGGCGGCGGTCTCGCCGCGGGCGCCCGGATAGAGCAGCGCGAACGCCTGGGCGACGCTGAGCGGCGAGACGAACTGGTTGCCGTCTGCGGCCCCCACGGCGCGATAGAGCGCAACGCCGAAGTCGTCGTCCGCCCCTGCGGCGGTCGGCTGGGCGTCCGTCATGCGGTCGCCGGCGCAGGCGGCGAGCGCCGCAGATCCCGCGGACAGAAGCAAGGCGCGTCGGTGCATGCCTGTCTCTCCCGTATCCGCATGCCGACATGGGACGCCGGCGAACGGCGCCAGACGACGTCGCCTTCGCGCCGATTTCGGGGCGATTCCGGTCAAGGTCGCGCGGCAAGGCTCGCGCGGCGGCGGCGCGGCTCATTTCCGTCATGACGCGCGCCATATTGCGCCGCATTGCCGATCGAGCATGCGGCGCGCCGACGATCCGCGGCGAGAGCGAGGACGACGATGGCGGTCGAGGACGCATCCGGCGCGCCGCGCGAGCTCGTGCCCGGCGAGGGCAACATCCGCGCGAGGACGATCCGGCTCGGCCACGTGATCCTGGCCGTGGACAACGTCGCCTCGATCGCGCTGACGGTCAGGCCGCGCAACATCTGGCCGATCATCTACGCGTCCATCCTGACCGGCGCGATCATCGCGGCGGGCGTGCACGGGATAAACCTCGATTACGTCATGAGCGGCTCGGTGTTCCTCATCGTCGTGGGCGCGGGCGTGGCGATCGCGGCGCGCTGGCCGCAGAAGAGCGTGCTCGCCGTGGAGACCAACAGCGGACGGACCTACTACGTCGGCTCGGGCAACAAGGAGTTCCTCATCCGCCTCGGCGAGCTCTTGCGCCGCAAGATCGACTCGGCCGATCCGGAGCTGACGGGCGAGTTCAGCGCCGAGGAGGGCCTCGTGACCACTGCTCCGGCGCTCGGACCGCGCCCCGCGCCCGAGCGGATCGCGCCGCCGCGGTCGTCGGAGCGTCCCTAGCTCGAGGCGGCTTCCGATCAGAGAAACGCGCACCGCACGCTCCTCCCCGCTCGCCTGCGGGGGAGGCGGCCCTCACCCCGTCGGCGCGTACCAGATGGGAGAGGTGTAGGCGCGCTCCTGGTGGATCGTCTCCGCCTGCTCGGGCATGTCGACGCCGAAGCGGAAGGCGTCGTAGACCACCCAGCGCGGCGTGGGGATCTCGATGACGCGCGCGTAGTAGAACGCGGGCTCGGCGGGGTCGAAGTCGGGGTCGGTCCAGACCGCGGCGAGCTCGGAGGCGCCGATGGTGTTGGTCCAGTTGGCGTTCTCCACGTCGACGGTGCTCTCGACCTCGGGCAGCTCGCCGCGCCGATTTCGCTCGCGCTCGCCCGACCAGGCGACGTCGTAGACCTTCTCGTGGGTCTCGCCCTCGGCGTCGAGCCAGCCCTTGACGATCTGGATGCGGTCGAGGTTGCCGCCGATGGGGTCGCGCAGGGCGTAGACCATGAACGTCGGGGCCTTGCCC